>LQAG01000150.1_pt1 | contig 29178 bp, 37 predicted proteins | sample 1535801 | NCBI WGS metagenome assembly LQAG01 (sample SAMN04331584, study PRJNA305678) | bioreactor metagenome | isolation source: bioreactor_3 inoculated with Wadden Sea sediment 1st replicate of a... | place: Germany:Bremen
CGATTTTTCGGCGCGGCGGTTGTGGTCGGCCGTTCATGCACGGCGTTAGCTGAGGCGGTTTCGGGGCACGCACGAGACCTTTAGATGCCCCGACACGTCTGTGGGAGTCTGTTCCCTGGAACCATCGATCGATCACCACGGCTCATGCCGCCCTTTCTGGCCCTCATCTGAAAGTCAGGCGCTTGCGTGGCCTCGAATGACGTATGATGGAATGGTACGTCATTCGATGGAACCCGTCAAGCTTTGTGTCCTTTTTGCATTCCATCATCTTCTCAAAACTACTATGGAATCCATTTCAGGATTTGCATATCCGGTGGCACATTCTGTTGTTCACTGATGAGGCTATGCTTGATAAACCTGTTTGCCGTCCATCCAAGTTTCCAGTACGTTTATGTCTTTGATCGCATCAGGTTCAACTTTACGGGGATCCTTTTCGAGGATCACAAGATCAGCAAGCTTGCCTCCCTCAAGGCTACCGATCTCGTGATCAGAGAAGAGCTGCCAAGTGGCCTCTGATGTCAGTGCACGGATAGCCGATTCAACCTTGATTGTTTCATCGGGCGCTAGCACATACTCCGGTTCTTTCCACGTTTTGCGTGTGACGGCCATCTCGATCATATGCAGTGGAACAGGATCCGTGACCATAAAATCGGAATGAAGCGTAAACCCGACACCCGCCTTTTCAACGCTCTTGCATCGATCCAGTAGCTGTGCTTTTTTTTCACCAAACACCTCATCACGCATCGCCACTCCCCAATAATGAACATGACCAATGAGAAAGCTCGCTGACACGCCAAGTTCCTTCATACGATTAATTTGATCGTCGTGAAGTATGGAACAGTGTTCAATACGAGTGCACACCTTGTTCATATCGACGCCCGCATCACGCATGGCCTCGCACACGTCCAATATATTATCGATCGCCGCGTCACCGTTGCCGTGGATGGCCAGAGGCCAACCCTTTTGGCCCGCTCAATCGCCCTGGTCCGCAACTCTTCCGCCGACATATAGGCGAGGCCACGGTTGTCAGAGTTCAGGTAGGGTTCTCGCTGCAAGCCGGTATACCCCTGGTTAGAGCCGTCGGCGATAAATTTGTATCCGGCTACTCGTGCCAATGCACTGCCACTACCTGGCTTGACCTCCGCATCATCCCACGCCTTTTCACCGATGGAGTAAAACGGGTAGGCACGAATGCGTGCGGCCAGCCGACCTGATCGGGCGGCATCCATCATAATAGCATGATCAGCCGGGGACTGTGAAAGACCACATAGAGACAGTTCGCTAGCGGTCGTAAGACCGTACTGGCTCCATTTGTCCAGTAACCCGATGAGGGCTTCGGTCGGATTGGCTTGAGTCAGCGCCGGATACTTACTGAGGATCTGCAAGAAGGCAACGTTGTTTTTTATGGTCCCAGTAAGCTCGCCGTCCTTGTCTCATACGAATTCAGCTCCCGGCGGGTTCTTAACATCCCTGGGTACACCGGCAACTTCAAACGCTTTGAGTTGGCATAAGCCAGGTGACCGGATGCATTCAACAGGAAGATTGGATGTTGTGTTGAAACCGCGTCTATTTCTTTGAACGTCAGCGTGTCTGGGCCGACCTGAATTGATGGGTCAAAGTTTCTGACCACAATCCACTCTCCGGGCGCTTTGTCCTTCGCAAGTTTTCCAGATGCCCAAGCACCTCGTCGACGGTGCCGAAGCGTGCCATACCGACATACTCCATAATACTATCGACCACCGAACCAGCGACGACATGAGTGTGTGGATCAATGAATCCAGGAAGAACCGTCTTTCCTTTTAGATCAACGATTTTGCGTTCTCTCCTGCAGCGGCACGCACCTGCGCGTCCGTGCCAACAGTCAGGATTTTATTGCCGCGAATGGCGATCGCCTCAGCCTGCGAGAATTTACTGTCTACAGTGAGGACCGTTCCTCCTGTAAATACAGTCGTTACCTCTTTATTTGCCCACGCGAATCCAGGCAGTCCGGGAACGAGGGCTGCTGTGCCAGCAGCAACAAGACTCCCTTTGAGAAAGGTCCGCTGATCAAGTTTGCCTATCCAGGAGTTTTGTCCTCCATTCACTGCAATTTCAGACGGATTCATGGCCGAAAGTTCTGAGACTTTCTTGGTGCCCTTGAAAATTTTTCCGAACTCGGGAGTACAGCACGCACATCCGTAATTTCTTTCTTCATTGTTCTTTCCTCCTTCTTTGAGAGACCTAAGGGGACCCATCAGAGTGTGGGTCGGTTGACTTGGATTCAATTCCATCTTCCTCTTATCGAGCTTATCAGCTAACGGGGAGCTCAGCTGGCCGGGGGCATAAGCCAAGCACTTTCAAAAAGCCGTTATCCCCCAGGTCCTTCTCAAAGTTTTCGTTGAACGAAGCCGCTCCGCGGCAGAAAGACCCAAAATAAGGAGAGGGGTAACTCCATGAAATAATCTGATTTTGTTGAAAGCCTGAAAAAGGCTGCCGGTCTTCTACGCCCTGAGAAATCCGGAGGCCATGCGAAGGTTCTTTCTGAACAGCACCTCAAAAAAGATATTTTCGTATAATATTGTCGTCATCCCATCATGTCCGGGCTTGTTCAACAACCGGATAAGATCATGGTTCGTTCCTCACATGATCTATCCTTGTTCGTTATGTGATATTTCGTGTTCCTTTGCATTGAGGAAATTTTGAGCAACCCCAAAATTTTTTTACCAGCGTTTTTCCCATTCTTGCTTTCTCTTAATATCATTGAGCTGACACACTTGGGGCAACTCGGAGTAGTTTCCTTTTTTTCAATGATTGTTTTCACATGATTAACATGTTCTCGATTTGCTTTGAAAGAGGATTGTAATTTTCCAGATTTTATTTTTTCTATGATTTCTGTTGTTTGAGATTCCTTTTAGCACGAGTTTGTTTTTTGATTTTATGTATCTTGCATAGCCACCACCGTAAATGACATTTTCGGGCATTTTCAGTTTTGAATGTGCTGTCCCCACGAAAACTATAACCGAATGAATTTGCTCGATAGTGAGATCTAATAATGATTCCGCCTATAACTATCAGCGGAATTAAATACCAAAAGACATGAAGCATCTGGCTAATTATTGGTGAAACATCCATGATGTATTTCTTTTTTGTCTTGTTACGTCATGATTTCGGCACATAACGCAAACATCTGCAGCTCGTCCATCAGCATGTCTTGGTTAGCGAATATTCTGATTTTGTATTTGATATGTTTATTTATTTCACCCTATATTGTACATGTGTTGTATATTTTCAACAATCATTTTTGTTCTGCGTTAATATTCTGAGCTACTTCCGTGTGCTCCTATATAGCCCGTTACCATTACCGGTTCCGCCATGGCCCACCAAACGGCAACACATATCTTTGATGTTTACCAGCCCCGCAATCCCAAGGCAAGTGGATACTACAAATGTGTTGAAAATCACTTTGAAGATCTGGAACGAGCCTGGGATGACATGTACGCATCCCGGTATGGATTCTGGCGGACATATGTCATGACGGTAATCTATAAATATCTGGATTGCGATGATCTTCATATGGGATTCGCCCGGGTCCGATGTGAAGAATGCGGTCACGAGTATCTCCTTGCATTCTCTTGTAAACGCAGGCAATTCTGCCCCTCTTGCCATCAGAAGAGAGTAATTGAATACGGAGAATGGATGCTTACCAATGTACTGCAAGATGTACCCCACAGACAATGGGTATTCAACATCCCTAAACGGCTACGGATTTATTTCCTCTTTGACAGAAAATTGCTGGCAAAATTGTCCATCTGTGCCTGGAAGGTTATCAAAGCATATCTGAAATCCGCCACACCTGATGACATTGCCCAGCATTGCTGTCCAGACTTACGGTGATTTTTTAAATTTCAATCCCCATCTGCATGCCATTGTGTCTGATGGATGTTTTCCGGATGACGATGATTTTCATATGGCACCTGGGTTCTTTTTGGAAGACCTGGAAGAAATCTTCCAGTATGAAATGCTAAAAATGCTCAAAAAGAGGGCAAAATAACGGAGGCCGTTATCGAAAATATGCTTTCATAGCGTCATTCCGGTTTTCATGTTTATATCGGTGACAGGATCTTTTCCGATGACCAGGCCGATCTCGGTAATCTTGCCCGGTACATTATCCGGGCCTGTTTTTCTCAGGAACGCATGGTCTACATACCAGCGGAAGCTCCGATGACAGTACCGCCAGAGTCATCTATAGATCGAAAGACCGGAAGTCCCGGAAAACGTTCAATGCTCTGGCCAGGCTGGTGACGCATATATCTGGCCGATATGAGCAGACGGTCCGGTACTACGGTTATTATTCGAACAAATCCCGGGGGATGAGGAAAAAGGCGGAGACGGATGATGACATTCCTGCTTTTATTCCAAATGAGATGTCATCCAAAGAATCCTGGCAGAATTAGGCCCGGCTGGGGCCATATTTCAGGCTCTTGGGGATCTTTTTATTATTTGTTATACCTTGCTTGTCAAAAAGAAAGTTCCTATCCGTTAATTTTCACAATTTTATAAAAAACCATCCTTCAGGATGGCGACAGTATTTTGAATCCTGGTTATCATTTCATCAGAGTCAGAGAGTTATTTATCCTATTTGCTATATTAACAATTTGGAGGTTTGTCATGTCTTTCACATCGATGGAAATCGGGGGTGTTCGTTATAATGGTCATATGCAGGCCGGTATTTACAGTTTTTTAAAGACGCCGATTATGGAGAATCCCACTGAAGAAAAACTACGAGAAGCTGGGGTCAAAGCGGCGATTATGGGTATACCCTTTGATGGTGGGACCATGTCACGTGTCGGTCAGTCAAACGGCCCCAGGTCGATCCGAGAGTCGTCGCAATGTTTTAGTCCTATGCATGTGGATTACAATATAAATTTTGCTGAAAAACTCCGACTTCACGATTGCAGTGACTCTTATATATGCGTTGGCGATGCAAAGAAAACACTCGGGTATGGCAAAGATGTAGCTGCTGAAATTTTAAAAGCCGGGGCTTTACCGGTTATCCTTGGGGGGAACATACAGTATCTTACGCCGGTACTTGGGCGATGGACAAGGTTTTAACCGGAAAATTCGGTTATATTCATCTGGATGCGCACATTGATGCGGATGAAAATTTTACAGATAGTGAATTCAATCAAGGTGTTCAGGTGGCGCGGATATCGGAGCTTGAATCTTTTCCGACTGAGAATATGGTTCTACTGGGATTGAGAGGAAGTACGAATCTTGATTACCATTTTGATTGGTGCAAAAATAAAGGTATTACAACCTTAACCATGAACCAGGTTCTGCAAACCGGTATTGAGCGAGCCTTTGAGCAGGCAATCGAAATTGCGACTCGTGGGACGGACGGATTTTATCTTTCCATTGATCTGGATTTCCTGGATCCGGCCTATGCACCGGGAGTATGCGATCCGGTTCCCTGTGGTCTTACAACACGTGAGTTTTGGTCTGTGATCCCTAAATTGGCGGCAAACGAAAACTGAAGGCTTTCGATGTAGTGGAATTGGTACCTTATTTTGATCAAAGCAAACTGACGGCAGTGACTGCAGTCGCCATCATCGTGGAAATGCTGGCTGCCAGGGCTTCAATCATGGGATCGTAGTATAAACACAGAAACGAATTAGGATATTACAGTGATATTCGAAATAACACAGACACATGTTGCCATAGCCGAGATTATCATGGGCACATTGGTTATTTTTTCATGGATGCCATATCTCAAGGGTATAGACCAGAAAGACGAAATGCCGGACGGCTGGGCGCCTCAGGCCAAATCTTTCTGGTTGCCTGATTTGCTGCTGGTTGTTTTGCTTTTTGGGGGTGGTATCTTTTTCCTGATGGACAATCCTTTGGGTTTAAATCTTTCAGCTTTGGCTGCCGGTATGCTGCTATTTTGACCCTGATCGACATCAACTATGATATTGGAATCAGATGTATTCGTCTGACAGAGGTGGCTTTTCCCAGGTAATTGCCGATGGGATTCTGCTGTTGATGGCGCTTTTTCTGGGAATATATCATTTTAGTTAGATCTGTCGGCTTGGTATTCTATGACATAAAAGCAGGCTTTACACGGAATAAATCGATTCAACTCAATTGGCGTTAGTATGGTCTGAAAATCTTTAATTAAATGACGTTGAATCAATCATTAGAGTAAAATGAAAACAATAAAAGACAACCTTTGGTTGGATACTGATCATGATTCCGGGAAAACGCTCACAGGTGATTGTCGAGCGGATGTTGTCGTGATCGGTGGCGGATTTACCGGGCTGGGTTCTGCCTATTTTATTAAAAAACGTTTTCCGGATTGGCGCGTGGTAATTCTGGAAAGCAAGTTTGTTGGCTATGGTGCTTCCGGGCGAAATACGGGAATGCTGACAACCATTTTGGGTCATAACATCCTAATCCTGATGAAGTCGCTAGGAGTAGAGCGAACCCGTCTCATGCATCATCTGGGGTTGTTATCCATAGAGTTGCTGGAACAAACGATTCGGGATCATTCCATTGAATGCGATCTGGAAAAAGGGGGCATTTGCTGGTATCTGAAAGCAGGGGTGAGACAAGACACCTGTTAAAAAAGATTAAAGCATATGAAAAAATTGGTGTAGATGCATCATGGCTGGATCAAAGCGATGCTGAAGCTCGTTTTGCAGGTACAGGTATCAAAGCCGGCCTCTTTTATCCTGAAGACCGGATTCTCAATCCCGGAAAGCTTTTAAAAGGTTTGAAACAAGCCACAGAATCTATCGGCGTAGAAGTTTTTGAGTATTCACCTTGTATTGAAATTCAGCCAATGATGAGATTGTGGCCCATACACTCATGGGAAGCGTTACAGCACCAAGGCTGGTATTGGCAACGAATGCCTATCCCAATCCCCTCGATTTTTTAAGTTTTGAGATTCCTCCGTTTTTATGTCTATCAATTGGCCACAGCGCCGCTGGATACACAGATACTGGATAAGTTTGGATGGCCTGGTCGTGAAAGTGTGTTGGGGGCGAAAAACATATTCTGGGATATTCGTTTGACAGCTGATAACCGGCTACTGTTTTCCAATGCCAATGCGTTCTATTTTAGAAATCCCAATCAGGACTACTCTCAAATCCAAAAGCGTGTAATCGACTTTACAGGCATATGTTGGAGAAATTCCCATTCATGAAAGGTGTGGATGTGCAATATCAGTGGGGCGGGCGAGTTGGTGTTACTTTTGATTTTTTACCGGTGGTCGGCATGACTGGTGAGTGCAACAACATATACTATGCGATGGATACAATGGCCATGGCGTGGCTTTTCCATTCGCCGGTAAATGATTGCAGATATGATGGCGAATATCACGATCGATCCAGCATATGATTGGTTTGTTAATCGGTCGATATTCGGGATTCCATCCGCAACGTTAACCTATCTGGGAGCCAACCTGTATAAAAGTTATTATCAGCTGATCGATAGTTTGATGGATTTGGGCCTTTAATCAAATAGTCCCAATTCCTTGGATTTGACGATGGCCTTTGCGCGGTCGCTAACTCCCAACTTGTCATAGATATGGCGAACATGCCATTTGACTGTGTTTATCGAGGTGTAGGTGCTTTCGGAGATTTCTTTATTGGTTAATCGAGGTTGATCAGTTTCAGGATATGAACTTCGCGCGGGGTCAAATATTCGGCTGCGTTCAGCACAATCATGTTTTTGTCGGGTTTTGGTTTATGCCTGAGTTCAATGGCTTCAATTAAACGGTTTATGAAGGATTTCAGTGATCGCTCTAAGGTCTTTTCCTTTAGCTTCGATAGTATTTTGGGTATATGATTAATATTGGCGGTGAATGGATGGATGAACTCTTCCATTATGGCAAATTCAATCGCCTGTTCCATTTTGCTCAAAGACAAATCAGTTTTGCCTAAAGAATAATAGGCCGACGACAGCAGAACATCGATTGTTAATATCGAACCAAATCGTTCGCGTTTTTCCGATCTGGTCTCAACAATTCCAAAAGTTGATTGCTTGTTTATATTTTTTTTGCAGCAATTGAATCCAAGCATATAAAATGTTCTCTTTTTCAAACTGGTGGGAAAATGGCTCGTTAACATTTAGTACTCTTTTTTCAGCCCATTGAAACGCTTTCTTATATTGTTTTTGGTGAATCAACAGTTCAAGTTCTGCTATTTTCGCCAGGTAGATGCAAATGGCTGACTTACTGCGATTTGCTGTGAATAGTGCTTCTGAGATCAGTTTTTCGGCTAATTCCCGATTTCCTTTGGCTTGCCAGATAAACGCCTCGAGTTGGTAGAATTCGAAAAGTAAATCTTTTTCATACAATAGTTTGGTATATTCCAGGCCGGTATTAATTTCGGCCAGCGCTTCATCCAGCTTATCACGGAGAAAATGCAGATGAGCCGATTGCAGGTGGATAACAGCAATCGATGGGAGGTAAAGTAGTTCATTTTGTTTTGAGAAATCTAATACGTCATTCAAACTGGCTTCAGCCTGTTGTAGCCGCCCATGGACTTTTTCGATTGCCACCATATAGTACCAGATGTTGTGAGTGATACAGTGTTTACTGGTAATCGTATGATTGACCAACGCAGAGCCCAGAGCTGTTTTAGCGGGCCGGATATCACCTTTTTCGATAAGGCGATTGCCATTAAAAATTCCAACATTCCGTGTATAAACTTGTCTTTGGGCAGTGTTGGGTCGATCAGGCTTTTTACGGTTTCAATCGCTTTTTCATGCTGGCCGGTACTGCTCAATTTATAAACTTTAGCCAAGTTCCAGAAATCCCGAACTCGATCACGTTTTTCGGCTGCATACAACTCCATTTGTTTTGAAAAATCCCGTTCAACATCCTTAATCAGAGATTCGGCGTTTTCCAGATCCCCCATTAAAAAGACAATCAGTACATAATATATTTTTAGCAATAGATACTGTTGACGCAGCTCTCCGGGTATTTTTTCGATCCATTTTCTGCTGATCACCCATTCATGATTGGTGATCAGAAACGGCAGTGCATCTTCCAGGATATCTGCTGCTGTGTGCCAGTCGTTCCAGTAAGCAGCCTGGTTAAAGGCGTCTTCGGTGTAACCTCGGTCAGCCAGCCAATATGCCGCCTTTCGATTGTTGTTGGTAATGAAATCATCCTGCTTCGCTTTTAGCCGGCTCTGTAAGAATACTGAAAACAGTTGATGATAGCGAAACCAGCTTTTCTCTGCATCCAGTGGAATGAGGAAAAGATTTGATTTTTCCAGGTAAACAAGTATTTCCGCCGCATTCTCATAACCGGTGATTTCCTCACAGAGTTCGGCCTGAATCTTTAGCAAAAAAGATGTTTTTAGACAAAACTCGCGTACTTCATCCGGCAGGGATTGAAGTACTTCATCCGCCAAATAATCAAATAACAGAGCGTCTGCTGTCGGGCGTTTCGGCTTTGAATTGAGCCAGTCTTCTTTTCCATCATAAGAAAGACAAACAATCTGAATGCCGATAATCCAGCCTTCTGTAAAACGATGCAATTCATCGGCAAAATTCTGTGAGACATCAGTCGTTGCTGTTCGCCTGAGATATTGCAGGGTTTCGGCTCTGCTAAATTTCAGTTCTTCAGCAGTAATAACCTGTATGCTTTTGTCTGCTCGGTATCTGGAAATCGAGAACGGCAGATCATGGCGTGAGATAATGGTGAGATGCAATCCCGGTGGACTATGTTCTAATAAAAAGCAAACAGCTTGATGAATCAAAGGATCGGTCACTTTATGAAAATCATCAAGAATTAAGTACAGCTTCCGAGTATGGTTTGACAGGCGGTTGATAATGTGTGCGATTACATTTGTGCCGGATGGCAGCTTTTGTGCGTTTTATCAGAGGATCGAAGGCTGAAGCCAGGCTTGGGTCCGTTGTTTTTATGGCAGACAAAAGATAGCGAAAAAACCGATCAGGATCGTTATCATCTGAATCTAACGATAACCAGGCCGGACTGATTCCGGTTTGCAGGTCCACTGGCAAACCGCGGATGTTTTGCCATAACCGGAAGGAGCCGAGATCAGCGTCAGTAATCCGTTGGCATATTCTCTTAGCTTCTCGACCAGTTCCGATCGTGCGATAATCCTTGATCCGCCGCTGGGAGGAGTTAACTTTGTATTTATTATTGTCATTGCATAATATTTTTTTGATAAAGATGACAGCATTATCCTAATCAAAAAAGGTGGTTTTACAATGTCTGAATGGTCATTACAAAAAACCATCCTTCAGTATGGTGATTTTAGCTTTGGCTTGATTACGTGCCATAGCGAGTCGGTATCACCCATACCTACTATCCCACGGGCAGAGTCTCCTGGATGGATTAAAGTAAAGGATTGAAATGACAAAAATAACAAGCGGAAAGAAGATTCCATTGAAAGTGAAAATCGGTTATGGCGTGGCAGAGGGTTCAAATTCCTTAATTTTTACGCTCTTTACTGCATTCGGGATGTTCTTCTTTACCGATGTTGTTAACTTAAGCCCTGCATTTGCAGGGTTTGTTCTTGGAATCGGTACGCTTTGGGATGCATGTGTCATCCAAATGGGGAAAGCGGGAAGCCTGGTTTATTTTTATCAGCTTATGGGCGATCGCACAGGTTATTGGTGTTCAATTCCTGATCTCGCCGCATAGTCAATATCTGTTTTATTTCATCTTTTTTATCGGGTCTGCAGGATTAGCGATGATATTAATGGTGGGTTTTGCCATGATCCCGGACGCCGTCGAGATCGATGAATTCAAAACCGGTGTACGCAGAGAGGGGCCATATTTTAGTCTGATTTCATTCGTGCAAAAAGCAGGTTGCGCATTTGCTCTCTGGTTCCTGGGGGTTGTTCTGACCTGGGTCGATTATGTCCCGGATACAACCCAATCTGATTTGGCTTTGTGGGGAATTAAAACCATTACCGGAACCTGCCTTCCAATATTTTTGCTCTTCAGTATTGTATTTTGTTATCTGATGCCGTTGACGCGCATGAATCATCACGCACTATGCGATGCCATCAGGAAGAAAAAGGAAGGAGCTGAATTCGACGAAACCCAATTTTCGGAGATTCTATAAGAGTTTTTCAATTTGTTGGCAAGGGAATCGGGGATTGGTTCGTTTGCTCTTGTCTGTTGACTGCTAAATCAATACGTTCATACTAACTTTATGTGAACAGGTGATCGGCAGCCAAACCGGACTCCATATCATTCAACCCTTACGATAACGACCAGCATTGTGGCCGGTTCATTGTTATTTACAGAAATAGCTCTATTCTCGTTAGGAGGGATGTAAATGGAATCACCGGGATTCAATACATGCTCTTCATTCTCGCCTGTTACGGTAATCGATCCGTTTATTATTTAATTCAGTCTTTCCCTGGTTGAAGGTTTCATTTTAGCACCGCCATCCGGTAAAAAGTGAGACCATATGGTGGACCCCAATGTCAAGGGAGATGGAAAACATACCATCCTTTTCAGACATGAAAAAAATCATGGCCACGGCAGCCCTTTCCAAACCGATGGAAACCAGTCCGCAGCAGCTCGCCTTCTGGGTATTTCACAGCCAGCCATGAGCAAAAGAATGCGCAAAGAAAAAACAAAAGGGTTCGGCCTTGAAACTTGATTGCCTTTGCCGGACACCCGAATGGCAGCACTGCCTTACGGTTTTTTATTTTTTTTAACCGTGAAACAGGGGCAAATAGTTGCCCCCTTTTGATGTTGAGTTACGCTGTTTCCAGGCATTCCCTGCAAACACTTTCCTCTCCTGACACCGCAACCCGGGTTGCCATCACAGGCTCACCGCATCGGTGCAGCAGGCATCGGTGTATACCCTCGAAACAATTTGTTCATCATCGGCCCGGGTTTCATCAAGGCATCTTAACCCTTCCTTTGCAGTCACAAAGCCAATGGCAAGCCCCGGGCAAAGGTGCCCGTGAAGATCCATACAACGCTTCAAGTCATCGTCCTTCAGCCAATCCTGCAATTCCATATGCTTATATTCCTTTTTATTTAGGATGGTTCTGTTCCATTTGCGGATCCAAAGGGTTATTTATTCTGTCCCCTCCTCATAAACCGGGGCCAGGGGGTCCCTGTTGTCAGGAAACATGGCCCCAAAGGGATCAAATTGGTTGAGGTCCGCGGTCGTGCAATAGTGCATGCCTTTTTTGCTGCCGAACATCATAAGGGGTTTGGTCCGGTCAAGATCAAGGGTCCCCTCCGGGGTGAGGCAGGCATCATTCACCTCCAGCCGCAGCACCTTGCCCATGACCAGTGTGTAGCCAGGGCCCTGATGAAATCCGGCCAGGCGGCATTCCATCCAGGCATAGGCCCCGGCAATGCCCGGGGCCCCGATCATGGACGAGGGTTTGGGTGAAAGTTCTGCCAGCTCAAATTCATCCGCTTCCGGCTTTGAAAACCGGGCTGTGGGAATAACCTTGTCACTAAACTTGTGTCCCACCAGGTTCACCACAAACTCGTTGGTTTCCCGGATATTGTTCAGGGTGTCCCTTTTTTTAGCCGAAGCAAGGCAGATCAGATCCAGGGGCGTAGCACCGGCATGATGCAGGAATAGGGGGCAATGTTGCGCACCTTGTCCGCGCTCCGGGTGGAAATAAAGGCGATGGGCAGGGGCATGAACCCCTCCCGCATGAAGGGTTTGAATATCATCATATTATCCTTTTTGTTGGATGGTTTCGGGTTTGATTCTGACCAGTTCGGATCAGGGCCCAGGAGAATTTCAAGGGGATTGGCACCCAGCCTGATGAGGGTCTGGATTTCTTCGGAGGTGTCCAGGGTCCGGGCGGCGACCACGGAGACAAAATCGTCCGGGCGGTCCAGGCGGGTGGCAAAAAACCGGTTGTACATCACGTGGAGCCAGGGCTGGTTTTTCCAGTCCAGGGACGTCTTTCCAATTCCTGCAAATTTCCTGAACGCTTTGGTCTGCCAGTCAAAGGCCAGTACCCAGGCCTTGCCGCCGGAAGATTTGCTGTCCCGGCGAATAACAATGCCCCCCAGGTTGTCATAGGTTTTTGTCCGGTCTGCCAGGGGCGGTTCCATGGATAGGACATGGTATAATACCCATGCTTGCCCGGGGTAAGGTTGAGGCCTGCAATGATCAAATCGTCCTGACACCAGGCCGGAATCCCCAGGTAAATATAGTCCTGGGACCCTGTGAGGGGAAAATGCGCCAGGATATAACGGGTTATAAAAAAACCTGTAAAACCCCGCAGCATAGATGGCCATGAAAGCGGCTGGCCGCCAGCAGCCGGAACGGCACCTTGTCTGCCCATCCATTGGCCAGACTGACCAGGGCAAAGGCCTCTTTGCCAAAAACTTTATTAAAAGGCGAGAAATCGGTGCCCTTTTCAACCCGGATATTGAGGGGGCCAGCGGTGACGGGTCCCCGGGCTGTAATCCGGACCATGACCATGACCAGCTCCTTCGGGCCCGGTCTTGCAACAAAAGCTGCCCAGGGGGCGTCTGTCCAGGCGGCGTGGACCGGAATCAGACTGCCCCGGCCGAGGCTGATTCCGGCCTGTCCGGAAAAATATCAAAAAAGCCGGTTACAGGGTTGGGTTTCAATGCTTGCCCAGCCGACATTGGTCAGGCAGGCCGCCACCGAATTCGGGGCCAGGGCCTTTTGGGCGGCTTCCACGGTTTGCTGGCCAAGGGTGTCAATATTTAGGGTCCCGGCCCGGGTTGTCACGGGCAGGATAAAAACCGTCAGCAAAAGGATCAAAAGAGCGTGTTGTTTCATGGGATTTTCCTTTAATATTTTTGTCAGCATGGGAGGGGGGGCTAGAAAGAAACGCTCACACCTACCATGGCGGTGGTGCCGGCCATGGGATAGCCCTCTTTTTCCTGGTAGTCCTCATCCAGAATATTTTCAGCCACGGCTTCCAGATCGGCCGTCATGGCCTTGCTCTCAAACAACCTGTACCGGCCCGATAAATTGACCAGGGTATAGGCATCCAGTACCCTGAGGGTCTGATTGTCAAAATGATCCCTTTCATCCATCCAGGAGACCCAGAGCCTTGCGGAAAAAGGGCCTGCGTTCTTGAGATCCAGACCGGCGTTGGCCATGAAGTCGGGCAGGTCAGGAAGCTCTCTGGACATGGCATTGTCCTTGTCCCAGGGATCGTCTGATTTTTCTCCTTTCTGCCAGGTGGCATTGGCCCAGAGGGTAAGGTTCAGGGGTAAGGGGACGCTGAAACCGGCTTCCACCCCCCGCAGGGTAACCTCGCCGATGTTGTAGTAGACCGATCCCACCCCCAAGACCGTGGTCGAGGAAATATAATCATCTATGTCATAGTAATACCCCAGGACAAAAAGCTGGAAATTTTTTTCCAATGGTCTGATCCAGGCTCAGTTCGTACTGGAGGGCCCGCTCGGAGTTGAAGTCGGTGTTAAAATAGGAGGTGGCGTTGTTCAAATACCACCAAAAATACTCGGGAGAGGTGGGATACCGGTGGGCAATTCCCCATCTGGCCGTGATCCTGGTATTGTCCAGGGGCGAATAGACCAGAGCCAGGCGGGGGTCTGTGTGAGATTCGCTTAAACTCGACACCCCGGTGGCCCAGGAGTAGCCAAAGGCCTCGGGATCAATGGCATCGGCCCTGAACCATTCGTGACGAATCCCGAGCTCAAGGCTCAGGTTCGACCGGATCTCCCAGGTATCCTGGGCATAGAGGGCATGATAGCCCAGGAGGCCTTCCTGCCCCTTGAACCCGTTTTTGATAAAGGTCAAAAAATTGATGGAACCGTTGAAATAGGACTCGTCAATATAGGTAACCCGCTGTTCCCCCAGCCATAGTGGCGGGTCTCCCCTCCGATTTCCAATAGATGGGCGCCCATGTTCCTGGAATAGGACATGTTCATCAACCAGTTATTGTCTTCGGCATCGGTTTCCCGCTGGTAGATCTTTTTATCCGGATTCGCCGCATCATAGTAGGTTTCAATACTCTCCTGGTTCCACAGGCGGCCCTCAACCCGGAAGCTGCTCTCCCGGGTTTTGTGTGAATATAAGCGGTCAGATCCCTGTTCTTGTCTTCGGTGGCAGATCCGTTACCCCAGGCCGTGGCCCCGTTGATCAGCCGGGCTGAGACTGCGGGGCCCTTCAGTTCCTTTGCCTCTGCCAGGGGGGAACCGGGATCATAATAGGGGCTGTTCGTGCCATTGTACACGGGATTCCCGTTTTCCGTGGAAGAAAAATCCATGCCGGCCCCTGCCGTCCAGTTTCCCGGCAGATCCAGAAAAACCGTGCAGAGCCCCTGTCCCGGTCCATATAATTGTTTCTCAGATAGCCGTCGGTTTCAAAATGGCCGGCAGACAGGCTCCATCCCAGGACACCCTTTTCCAGGCATGGGAAATGCCGGCATCCAGGGTGTCCAGACTGCCGGCTGACAGGTTGACCTGGGTGGATGGCGTGTCGGCAGGCGTTTTAGTGGTCAGGTTGACCACCCCGCCCAGAGTATTGCCGTATTTGGCCGGGCAGGCGCCTTTGAAAATTTCAATGGATTCCAGGGACTGACTGGAAAATGATCCCCAGTCGATGGGACCGTTGCCATAGGAACCGTCCCGGTTCAACGGGATGCCGTCCTGGCGCACGCTGATCCGGGTCTCATCAAATCCCCTGATCCTCAGGGAGTTGGACCCGGTGCCCGACTGGCTCTGACGCCGGACCTGGATGCCGGCCTCCCCTTCCAGCAGCTCCAGAATATTCCCGCTCTGCAAGGGGGTCTGGATCCGGTGACGGTCCAAAACGATTACTTCCGGGTTATCCTTGCTTTTTTTGCCGGAGACCACCATGGGTTCAAGTTCTGTGATATTTTTGCTGTCAGGCAGATCCCCTGTCATTCCGGTGCCGGTCCAAACCAGCACCAGGCAGATCAGCGGGACTGATATTTTTCTTAAAAATGTCATACTAAATCTCCTCAATTCAACGTTAACGACGCGACAATCATAAAAGGCAAAAAAAAAGCCACCAAGGCACTCCCCCTTTTCAATGGGAAATAGCCTTCGTGGCTTTAAGTTTTTAAATTGCCCTGTCTTGTTAGGAATCAGGACAAATGATGGTGGATCAGCAGCAGCTCCGTGTCCGCCAGGGTTTCCAGTTCATGTTCCTGAAGCGCCTTGAAACGCAGGGCATTCCCCGGTCCAAGTTCTCTTGGTTCACCCAGAACCGTCAGTCTCACCCGGCCCGAAATCACAAGGCAGACCTCTGCAGTGTTGTCATGCAGGTTTGGAATTGACACGGTTCTTGCACCTTTGTCTGCCTTGAGAAGGTAGAGTTCAAAACCGGGAAATCGAACCTGAATACCGGTAAACCCATCCTGGTCATAGACGGTTTTCTGGCCGGATTCCGCTGTTCCGGTCTCAGCCATCTGAACCAGCTGGCTTGCCCCAAGCTTGAATACCTGTCCCAACGCCCTCAGAGTTCAATGGTTGGATTACCCTTGCCCGATTCTAGCTTGACAACGGTTGCCCGAGTAACATCAGCCTTTTGGGCCAGTGCTTCAGCAGTCAGACCTTGCTTCATGCGAAGGTTCCGAATGATGGAAAAATCAAATTTATGTTCCATGGCTGGATCATGTATATTAAAAGATTCAATATGTCAATTAAAATATTCAGTCTTTGTTTGACTGCTCCTCGCGTTACTTCATCCATCCCGGGTCTTCTGATGGTATAAAGGTTTTCAACCTTCAATGTTTATACTGGGAACACCAATTTTAGTAAAAGCCATGCAGTCGCTGCTGAAACATTCCATACTCCTCACCAAAAAAAGATTATTTTAAGTATCCCTTTGGACAGGATTTTTCTTTAAAATGCGCTGCTATCTTTAAGCGTATGTTTTTATTTAAGTGCCTATTGCATATTCCTGTCCATTCCGTCCACCCGTTACGGAGTGAACTGGCTGGCCAGACTGGTCACCCATATTCTCAGTCGGTATAGATGTACAGTCCGGCTGATGTCATATTTTAAATTTTAATAATTTTTTATACTTTTATTGACAAAAAGCTTCTTCCAGTCCTGTCTGCTTTAAAATAACGGTCAGTCAAGAAAAATACCATTATAGAAAACCTCGAAATTGCTCCTGTCGTTTATAAAAATTGAAGTTGTGGAAATTATTAGAAATTAAAAGAAGTGCATGAATGCAATCATAAAAGTTTTCAATTTTGCGAATCATTTTTAATTTTTTTTCAAGCTCTGGGGATCTTTTTCATTATTTGTTATACTTTGCTTGTCAAAAAGAAAGTTCCTATCCGTTTAGGGAGTGGTATATGGCAGTCGTGTGTTGTCATCGTTCATCGGAGCCAGGCCAGAGGAGATAAGGGGGAGCCAAGCTGCAAGAATTTCGCCAGGCGCCGGCTTCCCCGTTCTCCGGTAAAGTTATCCTCATCGGTTTTTGAAAACCTCAATTTAAAGGGCGTTTCGAGTTTTGCTCATCGCTTAAAACTGCGATGACCGCCGCTATGCTTAATGTAAGGCACTAATCAGCCGCGCGGCTTTTTTACGTCGCTGCATTAGCGCCGTTAAATTAATTTTTCTAATTTAATTTCAATGTGTTAAAAGTTGAAAATTGATTCCCAGTCGAATTCGGCAGATTCTTCAAGCCAATTAGGCCAGTCGGAACACCATTCTGGTTCTTTTACATTTTTGACCCTGTCCGAGCAAGGCTGATACGGTTTTATATCAATAACCGGGGATTCTGCCTCCGCATCTATCCATGGAAACTCGATTATTCCCTTATGGCAATCAACCCCAGTAACAGTCACTGTTGTTATTAAAACCGGATTCGGTCGTTCATTTGATCTGGTGGCAAATATGCCTATTGTATCAGGGCCTTTTTTATAAGGTTTGTTTACACATAATTTACTTCTTTGCTTTGATGAATCAGAATGGTTTCCCCACCAAACCACATTCATATGGCTGAATCCCTCTATTCCTTTCAATGCCTCCCTATATTGATCCTGAATCGACAAATAAAAACGTTCGCCTTCAATTTTGATGCTTCCAATGGGATTGATTTTAATTTCTGATGTCATTTCACGCTCCTTTAATATGGTTTAAGTGTTAATTTCAAACCACAATATAGAAGCCAATAATCAAAAAAACTGCTCAGTTCTTGCTTTTCATTTGTCCAAACGTGCTATTTTGCTTTTATGGGTACGCAGATACCCACATCAAATAAACGCGTGCCATTTACGATTTTAGTTCCGTAACATCTTTCAAAAGCTTCGCGGTCGTCCTTCTCGTAACCGCTATTATTTAACCAGTTGGACATCATCCAGCCCCAGGCTTCTGCAAAGTTGTCTTTATTCAACAAGAAACGGCATGCGCCGTATTTTCCACCGGATAGACTAGTAACACCTACTGCGCCGGATGGGGTGGCATGCTCTTCCACTGGAATTGCAGCCATGACCCTCAACTTATGATTCTCTGTTATTTCAGGATTGTCATGGTAAATGTTTAAGGTGATTGTGCCATCGTTCATATACCCGCGTGGTACGGCCCATCGAAAGAGTTGTGCATACAGCTTATCAAACAGAGTATCATCTTGTTGATAAGGGCCGACATTACGAACATAGGCCACCTTAAATTGTGGAATATTTTCAATTACAACCTGACGAATCGAACCTTTTTTATCGAAGGTCCATACAGGAGATCCGTTGGTAATGGAAATTTTGCCTTGCTCAACCTGCACTGGCTCTGAAGATGTGTCAAAAATATTGTCGGAATTTTTCCTCCATTCGGTTGCGCTCATTTTAAAATAATTCTTAAAACTTTGGCAAAAGATGAAGGTGTTGCAAAACCACACATTAAAGCAATTTCAGTAATGGATGTTTGCGGTTTTGTCAGCAAAAAATCAGCCGATTTTTCTATTCTCAATCTACGGACAAACTTATGTACCGGCTCGCCCATGTCTTTTTTGAAGACGCGATTGAAATGAAATTCTGAGTAACATGCTATTTCAGAAAGTCGACGAATAGAAAGAGAGGTGTCAAGATTGGCTTGAATATAGTCAACAACTCGATTGATTCTGTTTTTATCTACTTCGCTCATTTAGGTTCCAATCAAGATTAATCTCTTTGGAAATATAACATGACTATTGAAATCTGCGGTATCACCCGCAGCGTTTTGTTCGTTAGATTTTTAGATCGTTTGTCTATCGACAATTTGTCTTAAGCTCTGCTGCATGGCTGACTTGAACGCAGCATCGCTTGCTAAAAGTTTATATAATTCCAGTTCATTGCGCCGCTTTTCAAGCATGACATCTTCAAATATTTTCCGGAAAGCCAGAATTCGGGTTTGAGTATCCTGATTGTTTTTATATTTTGCATCAAAATCAGGGTGTGCCTTAATACTGTCTGCAATATTTAAAAATTTAACCCGCTGCTCCTGGGGAGTTGCACTCCAGCCCTGAAACCAGCGTTCATTGAAATTGCGGATAATTTCATCCAGGGGGTCGTGCGCCTCATCGCCGCCATGGGCACCGCGTGGATTCGGGTTTTGCGGTTCCACTTGTGTTTGTTCTTCATCCAGCCGTATGCTGTGGTTCAGTTTCACCCGCTGTAATCCATAAGAAGACAGGTCCACCGAATTCAGCAATTCATCAATCTCATCGGCCCGGGGTCTTTAACGATCAATTTGGGGATCAGAAATTTCAAAAACCAGAACAGCTTTTCCCATATCACAATTTCGTAAGGCATGATCGATGCCATCTGCCCGTATATTTTAACAAACTGCTTGGCCTTGATCTTAAAGTCTGCCTTGTCGTCATCCTCAAGTTCAAGTACGGTATTGAATCGGGTGGCCGCCGTATCAATAATGGGGCTTAGTTCCTGGGCATCTGCATTGTTAAAATAGCGTTCTACAAAATCCTCAACCTCCTGCCATTCATACACCCCTTCTGTATCCAGGGACTCTTTGAGTTCATGCAGGACATTCACATCCGTGGCCCGGGACAGGCTGGTGGCCGTATAAAAACGTCAAATGCCGTTTTGATGTCGTCCACACTGTTAAAAAATCAAGAATGAACAGATCTTCGGTTTTTTGCCCAGGTCTGGTGCGGACCGGTTTAAACGGGACAAGGCCTGGACCGCCAGCACGTTTTGCAGTTTTTTATCCACATACATGGCCGCAAGCTTTGGCTGGTCGAACCCGGTCAGATATTTGTTGGCCACCACCAGCAGCCGGTATTCGTCCGAATCGAACCGCTCCCGGGTTTCATTTTCACTGAACCCGTTCATCAGGCTTTCCGTATATTCAATGCCATCCACCTCTTTATGGCCGGAAAATGCAATCAACACCTTGAACGGGTTCCCTTTTTTATCCACCAGACGGGTCATGGTTTTATAATACCGGACGGCCGTTTCAATATTCTGTGTGATGACCATGCCCTTGGCTTTGCCTTTGAGTTTTTTCTGGTTCACTACCTGGGGGATAAAGTGCTCCAGGACAATCTCCGCTTTGATATTGATGGTCTGCTGGTGGCGTTCAACATAGGCCCGCAGCTTTTTCTGGGCTTTTTTACTGTCAAACAGGGGGTTGTCCTGTATGGATTTTTGGATTTCGTAATAGCTTTTATAGGTTGTGTAATTGGCCAGGACATCCAGGATGAATCCCTCTTCTATGGCCTGTTTCATGGAATACAGATGAAAGGGCGCAAAACTGCCGTCCGCCTGTTTTGTCCGAATTTTTCAAGGGTGGTGTTTTTGGGTGTGGCTGTAAAGGCAAAATAAGAGGCATTTCCCCGGACCTTTCTTTCTGCCATGGCTTTGATGATTTTATCCTGGGCATCCATACTTTCTTCTTCATTGTCTGCCGCTCCCATGGCCCGGTTCATGTTGTCATGGGCAGAACCGCTCTGGGAACTGTGGGCCTCGTCAATAATCACGGCAAGTTTTTGGGAAAGATCGCTGATACCGTCCAGGATAAAGGGAAATTTCTGAATGGTGGTGATGATGATCTTTTTGCCCTGTTCCAGGGCGGCTTTTAAATCAGAAGCCCGGTATGCCGGGACAATGATATTTTTAACCTGGGAAAATTCTCTGATGGTTTCCCGCAGCTGCTTGTCTAAAAGACGCCGGTCCGTCACCACAATCACCGAATCAAACAATGGCTGCTCAAGTCCCTTTGCACCCGGAGCCGTCAGGGTTTCAGGATAGGTCTCAATGAGCTGATAGGCCGCCCAGGTGATGGAATTGGATTTGCCGGACCCTGCCGAGTGCTGGACAAGATAGGTATGACCCACCCCGTTTGAGAGGCATGCAGGATCAGCTTCGGACCACATCCATCTGATGATACCGCGGAAAGAAAAGGGTCCGCCTGTTTAACGGGTCTTTTGCCTTTCCGGAAAGCCGAACAAAATGTTCGATAATGTTGGCGATGCTTTCCTTGCTGAAAACATCCTCCCACAGATAGGCGGATTTGTGGCCGTCACTCGGGGGATTGCCTGCCCCTGCGTTATGTCCTTTATTAAACGGCAGGAAAAATGTGGATTTACCGGCAAGCTTCGTGGTCATATAGACCTCATCCGTATCCACAGCCATGTGAACCAGGCACCGGCCGAACCGGAGCAGGGGCTGACGAACGTCCCTTTTGGTCCTGTATTGTTTCTGACCATGAAACCTGGCAGTCTGGCCGGTCCAGGGATTTTTCAATTCCAGGGTGGCAAAGGCAAGCCCGTTGATAAACAGCACAAGATCAATGGATTCATTGGGATTGTCCAGGGAATAATGCACCTGCCGGGTGGAACTGAACACATTGGTCTTAACTGCTGTTTCACACGGTTCGCACTGCTTGCAAGGGGCACCGGATACATCAGGGTGAAATGGGCGTCATCCACACCCAGCCCTTTTTTAAGCAGATGCAAAAGTCCCCTCTGTTGTACCATCCGGTCCAGGCGCTCCAGGATTTTCCGCTGCCATTCATCGGTTCCCTGGCTTTTTCGTTGCAGCTTTTCTACCTCTTTTTCCTGGGTGGTCTCAAGAAAGGCCCAGAATTTTTTCTCATCAACGGCAAATCTCGGATTAAAATCCTGATGAAATCCCAGCTCATATCCATGGTGGGTATCAAAGGGCATTTGCGCTTCTTCCAACCGATTCCCATTGCCTGCTGCAACCTTCAATTCGCCTTTTCTTAAATCTTCAAGGCAGGTGCCAGTCAATTTTCTTTCAATGGCGGCTTCCAGGGCCTGTTCATTGGTTTGGCTGACCATGGGACTCCTTTGGATCGTTTAATGTTTGTGATCGCACAACAGGTTCATTATCAGTTTAATCAAGGTCTCTTTTTGCTTTGGATCAGACTCGGCCACCAGCAGGGTTAACGCGGCAAGCCCGGTATCATTGATCACCGGCGCCCCGTTCTGTTTTATCAGGCAGCCGTTTCGGTGAAGAAAATCCACAAATAAAAATGCACCGGAGCGCTTGTTGCCGTCAACAAAGGGATGATTTTCACCACAAAATACAACAGATGGGCTGCCTTGCTCTCAACAGTGGGATAGGCCGGCTTTCCAAACACGGTCTGGTCAAGATTCCCGAAAATGGCTGCAATGCTGTCGGGCCGGGACATTCTGGCAAAAAGATCTGAGGCCTCACCCTTTGCCATCAATTGCTGTTTCAGCGCCAGGATGGATGCTTCTGCAGCTTTTGGGGAGGGAAGACTGCCGCCGGGAACTCCTCCCGGTTCTTTGAGCAATCCCTCGTCATACTGCTGGAGCCATAGAAAGGTTGAGGTATACCGGCCCATGATATCCACAAGCCCCCGGCCCATGTCTGTGGCAAGCGTTGGAGACTGGGCCGCTTTTTGTATCAGGGCCAGGGCCTGTTTTAATTCTGCGGCATTTTCTTTGAACCGCTGCTGATTGAGGGTATAACCCTGGACCAGATATTCGCGCAGCCGCTGGGTGGCCCAGATACGGAACTGCACCCCCCGTTTGGAGTTCACACGATACCCTACTGATATCACGGCATCCAGGTTGTAGTGCTTGAGCTTTCGTTTGACCTGCCGATTGCCTTCCGTTTGAACTATTAAGAAATCCTTAACAGTTGAATCCTGATCCAGCTCACCGGTTTATAGATATTTGTCAGATGCATCTGCACGTTGGCAATGGTGGTGTCAAACACCTCCCCCATCTGGCGCTGGGTCAGCCAGACCGTCTCCTGTTCAAACCGCACATCCACACAGGTTTCCCCGTCCTTTGTCCGGTAGATCTGAATGCGGCTGTCATCTGTCATATCTATTATTCCCTGGTCATGCCACAGCCTTTGCCTGGGCGGTCTGGGGCACCTTTATTTTCCCTGTCACAGCAGCGTTGATCAGCGTGGCTTTGTATTCTTTGAGTCTGTCGATCATCTGTTCCTGAATGGCAATGGCCTTGTCGATTTTTTCGGATTGGGTCTGGATGTAATTATAAATAGCTTTCTGCTCTTTTTGAGGAGGTAACACAACTGGTAAATTTTTTAACAATTCCTGGCTTAATGAAGCACGAGTAACTAAATTCATTTCTCTGACAAAATATGATCGATGCATGTTGGAACTAAAATAATTTTTTTGAAAATCCCGGCTCCAGAACGCCTTTTTTAGGACGGAATCTAATTAAAAAGCCAGCAAAAGTTGAATCCTCAATAGTTTTCATACAAACAGAGGCAAACCCGATCTCTTCAACAGTCTCTGATGTTCGAGTAAACAACACGTCACCTTTTTTAACTGAATAATTCATTCTATCCTGAGTTGAAGATTCGGCAAGTCCCTTTACTGAATGAGGAAGCTCTCGATTATTATAAACATCACTGTAACTGACAAAAGGATAACCAGAGCCAAAATAATCCCCTCCGGCACTGATTCCATTTTGCGTATTGCCAATTAACCGCAACCTTTTTAATTCCCAATGCCCTGGTATCTCCCCAAGCCATTCCACACCTGAATCGCGCATGGGAACATCCGGATCAAGGCCTTTTGTCACAGCCGTCTGAATCAGGATCTGTCTGCGCTCTTTAAGGAGCTGGATCTGCTTTTCCTTGATGGCAACGGCCTGGTCGATTTTTTCGGTTTTGCAGTTGAGGAAGTTGGCTATGGCGGTTTGTTCTTCAGGAAATGGTACTAAAAATGGAATAGACTTCATTCTTGTTTTGGACAAATCCCATTGCCCAATGCGAACACCATCAGATGCACTCCCAAAGAACGAAATATAAAGTCCGCTGCGTATTGCAATATTAAAATAATTGGGAATTAATTTTTTTAATGAAAGAAAAAATATAATACGCCGGGCTGACGATACCAGTATATTTAGAAACACCATACGATCCCTGCCAGGCCTTCATTTTGTTCATGCCAAATTGACCTTTTAGAAGGCATTTATAATTGCGCAAATCATCTGGGATAAAATTGTGATTCTCTTCTTGATTATCAATATCACGTCGAATAACACCTCTTTCACGAGTTATTGAAAGCAAGGGTAAATGAGGCTTATTTTTAATTGAGATTGGCTTTAGTAAAACGCCGAGATTATGAACCTCCCAACCCACTGGAATCTCCCCAATCCACGCCACCCCGGAATCCTTATACGCCTCATATCTCGGCATCATGGGCAAAAGATCACTCATGATCCACCCCTGACACCACTGTCACATCAACCCCTAAAATATCGGCAATCAAGCCTTCGGCCTGGTGCTCCAGGTCCAGGATATCCTTGGCCACTTCTTCCATGGACCGCAGGGGCTTGTGGCGGTAGAAGTATTTGTTGAAACTGATCTCATAGCCGATCTTTACCGAATCCAGGTTGATCCAGGCTTCCGGGACATGGGGGATAACTTCAGTTTTGAAATAGTCGTGGATATCGCCTTTCAGGGGCACGGACTCATGGTCCCGAAGATCGGTGCAGGGTTCAAAAGTCAGGTATTCCCCTTTTTTAGCCGGTATGGGATAAAATCCGAAATGGGGCAGATCTTTTTGATCACACCCCAGGTGATTCAGCAGTTTGCCAAGCTTGTCTCCTGTCAGCTTGACCTTTGCTTTGATGACCCGGTGTGCGGTTTCATCATACCAGGACACGGCGTTTTAAAATGGCTTTTTTTTCTGTGGCAGACAATTTTAAACCAAGCGTTTTCAAGGTTTTATTCACCAGGGTCAAAAACCTGTTAAAATCGTTGTGTTCATCCCTGCCGATAGCGCCCATCAATTGCTGGGCGGCCTCAACCAGGGTTTTATGTTTTTTCCAGGTGTCGGGGCTGAACAGTTTTTTACGGGTTTTTGTATTCAAGGTGATGCCCTTTTCTTCACAAAAGGCCAGGATCTTTTGTTCATGCTCCACAAGGGTTCCGGGTGTGTAAACCGCCTCGCCCCATTGGTCGTAAATCCATTGCATGGGATCTGCCAATGCCTTGTCAAAGCGCAGGGGTGCGATACGCTCCGGGGTAAACCGGGCGGATCTGCGGTCCGGCCGTTCAATGGCCACCTTATAATACCCGAAATCGCTGTTATCAAAGACTTTCGCACCAATGCCGATATCATCCCCGTTTTCATCCTGTTCCGGTTCAATCGTCTGCATCCTGGTGCAGGCCCCGGCAATATCCCGGATATGGGTTCGGGAAAATTCGCAGTTTTTATTCCCTAAGTTTTTTCTAAGTTTTCCGGTAACACCTGGAGGCATCTAACAGTAGTACTTTTCCTTTTTGGGTGTCTTCCTTATGGTTGGATAACAGCCAGATATAGGTGGTGATGCCGGTGTTGTAAAACAAATTGTTGGGCAACTGGATAATGGCTTCCAGCAGATCGTTTTCAATGATAAACCTGCGGATATTGCTCTCGCCGCTTCCCGCATCCCCGGTAAACAGGGAAGACCCGTTATGAACCGAGGCAATGCGCGATCCGAACCGGCTTTTATCCGGCCGCTTCATCTTGCTGACCATTTCCATTAAAAACAAAAGCTGGCCGTCGCTGGACCTGGGTGCGGCATCCACGTTCCGGGACTGACCCCAATAATCATTCAGCGTGACCTTAAACCGCGGATCAATGACATTGGCCCCATCCTTGATAAATTTGGCTTCACTGGCCCAGCTTTTCCCATAGGGCGGGTTAGAGAGAATGAAATCAAAGGTGGTGCCGGCAAACTCATCCGTGGAAAGGGTGGAGCCGGAGCGGATAAAACCGGGATCATTCCCTTGATCATCATGTCTGACTTACAGATGGCATAGGTCTCGTCATTGATCTCTTTGCCGTACAGATAAATATATCCGTCATCGGCTGCCCGCCTTGTTTCCTTCTGGATAAACGCCTGGGATTCGGTGAGCATGCCGCCGGATCCGCAGGCCGGGTCATAGATGGTGATGACCGGCGGCATCCGTTCTTTTACCGGTTCAAAGACAAGGCGGGTCATCAGTTCAATCACTTCCCTGGGGGTGAAATGCTCTCCTGCCTCTTCATTGTTATCTTCGTTGAATTTGCGGATCAGCTCTTCAAATATATACCCCATGCCAAGATTGCTTAAAGCGGGCATGGGATTTCCGTCCGGGTCTTTTGTTTCATGCGGGGTTAAATTCAGATACGGAGAGGTGAATTTTTCCAGGACATCCAGCAGCACATCTTTGGCCGCCATGTGGCGGATCTGGGCTTTGAGATTGAATTTTTCAACAATCTCTTTGACGTTTGCAGAAAATCCCGACAGATATTCCTCCACATTGGCCTTCAAAACCTGCTGATTGTTGGTGGCCGTGTTGAAAAGGGTTTTTAAGGTCCATTTGCTGGTATTATAAAATACAAATCCCGCAGCATCCTGCAGCCCCTTATCATCGGGTTCAACCAGTCCCAGGTCGTTTTTCTGGAAAGCCACTTCCTGCATCACTTTTTCCTTGGACTGCTCCAGCAGGCTGTCCAGACGTCTGAGGACGACCATGGGCAGAATAACATCCCGGTATTTTCCCCTGACAAAAATGTCCCTCAAGCAGTCGTCGGCAATGGACCAGATAAAGGATACCATTTTATTGTGTACAGCGTGATTCATTTGTTTCCTGACAGTTTTAAAACTTTTTAATCTCTTCATATTCCTGAATTATCAGCCCAAAATCTTTATCACCTGTGCTTGTAACACATCTCAAAACTTCAGGCCAGCATCTTCAAAGGCAAGAACGACGATATCCTGGGTATCTTTCCGACGGTTGGTGATTCCCAGCCAAAGCCCTGTGATACCTCAACACAGATTTGTTCAAACAGGTCCCGGCCTCCAACTTGAACATCTGTGGCTTGTCCGTAGCATGTTTTTTGTTTTACCAATTTTAAGCACGGTTCAAACTGCTCAAGCCGTTCTCGCTGATCACAGATACCGGGATTTATCCTTTGTCTTCTCATAGAAGGCCTCAATGCCGATTCCCCTGATGGTCTCATTCATGGCTATCCACCGGTCATAAAGATGGGGATCAAATCCTGTGTGATCACAGGGAAAATCCGAACATTCATAACAAAAATCCACGCCCTTTTCCTGATGACAGGGCCGAACCCCGCAGCCCTTAAATAATTTACACTGCTCGCTGCGGCACCCTGTACAGCTCTCCCCTGCAAAATAGTCCAGCATCTCTTTGAAATCAGGATATTTTTTTAAAAAACAGGATCTCCTACCAAAGTCTCAAACCGCTTGGCATAAATCTCAAAATTCCCCCAGCTTATCTCGCAACTTCGACGCATATTTCCGTATATCTCCGTCGACATGAGCAAAACACTTTTTACAGCTCAACCCACATGGCCCCAATTCCTTTTTAATGTTTTCTTTATTCATTACAATCTCCTGAAAAAATAATACCCGGAATAGTTGAATCCCGTTAAATACAGATCAACGTTGCGCTTCAGCCGCGCGTCCCTTTGCGTCGGCTGCAAGCGCCTTGTGTACGCCCGGCATGGGCGTGAACTTATGGGGTGCAAGTCACCTATACGTGAATCCTGTTAATGCATACAGCATTAGCAGAAGTATTAGCCGAAAACAAGGGCGGAACCGCAAGGGACCGTCCAAAGGAAGTTGGAGTGCAAAACTATGAGCCGACGAACAGAAACAGCATATAAGGCCTGGTCTCCGGGTAAGCCAGCACAACATGTCGAAGCCCAGGATTCAGGAGACAGGGTAAATGCTGCGGTTGTGTAGTGACAGTTCACGTTCTTATCCGGGGAGATCTGCTCTGCATGCATTGAATTTCTTTTGCAACAACTCCCGGCTCGGGCCATACCGGGAAACCAAGGTCCAGGCATCACCGGCTGTTGCCGACGGTGATGAGACACAAACAATAGGCATCAACTGCAAAAGAAGTTTCATTGCGCCTTTCAAGGTAACTTGTCTGGTGATAGAGCAGAAGTCATAGTAGCCAAATGCCGGGAGTAATGCCCCGGACATGGTGAAGGACTGAACATTAAGGGAAAAGGAGGTGTTCATGAGCTTTGTAAATACAGTGAATCCGAATGGAGGAGTCGTGTACAGGCGCGTCATGAAAAACCATTTTCAAACGATCAATTACTGGAACGTATTCTTTCGACAGAAACATCCGTCAGGCCTGGAAACAGGTGCGGGCCAACAAAGGTGCCCCTGGAATCGACGGTGTAACCGTTGAACTATTCCCGGATACCTTCCGTCAGTTATGGCCGAAGATACGTTCAGATTTATTCGAAGGGACATATGTTCCTTCTCCTGTTCTCAGGGTGGAAATACCAAAAGCGGACGGCAGTATACGTCCACTTGGTATCCCAACCGTACTGGATAGAACTATCCAGCAGGCAATAGCCCAGGTTTTGGGGTTAATATTTGATCCGTTGTTTTCGGAATCAAGTTGCGGCTTCAGACCGGGAAGATCGGCCCATAATGGTGTCCGGCAGGTAAAACAATTCATAGGGCAGGGCTGCAAAGTAGCCGTTGATACTGATTTGTCAACGTTGCTAATCAGCTGCGCGGCTTTTGACGTCGGCTGAATTAGCGTGGTTAGATGAAAAATTTCTTTTAAAAAATAGTATTTCGAACCAAAAACCTTCCATTAAATGTCATGGGTACGCCTTGAAATTCGTTTTCAGCATGCATATGAAGATGTGGTTCACTACTTTAACAAGGTCTCCTTGCTTTACCATAAGACTGTCTTTCATCATATGAACAAGGTAAACAATTGTACCTTTATGGTTAATCGCCACATGGTTGCCCT
>LQAG01000151.1_pt1 | contig 28944 bp, 41 predicted proteins | sample 1535801 | NCBI WGS metagenome assembly LQAG01 (sample SAMN04331584, study PRJNA305678) | bioreactor metagenome | isolation source: bioreactor_3 inoculated with Wadden Sea sediment 1st replicate of a... | place: Germany:Bremen
AAGTCAATAAATTTGAAATGGATAAATAATTACTTTAGGTGGCTCATAAAAAGTTGAAAAAGCAAATAGAAAGACGAAGAGACTGCATATTTATAAAAGATTTTTTAAAACCCTATACCAAAGGGAAATTATTATTATAATTGTCATAGAGTAGACAGATAATTTTGACAATCTGGAATGGGAAAGACGTAAATAGAAAGAGTCTTTTCTGAGATTAGGAGGCTATTATGAAACGAAGTGAAGCGCTGGAACTTCTTAAAGAGCATGTGAAAACAGACCGTGTTTTCAGACATTCTTTGGCGGTGGAAGCCGCTATGATCGCTTACGCCAAGCATTTTGATGCCGATGAAGAAAGATGGGGCAATTTAGGACTCCTTCATGATATTGACTTCGAAAAATATCCAGAAGTTCACCCAGCTAAAGCACCAGAACTGCTTACTGGTACAGATTTAGACAAGGAATTTATTGATTCTATCCTGTCCCATGGGTATGACGGCTCTGTTCCAAGAGACTTAATGGAACGCAAGGTTCTTCATGCTGTGGATGAAATGGCAAGTTTTATTATAGCGGTGGCTCTTATGCGCCCTACAAAGTTAGAGGGGCTAAAAGGAAAATCTGTTAAAAAGAAAATGAAAGACAAGGCTTTTGCAAGAGCAGTGGACCGAGATGAACTCATGTCGTCTATGGAAGAGTTGGGCATGGAGTTCAATGATCATATTAATATCATAGTGAATGGTCTAATTGATCACGAAAAGCGCCTTCAAGAAGAGGGATACACCCTTTTAAGTTAGGCTCAAAAAGTGAAATCATAAAAAAAGAAGACTGCCTTTTGCTGAAAATCAGTAAAAGGCAGTCTTTTTAGAAGAAAAGACAATAATTCCTCCTCAAAAGGTTTTAAGATTTATAAAGAGAGTGTTTGCCCATCCTATCCATATGGGTGCATATATTTTTTGCCCCGGGAACACATTTTGTGAATTATTAGTAGAGGGGTTGGTGTTTTACAGGGTCAGCATAGTGACTGACCGGTTAAAGTAAGCCTGTCTTGATCCTTTAAATAACCTGTTCGCGAGACCGTGTCAGGCTCTTGTAAATATCTGAAACCGTATAGAGCTGTCTCATATAATCTGTGTACTTTTGGCCCCATGTGTCACCCGCCAGATAATCCGTATTGATTTCAACTACCACAGAACCTTTGTATCCCTTTGTGGCCAAGTAGGACACAGCACGGACATAGTCTGTTTTCCGTGTATAAGGGTGGTGGTCTGTCTGGTTTATATCATGAATATGAATGTTGTTGAGTTTATCAAAAGACTATCATCCAAGCTATAGGTACACTGGTCTTCAAAGACTTCATGGCCAATATCCCAGCAGAAGTTTACATTTGATCCCTCAACAAGGGGTTGAATGCCTTCTGTATCGAGTCGGTGCCGACTCATATTCAAATTTTCAAGTGTAAATGTAAGGTCATAGCTCTGTAATTCGCAAATGCTTATAAGTCGCGTTATAAGTTTAAGGGTGTGAAACCTTGCTTTTTCTTTTTGGTCGGATTCGACAGGATGAATGGTAATGGAAAGGCATGTTTGCAGTTTTTTTGCCAAATCTGCATAAATGGATAAATATTTATCTAGACAACTTGTTTCGTTATACAGTTTAGAAAATCCATGTGGCGAATGAATTTGCAGTTTCTTATGCCGGGCCTTTAAGAGGTGACCATATGCATATAGGCGCTCCACTTCTATGGGATCATCAAGGTCTGCGTTGACTTCAATGCCCTTGAGGCGATTTTCTGGGTCGAGCTGGTCGAGCTGACCAAGTACAATTGCGGGTTCAGCCATATTTTTTTATTCTAAATAAACTTATCATGAAATTCATAGGAATCACTCCTTAAAAGCCTTTTCTTTGACACATTGTTTATGATGCACATCGTTTTTTTTTCTATTTTCTTTTCTTACTTGTTCTAATCTGAGATTACACCCAAAGCATATAAGGCAAATGTTAATTCTATGGGGGACTTAACAGGAAATAAAACACTATTAACAGAGATTTAAAAACAAAAAAAAGGTTTTCATCATAGAGGACAAGGTTTTTTGTGAAAATTCTCTTGATGCCCCTAGGGCAATCGGGTAATATTTGAAGCGAAAAGGTTGGTGATGAAATGAAGCACATTGGACAGTTGGCGATTATACTGGTGTTTACATATTGTGCAGAGGTCTTGGTGACGCTCTTAAATATTCCCTTCCCGGGAAGTATACTGGGCATGTTGGCCCTTTTTATATTTTTAAAACTTGGACTCATAAAAATCCAATGCCATTGAAGAGACTGGAAATTATTTATTATCTATTTTGCCCATTATGTTTGTCCCCTTAGGTGTGGGCATTATGGCTTACTTCGATGTTTTAAAAAAAAGAGGCCATCCCCTTCTTGGTTATAATTGGGGTCAGCACAGTCCTTGTTATGGGGGTTAGTGGGTGGCTTGTACAGATGTTTAAGAAGAAAGCGGGTGAGTATAGTGGTCTATAATAGCCCCTTGTTTGGCGTGGTTCTTACAGTTGCCGTTTATATATTGGCGGATGCTTTTAGGCGCAGGTCAGAAATAGCATAGCCAATCCACTTTTGGTCTCCATAGTAATGATTATAGGTATTTTATCCACCTTTAGGATTCCACTGGAAGCCTACGATGTTGGCGGAGACTGGATCACGCTTTTAATTAAGCCTGCCACGGTGGCCCTTGCCATTCCCCTGTATTATCACTATGAAATTCTAATGAAAAATTTAAAGGCTGTCATGATCGGAATTGGTGGTGGCGTTGTTCTGTCCCTTCTATCCGTGGTTGTTATGAGCCGGATGCTTGGTCTCTCTCAAGACCTGAAAGCATCCCTCATGAGCAAGTCCATAACAACACCCATAGGTATAGAGGTCACAAAGCAAGTGGGCGGAATTGTGCCCCTTGCCATTGCTGCCATTATTATTACAGGCATTTTGGGGGCTCTTATTGGACCGAGCCTTCTAAAGCTTTTGAAAATTGATGATAAAACAGCTTGTGGCATTGCCCTGGGCACATCAGCCCATGTTATTGGGACGTCAAAAGCCATTGAAATGGACGAAGAGGTTGGCGCAATGAGTGCAGTGGCCATACCAATAGCAGGCATATTCACTGTTATCATGGCGCCTTTTTTTATTAATCTCTTTTAAATGGTTTGTATTTTTATATAGCAGGTATCTTTGTGATTGAAATAAGAAGGGGCACAATGCGGACAATAGAAATATGCCTGGGTTTAGATTTTTAAATATCTATACAGGGTATAATGAGAACTTTATACAGCAAAAAAACAAGGCAGATGAAAACCGAAAGGGTTATCATCTGCCTTGTTTTTGTTGTTGTGTTAGGACTAAAAAGATTGGGGGGCTCTTTAGCCTCTTTGCATACCAGATGCGTCGTCTGGTATGACTTTCTATTTTTAAGGGTAGGGACTGATTGTCAAGGGGGGGGGAGGATCAGTACACCTACAAGGGGTAAAAGCAAGCTTATCTAAATGTATTGTGATCGTGGGACTGAGACGTGTATACATGAACATTGCCTGTCCTAAAATTCTTGCTGATATAGCCTTTCATAAGCTCAATATAGCCTGTTCGTGTGGCTGGAAAGAGAAGGCTAAATCCAAATAAGTCAGTCAATATACCCGGTGTCAGTAAAAGCACACCGCCGATTAAGACACAAAGGCCATGCAGGAGTTCATTTCCTGGCATAGTGCCCTGTTGAGTTCAGACTGAATGTTATATATAACCCGCCGACCTTGATCTTTTGCAAAGTAGGCCCCAACAACACCGGTCAATAGTATAATGCCTAGGGCTGTCATGGTGGACGTTCTTGCAGCAATTTCAAGTAAAATCGACAGTTCCACAAATGGAATAATAGTAAATATCAAAAGTAATTTTCCGAAACTGAACTTCATTATGTTCACTCATTTCTATTTTTCTTCCAAAGTTGTTTAACTTGAATTCATTGTACCGAAGAAATATTAATAATCTATGAATGTTTTATATAAATTTCATGAGAAACTTGCAAACGAATTGTGAACAATGCAGAAAATAGACAAGAAATTGCAAGAATCCTCCTTTTTATATTCGGTTGAAGCAGGCGTTTTGAAAAAAAGTAGGGTCCTAAAACAAGTGAAATTTACTAGGGACTAATCTTGGGACGAATAAAGAGCAATAAAAAACAGGTGAATAAATAGGAAGCTATACCTATTCATTCACCTGTTTATAAACCTGTTAATTATTTTCTAACAAGAACCGCTCTCCTTTTGGGGTAATGTGACTTCCACTGCGTCCTTTTTTTTATAACAATAAGTTGCCGGTCACTCAGGGTCATGAGAATTCTTCTTAGAGTGCTTTCTTGTATGAAAATATCATTCTTTTGCAAGATTTCGAGAATATGCTTTCGACCTGCCGTCTTTTTAATCTCATTGAGAAAGGAGATGGTGGCTAAAACCTGTAGACTCAAGTCAAAATCTGATAAAGCCTCAATGGCTGCCTTGTCATCAAACTTTATATCTGTACGGCTCTCTATCATGCATATGCCGGTCTGGTCAATGATGTACTGGGGCAGGGAGTGCGTGTCCATTATATTTGATGTTTCAACGGTTGAAACGTAGTTGGCAACGTTGTGCAATTCTCGAATATTGCCAGGCCATTTGTAGCCCATGATCCTGCAACGACATTCCTCACTTATTTCAAACTTATGGTTTGTGAAGGCGTCCAGAAGAAGGGGAATGTCATCAATGCGCTTTCGAAGAGGTGGCAGGTTAATTGGAAAGACATTGAGTCTATAAATAAATCCTTTCTAAAAGCCCCAACTTCAATAAGTTCCAAGGGGTTTTTGTGGGTTGCGGCAATGACTCGAACGTCAATGTCTATAATGCGGTCAGACCCAATGGGGGTGATTTGCCTCTCCTGAAGAACACGAAGAAGTTTTGATTGAAGGTGCATGGGCATATCGCCAATCTCGTCTAAAAAAATCGTCCCATTATTGGCCATTTCAAAAAGGCCTTTTTCCCTTGTTTAAGGGCCCCTGTAAAAGAACCACTCACATACCCGAAGAGCTCGCTTTCAAGGAGGCTATCAGGAATGGCGGCACCATTGATGGCAATAAAGGGCTGGTGGCACCTATCAGAAGCGTTGTGAATGGCCTGGGCCAAGACTTCTTTTCCCGTACCCGACTCACCGGTTATAAGAACCGTTAAATCTGTTTTAGCGATGCGATGACTGCGCTCGATAATGTCCTTCATCTGTTTTGAAGCTGTCACAATGTCATTGAAGTCGTACTTTGCAATCTGTCCCTTCTGGCGGAGTTTCTTGGTAAGATTTTGTTCTAGTTTTTTTATATAGGTCACCTCTTGAAAAGAGAAATACATTCTTTTTTCCTTATTAAAGTGAACGATGTTTTTCTTCTCAAGGCTGAGGTGTCTGTTGTCAAAACTAATAAGCTCATTAAAGTAATCAGACTTGTAATAGGCAGTCAAGTCAACATCATTAACCACTTGGTGAAGGGCCTGCCCCAGCAAACTTCCCTCAAGTTTGAACATTTCGTTGAATTTTTATTGTGAACCAAAATTTCTCCTGAGGGATCGGTTAGAACGATTCCGTCGTGGCTTAAATCAAGCATATAGTCAAGCTCTTCTGTTCGAGTCAGCAGGTTGTTGTAGTTGTCTGTTACCGACTCGTTGACACTGAAAATTTTCTGGTAGTAGGTGTAGAGTTTCTGCTGGATGTCCTTGTTATCAATCCCCAGACGCCCCATAATTACCAGCATGGTTGGGATGTCAACAACCCTGTCATCCAGGTTGTAAACATTTTCAATATAGGGTGGAATCAGGTCCATTTCAGAAGGGAAATGGCATGTTTAATATGTCTGTAATCCTTACCCGGTTCATAAGCAATCAGATTAACATGTTTGATACCAATATTGTAAAGGGCTGAGACACAGTCAAGCACGGTTTCGATGTTGTCATTCACAACCAGGACATCTGAGTTTTCTGGAAGCTTGTAAAGCTGTTCAAGACCATGTTTTAAAAAGGTTCTGCGGGCCAGGACTATGTTTTTGGATCTGTGACATGGTCCCTGAGTTTAATGGCCCTTGACCCAGCCATAATGAGAACCAGATCCTCTTCAATGGCCGTTTCTGGGATTAACTCATCTATGTAGTAATTTTCAACGTGAATGGTATCGCCAAATACCTCTATTATATTTTCCTTAAGTATATTGCCCACATGGCTGGGGCCGGCCATTTCGCATTTTAGAATCTGTGACAACCGCAATAGATTTCATTTTCCTACCTCATTTCCTCAAAAATCTTGCTCCCATTATACCTCAATGTTTTAAAATCACGAAACAATTTTATTTCATATGCGTAACATTTGGCATCGTTATTGCAACTATATGGCATAGAGGTGAAAAAATGACGCAGACCATAGACTTAGATGACTTTTTATCAAATCAAATCCTGACAAATTTAAAAATACACCCGAGTGAAACTTTTGGACTCTATTTTGTGAATACACTCAACTATGAAAAGAATGTCTACGATAAACGTGTTTTCCTTATTGATCTCGCGGATTATACCACCCGATTGATTCCTCTGGAGAAGTCTCCGCAAGACTATTATTTCAAGGACGAATTCATTCTTTTTAAGTATTTATATGAAGATAGCACGGCCTTTTACGCATATCACCCAGAAAAGGGGCAACTAAAAAAGGTTTGTGAGATTCCATTTTTGGCTGAAAGTGTTGGATGTGGGGACAAGCTCTATTTTACAGCCCTATAAAGGCTGATAAAGAAGATGTTTCTATGGAATGCAGCAGTCGCTCTCCTTTTTATATTGAAGGGCGCGGGGTGGTTGGCAAAACCATTACAGGTCTTTTCTCTTCGGATTATGAAGGTCGTAAAATTCAAGTGATAACGGACCTTGAGATGGACATTAATCTCATTGATTATGATTTCAAGAGCAGTCAAATTGTAATGACGGCCTTTAAATCATCAAGCAAAAGCCCATCTCATCCAGTGTTTTTACATATGATATTAAGACTGAGCAAATGCAAATGTTCACAAGAGGCCAGTACAGGATTGACGCGATTAAGTCTATCAATCCTGAGACCCTGTATTTTATGGGGGTTGATTTAGATAGGAACAACCGAAATGACAACCAGCAGGTCCATAGAATAAACCTGTCATCAGGTGAGGTTATGGGCCATGGAGACTTTGTGGATATGAGCAATGAAAGACCAGTGGTGGTCACAGATTGCTTATTTACTAAAGGGCCAGGAGACTACAAGACCAAGGACCGCTACTATTTTCTCCGTGTTGGAGAAGATAGACAGCTGGTTGCATCCATAGATACCAGCGGGCGGACTGAACATATTGATACAGGCTAAGGGCCATCTCCAATTTTGCAGTGATAAGAGACCGAGTGATTTTACTGGGGCTTAAAGATGAGGGCCTTAGCGAAATCTACTGTTATAGAAATAGAGAATTAACAAGGATAACCAGACACAATGACTGGCTAAAAGCCTACAGTGTGTCAAAACCACAGGCTCTAGAAGTGAAGGTTGACGGCATCCTTTTAAAAGGCTGGGTCTGCCCGCCACATAAAACAGAATACAGTGAAAAGGATCAAAAAAAGCCCGCTGTTTTAATGATTCATGGTGGACCTAAAATGATTTATTCCGACGTTTTTTCCTTTGATATACAGCTTCTAAGTGCCAAAGGCTATTACGTTCTCTATGCCAACCCCATGGGGAGTGATGGCAGGGGAAATGCCTTTGCTGATATTCGAGGAAACTTTTGTGACTTGCCTTATAAACAACTCATGGCATTTGTCGACAAAGCCCTTCAAATCTATCCAGATATAGATAACATGCGCATGGGCGTGACTGGCGGATCTTATGGTGGTTATATGACCAATCATATTATCACCCAAACGGACAGATTCAGGGCCGCAGTATCTGAAAGAGGCATCAGCAACATGTTGACAGCACTCACTTCATCAGATATTGGCTATAAGTTTGCTGTTGAGTATTCTGCTTGCCGTTGTAATCCGTGGAAAAGTACAAAATCATTTGTCGATATTTCACCAATCATGAATGTCCAGTATGTGAAGACACCCACTCTTTTTTAATCATGGAAAAGATGACTTTAGGTGTCATTATACAGAGTCTCTCAACATGTATTCTGCTCTGAGTCAATTGGGGGTTGAGACCCGCTTGTGTTTATATGAAGGTGAGAATCATGGTCTTGTCACTTGCGGAAGACCAAGGTCGAAAAGAAAAAGGTATGAAGAACTGTCATCTTGGTTTGACAAGTATTTGAAATGAGGTTTAACAAATGGACTCACTGAGTTTACTGAAAGCACTGGTGGAGGTCGATTCATCGGTGACTGAGGCGGCCAATCAACTTATAGATTATGCCTTTGCGTTTTTACAGTCTCGAGGCATACAGGGACAAGTCCTTGAAAATGAAGGCTATAAGAGTTATGTCACCACAATTGGAAAAGGTGAAAGAACCCTGGTTCTCAATGGTCATTTGGATGTGGTTTCTGGAAAGCCTCACCAGTTTATCCCCTATGAAGAGGACGGAAAACTCTATGGACGTGGAACAGCCGACATGAAAAGCGGATGTGCTGCCATGATGGGGGCCATTCTAAAGTTAAAAGAAGTGGAAGGTGATTTGGGGTGCCGAGTCATGCTTCAATTGGTAACAGATGAAGAAACCGGGGGCTTTAATTGCTCTAAGTACTTGGCGGAAAACGGCTATACTGGAGACTTTGTTATTTGTACAGAGCCCACGCAATTACAGCCGTCGATTCAGTCGAAGGGCATGATTAAGATGGACGTTTCAACAAGTGGCCTTGCCGCGCATGGGTCAAGACCCTGGGAAGGGGACAACGCCATCGTAAATGCCTTTAGGGATTTCATGGCCATCGAAAAACTGCCCATTCTGGAAGAAGGCAGTGCCTTTTACAAATGCTCCACTGTGAATTTAGCCTTGATTAAAGGGGGCGATATTTACAACAGGGTGCCGGCATCTTGTGTGATGGGACTTGATATCAGATATGTGCCCCATGTGGACCCGCATGAAATTATTAAAGCTGTAAAAGATGTTGTTTCTGGAAGTGTTCATGTTGTAAATATGGAGCCAGGTGTCCTAGTTCAGCCGACACATGCCTATATTGAAAAACTAAAAAGTGCCATAAAAAAAGTAGTGCCTGACCACGACCTTCAAATTGTCGGTCAACACGGTGGATCAGACGCCAGGTTTTCGCAGCCCAAGGTATACCAGCCATTGAAATGGGACCCAAGGGAGACGCTTGGCATGGTGACGGTGAGTATGTTGACATACAGTCCCTTTATGACCTAGAGAAAATACTTGTTGAACTGGCCCTGAATTTTACTTAAATGGATCGCTTGATTTAATGAAATTAAGGGGATGTTCAAATTGGATCTCTTGAAGATGCATGCCTTAGATGTCTTATAATTACAATTTTATACAGTGATATTAAAGGGGGAACCTTTGATATAGATCAGATTAAAAAGTTCCAGATAGACTGGACAAATAGGAGAGGAGACAATCATGAAAAGTTTTATCATTACTTATGGTCATGGCACTGGTTCTAGGGTCTCTGGCTGGATGTTCTGCACCAGCTGAAGACACTCCAAGCGGTGATCAAGGCGCAAGCTCTGAAGGTTCTTCTGAGGGCACAGAACCTGTGTCTAAGGATGAACTTAAAATTGCTCTAGCAGCAGATATCACATCGCTTGATCCGCAGGGACACAACGATACCAAATCAGAAAAGGTATCCTTCCTGCTTTTTAACCGTCTGTTCAGACTAAATACAGATTTTGAAGTGGAAGCTGATCTGGCAGAAAGCTGGGAGCAACCATCAGCAACAGAGTGGGTCATTAAAATCAAGGAAGGCGTAAAATTCCATGATGGTACGGAAATGAAGGCTTCTGATGTGAAGTATTCACTGGAAAGATCTCAGACAATGCCAAAGGTTCAGCACGTCCTGGCTGAGGTTGAGTCCATTGAAGTTGTGGATGATTACACTGTAAAATCACAACAAAGACAGCTTTGCACCATTCCTTTATACCCTCGTTCACGCGGGTGCGTCTATTGTACCGGAAGCTTATGTGGAATCAGGGGATGAATTCTCAAATCCTGTTGGATCTGGACCTTACACATTTGTTGAGTGGGTATCAGGTGACAAGATCACCCTTAAGAAAAATGAAAACTACTTTGATGCAGACAACATGGGTCAAATGGACACAATCACATTTAAGGTCATTCCAGAGGGAACATCAAGAACAATTGCCCTTGAAACAGGTGAGGTTGATGTCGTTGACGAACTGCCATCAAATGATGTGAGCAAGGTGGAAGATGCATCAGATTTAACAATGTATTCATCAGCATCTACAAGAATTGATTATCTTGGCATGAACACACAAATGGCGCCGTTTGACAACAAACTGGTTCGCCAGGCATTTAATTACGCTGTTGACAAGCAAGCGGTTATGATGGTTGCCATCGATGCACAGGTGTTGCAACAGAATCAATCCTTGCACCATCTATGCTTGGTTACAAGGCATCTGAATACAAGTATGATCCAGAAAAAGCTAAGGAACTGCTTGCAGAAGCGGGATACCCAGATGGTTTTGAACTCACTCTTTGGGCATCAGGTGACCAGAGAAAGCGAATGGCAGAGGTCATTCAGGCCAACTTAATGGAAGTGGGCATCACGGCAACAATTGAAATGCTTGAGTGGGGTACATACATTGACGAACTTATGGCTGGAAACGGTCAAGCTTTTGTTATGGGCTGGACATCAAACCCAGACCCAGATTCAACTTTAACACCGCTTTACTATTCAGGCAGTGTTGGAGGCATGAACTTCACACGCATTGAAGATGAAAAAGTTGATGAACTGATTATGTCAGGTCGTGTGGAAATGGACATGGAAAAACGTGTAAATATCTACAACGAACTTCATGCTTACACAATGGAACAAGCACCGCTTGTGCCACTGTTTACTAAGAACAACCTAGTGGGTGCCAATTCAGGTCTATCTGGCGTTGAGTTGAGTCCACAGGGCTTATGGAATATAGAAAAAATTTCTTACTAAAGACACATCATTTTGTAACAGATGCGAAAGGTAATGTGTTCCAGTCTGTAATCCAGGCTGGAGCACTTTATCCCTTTATGGATGTTTTGTAATTTTTAGCAAGGTTTATGGAGGCAGTCGCATAGTTTAGAAAGGACTGGAGGCAAAATGTCTAAGTATATTTTAAGAAGACTCTTACTCATGGTTCCTGTACTGATTGGTGTCACATTTCTAGTTTTTTTCATTATCAGCCTAACGCCTGGAGATCCGGCGACTATGATTCTTGGAAATGGCGCCACAGAAGAAGCCATCATCAATCTTCGTGAGGAAATGGGTCTTAATGATCCTGTTGTTGTTCAGTACGGCAGCTATATGAAAGACTTACTATCTGGAGACATGGGCACATCTTACTCCACAGGAAAAGCTGTGAGCGGTGAAATTGGACAAAGATTTCCAAACACGCTTAAGCTCACAATTAGCGCCATTATATTATCTGTACTTATTTCCATTCCTATTGGTGTCATATCTGCCACACGTCAGTATTCTCTTTTTGACAACGTTGGCATGATTGTGGCCTTGGTTGGTATTTCCATGCCATCCTTTTGGGTGGGGCTTATCCTCATCATTGCTTTTTCATTGAACTTAGGATGGTTCCCATCCGGTGGGATGGAGGGCATCATGAGTTTAATACTGCCAGCCTTTACACTGGCCATTGCATCAACGGCCTCTATTACAAGGACAACCCGATCCTCCATGCTTGAGGTTATCCGTCAAGACTATATTGACACAGCCAAGGCAAAGGGTGTGAGCCGAAACATTGTGATTCGTAAGCATGCCCTTAAAAACGCCCTCATTCCTGCCATAACAGTTATAGGTCTAGAATTTGGGGTTCTTCTTGGTGGTGCAGTTTTAACTGAAACGGTCTTTTCTTGGCCGGGAATTGGTCGACTGATGGTTGAATCCATTCAAAGAAAAGACACACCAATGATTCTAGGATGTATTATCATCTTTGCGGTTTCATTTAGCCTAGTTAACCTGCTCATAGATATTCTCTATTCATTTATCGATCCGAGAATTAAAGCGAGCTATAAGTAAGGAGGGGACGTCATGAGTGCAAAAGTAGAAGCGCTTTCAGCAGAGGAACTGCTGAAAACGAAAAAGAGAAGTCAGTCTGCTGATGTCTGGAAAAGACTCAAGCGTAGCAAAACGGCTGTTCTTGGTATTGTCCTTGTTGCCATATTTCTTGGCATGGCTCTCTTCGCACCAGTTATAGCTGATTATGAAGGGCAGGCCCTGAAAATCAACGTTATGGAGAGACTGCAAGGACCAAGTGCAGACCATATATTCGGTACAGATGAATTTGGCCGTGATATTTTCGCTCGTGTGGTTTACGGGACAAGAATTTCATTGTTTGTTGGGATTATTTCCGTATCCATTGCCCTGTCCATAGGCGGATTTCTAGGCGCTATTGCAGGCTATTACGGGGGTAAAATTGACAATGTGATTATGCGTGTGCTCGATGTCATACTGGCTGTGCCCACCATACTCCTTGCCATCACCATAGTTGCATCTCTGGGGGCAAGCATGATCAACCTCATGATTGCCGTAGGCATATCCAATATACCGGGATTTGCTCGTATTGTCAGGGCATCTGTCTTAAGTGTTAAGGATCAGGAGTTTATTGAGGCGGCCAAGGCCATTGGCGCAAAGGATTATATTATTATATTAAAGCATGTCCTGCCCAATTCCATGGCGCCCATTATTGTATATGCAACCTTGAAGGTGGCAACAGCCATTATGGCGACGGCGTCCCTAAGCTTTATTGGACTTGGTGTTCAACCACCAACCCCAGAATGGGGCTCTATGCTTGCAGGGGGACGTCAGTATATCCGTGATCAAATGTATATTGTCATGTATCCGGGTTGGCCATTGTTTTAACAGTTCTATCCCTGAACCTCATTGGGGATGGTCTGCGTGACGCACTGGATCCGAAGTTGAAATAGGAGGCTTGGCGTGAGTGAAAAAGTACTGAACATAAAAAGATTTGACAGTGCAGTATCATACAGACGAAGGTGTTGTTGAGGCTGTCAATGGTATTGATATAGAACTTGAAAAGGGTAGAACCCTAGGACTTGTAGGAGAAACCGGTGCAGGCAAGACGACCACAGCCCGGTCCATTATGCAGCTTATTCAGTCTCCGCCAGGAAAATCATTAAGGGGAGCATAAGCCTAAATGGCCTCGATGTGATGAGCGCTTCAGAAAAACAACTTGAAAAAATCCGTGGGGCCCAGGTCTCCATGATTTTTCAGGATCCAATGACGGCCCTTAATCCTGTTATTACTGTGGGGGACCAAATTGCAGAAGCCATTCTCATTCACCAAAAGGTGTCCCAGGAAGAGGCCAAGGAAAAGGCCAAAGAAATGCTCGAAATGGTCGGTATTCCAGGGGCGCGTCTTGGGGAGTATCCCCACCAATTCTCAGGCGGTATGAAGCAGCGTGTGATTATTGCCATTGCCTTGTCCTGTTCACCTCAGCTCCTTATAGCAGATGAGCCTACAACAGCCCTAGACGTGACCATACAGGCCCAGGTTCTTGAACTGATGAAGGCCCTTAAAGAAAAGTTTGAAATGGCCATGATTATGATTACCCATGACCTGGGTGTTGTTGCAGAGGTCTGTGACGATGTTGCCATAATGTATGCCGGTCGTGTTGTGGAACAGGGCAATTTGGAAGATATTTTTAGAAGAACAAAGCACCCCTATACAGAAGGGCTTTTAACTCCATTCCCAATATAGATGACAGAAAATCAGAATTGATTCCTATTAAGGGACTCATGTCTGATCCATACAATTTGCCAGAGGGTTGTTCTTTCTGTGACAGATGCAACTATGCCATGGCTCTTTGCAAAACAAAAAGCCTGAAAAAGTCTATTTCTCTGAGACCCATTTTACAGAGTGTCAATTTATACAGTGAAAACAAGGATTTTGCACTGAGGGGCTAGGCGTATTGAAAGGAGGATTAGACATGTCAGATGTACTACTGGAAGTGAAGAATTTAAAGAAATACTTTGATACGCCAAATGGTCAGCTCCATGCCGTTGATGATGTCAGCTTTGCCATTGAAAAGGGGAAGACCCTAGGCATTGTAGGCGAGTCAGGCTGTGGAAAGTCGACAACGGGGCGTGTTATTCTCAGGCTTCTTGAAGCCACAGACGGAGAAATTATATATGAAGGCCAAAACATTCGAGATCTAAACAAGGATCAAATGCGGGACCTGCGCAAGGAGCTTCAAATTATTTTTCAGGACCCCTTCTCCTCACTTGATCCAAGGATGACCGTGTCTGAAATTATCGAGGAACCCATTAAACTGAATAAGCTGATTCCTGATAAGACGAAAAGGTTTGAACGGGTTTTAGAACTGATGGATCTCGTTGGTCTATCAAGGCGAATGATCAACACCTACCCTCATGAACTGGATGGTGGCAGACGACAAAGGATCGGTATTGCAAGGGCCCTTGCGCTGAACACCAAGTTTATAGTGTGTGATGAGCCGGTATCAGCCCTAGATGTTTCCATTCAGGCCCAGATACTCAACCTCATGAATGAACTTCAAAAGAAATTGGGACTAACCTATATTTTCATCACCCATGATTTATCTGTTGTGAACCATTTTTCTGATGACATAGCGGTTATGTACTTAGGCAAGCTTATTGAAAAGGCACCGGCAGAGGCTCTTTTTGACAACCCTGTCCATCCTTATACAAAGGCCCTGCTTTCAGCCATTCCAAGACCATCCCTTGATCGGAAATGGAAAAGATCATATTAAAAGGGGAAATCACATCACCAATTAATCCTGAGCCGGTTTGCCGATTTGCAAACAGATGCAACCATGCCCAGGACATATGCCGAAATCAGGAACCGCAACTTGAAGAAATTGCACCTGCCACTTTGTGTCATGCCATTTATTCAAGGGGTAGTGGTGATAAAAGCGAGTATCCATTTAAAAGAATACCCTTAAATAAAGATAGTCTTAAAGGAAGATAGTCTTAAAGGAAGATAGTCTTTTAAAAATTAAAGATCCATTTTATAAACAGATGCTGACGACTTGTTGGCATCTGTTTTTGTGTTGTTTAAACCAGAAGGCGATATGTGCGTGTGTGCGTGGGGAATATTTTAGGCAAGTTGGTAGGGGCATTTGGTATGACAGGGGTGATCCATTCTTTTTAATCTTAAGACCATACTTGTGAAAAAGCAGAATAAATTGTGGATGAATAAAAAAAATATCGAAATTATCCACAGACAAGTTATAAAGCGAGCTTGGTGTCACAAAAACAAGTGAATTTCGGAAAAAATATAAGATTTCTTTCGAATATCGGGAACTTTTTGTTCTCCAGTCCGTCTAAGCTAGTGTAAGGCAAAATGATATGTTAACTTTTCGCTCTCTTATAGGGTATATAAAGAAGTGAAGCTTCATTTGACTAGGCAGTAATAACTCAATGAGAAAATAATAATACACGTATAAAAAGCAAGGTCTATTAGGAGGAAATTATGAACAGACAAGTTAGAGCAAGATTAGGAGCCATTTTGGTAGGTCTTATGTCATTATCAAGTATCGGGAGTTTTGCAGACACGCAGGTGACTCCAGTCTTAATATCAGCCCCTATAACAGAAGTGAATGAGGATGTGAATGTCGTGGCGGTCCCAGTATTATATGAAGATGCATCTGTGCCTTTTACGGTGAACATTGTAAAGGATGCATTTACAATTATACTTGATAGCAATCCATCCACAGGTTATAGCTGGGATTTTGAAGTGCGTGATGAAAAGCAAGTTGACTTTCTAAGCCAAGACCTTATAATGCCAGCAGATGCCATGCCAGGAACGGGTGGCAAAGCCACTTTCACATTTAAGGCCCTTGAAGAGGGTGTGTCAACAATTCAGTTTAAGTATGGTCAGAGCTGGGACGAGTCTACTGCTAAGACCCTAGATATTATGGTTTACAAGAATGGCGACAAACTCTTTGTAGAAGAAGACAAAATCGTGACCATAGCAGATGGCAAGTTAAATGAAAATAATGATAAAGACCAAATTATGGACGGAAAAATTGAAATTGATGAAGAAAACCGTGTGGTTCTTTACAATGAAGAACAAGTGGGGGACTTTGGCATTGAAATGTATGGGGATATAACAATGGTGCCCCTAAGTTCCACACTGACTGCCCTTGGGTATGAAGTGACTTGGAACTCTGAAACACGATCTGTTGACATTCAAAAAGGTGCCCAGTGGACATCTATTAAAATTGGTGAAAATGCCTACTTTAAAAACAGAATGGCGCCACAACCCCTAAGCGCTGAACCAATTATTGTTGATGGTTACACTTATGTGCCGGCTGAATTTTTAGTGGAAATACTGGCCATTGGAGTACAAGTGGAGAGTGGGTCATTAATTTTGACTGACCATGAAGCTGTTATTCATTCAGGGTACGTGACAGACATTAGTTATGATGAAACAGGGACAAAGACCATAACCATTGCTGATGAAAAAGGTTCAACAGACTATATGAACATGACAGTGATTCATACATCAGAAGCCTACACATACTACAATACAGACGTTGAAGTGGGTGCTTACATCCATGTGGCTTCACCGCAGTTTATGACAATGAGCCTGCCTGCCCAAACATCAGGATACATTGTTTACTAAAACATATTAGAAGGCCCTATATAAACAGTAGAGGATAATTAAAACACCATTCGATGAAAGATTCAATTTGAGTCACTTTCACCGAGTGGTGTTTTTATGTTTTTCCAGGATGGAATGTTAAAGGTATAAGAGGCGATAGTGACTCTTAATGAGGTTAGGAAATAGGGTCTGAAAATGAATATTTGACAAATGTTAAAGTATTGATATAATTTAGGTAAACGTTTAACCTGGGATGGTGAAAGACTCTTGAAAGCGACAATAAAAGACATAGCCCGTCTGGCAGATGTGTCAACCGCAACGGTTCAAAGGTTGTGAATGGCAAAGATGAAAAAAATATCTGCTGCGACGAGGATGCGTGTCATGAAGATAATTGAAGATGTGGGATATGTGCCAAATCGTATTGCAAGTTCAATGGTCACTAAGAAAACAAAGACTCTTGGTCTGATCATACCGGATATTGCAAACCCATTTTTCCCTGAACTGGCCCGTGGTGCTGAAGACCTTGCCAACAAGGAAGGCTACACCCTGATTCTTTGCAATTCTGATAACAGTCTTGAAAAAGAAGATGCCTACATAGACATGTTACAGGAAAAAATGGTGGACGGCATTATATTCACAGCATCAAGTAGCCGTACTGAAGTGAGTTCAGCGCTGAAAAGGGTAAGAATTCCGGTTATCACCGTGGATCGAGATATTGATGGATTAAAATCACAAAAGAAAATAGTGGTGGACAATGAAGTGGGCGCATATGAAGCTGTGACCCATATGATTGATCGAGGCTATAAAAGAATTTATCACATTTCTGGGCCGATGACATCAAAACCTGCCCAGCAAAGATACAAGGGGTATTTGCGTGCCCATGAGGAAAAGGTTTAAATCCGTTTGAGAACCATTTACTTTCGGGTACATATACAGGAGACTGGGGTTTTAAAAGTGTGGAAAAGCTGATTTCCCAAAAAGCACAGTTTGATGGGATTTTCTGCGGCAATGACCTTATTGCTCTCGGGGCTCTGAAAGCCCTGCATTCTCAAAACATTAAGGTGCCTGAGCGCGTTGGACTTGTGGGTTATGATGATATTTACATGGCTCAAATGGTGACACCAGAGCTGACAACGGTCAACCAGCCCAATTATGAAATGGGGTATCAAGCCGCTCAAATGCTAGTGGGTATGATTCAGGGCAAGACTGTTAAATCAAACAAAGATGCCCTTAAAACAAAGTTGGTTGTAAGGGGCACAACAAGGTAGGATAAGACCCCAAGTGTTTTAAAAATAAAAGCGCTTGGGGAGACATATTTTTTTACAAGGTTAAACGTTTTAACCTAAGGAGTGAGAAGATGAAGAAAGTACTTGTACTTGGCAGTTTAAACATGGATTTGGTGACAAATGTCAAGGTAACACCAAAGGTTGGAGAAACTATTTTAGGACGGGGCTTTAGTGAAATTCCCGGTGGAAAGGGTGCCAATCAAGCTGTGGCCATGGGTCGCTTAGGTGGTCAGGTCTCTATGCTCGGACGGGTTGGAGATGACAATTTTGGCACAGATTTATTAGAGGCTTTGGCGAAAAGTGGGGTAAAAGAGTGACCAAGTGAAAAAGGTTGCTGGCACACCGACTGGTACGGCTCTTATTATGGTCAATGATGATGGAGACAATTCCATTGTTGTTATACCGGGTGCCAATTTTAAATTGACACCTGACTGTATAGAAAGCAAAGAGGTGGATAAGGCCCTAAAAGAGGCAGACTACCTTGTGGCTCAACTGGAAACACCAATGGAAACCATAGAACTGGCCTTTGATAAAGCTAAGAAGATGGGACTGAAAACTGTCCTCAATCCGGCACCGGCTCAAACATTATCAAAATCCCTTATTTCAAATGTGGACTTGCTGATCCCAAATGAAACAGAGTTTGAACTTTTGACGGGACATTCTGCAGAAACTAAGGAAGGACTTCAAGCGGGGGCGGACCTTCTATTTGATCAGGGCATAAGTGCTCTTATTATAACTTTGGGCAAGAAGGGCGCACTCTATATTGATAAAGATCATAAGAACTTCCACGTATCAGGCTATGAAGTGGAAGCGGTGGATACAACAGCGGCAGGCGATAGTTTCATAGGTGGTCTTGTAACAGCCCTTTCAGAAGGAGCAAGTATGGAAGATGCCATGGCCTTTGCCATGAAGGTTGGGGCTGTCACTGTGACAAAACACGGGGCACAGAGCTCCCTGCCAAGCCGGAAAGAAATTGAGTCATTCAAAGGGGTGAAGAGAAAGTGATCAAAAACAAACTGCTCAATGCAGATATTTAGAAGTGATCAGCAAAATGGGGCATACAGATGAGATTGTAATTGCTGATGCCGGTCTACCCATTCCTGATGGGGTAAGGAGAATTGATCTGGCTCTTACGGCAGGTCATCCAACATTTATGGATGTTTTGAAGGCCTTACTGGACAGCTTTGAATGTGAAAGCTATACCCTGGCCACTGAGATTAAGGACAATAATCCTGTCATTGAGAGCCATGTTCATGGACTGCTTGAAGATAAGGAAGTCACCTATATTTCTCATGAAGCTTTTAAGGTGAAAACGGGAAGTGCCAAAGCGGTAATACGCACAGGGGAATGTACGCCCTATGCAAATGTGATATTAAAGTCTGGTGTTATTTTTTAAGGATGTGGCAAAATGCGTGAGAAGATACTTGAAATGAAACATGTCACCAAGACTTTTCCGGGTGTGAAAGCCCTAGATGACGTTCATTTGAACGTTTATCAGGGGCAAGTCATGGCCTTACTTGGTGAAAACGGCGCAGGCAAGTCCACTTTGATGAAAATCTTATCTGGTGTTTATAGTAAGTCAGAAGGCACCATACGGTTTAAGGGACAAGACGTCGAGATGAAGGGGCCTAAAGATGCTCAAGACCTGGGTATAGCTATTATTCATCAAGAACTAAATCTTATAGAAGAAATGTCCATAGGAGAGAATATTTTTCTTGGCAGGGAGCCAAAGAAATTTTTGAATGTTATGGATTGGCAGGCCCTTATGAAAAATCTGAAGACCTGCTGACTTCACTAAATATTAAGGTTGATCCCCGAAAGAGTGTGAAAAACTTTTCCATAGGCAACAAGCAGATGTTTGAAATTGCCAAGGCACTTTCCCTAGACGCAGAACTCATCATTATGGATGAGCCAACAGATGCCTAACAGATCAAGAAACAGAAAGCCTTTTGAAGTGATACGTGCCTTGAAGGCCGAGGGAAAAGCATTGTATATATCTCGCATAGACTAAAAGAAATATTTGAAATATGTGATGATGTAACAGTCTTGAGAGATGGACAGTTTATTGCTGAAAAGAGTGTGTCAGAAATCAATGAAGACATGCTTATCGAGCTTATGGTTGGTCGAAAGCTTGAAGACCAGTATCCGTATTTAAACTCGGACTGTGGTGATGTGGTGCTGAAGGTTCACGAGCTTAAAAATGCCCATGTAAGAAATATCAGCTTTGAACTGAAAAAAGGGGAAATCCTTGGTGTGGCAGGTCTAATGGGAGCCGGAAGAACAGAGCTGGCAAAAACCCTATTTGGACATTTTAAAATGGATTCAGGAAGTGTGGAGCTGGACGGACAGCCCCTAACAATAAAAAGTGAAAAACAGGCTATCGAGTCAGGCATTACCTATGTGTCGGAGGATCGAAAAAAGATGGACTGGTTCTAGGCATGTCTGTTAAAGAGAACATGTCTATGTCGGCCCTAAAAAGACTTTCTAAGTCTGGTCTTATTAATCAGTCCTTAGAAAAGAAAATGGCTGATGACTTTGTTGGACACCTGTCCATAAAAACCCCATCGCTTAACCAGAAGATCAAGTTCTTATCGGGGGCAACCAGCAAAAAGTCAGCATTTCAAAGAGTCTCATGACAGATCCAAAGGTTCTTATACTGGATGAACCAACCCGCGGGGTAGATGTAGGGGCTAAAAAAGAAATTTATGACTTAATGAATGAGTTTAAAGAAAAAGGTATGGCCATTTTAATGATTTCATCAGAAATACCTGAACTTCTGGGCATGTGTGACCGTATTATGGTCATGCATGAGGGAACCATTTCTGGCATTATCCATAGAAGCACTGCAAACCAGGAAGGCATTATGCGTCTGGCTGTAGGCCTTAGGAGGGAATAAATATGAAGCAAGGTATTAAAGAAAACCTAGGTCGATTCCAGTCGGTCATTGGCCTGGTTATGTTTTCCGTGATTATATCGTTTATGAGTGACCGTTTTTTCACATGGTCAAATATGTTCAATGTCTTTAGACAAACATCAGTCAATGCCATTATTGCAGCGGGGATGACATTTGTTATTTTAACCGGGGGTATAGACCTGTCAGTGGGTTCTACGTTGGCTATAAGTGGTGCGGTTGCTGCCTTTATGCTTGCGGGCGGTTCTTCAGCTTTTGTCGCAGTGCTGGCAGCCCTTCTTGTAGGTCTTGGCATTGGCCTTTTCAATGGTTTTGTCATTTCAAAAGGCAAATTACAGCCATTTATCGTAACCCTGGCAACTATGACAGTTTTTTCGTGGAGCCACTCTGGTTTTCACAGATGGAAAGCCGATTAGTGCAGGGTATGAGGCCAACGCTGAAGCCTTTTCGAACATTGGTAACGGCTACACACTGGGTGTTCCAAATCCAATTCTGATTATGGCGGCTATTTTTGCAGCTTGCTATTTTATATTGAAACACACAACCATTGGACGCTATGTCTACTCAACAGGTGGCAATGAAGAAGCCACTCAGTTATCTGGAGTGAGTGTCCACAGGGTAAAATTATTCGTTTATGGCATGAGTGGTCTTATGGCCGCAGTGGGTGGGATTCTTATCACATCCAGACTGGCCTCTGCTCAACCCACAGCTGGTTCAGGCTATGAACTGGATGCCATTGCCGCTGTTGTGCTCGGGGGCACATCTCTTGCAGGCGGTGTGGGTTCTGTTATCGGCACCATAGTCGGTGCGCTTATTATCGGTATTCTTAACAACGCTCTGAATCTCTTAAACGTGACGTCTTATTATCAGCTCCTAGCAAAGGGCTTAGTGATTCTTATTGCGGTGTTATTGGATCAAAAAGAGAAATAATGAAAATGAGGAGGAGGATTCAAATGAAAAAGTTTATGGCATTTCTCATGGTTGCAGTTATGGTCATGGGCATGTTGGCTGGGTGTAGTGCACCAGCTGAGGAGACACCAGCAGGCGGCGGGGAAGATATGGCGGCTGCAGGGAAAATTGGTTTAATTGTATCAACACTTAACAACCCGTTCTTTGTAACACTAAAGGATGGTGCAGAAGCTGAGGCTCAGTCAATGGGTCTTGAAATGATTGTTTTAGATTCTCAAAATGACCCAGCTAAAGAGCTTGCAAACATGGAAGATTTACTCACACAAGATGTAGACGTTATACTTATTAACCCAACGGATTCAGATGCTGTTGGAAACGCTATTAAAATGGCCAATGACAAAGGCGTTCCTGTTATCACCCTTGATAGAGGTGCCAATGCAGGTGAAGTTGTCACACATATTGCATCTGATAATGTATCAGGTGGTGTGATGGCTGGCGAGTACATTGCAGAACTTCTTGGCGGCAGCGGCAAGGCTGTTGAACTTGAAGGTATTGCAGGCACATCAGCAGCAAGAGACCGTGGTGCTGGGTTCAACAAGGCTTTAGAAGGCAAGGATATTGAAGTGGTGGCAAGACAGGTGGCAGACTTTGATAGAACAAAGGGTCTTTCTGTTATGGAAAACATCCTTCAAGCACAACCAGAAATTGACGCTGTTTTCGCACACAATGATGAAATGGCACTTGGGGCTCTTACAGCGGTTCAGTCCTCAGGTCGAGATATTCTAATCGTTGGTTTTGATGCAACAGATGATGCTGTTAAAGCGGTTGAAGCAGGTCATATGGCGGCAACTGTGGCCCAACAACCTGACTTGATAGGGTCTTTAGGTGTTAAAGCAGCGAAGGATGTTATTGATGGCGCCACTGTCGAAGAATTTATACCAGTTGATCTGAAGCTGATCACTGGTGACATGACAATGACAGAAACAGAAGACAGTGCCATGATGGGCAGTGGTCAAAAGGTGGGTCTCATTGTATCCACACTGAACAACCCATTCTTTGTCACTCTAAAAGACGGTGCTGAAGCCAAGGCAGAAGAACTAAACCTAGAACTCATTGTTCTGGATTCACAAAATGATCCAGCCAAAGAACTTGCAAACATGGAAGATTTACTCACGCAAGATGTGAGTGTTATTCTTATTAATCCAACAGATTCAGATGCTGTTGTAAATGCCATCAAAATGGCCAATCAAAAGGCATTCCAGTTTTAACCCTTGATCGTGGAGCCAATGCGGGTGAAATTGCAACGCATATTGCCTCAGATAATGTGGCAGGCGGCATGATGGCTGGCGAGTACATTGCTGAAATGCTAGGTGGCAGTGGCAAAGTTGTGGAACTTGAAGGCATTGCAGGCACATCAGCAGCAAGAGACCGTGGTGCTGGATTCAACAAGGCCCTAGAAGGCAAGGACATTGAAGTGGTAGCAAGACAGGTAGCAGACTTTGATAGAACAAAGGGGCTTTCTGTTATGGAGAATATCCTTCAAGCACAACCGGAAATTGATGCAGTGTTTGCACACAATGATGAAATGGCCCTAGGTGCTCTAAAGGCTGTTGAGTCTTCTGGACGAGATATTATGATTGTTGGTTTCGATGCCACAGATGATGCTGTTAAAGCTGTTGAAGCGGGTTCATTAGCTGCAACAGTGGCACAGCAACCAGATATGATTGGTAGCCTGGGCGTAGAAAGTGCCCTTAAGGTTCTTATGGGAGAATCTGTAGAGGCATACGTTCCAGTAGAGCTAATGCTTGTTAAGTAGTCCCCTCTATTCAGTTATTTGAAGATTGGCACTTGGAAAGCTACTAAATTAAAGTGTATAATGCGTGGCTATGCATCTTGAATGATGCATGACAAGTCGCCCTCATTCAAAATGACTGAAGTTTTTAATATGTGAGCATTTGAAAAGTTATACTGGAATATTCTATCAATATAGGCCTTGACATGGTATTGATAGGGTTTAAAGTGATTGTTTTTCAAATGTTTTAAGAAACATCGTATAAGAAAAAGAGCCTTCTTTCATGGTCTTAATGACCAGGAGGAGGGCTCTTTTTCCTTATGTATATGTCAAGAAGAGGAAAGAATCTATTATGAAAACTGAATTTTAAGAAAATTTAACCAAATATACTATTGTCAATTTATATAAGAAGCGTAATATTGAATCAGACGAATAAAATATTTGACAAATGGTATGAACAGGAGATTGTATATGGAAAAATCTAAATGGGATAGTGGCGTTCTTTACGGTTTTGAATCTGAACGCATTAAGTTCACAAAAATGCGAATAGAAAATTCAAAATGCCATTCATGTGATGGCTTCTAACTCAGAGGTATCGAAATATATTGGATGGCCCCTTACAGAAAGCATGAATGAAACAAGGGAATATGTTGCGGAAATGCTTAGAAGAGAAGAGGCTGGCACTTTTAAATATGCCAATATCGAGGACAAGAGATTTGGAAATGTAATAGGCACGGTTATGTTGTTTGGACATGATGAGGATGCTCGGCACGCAGAACTGGGCTATGTTATTGACAAAAGTATTTGGGGCAAGGGTATAGGCACAGAAGTGGTCGAACTGGCTATGAAGGTGGCCTTTAAAGACCTCGGCCTTCGTAAACTTCACGCTAGAGTTGTTGGTGAGAATGTGGGGTCAGGCAGAATTCTTGAAAAGAATGGATTTGTTAAAGAAGGCTGTCTTAAGGACTACTATAATATTGATGGTGAGTTTATGGACTGTGTGCTTTATGGTGGTTTTGATGAAGCCTAGATCTTGCATGAAAGAGTAATTCCACAAAGTGATATATTCCCGTTCATTTGCCTATGTGGGGCGCTGTTAATAGTAGAACACAAGAATAAAAAGGATTGGCCTGATAAAAATCGGCCAATCCTTTTATTTTAAAATTTGATTTATTGTTATGAGTACACTTTGCCTTCATCTATGCCGTTTTCTTCTTCTTAGCAAAGCCTAGAATTGCACCAAGGGCAATGCCTAGGAAGGCTGCCATAAGCACGCGGTATACAGGTGGCATGAGGAATGTGATAGTGTGTGCAGGAATCCAGAAGAATGGAATCGTCTTGAAATATACAAATCCAACCAGACCCTGGAAATCAATTGTATCAACAACTTCTGCAAGTTTTACACCGCTTAAATTACCGATTTTTCCACCACTTAGGTCAATGTAAGTGTCCGTGAGCTTGTGGAAACCCATCATGACAGGTGCAAAGATTGCATTCATAAAAGCACTGATAAAGAATGCTGTTAGAATTTTTGCGCCCATTTGAACCGTTTGCAAACATTGGCAGTAGACCATCGCTGATAAGAGCTTTTACACCCGTTGAGAAAATAGTAAAGGCCATAGCAATGATAATACCTAGTACCCCCCAAACCACAGCGCGCCAGAAAAGACCGACAGGTTTTTTCCACTCTCCAGCGTGATACGTCCACCAAGCACTTCACCCATTGTACCCAGCACGAAGAATTTAATAAATGCCATGATAAGAGGGTGGTTTTTCGAACTCTCGACGAATACGTTATGTGTTGCCGGGAGTGTTAAAAATGCAATAACAGCTAGTAGGCCACCGACCCACATTAGATCTCCTTTTTTCATGAAGAAAGACCCCTTTCAGTTTATAATGTTGTGAATAAGTTCTCCCACTCATTATATAGAAATTAAGGAGGAAGTTAAAGGGAAATTTGAAGTGTTACAAAACAGTTGAAACTTACCAAATGAACTTGTAGCCTCGGTGGATATTGATTATGTCCCTAAGAATGGATGCCGCCGCCGGTGTGGTGCCTGATGCTCCACCTATGAGGGTGAGTTCGCCCATGGTATCTGTTGTAAAGCGAACAGCCTTGTTTTTGCCATCCACATTGTAAAAAGGGTGACTCGCATCAATTTTTTCAAGGCTGACTTTGACAATAAAGTCGTGAAGGGTACGCGTGGCCCGTCCGATGAGCTTATATTTCTTATTCTCCATTTTAGCCACATATATATCCTCATGGGTCAGGCCAGTGATGCCTTCAATATGTATCTTGTCTAGACTATGCTTTTGCTTACAAAGGACATTGGTGAGGATGAGGAGCTTGGATGCTGTGTCAAAGCCTTCCACATCCAGTCTTGGATTGGCCTCTGAAATTCCAGCCTTCTGAGCCATGGCGAGGGCTTCTTCATAGCTGACGCCATGCTTTTCCATCATGTTAAGAATGTGATTTGAGGTGCCATTAAGGACCCCCTCGATGGTTTGAATGTCAGAACCAGCTATATCAAAAAGACCTGCATTCATGGATGGAAGAGCGCCTCCAACAGTACAGCCAATACCAAGTTGAACCCCATTTTCATAGGCCATGTTTTTTAATCCGTGGTAATTATGAACGATGGGACCTTTGTTGCCACTTATGACATGCATACCCCGCTTGAGAGCCCTTTCTATATAGCCAAGAGCTGGTTGACCTGTTTCTATATTGGTTGGTGTCAGCTCAATCAGCATGTCAGCGTCACCGTTTTCAATCATTGTTTCGTAAGTTGCTTCATAAAAGACATTAAGAGGGTAGTTTTCAAGGGTGCCTCCCGATCTTAGGTGCCTTGATAGGTCTTCAATGGGAATGCCTTCAGGCATGTAGAGACAGCCTTTGGAGTTGAATATATAAAGAACCTGAAGATCTAAATGAATTTCTTTAAGATGGTTCTTCTTTTCATGTAATAGATGAAGGAAAGCCTTTCCAACACCACCGAATCCTAGGATTGCTAGTTTCATAGGGTCACCTCATTTTTTTATCATTGAAATCTTCATTAGCATATGAAGGCCATTGCAAACTCGTGAATAGACAGTTACAAGTTTTTATTATACCCAAATGCTGAAAGAAGATCATAAATTAATTATAAGGCCCTTATAAAATCAAGCCTAAGGAAGTCGAAAAATCCATCTTTACATCTTTAACTGAAGAAGAGACCCTCATACAATCGACTTGTAAAATATCATTCAAGCGCCTGATAAAAAAGGACTCATATGTTTGTATGAGTCCTTCGTCAGCTTGCTAATGTGTTGCTTGCATGTTTAAATGGATACCTACGAACGGTTGAAATCTGCTTCAGAAGCAGAGATGAAACGCTTAGGAAGGTCCATTTTAATGGCTTTTTCAATATCGGATAGTAGATTCTGGTCTCTAGGTGTGGCAAATGTCGTAGCTATGCCTTCATCCCCAGCTCGTCCTGTTCGTCCAATTCTATGAATATAAATTTCAGGGTTCTCAGGCATGTCATAATTATAAATATGGGTAACACCACTTATATCAAGACCTCTGGCTGCAACGTCTGTCGCGATGAGAAACTGAAATTTCAAGTCTCTAAAACCCTTCATAATACGTTCGCGCTTTTCTGCGTCAAGTCCCCATGAAGCTTTTCGCAGTCATACCCACTTTGGGCTAGGGCCATTTCCAGAGCATCCACTCGACGCTTTGTTCGGCAAAATATAATAGCATGAAGGGATGATCTTCTTCAAGGACTGTTTTAAGATCATTTTGCTTCTTACGGTCCGTGGTTTTAACGATGCGCTGCTCAATGGCATCAAGGGTGATACTTTTCTTTTGAATTGTGATTTCAACAGGATGGTCCATATTTCTATAAGCTATTTTTTTGACCTTAGAATCCATTGTTGCAGAGAAGCAAAGGACCTGTTTCTTTTTAGGGGTCAGGCGCATAATCATATCAATTTCAGGACGAAAGCCCAAATGGAGCATTTGGTCTGCTTCGTCAAGAACCAGCATTTTAAGGCCGTTTAAATCTATAGACTCCCGGCGCATATGGTCAAGGAGTCGACCTGGTGTCGCAATGATAAGATGGATATTGTTTTTTAGTTTCTTGAGTTGCTTGCCAATATCTTGACCGCCATAAGCAGATAAGACACCAAGAGCATCATCTTGATTCAGCATATTAGCCACTTCAGTGATTTGGATGGCAAGCTCTCTTGTCGGTGTGACAATCAGACCTTGTACTTTTTTAGAGTTGGGGTCAAAGGTTTGGAACATAGGCAGTAAAAATGCCAGTGTTTTACCCGTCCCTGTTTGAGACTGGGCGATAATATCTGACCCATTCATGATTGCTGGCAAGGCTTCTTGCTGAATTTGAGTGGGTTCTTTGATGCCTTTCTTCCTTAGAAGGGCAACTAGGTCTTCATTCACGTTTAAATTTGCAAAACTCAACATAATTTTTTCCTTTGTCTTTTACAAGTTGGTTAAATACAGTAAATTACAGTTGTTTCAGTAAAAGTATGCGGATTTCAACAAACTCACTTCTGAACAATTAACATAGTATATCAAACAATTCAGACAAAAGATACCTCAAATTGCTTGCTTTAGATTATTTTTAGTGTTATTATGAAGCTGTAAAGTAATTCAGAATCAAAGTTTGCAATAAAATCATTTGAATAGTACTAGTACTGATTATCGGTATCCCAGTAACCTTTCGAAGTTTTATTCGTCAATATTTTGCTATGAATTATTAAAAGTAAATTAATTGAATCGGAGGAATACCAATATGAACGGTACAGTAAAATGGTTTAACGCAGAAAAAGGTTATGGTTTCATTACTTCTGAAGAAGGTAACGATGTATTCGTACACTTCTCTCAAATTAACAAAGATGGTTACAAGACGCTAGAAGAAGGCGAAAACGTAACTTTCGAACTAGCTGAAGGTCCTAAAGGTCCTCAAGCTGAAAACGTAAACGCACTTTAATTAAACCAAACCAGCGTCTCGCAATAGCGAGACGCTTTCTTTATGTTCGCGAAACACAAAGCCAGGCGAAAAAAAGTTGACCCAATGAATTGAGCATTCATATTCAATTCATTGGGTCAACTTTTTTTCATCTGGCGCGTGTCGCGACAGAGGCAATCAAAGATTGCCCTGGCTTTAGTAGATAGAAAACAGACGCCCAGCTAAGCCTAATTGAATAA
>LQAG01000152.1_pt1 | contig 28565 bp, 37 predicted proteins | sample 1535801 | NCBI WGS metagenome assembly LQAG01 (sample SAMN04331584, study PRJNA305678) | bioreactor metagenome | isolation source: bioreactor_3 inoculated with Wadden Sea sediment 1st replicate of a... | place: Germany:Bremen
ATATAATATGAATCAATGAATATCAGGATATTGATATGAGTTCGGTATCCTGGTATTCTCAATCTAAGGAATATGTTGTTGCCTGAGTTGAAAGTGCAGAAACAGAAAGGAGAACGGATATGGTCACGAAGGAATTTGTCATTGTCAATGCATCCGGATTGCATGCCCGTCCTGCCGCATTATTCAGCAGTGAAGCCGCAAAATTCGAATCGGATATCACTGTTAGAAGACATGACGGCGAGATGATCGTTGATGCAAAAAATGTCGTATCTGTTCTCATGCTTAAAGTCCGTCCGGGTAACACGATCGAAGTTTGTATTGATGGGATGGATGAAAACGATGCTGCTCAGGCATTGACAAGACTGGTGGAGTGTAATTTCGAAGTATAAACGCTGTTTCCATTATTTATGTTGTTTCATTATATTATAACGGTGAGAACCTGCTGCTGAGAGGGTAGCGGGTTCTTGCTGTTTTTGTTTGCTGTGGTTTAATGTGAGAATCCTTTTCGTTTGAATGATTTGATGCTATGATTGTTGCATGAGGGTAAAGTTAATGGATAAGGATTGCGGGAACGCAAAGATACTGAGGAGGTGTGCGCCTTTATGAATGCGGTTTCAGTCGTCAGCTGTTCGTCTTATGATGAACAAGAAGTTTTCAAGGCCATCAAGAAGGCAATCGAGGATATCGGCTTTGAACTGCCTACCGGGAAAAGGGTGTTGGTCAAGCCCAATATCATGTCCCAGAACAGGCCGGATCAGCATACGATTACCCATTATACAGTGGTAGATGCTATCTGCCGTCTACTGTATGAACGCAATAACACCATACTGATTGGAGAATCCATTTCATTTTTTCAGAAAGGCCTAACAAAGATTGCCTTTGAAACTTCGGGCATCAGCGAGGTAGCGGAAAAATATGGAGCAACACTTATCGAATTTGAAAAAGAGGAACTGGTAAAAGTCACCAGTGGCATACGAAGCCTGAATGAGATCATCATGCCCAAGTTGCTGATGGAAGTTGACATGGTTATCAACGCATGCAAACTGAAAACCCATATGGCGATGAGGCTGTCGGGAGCTGTCAAGAATATGTTTGGCTGTCTGCCGGGAGGCTACAAGCAGAAAATCCATATCTGGACGAAGGATGAGTTCGAACTGTCAGATGTTTTTGTGGATATACACAATATCATCAAACCGTCACTTTCGGTCATGGATGCAGTGATTGGTTTGGATGGAGGTCCAACTGCACTGGGGAGGAAAGTGAAAATAGGTAAGATTCTGGCATCGGAAAACGCTGCAGCCCTTGACATTGTCGCCGCCAGGATGATTGGATATCAGGAGGGTGAAGTACCTTTGCTGACACAGGCAGTCAGGCGTGGGATGATTGATAACTTTGACGATGTCATGATAGAAGGTGACATACAGAAAGTTGAGTTCAAGCGGTTGGTTACTGCTGACATACATCGAAAGAATGATCCGGACAGTGTTTTGTCAAAGACACCTATGTTGATCTGGATATAGATGATGAGATGTGCGACTCATGCGGCACCTGTGTCCGCACATGCCCGGTACACGCTCTTGAGCAATCCGACGGCAAAGTCAGCTTGAATCGTGAACAGTGCATCAACTGCTATCATTGCCTGCTTATATGTAAAACGATGCGATTATCATTAAACCCACTCTTATGAACCTTTTGGGATGGGGAATCAGGAAGGTGACAGGTCTGTAGTGATAAGTGCAGAGCGGTTGGATCATGCTGGATGGTGATTATTTGGAGAGAGAGGGATTTCGGTCAGTCTTGAAAAGGGATATCATGAAACTAAAAGAGCATGCCTAGGGGGGAAACGACCTTGACTGGAATTTTCGGGTATGCTATAGTATTCGCAGTAACCCGTCAACAGAATAAAATGAATAGATAAACAGGGGAGCTGATGAATCGGCTGAGAGGAAGGTTAACCTTCGACCCTAGACCTGATTTGGGTAATGCCAACGTAGGAAGTTATGCATATATTGCCACTGATGCTAAGTCTCTTGTTTATCATATATGAGGTGTTTATGAACGAGAACGGAACATCAGTGTTTTTTGTATCCAAATATGAAGTTATCTCCTTGAAAAGGATGGTGATTCAGATGCATAAGGAACTGGAGAAAATGATGGATCATCTGATGGAAATGGCGGAGGTGACCGGGTATGAAAGATAGACTGCGACAGGCCATGAGACTTTACGCGGTAACTGACAGGAGCTGGCTGGGAGATTCCACCCTATGCGAGCAGGCGGAGCAAAGCCTAAAGGGCGGTGTGACCTTTCTTCAGCTTAGGGAAAAACACCTCTCCAGGTATGATTTCATGGAAGAAGCCAGACAACTGAAGAAAATCTGTGAAAGCTACCGTGTTCCTTTTGTCATCAATGATGATGTGGTGATTGCCAGGGAAGTGGATGCGGATGGTGTCCATATAGGACAGTCGGATATGGAGCTGATTGAAGCCAGAAAAGTCCTGGGAGAGGATAAGATCATCGGCGTTTCCACCAAAACGCTGGAACAAGCTGTGGAGGCAGAGAAAAACGGCGCAGACTATCTTGGCGTAGGAGCTGTTTTTACTACGGATACCAAAAAGGATGCGAATGCAATAGCAATTGAGACACTCAAAGATATCTGCGAAACGGTATCGATTCCGGTCGTCGCCATCGGTGGTATCTGCAAGGAGAATCTGATGGAGCTTGCCGGAAACGGCATTGACGGCATAGCTGTCGTATCAGCAATCTATGCCAGTACGGATATTGAGGCGGCTTCAAAAGAGCTTTATGAGAAGGTTGGAAACATGCTCGAAGCTTCAACGGCTTCTGGGCTTGAGGATCCTGGTATATAGAAGGAGCGTTGCTGATGATAAAGGCTTTGATCTTTGATTTTGACGGTACACTGGCGGATTCCCTTAGCATCTGGGAGGATTTGGGTGACAGGTATTTGAGAAGTCAGGGTAAGATCCCGGAAGAGGAACTGAATAAGAAGCTTGAAACTATGAGTCTGAATCAGGCGGCTGCCTATATGAAGGAGCAGTACGGACTTGAAGGAGGAATCCGGGATATCGTGGATGGCATCAATGCCGTTATGGAGACCTTCTACCTCGAAGAGGTCAAGCTGAAGCCGGGAGCAATGAAAATGCTTGATGAACTGGGTGCGCGGAAGGTACCTATGTCTATTGCGACGGCGTCTGACCGATATCTGGTGGAAGGTGCGCTTGAACGGCTGGGTATCGGCCATATGTTTCTCGAAATCTTCACCTGCAGTGAAGTGGAAGCGGGTAAGGATGAGCCGAGGATTTACCAAGCAGCTGCGGAGAATTTCGGGGTTCGGCCGGAAGAGGTGCTTGTGCTCGAAGATGCCTACTATGCAGCCCGTACGGCCAGATCGGCAGGGTTCAGAGTCTGTGGTGTGTTTGACGGCTATACTTATGACCGTGATGACGACTGGGTACAGGTTTGCGACCTGTTCATAGAATCATGGGATGCAGGCAGGTTGGATGTATTGAATTTCTTGACAGCAGGTCGAACTGACAGTAAAGATGTAAGTGTTACAAGAATTTCGGGTGTTGAACACAAGGATGTAAGGTCGGTGTAAGGTGAGTGTATGGATAGATCATTATCATATCAGGAGTATATGGCAGAACCTGCGAGCCTCAGATTCAAGAGCATGATAGACAACAGGACATTGGAGCGGATCTTTGATTTTCTGAAGGAAGACGGCAATATCCGGAAGATGATCATCTCAACTGCTAATGAAAGGCCTGCGATGGAAGTTGTCATTGAAGGGATAGAAAAGTCCTTTCCCATGTCTGCGGAATTTGACCTGGAATGCAACTACAGGCACAGGCAGATTCTGGGTTCCATGATTCGCTTTATCATGGGACACAACGGCTTCAGACCAGGAAAGGCGAAGAGCCTCAGGACTGGAAGGTTCGTCAAGACAGCAATCGTTTATCACCCATCAGATGAATTGGCGATGAAAAGCAGCTGATGATGGGAAACCTGTCGGATGGATCATGACACATGATGATGGATCCATTGGAGTTCTGCATGTGATGGAAGAACACAGGAAAAGGGCATCGGCAGGATGCTTGTTGACGCCATCACCGATGAAATGCATCGCTGTGGCCAAGTTCCTTATATGCATATCGAGCCGGAGAATGAAGCTTCCCTGGCTTTGGCAAAAGCTTGCGGATATACAGCGGACCGAATGATCTGGTGGATTGGTATTTAGTATACTGAATTTCACATTAATTGAAGTTTTTGAGCTGAGCCTCTTTTATCGATTCATCATCGACTTCATGGATTTCAGAAGTTCCTTGGCGGTATTGTAGCCCATTTGATTCTGGCGGAGATTGAGCGCGCCGATTTCAATCATGGAAGTCGGTATGGTCTGCCCCGGTCTTACAGGGATGTTGATGATCGGCAGTTCCACACCCATCAGTGTCGTGGTTTCGATCTCTTCACCGATACTGTTGTAGGTCTGACTGTCATCCCACTCGTTCAGACTGATGATCAGATCAATGGTGGCTGTCTGACGGATGGCGGATTTACCGAATAGGGAATTGATGTTGACAATGCCGATGCCGCGGCATTCGATGAGGTTCTTGGTCAATTGGTCCGGCTCTCCGACGAGGAGATGCTGACTGATTTTCTTGACCACGACGACATCGTCCGCGATGAACAGATGACCGCGTCGAATCAACTCAATGGCTGTAACGCTTTTTCCGATACCGCTGTCTCCTTTGATGAGGACTCCCATACCGAATAGGTCGAGCAGTACTCCATGGATTCTGATGGACTGGGCCAGCTGATTCTGAAGGAACAGGGTTTCGTTGATGATGAATTCCGATGTGGCTGTTGGTGTAGCCAATACCCATTTGCCCAGTTCGCGGGCATATTCAATAATCTCATCGGTTAGGGAAACGCCACTGGTTAGAATCAAACAGGGGAATTTCTTCGATAACAGTGTCCTTAGTGATTCGTCGTATTCTTCCTTGGTTAAGGTTTCCAGAAGCGCCGTTTCGGCGTTGCCGATGATCTGTATTCTCTTTTCGTGAAAGTGTCCATAGAATCCGTTCAGCTGCATGCCGCAGCGGACACCGCCGACAACTTCGATTTCGGTGGTTTCTGGTCCCTCCGATATGATTTCCATGTGGAAAGCCTCTATTAATTTCTTTAGGTTCATCTATAGCATCTCCTTTGTCTTGAGCTGTTAAGTATTCCATAGCTTATAGTATAGACTAAAAATTCATAGGATTCTATAGGTGAGGCTGTTATCTGATGATTACTGTGATTTTTTCTGGTTTTTCCTCTTTGTGAAAACAGTTTGTATGTGTATGATGAATACAATCGCGATTATTTTGATTGCAATACGCAGTATTTTGCTGAAAGGGTTTCAGTTCGATGAGAGGCAGGATTGACAAAATGAGAGGTGTTCATATATAATCAAAATGTACGATTATCCTTTTGGTCTTGGAATGAGTGAATATGGAGTGCCAAGCAGCTAAACAGGATGTATAGGAGGACGATATGCGTAAGAAGATAGTTTCCAAAGAAGCCATCATAGTGATGGCGGAAGAACTGATTAAGACTGAAGGACTCGGCAAGTGCTCCATGCGTAGGATAGCCAAGGAGCTGGGCATCGCTGCAGGAACGGTATATAACTATTTTGAGACAAGAGAAGAATTACTGAGACATGTCTTCATGCATAGTTGGGAAAAGACCATCAAAGATGCCAACTCAGTCGCAGACCGGGAGCAGGATATCATACAGGGATTGAAGGAGATCGTCGAATTACTGAGGCGGGACATCCATAACCGGAACGGACTCGGTAGGGAACTGATGAATCACAGCAGCAGTTTTCAGATATCAGGTAAGGAATACATCAGGAAGAACATCATAAGGATACTGACTAAAATGTTGAAGCGAAACGGTATTGAAATGAATGTTGATAAACTTGCGAAATGGATATTCTTGATTGTTTTGGATACAGCCATCAATAATGAAATGATGGATGAAACGGACTGGATACGGCTGGAACGACTTATCCGTTGATGAGGGAGACTATTAAACTGTAGGAGGTATTGTTATGGGAATTTTGTTGGTTGCAGTGGGTGCATTTACGATATTCTGCACCTTGACAAAACCTGGTTTTTACTGGAACAGCCGTCGTGCACAGAGGATGAGAAGGTTCATTGGAGACGGAGCGACCACACTTCTATATCTCGTAATTGGAGCAGCGGTTTTCATAGCGGGAGCGCTGGAGATATTCGGTGTTATTGCATTGTAATGATTTGAACAGGGAAGGAAATCGGCTATAAGGCATTAATCATCCTTTTCTAATGTGTTTGTAAGATTTATCCTTTATAATTGAAGAAGATGAATGGATAACCGTAATGCTTTTGAGAAGAATATGAAGGTGAAATGCTATGAAGAAAACAGTACCATTGTTGAGTCTGTTGACGCTGCTGATATTGACTGGCTGTTACGGCACTGGGGATGCGATAAAGGAAGAAGCTTACTTGAATGCGAAAGACGTCAATGAGGTCGTTGTCAGCGTTTCGAGCGCCAATGTGGAAATCGTCAGTGAAGACCGGGATGATATCTATGTGGTGTTCAACACCTATGAGAAAAGTGAACGACTGATGACCAAGGAAGGAACGGTCACTTATATTGAAACGAAGACTCCGAAGTTGCTGGGAGTTCCAGTGGGTGTTGTGAGAAAGGACCTGACAGTCTATCTTCCGGAGGAGTACGACAAGGACCTGGACTTGAAGCTCAGCAGCGGAAGTCTGAAGATGGAGGAGTTCAAGCTCGATGATGTGACCTGTGACCTGTCTTCGGGAGGCATAGACTTTTCCGGAATGGAATTCGGTGCTTTGGAACTGGATTTGTCCAGCGGTGATGTGGATATGGACTATGTTGTCGTTGGGGAGATGAATGCGGACCTGTCCAGCGGTAAATTGGAGCTGAAGCATTTCACCGGTGCGCTGGAAGGGAAATTGAGTTCAGGCAGCGTGGAGATCAGTTATCTCAATGACATGAATGACCTGGATATCGATGTATCCAGCGGTGATGTCACGGTGACGTACAACGAAGGTGTGGATGGACATTTTCGCCTATCCACCAGTTCAGGCAGAATCAGAACAGACCTGAATTTTGATTATCAGGAGATAATGGATGATGGTGACGAATTCGAAGGCGGAATAGGTGATGAAACCTATGAGATAAGGATCAAGACTTCGTCCGGAGACATAACTGTCGGAGATTGAATCTCGCAGGAGGTAAGTAAGACAAGAACTTGAATGATGAAAATATAAATGGTAGGCAGTTGCTTCATGCAGCTGCCTACCATTTTATCTATCATAAACCCATTCATACTGGGAGTTTAAACTGTTATCAGGATATCATCAAGAAGGTCATCCGGAACTTCATAATCCCCTTCTCCGATACCGAGCTCGATCTCCTTGCGGTTAGCGCCGTGAAAATCTGAACCGCCTGAAGCGATGAAGCCGAGTGCATCTGAATAATACTGGGCTTCCTCATTGTCTTCGTCTGTGAAAGTTGGGTAATATCGCTCGATTCCGTCAAGTCCGATTTCCTTGAGTTCAGACAGGAAAGTTTCACGTTCTTCTCTGCTGTACCTGCCAAGTCCGATGGGCTTTGTGAAGTGGGCAAGGAATGCTTTTCCACCTGCTGCGTGAATCATCTCTATGGCTTCTTCCTTAGCTGCCAGTTCCTGCTTACGATAAGGGATGTGGTCCACATGGTCAATCCATGCCCTTGTAATGTTGGCAGCATATCCGTTGGCTACCAACCATTTGCAAATGGATTGTCTGTCCAGTCTGCCTCCGGTCGCAAATGCATAGAATTCACTGGTGTTGATGTGGATGCCCTTTCCTCTCAAGTGTTCAAAAACATGTCCAAGATACATTTCCCTGCGGATGCGATAGCGGTTGTATGATTCCAAGAACTCCTCGTTTTCAATATTTAGTCCCAGGCCAAGTATATGGAGCAGTCTTCCCGGTCCGTTATCAACGCTCAATTCTATGCCGTTGATGAATCGGACGCCCAGTTTGCTGCGGCCTCGTTGGCATCTTCAAGCCCGTCGATGCTGTCATGATCGGTTAAGGCAACTGCGCTCAGCCCCATTTCCTTGGCTTTGTAGATGATCGTTTCAGGTGTTTCGCTGCCGTCGGAATAATTCGAGTGTACATGTAAATCTATCATCTTACCTCCTATAAGCCCCCTGGCTTATTCGTTTCAATCATTTGTCCGTCTCCATTCGAATTATATCATATGAAGGGAATGTAATTATCATGAAAATGTTAAGTTTATGTATGGAGTTATTGTATGGACGTGCCTATGCTTTCCGTGTTTCTATTTGAACCGACTTGTGATATAATGACAAAAATACTGACAATGCAAACCCCTTCGTTTGGAGAGTACACATGGATAAAATTCTGTTGGTAGGGATCAACGCAAAATTCATACATTCCAATCTTGCCCTTCGCTATATCAGGAGATACTGTGAAGCTAAAGGCCTGAAACAGGACATGGAACTGTTGGAATACAGCATCAACCAGGATGTGGATCATATCCTGGGTGAGATTGCAGGGCATGATCCCAAGGTGGTGGTTTTCTCCTGTTACCTGTGGAACATCGAGATGGTGTATCGGATCAGCAGCACACTGAAAGCCATCCATCCGGACGTGGCCATTGTACTTGGTGGACCTGAGGTATCCTATACCGGAAAAGCGGAGATGGAACGCAACAACTGCGTCGATTACATCATTCAGGGGGAAGGCGAGGAAGTCGCCAGACAGCTGTTCGATTTTCTTCTGGGGGATGGAGAGATGCCGAGACAGGGATTGGTGTTTCGCGGCGAGGAAGGTATCCTGAGACAGCATACGGGTGAGGGACTGGATATGGACGAGATACCGTTTCCGTATGAAGAAGACCTATATGGACTTGACAACCGCATCCTCTATTACGAAACCAGCAGGGGATGTCCCTTCAGGTGCCAGTACTGCCTTTCGTCCATTGAGAAGGGTGTCAGGTTCAGGAGTCTTGAGCTGGTCCGCCGTGAACTGCAGTTTTTCCTGGACCATAACGTCAGACAAGTCAAGTTTGTGGACAGGACCTTCAATGCCAAGGTCAGACATGCGCTGGCCATCATGGAATATGTCATCGAACATGACAACGGCAAGACCAATTTTCATTTCGAAGTGGCGCCTGAACTGATGACCGATGAATTCGCGGAATGTCTTGGAAAGGCCAGAGCAGGTCTTTTTCAGCTGGAGATCGGTGTTCAGTCCACCCACATACCGACACTTGAAGTCATCAAGAGAAAAACCACCTCCCGAAGATCGAAGAGGCTGTGATGAAAGTGCGGGCACTCGGGAACACCCACATGCATCTTGACTTGATTGCAGGTCTGCCGAAAGAGGGCTATTCAAGATTTGCAGAATCCTTCAACTATGTATACCATTTGAAGCCTGATCAGCTTCAGCTGGGTTTTCTTAAGGTCTTAAAAGGTTCGGGCATCATGGCAATGAAGGAAAAATATGGTATTATATATAGAGAGTATCCACCCTATGAGGTGCTGAAGACTGATGACATCGCTTTTCATGAGCTTAAGAAGCTGAAGATGATTGAAGAGATGGTCGAGCTGTTCGTCAACAGCGGTCTTTTCAGATGAGCATGGATGCATGGGTGAATGAGTTCGATACGCCTTTGAGGCGTTTGAGACCTTGGCTGACGCTTGGGTGGGTCAGGGCATGCACCGGATCAAGCACCAGAACTGCAGCTGTATGACTTCATTCATCAGTTGAGACCAGGCACCAAATCCCTGCTGATGATGGATTACTGTCTGAACGAGAAACCCAAGAAAACATTGGAGTGGATGGATTTCGGTTTCATCGGATCGAGCCTTCAAAGGCTGATTCTGGACAGCCTTCAGGATAGGGGCATCTGGATGGATGAGAGTGAACGGTTCACAACCAAGCAGCTAAGCAGGATATATCATATGGACCGTGTGGATGTGGAAGGATTGCCGGAGTACCTGAGGAAGAGTCAGTCCATCGACATCAGCAGCGAGGCCTATGCGGGAACCTATATGGTGGTCAACTACAACCGCAGGGATTTCATTCACAACAACGGTGAAACGGTTCTGGTGCGTATCGGCAAAGAAGCATCACAGTGAAACAGGAATGATAGAATATCAGTACATCAGAACGACATAACTTAGAACGACATAACACAGAACGATAGAACGAGAGGGGCACCATGACAAAAAACAGGTTAGTGAAGTGATGGAACTTCTGTATCAGGCACATCCCGATGCCAGATGCGAACTGGACCACAGGTCCGAGTTTCAGCTTCTGGTGGCGACGGTCCTGTCAGCGCAGACGACGGATATCGCCGTCAATAAAGTGACACCGCAGCTTTTCGAAAGGTATCCGTCACCTTATGAGCTGGCAGAGGCGGAGCAGAAGGATGTGGAGGACATCATCCGAAAGATCGGCCTCTATAAGAGCAAGGCAGGCAACATCATCGGGCTGTCCAAAGCCATCATCGAGAATTTCGGGGGTGTGGTTCCTGACAATATCAAGGAACTGATGACCCTGCCGGGTGTCGGGAAGAAGACGGCCAACGTTGTGGTCAGCAATGCTTTCGGAGTGCCGGCCATTGCCGTCGATACCCATGTGTTCCGTGTGACCAACCGCATCGGCATCGCCAAGGCCAAGGATGTGAAGGTGACGGAAGAACAGCTGATGAAAAAGATACCGAAGGATTCATGGACGATTGCACACCACACCTTCATTTTTCAGGGCAGATACGTTGTCTGGCCAGAAAGCCAAAATGCGATGAATGCAGCATAACTCAGCACTGCAAGCATTACAAGGCTTGCAGAAGAAAGTGAAATAACAGAGTCAAACACCGGAGGATTACGAATGAAACCAATTACAATCGGCATTGCGGGTGGGACCGGATCAGGAAAGACTACCCTGGTGAATAAATTGAAATCGGTCCTGGGTGATGAAGTGGTGACCTTGTGTCATGACTACTATTACAAGTCCAATGGCTATTTATCCCTCGAAGAGAGAAAAAAACTGAATTACGATCATCCGAATGCCTTCGATACGGATATGATGATTGCACATATTCAGCAGCTGAAAAAGGGCAGGGTGGTGGAAATTCCCACATACGATTTCGTCCAGCATACGAGGACAGAGGAAACGGTGGCGGTGCATCCCAAAAAAAGTCATCATCGTGGAAGGGATTCTCATCTTCGAGAACCGTGACCTGCTGAAGGAGCTGGATATCAAGGTGTTCGTGGATACCGATGCGGATGTGAGGATCATACGCCGCATCGTAAGAGATGTGAAGGAGCGGGGAAGAAGCCTCGATTCCGTCATCAATCAGTATTTGAAAACCGTGAAGATCATGCATGAGGAATTCGTCGAGCCGAGCAAAAGGAACGCGGACATCATCATACCTGAGGGCGGCCACAACAAGGTCGCGGTCTCCATGCTCCTGGACCAGATCAAGTTCCTGTTGGCATCCGGGCATTGATGTGTCTGTAGGTATGGATTGCAACACTCTGAACCATTCGAAATATAGATTGAACAGGATAATCAAGCAGTTATAAAGGTGGGAAAAAATGGATAAGGTTTATGTTTTCGGACATCAGAATCCGGATACGGATTCCGTTTGTTCAGCAATCAGCTACAGTTACCTTAAGAATAGAATAGAAAACACGGATAAATACATACCCGTCAGCCTTAAAGAGGCCAGCAAGGAAACAAGGTATGTTCTGGATCATTTCGGCGTGAAGCACCCGAAAGTGGTGGGGAACCTGAAACCCCAGGTCTCGGATATCAGTCTCAGTCATTCAGAGGTTGTCAGGGAGACGGATTCCATCAGAAAATCCTGCAGGCTTTGACTAAGCAGACAGGACGGATGCTGCCGGTGGCAGACAGGCATGAACGTCTGATCGGCGTTGTGTCGATTTCAGATATCATTCCGATTATGTTGAACGTGGATGACCGGGAGCTGTTGAAAAAGAACAGGACACCCTTTGAGAATATCGTCGAGGAACTTCATCTGAAAAGAATTCTCGAATCCGGGAGTAAGGATGAAGACACAAAACGCTTTGAAGGTTCCGTTCACATCTCTACGGATTTCATCGCGTATGAGGATTTTGAAGACCTGACTCAAGATGATATCATCATCTGCAATATGAGTGAATGGGAAAAATTCATACACAATGCAGGTGGAGTCATCATTGGAGGCGTGTCTTCGCAGGATAGACAGCTTCTGGAGGAAGAGATCATCAGTTATGCGGCCGATCACAGCGATCGTTATAAGGCTGGGGTCTTCTGTTCGGAAAAATCCGTTTATGAGCTTGTCAAGATATTGGCCCAGACGACTCCGATCAACGATGTCGTACACAAGGAAGGCCTTGAGTATTTTGTGACCTATGAGACCATCGATGATGTACGTGAGAACATGATGTCCTCCGTTTACCGCCGATTCCCGGTTGTGGACGAAAACGGTAAGATCCAGGGTATGATGTCAAGGTCGGACCTGGTGACCATCAACAAGAAGAAAGCCATCCTGGTGGACCACAATGAACGCGGACAGTCGATCGAAGGCATTGAGGATATTGAGATACTCGAGATCATCGACCATCATCGTGTTGCGGATGTCCAGACCATCGCGCCTTTGTATTTTCGCGTCGAACCGGTCGGATGCACCTGCACGATTGTCGCAAGGATGTACGAAGAGAATGAGGTGGAGATTCCAAAAGAGATTGCCGGGCTGATGCTCAGCGCCATCATATCGGATACTCTGCTCTTCAACTCACCGACCTGTACACCGGTAGATGTGGCTGTCGCCAAACGTCTCGAAAAGATCGTAGGCTTCGATGCCAGATATTACGGTATGAAGATGATCGCTGAAGGATCCAACCTGGAGAATCAGACTCCGTTCCAGATCCTCAACAGTGACAGGAAGAAGTTCATGTTCGGTAAGTATAAAGTCACCATCTCACAGATCAATACCGGAGACTTCGACGGTTTCTTCCATATATTCGAGGAGACCTTGGCTGAAATGGAACGCATCTGTGAGATTGACGGATTCAACCTTTTTGTCCTCCTCGTTACCGATGTCGTCGTCGGAGGAACGGAGATCGTTCCGGTGGGAGATTCAAGATGGATCGTGGAGAACGCATTCGATGTTGACAAGACAGACCGGAGCCGTTTCCTTCCGGATGTCTTCTCGAGAAAGAAACAGGTTGTACCTAAGCTGATGAATGCTGCAAGACTATAATGATGCCCGGCCTTGAAATAGAGGCCGTTTTTTTGCCATAAACCGCAAAGTATACGGAGGTGATTGATGTGAAAAGGATAAACATGGGAATAGGAAGCGAGGGAGTAAGAAGCGAAAGAACAAAAAGCTCATATCGCTGAAAAAGGCACTCAGCATGACGGAGAACACCAATACCCTCATCCAGCGGGAATACGTGAATCCGGAGCTGGTCAGGCTGCTGAAGAGGCTTGGTCTGAATAAAGTGTTTGTCGAAGCTCAGGGATGCTTGGTCTGGGACCTAGAAGGGAATGAGTACCTTGATTGTCTTGGAGCTTTCGGAGCGATGAATACGGGTCACAATCATCCAAGAATGAAAAAGGCGATGCAATTGGTGGAAGAAAGGCCGAACCTTCTTCAGACAGCATTGAATCCGTTGGCGGGAGCGTTGGCCAATAACCTGGCTATGATCACGCCAGGGGACCTGAAGCTGTCGTTCTTTACGAACAGCGGTGCTGAAGCGGTTGACTGCGCACTCAAGATGGCAAGAGCAGCCAGCGGCAAGACAAAGATCATCGCCTGCAAGGGTTCTTATCATGGGAAGACCGTCGGTGCGGATTCGGTAACGGAAATGCCCGTATTCGATCCATCCATGCAGCAGGCGGATGATGTGGAATTCGTCGATTATGGAGACATCGATATGCTTGAAGAGGCATTGGCTCCCGGAGACGCCGCGGCATTCATCGTTGAGCCGATTCAGGGCGAAAACGGAATCATCCTGCCTCCGGAAGGATACATGAGAGAAGTGCAGAACCTCTGCAGGAGCATGGATACGCTGTTGATTGCCGATGAGATCCAGACGGGTCTCGGCCGGACGGGAAAGATGTTTGCCTGCAACCATGAACATGTGAAACCGGACATCATGTGCCTTGGAAAATCCCTGGGTGGAGGTGTGATGCCCATATCTGCCTGCATATCGACGGAACAGGTCTGGAAAAAGGCATATGGCAACCGAGCTTCCGAGGTGGTGCATGCTTCGACGTTCGGTGGCAATACACGGGCGGCCGCAGCGGCTATGACTGCACTGGAGATCATCTGGAAGGAGAGGCTGTCTTCGGAAGCCGGCCAGAAAGGCGCCTACCTGTTGGATAAACTGGAAGCGCTGAGAGATGAATGTTCGGTGATCAGGGAAGTCAGAGGACGCGGACTGATGATTGGTATCGAATTGAGCCAGGGGAAATATCACCAGACCGGCAGAATCGGCGGAGAGCTCTACGATAAACTCACGTCCGACTATTTGGGAAGCCTGATTGCAGGTGAACTGTTCAATAAGTTCAGGATCATAACGGCTTATACATTGAAGAATCCAAATGTCATTCGAATTGAACCACCACTGACAATCAGCTATGACCAGATGGATCAACTGGTATGTGCCTTGGAGGAAATCTGTAAGACAAGCAAAGGAATCCTTGGGGCACTAAAGGAAACTCAAAACTAAAAGTGAAAGCGGCAATGAAACATTGATGGGAAATATGATATAATTGAGCATAGGGCACTTAGATATGATTTATTAATTTTCAACCGAATGAATGAAGATATGAGGTGGTATGATGAAGATGAGAATTCCAAAGCTCTTGACTTGGTTAGGTTTAATCGCTATGACTATAGGACTTGTCAATGGATTCCTCAATGGTGATTTTTTCAAGGACGGCAAAGAATTGCTGGGTAATCCGTGGGGAGTCATGTCCATGATTGATCTGTATGTGGGGTTCACGCTGTTTTCACTTTGGATTTTCTACCGTGAGAAAAATGTTCTTAAATCCATTGTATGGACCGTTCTTATGATGGTTCTTGGATTCTTTACAGCATGCATCTATGTATTGATAGCTCTATACGACAGCAAAGAAAATTGGGATAGGTTCTTCAAAGGGAACAGGTAATAATTTTAAGAACATATTCCGATGATGATCTGCAGACCTATGATATGGAGGTAAATATGGAGAAAAACGCACTTGTGATGGATAGTGAGAACATTTATCATGCCTTTCTAACCGGAGCTCATAAGATCATTCACCATCGTCATGATTTGAATAAGATTAACGTGTTTCCAGTGCAAGACGGTGATACGGGGAATAATCTCTCTTCCATGATGAAGACGATCATTGATGAAGCTGAAAAGAGAGGTTCCGTAAAAGGAACGATGGAATCCATGTCAGAGGCGGCCTTAAAAGGAGCCAGAGGTAATTCCGGAATCATTTTTGCACAGTACCTGAATGGCATGAGTGCCGAGGTTTCTGATGTTGCGGCGATCACGTTGAATGACTATATTTTCATCAGCTTGAAAGCCGTGGAATATGCATACAACTCCATTGAGAATCCGGTAGAGGGAACGATGATAACCGTTATGCGGGAGTGGGGGGAAGCGCTTTCAGAAGTGACCGTGAATCACGAAAGCTCTTTTCAATGCTTCAGAAGGCCAAAGACAGACTGAATGAAGCCCTTGCCAAAACCCAGTACCAATTGAGTGAGTTGAGAAAGGCAAAGGTAGTCGATGCAGGTGCAAAGGGATTCGTCCTTTTCATTCAAGGGATACTTGAGTATCTGAGGACCGGCAAAGCAGTGAGGAAATCCATGATGATGAGGTTATCGATATCCCGACTCATGAGGAACACCATTCACTGAGGGTGAGGAAATCAAATACAGATACTGCACCGAGTGTATGATTGAGGGTGAAAACCTCGATAAGGAATCCATGATGAGGGGGATATCTGATTTTGGAGATTCCTTGATCGTTGCCGTCGGAAAGAATAGGGCAAGAATGCATATCCACACGAATGAGCCGGCAAGAGTCTTTGATTTCCTCTATTCACAGGGTACGATTTTATATCCCAAAGCCGATGACATGATCAAACAGCAGGATGTCGTCTTGAACAGGAAGTATGATATCGCACTTGTCACAGACTCGATTGCAGACGTACCGGTGGATATCCTGCGTGACGAACAGATACATATGATACATTTGAGTCTTATGTATGATAACAATACATTTTTGGACCGCCTGACCATTGAACCTGAACTTATTCTTGAATATTCGAGGGAGGATGATGTGCTGCCGACATCATCTCAGCCTGATGAGAAACAGATTGAAAACCTGTTTACATATCTTCAGACGTATTATAGGTCGGTCCTGGTGCTGACGGTTTCAAAGGAACTGAGCGGTACAAATGGGATCGTATCCAAAGTTGCGGACAGAATTGCAGATGATGATTTCAGGATCAAGGTCATCAACACGAAGCAAAACTCAGGAGCACAGGGTCTTCTGGTAACGAAGGCGTCAAGACTCATCAAGCAGGGACTGTCACTGGATGAAGTGATCGGTTCCACTGAAAAGGACATTGAAAGAAGCAAGATACTTGTTCGAGTTAAAACATTGGATAATATGATCAAATCCGGACGGCTGAGCACCAGAGCTGGTAAGATCGGTAAATCAATCGGATTGAAGCCCATCGTCACCTTGGATGCAGAGGGTAAGGCGGGGTTGTTCAGCGTCGCCTTTTCGGTAAAAGGGAGTCGGAAGAAGCTGGTCAGACACATCGAAGGCATCATGAGGAAATCCGAGATTGAATCCTATAATATCGTCCATATCAATAATTATGAGGAAGCTCTCGAGTTTTCCAGGACAATGATCACTGTGACAGGTAAGGAGCCGGAATATATCTCTGAAACATCCTCGATCGTTGCTGTGGGTGCAGGTGAAGGTGCTATTGCTGTTTCATACATATTGAAGGAAAGGAAGTGACAGGATGTTCCTTGAAGTTTTTATCGTGTTGTTCATCTACTTCTGCATTGTATTTCTGGTCGGACAGATTCTGAAAGATAATTCCATCGTTGATATAGCTTGGGGATTCGGGTATGTCATTGGAGCGGTTTATTCCTATATGAGGGGTGAAACCCTGGCTGTCAAAGCTACGGTCATAACGGTTGCCATTGTCATATGGGGGTTGCGTCTGACTTACCATATCGGCAAGAGAAACATCGGAAAACCGGAAGATTTCCGTTATGTCAACATGCGAAAACGATGGGGTGACAAGTTCCCGACACTGAAGGCCTTTACCAATGTATATATGCTGCAGTTTATCATCATGTATGTCGTATCAATGCCTGTTATCCATGGAAACAGCACTGTCTTTCAGAACATCAGATGGTACAATTCTATCGGAATCCTTCTATGGGGAGTGGGATTCTTCTTTGAATCCGTTGGTGATGCTCAGCTGAAGCGTTTCAAAAGGAATCCCGACAACAAGGGCAAACTCATGGATCAAGGTTTGTGGTCCCTTACGAGACATCCTAATTATTTTGGTGATTCCATGATGTGGATCGGCATCTTCTTCGTCGCCGTTTCAGGATGGAGTTCTGTCTGGATTGCTATTGGTCCTGCTTTGATGACGTTCTTGCTTGTTTTCGTATCCGGAGTCAGGCTTCTTGAGAAAAAATATGAAGGCAGGGCTGACTATGAGGAATATAAGAAAAGAACCAGCAGCTTCTTTCCTTGGCCTAAAAAGGTGTAGAAGCATAGGACGGGCCACCTCGTATGAGGTGGTCCGCTTTAATATTCATCGTTTTTGGCAAATCATCGGTAGATGACTCCCTGATCACAATTTTCGCTATGCTATATAATATAAATATGTTAAAATAATAGAGAAAACGGCGAAAAAAAGAGCATTAAGGAGGCTACCAAATGAAGAAGAGAATCGGTATACTGACAAGTGGTGGGGACTGTCCTGGTTTGAATGCAACCATTCGTGGTGTTGCCAAGGCGGCATATGGAATGATGGACTGTGAAATTGTAGGGATTCGTGACGGATTTCAGGGACTCATTGAGGATAATCTGGTAGAAATGCAACCCAAGGATTTTTCCGGAATATTGACCCGCGGGGGGACCATATTGGGGACACACAGAACACCATTCAAGAAAATGAGAAAGATCGAAGAAGACGGTGTGGATAAAGTGAAGAACATGATAGAAACCTACCATAAGCATAAATTGGACTGTGTCGTATGTCTCGGTGGTGCAGGAACCCATAAGAACGCAAACTTGCTTCGTGAGGAAGGCCTCAATGTCATCGGACTCCCGAAGACCATCGACAACGATATCTGGGGAACGGATGTGACTTTCGGTTTCCATACGGCCATCGACATCGCAACCGACGTCATCGACCGTATCCATACGACAGCGGATTCCCATGACCGTGTCATGCTCGTGGAGATCATGGGCAACAAGGCAGGATGGCTGACGCTGTATTCGGGTGTTGCAGGAGGAGCCGATGTGGTGCTGATTCCGGAAATTCCATATGATGAGAAAGTGGTTATCGAAGCCCTTAAGAAACGTCATGACAAAGGCAAGAACTTCTCCATCATCGCGATTGCGGAAGGGTGCATGAACGTGAAGGAAGCGAAGATGGACAAGAAGGAATACAAAGCCAACCGCGAGAATATGACCCATTCTTCCATCTCCTACAGACTGGCAGATGATATCGCCAAGGCAACCGGTCTCGAAACAAGAGTAACCATTCCGGGCCATCAGCAGCGTGGTGGTTCACCGTCACCTTATGATCGTGTACTGGCCACCAGATTGGGAGCCTATGCGGCGAATCTGATCAGCAAGAACCAGTATGGCATGACGGTATCCTTCACCAATGACAAGGTCATGGCAACTCCTTTGGCTGAAGTCGCGGGAAGGCTGAAGACGGTGCCGCTCAACCACAATCTGCTGACGACAGGACGTCTGATCGGCATCAACTTTGGAGATATGATTGACGAGTAGATAGTAGGGAAATAAGTGAATGCAACAGACGATGCCGACCTTGTTCGGTATCGTCTGTATTGAAATGAGGCAGCATATGCGATTTGTACATATAGGGGACGTACATCTTGGAATGAGTTTCAAGAGTGCGTCTTTTGGCAAAGAATTCGGTTTCAGCAAGAGATATGCCATCAAAAGGAACCTTCAAACGGTTGCTGACCACGTCAGAAACGGTGGGATCGAACTGATGCTGATTGCCGGTGACCTTTTTGAAAGCGATTATATTGAACTGAGCGACCTACATGATGTAAGATATATCTTCAATACGATTCCGGAAACGGATATCGTCATCATGGCAGGCAATCACGATCCGAAGAATCCAGGCAATGATGTCAGCACACTCATTGATTGGCCGTCCCATGTGCACTGGATGGATTCCGAATACAGTTGTCTGGAACTGCAGCAGACCGGGGTTTCGGTAGTCGGCGTTTCGTGGGAGGATAAGGGTCCGATGACCTTTGACGCAGGCAGATTGAGCCAGGAGATTGAAGGAGCGAAAGGGAAGTTCAGAATCGGCATGCTTCACGGGGATGTCTATCAGTCCAATGAGTATTTCCACATGAAACCACAGGAGCTTGAAGCGCTGGGGCTTGATTATATTGCCCTTGGACATATCCATAAGCCCGATTTCATCAGGCCGAACATTGCATACTCCGGCAGTTTGGAACCGCTGGACTTTTCAGAGTGCTATGACCATGGTTTCATTGAGGGCGAACTCGAAGAGACTGAAGATGGTGGAGTGAAAGGAAAATTCGAATTCATAACCTCCATGATCTATCCGATGGAACTGGCATCTGTGGATATCACCGGCTGTTCATCCTATCTGGAGCTGCTTGACAGAGTCAGGATATCTCTGCTTAAGGGAAAAAATCTCGAGGATGTCAAATTTGCTGACACATCCATGGTCCGTCTGTTTCTTGTCGGAGAGAAGAGCCTGTATCTCGGTGATTTTGATGTCCGTCTGGAAAAGGAATTACAGGAAGCATTCAGTGAGTATTTTGCATATATAGAATACAAGGATAATACAGTCCCGGGCTATGATATCGACAGACTGTATGAAGAACACAAGGATGACCTTATCGGCTATTATATCCGTGAGATGGAGGCCGGCGGTCTTGAAGAGGAAGTGGATAGGAAGGCACTGTCCATCGGCATCACTTTGTTGCTGGATGCGATGAGATAGGGAGGCGCATATGAGGATTTTGGAGCTTCACCTGATTAACTTTGGAAAATTCAATAACCTGAAGATCGAGTTTGATTCCGGGATGAATATCATCTACGGTGGCAACGAGGCAGGAAAGAGCACCATCTTCCATTTTATCATCGGCATGTTCTTCGGCTTTTATAAGCCTTATATCAGGAACAGAAGACTTATGGAAATCCATGAGACATACAGACCATGGAATGGCGGCGGATATCGAGGAAGTCTGGTTTTCCTGGATGAGGAGGCGAACCGGCGTCTGAGGATAGAGCGGAACTTTGAACAGGGTAACGAATCTGTTAAGGTCATAGATGAGATTTCCGGTGAGGATGTCACAGGCAGGTATGATATCCATCCCGTGTTCCGTCTTCCGGACATCGCCAAAAAGCATATAGGCATATCCTATTCCACCTTCATCAATACTCTGGCAATCAGGCAATTGGGTCATGAAACCGATGAGAACCTGGATAAGGAACTGAAGGCCTCGGTGGTCAACGCCTTGTCGACCCATACCATGGAGGTATCGGTCGAGAAGATTCAGGATCGGCTGAAAAGGGAACTCGACAAGATAGGAAACAGCAGAAGAAGGACTTCAGACTATTTCCTGAAAAGCCAGAAGATCAGCAGTCTGGCGAATGAAGCTGAGAATTCCAAGAGGATCTTAGGTGAAGTGCTGGTCCTCAACAGCGAGGAAAAGAAGCTGGCGGATGAGGTGCATGAAATCGAAGAACGCATGCGACAGCTGAACCTGCAGATCAGCCTTGCGGAATTTGAAGACAGAAAAATCCTTTATGACAGATGTCTGAACATATCAGAGAACATCGGACAACTGAAGAAGCTGCAGGATGAGAATAAGGAAGTGAGTGAGTTTTCACTGAATGAACTCGAGGAATCCATTGATGCGTACAGTCAGATGGGGTATATCAGTGAGACCTATGCCGTCAATGGAAGGGATGCTGCGGAGCTCGCAAAGGAAATTGATGAGTTGAGTGCTGCAGTCAGAGAACCGGTACAGGACGTAAATGATGAAATTCTCGATCAAATGACAAGGGATATCTATGAAGCTGAAGCTTTATCAAAGGAAATAAAGGCATTGTCTGATCACCAGGTCGTGCTGAATGGGAAGGCAGGGAACGCTGACAGGAAACTGCAGTCCATCGATGAAGAAGAGGAAGAACTTATCCACAGCAGAAAAGTCTATAAGCTGATTGGCATCAGCGGAGCACTGATTGCGCTGACTGCAGTACTGGCCAGTGACGCGCAGGAGTCTCTATTCTACTTATCAATTCTTGGTATCCTGATTGCGGTATACGGTACGGTCATCTATCTTGTGAAAGGCAATTCCCTCAGGGTGAGTGGATTCGACTATGAGACAGCGGTCAATGAAGCCAAGGCCCTGAAGATGGAGATTCAGGGGAATTCCCTGATGAACAGCAGGAAAAATCTGAACTGAGACATATCCTCAATGATCATGATGTGGAGGAAATGCATCAGTTGCTGGCACTGAAGGAAAGCATGGTCCAGGTGATGATGCGGAATGCCTCAGGGAGACAGATCTATGAAAATCAGGTTGAAAGGCTCGAAAAGCTGAAAGAGAAGAAGAACATCCTGGCGGATGATGCCGAGAAGCTATCGATGAAACTCGACAAGCTCAAAGTCAAGGTTCTTCCGGTCATCAGTTTCTATAACATTGGAGATCTGGACCAGCTCAAGATACTGAAAGACATGGCTTTTGAGTATCATAACAGGGATAAGGAAATCGAGAACCAGACAATAAGACTGGAAGCTTTATTGGAAGGACTTTCCCTTGATCAGCTGCAGGAGACTATTGCTCAGATGGATAAGGCCATTTCAGCATACACCGTTGAAATGCAAGCCCTGCCACCGGAGGTCAATTCGATGACTATGGATGAGGTGAAGAAAGAGAAGGCAGAGCTGATTGGACATCTGAACGAAAGCGAGAAAAGGATTGCAGCCACGAGATCCAAAGCGGAAGCGCTGAATATGGGACACCGCAGCGTTGCCGCCATTGAAGAGGAGATGGAGAGTGAGCAGGAATCCCTTTCGAAGATGGACTTCAACCGAAGGGTGTATGAGAAGATTCAGTCGACAATCGGCAAGATTACGGATGAACTGCAGAATAACTTCGCTCCGACTCTGAACAGGCACGTCAGCGAGATGGTTGATGTGGTGACTTTCAGTAAATATTCGGATATTAAAATCAATCCCCAGATGCTGATGCGTCTGAAGGACCCTGAAAGCCATCAGATGGTCAGTGCCGATCAACTGAGCAGAGGAACCCTGGATCTCTTCTATATAGCTCTTAGAAAGGCGTTGGCGTCATGGGTGACCTCGAACCAGAACCTTCCGATGCTCTTTGATGAACCTTTGCCAATTTTGACGATTCGCGGTTGAAGGCGGCCATTGAGTATTTCAATGATGAGGAACGGCAAGTTGTGCTGTTCACGTGCCAGAAGAGAGAAGTCGATCTGGCTGAAGGCATGGAAGGTGTCAACATCATCGAAATATGAAACGGATAGAGGAAAGGCCTGATTATGACAGAGTTTACCAAAGAAGTGATACGCATCATCAAATCCATACCACCCGGGAAGGTGGCCTCCTATGGCGAAGTCGCAGATCATGCGGGAAACAACCGGGCAGCACGGGCAGTCGTCTACATCCTGAGGTCCTATTCCAAGTCGGAATCCCTGCCCTGGCATAGGATCATCGGCAAGACTGGCCAGATCAGAATCAAAAATCCGGAAGGTTACCTGACCCAGAAGAAGCTTCTTGAAAGTGAAGGGATACCGGTGAGTGATTCCGGTATGGTCGATATGAAGATATACGGTTATTATCATTTAATGGATAAAAACAATTGAAAAAAAAGCCTGGATATTGTATAATGCTTAGGCGGCAAGCTAGGAACCATATTTGATATGGTTCGTTGTTTGTTCCCGTGGCTCAACGGATAGAGCGTCCGCCTCCGGAGCGGAAGACTGTGGGTTCGATTCCCACCGGGAACGTAAAAAGAGTTCTGTTTTTGACAGAACTCTTTTTGCTATGTTCTTATTTTATTATAAGAAATATATCAGTGGAAGCGGGTCAGGCGGATATCCGATCCGATAAATTTCAGCTGGGTATAGTAGCCGAATATCCTGCTGACAATACGTTCGGAATACTGGTTCACCCATTCTCCGGGAGCCAGGTTTGTCGAGACGACAGTGGATTTCTTGTTCAAGAGACGTGTGTTCAGACAGTTGAACAGTTCCGCTCTCGTCACGTTGTTGATGAATTCGGTCCCAAGGTCATCGATGATCAGCAGATCGCAGACAAAGATGTTCTCAATGTCATCGTTGGTTACAGCTCCTTCTTCCTTGTGGAAACGGTAATTCTCAAAAAGTCTGAAAAGCTGGAATGAGGACAGGTAGATCACCGTGTTGCCGGAATCCAACACCTCCTTGGCAATGGAATTGCAGAGGAAGGTTTTGCCAAGACCGGAATGTCCGTAGAGGATCAGGTTCTTGAACTCGCTGCTGAAGGTGTCCACGAAATCAAGACAGAGGCTGTGGACGGACTGCATATTCTCATAGGGTGAGATGCCCAAGGCGGGATCCTTGTCATTTGAATAGACATCAAAAGAGAATGTTTCAAAGTTCTCCTTTTTCAGGATATCCTTGAGATTGGACTGTTCGTAGGAGAAATCAATCAGTGCCTGCTGCAGGCAGTGACACTTTTCATTACCGATGTATCCGGTGTCTTTGCAGTCGCTGCAGTCATAGACGGGATCGAGATAGTATTCGCTGTATCCGCTGTCCATGAGCAATGCCCTTTTCTGCATGTTAAGAACAGCCAGACTCTCTTTCAGTTCCGCTTCATAGATATTCTTCTTAGAGGGATCCTCCATAGCCAGGCGGATGCTCGTAAGACCCAGGTTGCTGATGCGTTTGTGAAGCTCCTCGAGTCTTGGTATCCTATTGAAGGCTTCTCGTTGGCGTTCTTTTTGAAGCTGTTTGTTCCTGGCCTGTTTGTAATCGAACTGACGCAGGATTCGGTTGAAGTCGCTGTTGGTCATGCTCATGAGGAGTACCTCTTTCCGGCTGATTCCTTAAGTCGCAGTTCCAGAGCCCGCTTTTCCAACTCATCGTAGTCGTATTGCCTCTGGTTGTAACCGTTGAATTTATTGTTTGAGGGTTGTGAAGGTTTCTTAGTGGCTTTCTTCGGACGTTCCTTGTCCTGCTCCTCAACATCCTTGAGTGTCTTGACACCCCGCTGGAACCAGGTTTCGAGAATCGAATCCGTATAGCGCATTTCGGCCTTGTTGATCTGTGCGATGGTCCTCTCGCAGGCTTCGACAATCACGGATATATCAAGATGATATTCGTTTAGCCATTTATCCATCAGTTTGATCTGGTTTGGAGTCGGTGAACGGTCGGTGATGCCATAGGCTTTCAGGATGACGAAATAGGACCTGTTGTAGGTTTCTGTACGCACCTTGGCTTTTTCCAGCGTATTGATGCCGTTGTCGGCCCAGTCGATGGCGACTTTTTCGATGTAGCGCATGTTGCGGTGGTCGTTGTCAACACAGTATTCGATCATGAGTTCGATGACATCCAACGGAAGACCAAGCCAGTCGTGGAAACTGATGATTGTCTTGACTTCGCTTTCGCTGAGCGTCTTGCCGAGATACTTCTGAACGATGTACAGAAGCTGCGAAAAGTCTTCTTCCTGGGCAAAGACAGCCATTTCCTTGTTGGTATATGCCGGTTTGTCGGAGACAACCTTCAAATGTCCCGGAGTGCGGTCCTTGACCTGTTGAGGGCTGTAGCTTTGAGGCTGCTGATAGCTGTTGTAATTATTATCCACCGGTGCATAATCTCCGTTGGAGCTGTAATTATTTTCAAATGCCGCGCCGGTGCCGTATTCCGGTTTGGAATCAGACGCCTGTGTTCTGTAACCACCATCAGGCGGCGTCATGCTGTTCAGATGAATTTCCTGCAGACGGTTCCCGGCATAGGTCAGTGTCAGAAGATTTTCGCTTTGGAAATAGTTCAAAGCCCTAAGCACATCCGATTCTGTCAGCATCAGATGGTCCGCAATCTGATGCAGATCGAAATCCAGCTGACCTACGGACATGTATCGCAGCAAAACGAGATATACCTTGACAAACTCACCGTTGGCCTTTGCCAGTGATCCGTCGATAAAAAAATTCGGTACCAGTGTATAGGGTATGAAATTATGCGGGCGTAGTGAAACACGATTAGTCATTGGATTACCTTCTTTACATATTAATTCTTACTCTCTGATATAAGTATAGCATAAACATAGGGGATTATTAAGGCGCGAAAAAGAGCGGCATATGTTCCGAAAGGAAGACATACGCCCCGTATGTAATAAATATAGAAACAAAATGTGAATAAGTGGGTAACTCTGTGGACAATGTGGATAAAGGTGTCAAAAAAGCAACTTGACAACAGGGTAAAAACCTCTCCGTCTGATTTTTTGGGAATGATACGGATTTTTGACAGAAAAATACCTGCAGGTTATGTCAACCTACAGGATGTGGTTTGTTGATGAGTGATATGTGTAAAACTATGTGGACAATGTGGATATCTATGGCTCAAGAAGCATTTCACCTATCAAATGCACATTTCCGGCACCCATAGTTATCAACATGTCGTTGGGTACACAGTTCTTTTTCAAATGGTCAACTATTTTATTGAAATCGTCAAAATACACAATATCCATGCCGGATTTTGATAAAGATTCCACAAACATTGCAGAATGGATGTCACCTGGGTCTTTTTCCCTTGCCGCATAGATGTCTGTGAGGATCAGGTGGTCGATGTCCTTCAGCGCATCGATGAACTCGCTGAACAGTGCCTTGGTTCTGGTATAGGTATGGGGTTGGAAAACCACCCACAGTTCATGGTGTCCGATCTTCTTCGTGGCTTCGATGGTAGTGGCGATTTCGGTCGGATGATGGGCATAGTCGTCGATGACAGTGACACCATTGAAACTGCCTTTGTATTCAAAACGTCTGTCGGCACCTTCGAACTTAAGCAACCCCGTTCGGATGGTATCAAGGTCAAGCCCGATGAAGAGTCCTGCTGCGATGGCGGCCAGTGAGTTCATGATGTTGTGCATGCCGGTGACTTTCAGTCGGATATGTCCGATGGTCTCGCCGAGGTGGCAAAGGTCATAGGAACCGTAACCTTTGGAATCGAAAGCGATGTTCCTGCAGGAAAAAGAAGATGCAGGGTCGTGACCGACGGTGATGACCTCGCAGGGGAGATCACCGGTGAGCTCTTGGATGCCGTCGATACAATCATTGACGATGAGGACTCCGCCGGCTTTGGTGTTGAGCATATAACGGTGGAAGGAATTCCGTATGTCATCAAGGTCCTTGAAGAAATCCAGATGGTCTTCTTCGATATTCAGGATGATGCTGATATTCGGCAGGAATTTGTGGTAGCTGTTGGCGTATTCGCAGGCTTCGGTGATGAAGTAGTCGGATTTGCCCACCTTGAAGTTGCCCCCGATGCCTTTGAGCATGGCGCCGACGCTGATAGTGGGGTCCAGGTTCCCTTCCATCAGAATGTGGGAAATCATGGAAGTCGTGGTTGTCTTGCCATGGGTGCCTGCAACTCCGATGGAGGTTTCGTATCCATCCATGATCAGCCCCAGAAGCGTAGCGCGGTCCATCATGGGAATGCCGAGATCCACGGCTTCCTGAAATTCCACATTGTCTTCCTTGATGGCCGCGGTATAGACGACAAGGTCCAGTTCCTTGGTGATGTGTTCAGCCTCATGGCCTCGGTATACGGTGATACCCAGTGTCTTCAGACGGTCGGTCAGCGGTGTGGGGTTCTGGTCGGAACCGAATACGGATTTACCGTCCTGGTTCAGGACTTCGGCCAGGCCGCTCATGCTGATGCCGCCGATTCCGATGAAGAACACCTTCTTATATAGATCAAGTTGATTCGTTTTCATGGGATTCTCCTTATTTTCATATAACTGATGCGTTTGATTCTAATATTATACTATTAAAGGCAGCCTTTGGAAAGAACCGAACGTTTTTGAAAAATATTCTTATAATATTCGTAAAAGTAGTGTATAATATAAGGAAGAATCATGGAGGAACCATAATGAAAAAGATATCTAAGAGTCAGCGATTGAGTCTGATAACAAAAATACTGGTGGACAATCCGTTCAAACTGTTCACACTGCATTATTTTTCTGAAAAGTTTGCCTGCGCGAAGTCCACGCTCAGCGAGGACATCGCCTCGATTGAGGAAGCATTCCAGTTGATGAGTGAAGGTGATATCATATCCGTGGCAGGCGCCGCGGGTGGTGTATACTTCGCACCCTATTATACGGAGAAACAGATTGAAGATGTCAAGAAGGAGATATGTATCCGTCTCAATGACTATTCCAGGGTCATTGCAGGGGGGTATGTCTTTATGAATGACCTCTTCTTTGATCCTGCCATGCTGAAGAAGATGGCACGATGCATCGTCACGGAGTATCGGGACAAACAGATCGACACGATTGTGACCATCGAAACGAAAGGTATACCGTTGGCCATGAGCATCGCCCATGAGCTGAACGTACCCGTGGCCGTCATCAGGAAATCCGCAAGACTGTCTGAGGGCACCACGATGCAGATGAACTATGTCACGGGATCCAGCAAGACCATCAAGACCATGGCCATGCCGATCCGTTCCATCAAGCGGGGAGCGAACCTCCTGCTTGTTGACGACTTCATGAAGGCAGGGGGAACTGCGAAGGGGATAGCGGACCTCGTCAGGGAATTTGACGCCAACGTCGTTGGAATTGCAGTCGTGCTCGCTACGAAGGAACCTTCGGAGAAGATTGTGGATGACTACTACACCCTTGTGGAATATGATGGCGTCGATGTCAGCCATCAGATGGTCAAGATCAAACCCAGCCAACGGCATCATCTGGTATAGGATGTTTGGGTGCTGTAAAAAGAATATGGGACTGCAATAATTATTTGCAGGTAATGGCATGATGCACAAAATCATGCCATTTATTTCGCTTAAGTTCAGTCAAATAGGGTTTCAAATCCTTGAATTTATGGTATTATATAGGGGATAATGCATAAGTATCATCGCCGCGCTGCAATAGGACTGAAATGGTAGTGT
>LQAG01000153.1_pt1 | contig 28445 bp, 23 predicted proteins | sample 1535801 | NCBI WGS metagenome assembly LQAG01 (sample SAMN04331584, study PRJNA305678) | bioreactor metagenome | isolation source: bioreactor_3 inoculated with Wadden Sea sediment 1st replicate of a... | place: Germany:Bremen
TTCTTCATAATTATTGCACCTCTTTTCTATTCATAAGCCACGCCATAGTCAACATACATATCCAGTTTTTATCATGGCTGAAGTTAAGTCTCTTTTTGCATTATTTAGATTCATAAGTGCACTGGCTTGACTTACCATTAGACCATGTACATCTGTCTGCTTTATTAGGCCAAGTTCCAATTGCTTTTCAGCTTGCTTCAACTTTTTGTGTTGCATTATTGTATGCTTTTGAATATGATTCGATCATTTTCTTCTTGGCTGCTATATCTCCGATAATATAATTTGCATCTGATCGTAAACTTGCTTCATTTTCTCTTAACTCTGATGTTAGCTTTTTCGATTTGATACGTTAAATCCTCGTATTCTGTACCAAACTCATAGCCATCGTATTTTTGATACAAGTCATAGTTGTTCTTGTAAAAATCTAGATCAATACGAAGAGCCTCCAGAACCGGACTGTTTTCTACGGCCTTGTTTGCTATATCACGAATGGACACATTGTCTTTATAATACCGAGACTCGAAGTTTCTATCCATTTCTGTCTCTTCAAGCACATCTAGACCAATCATATTATTTAATGTCATGAGTAGCCCCTGCTCTTGAATCTCTAGCTTTTCAATAGCCAATTTCAATTTGGATAATTCCGTTTGACTGCTAAAAAGATCAAACTCCGAGATTAAACCTTGATCATACATTTTAATGAGTTCATCATGTATGTCAGACCGCACGCCATAAAGCATGTTCTGCGTCTCAATGCCTGATTCCATTTCTAGGATGCCCATATAAAGTTTTGTAACGCCTACAGTGACATTCCCTTTAACCAAATCTACATTGTTTTGAAGTTTAGTCAGTTCTTTTTCCGCCTGATATCCAAGCGTCTCTGCATTTTTTTGCATATCGACTATATATCTCTTCATCCGTTAAATCTGGCTCTTCCAGTCCAAAAGTTAATGCATAAGTTATAAAATCAATGTCCTTAAGCATTTTTTTTAATTTTAGAAGGATTTCTATTATTCATAATACGAACACTTAAGTCTGCAAGTTCTTCCATGAGCTCATCAGATGTCATATCAATATACTTATCGTAATCGTCATCCACATCATAGTACATAATTCGGTATGTTTCATACTTTTCTATCATCCATTGATATTGCTTAGCGCCTTCTTTGGCTTTTCTAACTTGTTCCTCAACAGCAGGTATATTGGCATTGATGTCTCGAATATCTGAACTGTTTTCGATAGCCTGTTCAATAGCTTCATTTAGAGACAACTCTGACCCTATCTCAGCAAAACTCGGAAGGCTTCCAAGAACCAATGCACAAGACAAACCTGTTGCTACTATTTTCTTCAACATACTTTCACCTCGATTCAATTCGACTTAACTATACATATTATACGCTATGATTATGATAATTCTCTGAATGAATCCTTAAAACTTTCTAAATAAACTCTAATATAAGAACTATTTATCGAACATATATAAATCCATATCTTTATCACTTAAATACTTAATATATGTTCCATATTCCCAAAGCCCTTGTTTGGTACCGCCATCATGCTCTGAAAAAGCACCTGCACCATGGAATATTCCCATGTAAAGATAGCCCTTATAGACATCATTATTTGCATATCTAATACGACCATATCCTGTCACTGTTCCATACCGCATTTGTCCTAAATAGTTGCTGCCATCTTTATAAAAAGCTGGCCTTGACCATGTGGAAGGCCTTTGTCAAAGCTTCCTTTATAGACATCACCATTTTCAAAGATCATTTCCCCTTGGCCACTTGGCAGATTGTTTTTTAAATGTCCCATTATAGGCTTTTCCGCTTAACCAGAAAACCTGACCCTGTTTATAGGTCCCATCATCATTATATGTACCAATAAAGACTGCTTCATCCGAGTAAGTGCTTATTTCTTCATGATTTTCCTCAGTAGAATCCACAACCCTATATATCTTCCCATCTTTCTCAATTTCAATATTCATCGCCTTTAAAATATTGGTGAGTTCCAGATATACACGACCCTCAAATTCTACTGTGTCCACAGCGATAAATTCATCTTCTTTTTCAAAAACCATAAGACCAGTGGTTTCTTCTTCATTTGATAAATAACTTTCGTGATCTATGTTCTCACCAAATGTTAACGGATTTAGAATGCATGCTAAAGCTAGCGCTCCGATTGTTACACTAATAAGCTTTTTGGTTTTATTCATTCTAAGCTTCACCTACCTTTGAGCAGTCATTACACACAATCATCTACTATTGATTCTTATACCGCACAATACTTTTATTACTTGGTCACTACATATAAAAAAAGTGGACCAGCGTCTCCGCCAGCCCACTTTTCTATTGTTTACATCTTACTTTTCAAGTTCGATGTTATCAGATGCTTTGATTACTAGATCAGATGCCTTGTCAAGTACAAGTACTTTAACATATGCACCGTCAACGAATGTAGTATCTTTCAGCTCGTCACCATCATGGCTATCCACAGTGATTTCAGAACCGTTCACGAATACCTTAACAACTTCGTCATCTTCGTTATCAAGACCCTTAACTTCAAATGTGTTTGTAGATTCAGTGAATGTACCGAATTCTAGTTCTTCTACAACGCCTTCGAAGCTTTCAGAGAATGACTTAACGTCATTGTCATCTGGAGTGATTGTTACTTTGAAAGTTTGACCTTCAACAAATGCGTAGAACTCATCGTTGAACTTGATCTTAACTTCGTCAGTATCTAGGATTGATACAGTAGCGCGAGTCGTAGCTGTAGTGTTGATTGTAGTTACTTCGTCAGCCGCTTCTTTACCATTCCAGTTGAAGTCCCAGATTACTGTAGAACCGCTTGTCACTTTGTACTGACCAGCAGGTAGATCTTCATCGTCAAGAATCTTAACTGTAGTACCGTTGATTACAGCGATACCATCAATTGTGTTTTCAACGTATGGAGTTGAGTTACCAGGGAATTCGAATGGATCATCCATTTCCTCTGCGTCATTACCTTGTAGGTCTTCTGCAAGAGATTTTTGCTCTAGAGTGTACATTTCGTCAGACTTTAGAGTCACGTCGCTATCGAATGTGATAAGAACGATATTGTCCTCGTCACCGATTTCTACTGTCATGATGTCAACATTATCTTCGTCTTCATCTTCAACGTCGTAGCTACCTTCTTCACCTTCAGCGATGTCTTCGTCATATACAACTTCGATCTGACGATCGTTGATTGCACGAACAACTTCGATTTCAGGCTTAGCGTCGTCATCTGCGTCCCACTTGATTTCGATTTCTTGGCTTGCAGCAGCACGGCCAATGATATCTGTTACATTGTCTTTAAGGTTGAACTTAATTACTTCGTTGTCATCAAATTTGTCGCCAGAAACATATTCTAGTACAGCTTCGTTGTCTTCGTCAGTGTCAAGTTCGAATACTGCAGTGTTGTTTTCGTCACCAGTGATTGAGATAGTACCAGTAACAAGGACGTCTTCGTCATACTCAACGTAGATCTTGTTTACATTTTCTTGGTACGCACCATCATACTCGATGTCGTAATCTTTTGAGTCATAATCTTCATCTACATCAAACTCTTCGTCGCCAGCATCGTAATCTGGAACTAGACCAGCAAGGTCAGCAATCATGTGGAATGAAGTGATTTCGTAAGTCTTATCAGCAGTACCTTCTAGTGAGTGACCATCGAATACGATTACTTTGTCACTATCAGCTAGGTATGTAGCCATAAGCTTAGCAGTAGATGTTGCATCATCTTTATCAGTTACGATAATGTAAGCGCCTGTGTCGTAGTCCATTTTTTCGTCGAACTCAACGCGGATCTTACCTTGGTCTTCGTTATCTACATCTTCAACGTTAGGACGAGTAGTGTCTTGTTCAGTTGAAGTTGCGATGAATGAGTACTCAGAGTTATCAGTTGCGTAACCAGAGAATGTTTCAACGCCGTTTACAGTTAGAGTGTAAGACTCGTTGTCATCCATTTCTTCGAAAGTTACGATTACCACTGTAGAAGAATCAACGTCTGTTTCAATCGCACGACCGATTTCGCCGTCTACTGAGTAGTTTGTTGGATCTTCCATAGTTGCTTCAGTTACAGGTTGTGCGAAAGTGATTTTTAGAGTTTCTAGATCTTGAACTTCAACAGATTCAACATATGTTGGAGCGTCAACGATTAGATTGTCTCTATCAGTATCGAAAGATACTTTTTCTTCATCTTCCATTGCATTACCAAAAGTATCAGCAACGTTGTTTACAACTAGCTTGTAGCTTTCTTCCTCATCAAGAGCAGAAACTGTTAGCCAGATTGTTGTTTCTTCGTCATCATTGTCCTTGAACTGAGCGTCAAGTACGTCAAACTCGTCGTCTTTTGCTTCGTAGTTTGAAGTATCAAGTGCAGTTGCAGGATCTAGGTAGTTATCTTCGTCGAAGTTAACTTCTAGCATAGTAAGAGAAAGAGCTCTTACATCGCCATTGTTTAGCTTAGGTTCTTTATCATCTTCGTCGCCACCGTAGAATGTTTCAGATAGCTCACTAGTGATTGCATTAGCAGATGTAGAACCATCTACCATGTTAAGAACTTTAAGAGTGTACTTCTTGTTGTTTGACTGCTCAGAAGTTGTAAGAGTTACCTTACCATAGTAATCTGAATCTTTTTCGTCATTTGTTGCAGTTGAGTCATAAACCTTGTCATCAGCTTCAGCTTTAAGGATTTCTAGACCATCAATTGAGTAGTTAGAAATATCTTCAGCAGTTGCTTTGTCAACGCCATGCTCATCATCGAAGTAGATGATTACTTCAACGTTGTTATCATCAGAAGCGTCTACTTCTTCGATTTTAGGTGCTTTTGTATCGAACTCAGGGTAGAATGTCTTAATTTCTTTAGACATTACAACACCGTCAACGCTCATTACATTTTCAACAGTCATCTTAGCAGCTAGAGACTTAGTGAAGCCTTCAACTGTAACAAATACTGTTTTGTTGTCGTCATCAAGACGTGCGTCAGTTACTGTACCGATCTTGTCAACTGAGTAGTTAGCAATATCTTCAGCAGTTGCACGATCTACAGCCATGTCAAATTCAACTTTAACTAGGTCTGTATCTTCGCCTGTGATTGAATCAACTTCTGGCTTGTCAGAATCTTTAGATACGCCAGTGAAGTTAATTGCAGATTCACCAAGAGTTAGAGTGTAAGCTTTGCCACCCTCCATAGCTGCTGTTTCTAGGTTAACCCAGTCAGAACCAACAACAGTTACGTCTTTGATTTCTAGCTCTGTAGAAGTACCTTTTTCAGTGATTACGTAGTCTGCAGCTTCAGCAGCAGCAGCGTCAACGTCGTCAGCGAAGTAAACTTCAACAGTCATGTTACCAATAGCTTCTACTGTGTCAAGACCAGCAGTTAGATCGCCAGCAGGCTCTTCAGTTGGCTCAAGACGTCCAAGTTCAACACCTAGAGCTACGTCTGAATCCTTCTTAGGAAGGTTTACTGTAGACCACATAGCTTTGAAGCCTTGGCCACGAGTAAGTTCAGAAGCTTCATCAATTTCGATGCCCATATCAGCAGCTTGTGCTACAGAAGCATTGTAATCAGTTACTTCGTAGTCAAGAGCTTTCAGCATGAAAGTTGCAGCCATTTTTGAATCAACAGCTACGCCAGCGCCGAATGAGCCGTCGCCCATACCAGCTGTCCAACCTTGGTAAGCTGCATACCATACGTATGGAGCAAACCAGTCATTTTCGTTTACGTCTGTAAAATCGAATGGGATGCTAAAAGTTGCTGCTTCTTCTTTAACACCATTCATTTCTGCGATCAGAACCATCATTTGCTCACGCGTAAGTTTCTGATCTTCGTTTAGATTGCCGTCTTGGTCGCCAGCGACAAACCAGCCTCTTTAAGCATTTCGCCTGCAGAGTGGTTGTCAGCGAACGCAACCGGCACGCTGCCTAGTGCAAGTACAAGCACTAGAACGAGAGAAAGAATTCTCTTCATTTTGCAATTCCTCCTTGTTATGTAGTAGGTTTTTGTGTCGAAGGGAAGATTGTACAATACCAACCGGCCCTCCCTTCAACAAGAGCGGTTGTTGCCTGAACGGTTTAATACCTGCTTAGGCACTTCCCCGATTCTAGACTGATTATATCACCTCATTGAAAGGAGGGTCAATCAGCCACCAGGCTTTGTAACATAACTGTAAATTAGAAACAAAGCTCGCATCAGGGAACACAACAGTCTGTATTATACCCCAAATTCCAGCCAATTTACATTACAGTCACATTACAAACACAATCACATGCGGATGAACTCTGTTCAGCCCGCTATTTTACTATACCACAAGAAGGCTTTTATGTCCTCCCTTTCCAGTAAATTTGTGGATACTGTGGATTATGGGGATAAAATAAGCTGGAGGTGTACGTTTTATGCACCTCCAGCTTAACGCTTAGCTATTTATATGTCTGTATTCATTCTACTTTCTACATTAAAGATAAAAGCTCAGCCAAATAAATTTATCTATCTAATAGTAACACATTGCTTAAACTCACTTTGTTCCCAACATAAGGGTCTATAAGGATTAGTCACGAATGAACTTCTACCTAACTTAAAAACAATACATCGATTAGAGACATAAATCTATATGTTGTCAAATACACTAATTCAACAACAGCTCAACAGCCTGATTGAGTACCAAGTCCCCTTCACCACTCGCCACATCATCAACAGCTTGATAGAGAGCGTTTCGTGTTTCTTCATCTAATAGGCCAGATTGTGGTAGGTTTTTTATCTTTTGAAATTCTATCACAGCCCCTTGAGTCAGATCATCATATGTCCCTGTTGGGTTGACTGTATAGCCTAAATAAATGAGTCTTTCTTGGGCACCATAAACATTGAGACCCACATCACCGGTACCGCTGACTTCATCTTCTATCATTGGTGCAAAATCAGCATTGGTTTTTAGGTCACCTCTCATTTCATTTAAAATCTCTAGATCAGGTGATATACCCACGCCATTGACCTTGTTGCCATTTGCTGTTTAAGTATTCTGCAATTGTTAGTTTGATACCGCCACCATTGCTTAGCTCTGTTACAGACTGCACGGTTCCCTTGCCAAAGGATGTTTGACCAACCACAGTTGCCACTTTGTTATCTTGAAGAGCACCCGCTAAAATTTCCGATGCGCTGGCTGAACCTTCATTAATAAGAACAGCAAGGGGGAGTTTTACAAGAGGGGCATCTTCAGAATTGAATACATTGTCTGAATAGGCCCTGTAGTCCACTTGTACTATAGGTGCGCCCACTTCTAAGAACATATCTGCAATATCAATAACCTGGTCCAGTCGACCGCCTGGGTTGTTTCGGAGGTCAATCACAATACCTTTTACAGAAGCATTGGTCTTGATTTCTTCAAGAGCTTCCCGCACGTCTTTTGCAGAATGTTCATTAAAGACTTCAGTCTAAAATTAACAATTCCGTCTTCACGCACTTCAAAACTCACTGGGTTAACCTCAATAATTTCTCGAATAATATCCACATCAAATGGCTGTAGAATGCTTTCTCGTTTAATTGTCAGTCTAAGTCTTGTGCCTGGCTCACCACGCATGAGTTTAACAGCTTCTTCTAAAGTATAACCTTGAATGCTATTGCCGTTCACACCAATGATTAAATCGTTGGGTTCAATGTCGGCCCGGTCACCCGGAGTGCCTTCTATTGGGGCGATGACTTTAATGAAGTCTGTCTGGTTATCCTTTGTTACTGTAATGCCTACACCACCAAATGATCCGCCTGCATCTTCATTATATCTTTGATATTCTTCTGGTGAAAAATAGGCACTGTACGGATCAAGTTCATTGAAGACACCTCTAAATGCGCCTTCTATCAGGGTGTCTGTGTCCACTTCATTGACATAGTATTCCTGTATCACTTCTATTATAAGGTCTAAATAATCCAGTCGTTCAGAACCCACTGGTTGTATGGGTAGGGCCGCACTGGTTGTTCCCGTTAGGAGTATTATTATTAGTGCAAGGGGCAAGGCTCTTGAGAATATTTTTTTCATGGTTTCACTCTCTTTCTTTAAAAAGGCGCTGTCATCTCTATAATGTATATCTACCACAAAATCACTTGTCTAATACCTATTAATAATCTTCTCTCTATAGTCATAGGTAATATTGTCCTTAATATGACGTATAAAGGTTTCAAGCATGACTGCCGCTTCCGCACGACTGACTATTTTATTGGGACGGATGCTTCCGTCTTCGTAGCCATCAATAAGGCCAATATCATTGGCCACATAAATGGCGTCCCTTGCCCAGTTTGGTATGTCGGCATCATCTGTGAATTCTGTTGAGTAAGGTGGCGATGGCGCCAAGTGGGTCATGCCCAGGGCACTGACCATAATAGAAATGGCTTCCGCCCGTCTTAGGGTTCTGTTTGGCATAAAGTAGTCACCCTCGCCCACCATAAGACCCTTTTCTTTGACAAATTCGACAAAGGCTAGGTCTGGATCTGCGCTATCAATGTCAAGATAGAGTTCCTCACGGTCTCGCTGTCTATCCCGCCTTATAAGGTCTGCCTGTGTAAAGGGCTCCACGCTGGCAATGGATTTTGTTATAGCCTTTGCAAAATCCTTTCTGTTGACAGCTAGGTCCGGTCCAAAGAAGGAGGTGTCTGCCGAAAATATTTCCAAGCTTGTTAGCAGGTAAATACTGCCTTCGGCCCAGTGACCACCTATATCTCTTATTTTTGAAGTGATGAGACTGGTGGAATCCGTGATAATGTCATTCTTGATATTTTCTTCCCCTTCATTTCGAAGGGCTTCATTAATTGTCCCGTCATCTGCAACAGATGGCAGGTTGTAGGTGTACTGGAGGACGTTTTCGTCATTGGCCACTTTAACATAGTTGCCTCTAAAACTGATGTTTTGAGGGTCTGTCGATGAATACTTAAACTGATTCTTTGTCAGTGAACTCATTTTAAGTGTGACCTGTCCCGTCCAGCGTCCCTCTTCTGAGTCGGCATCTGCCGCAGGCAGAGTGCCTGAAATATCATATAAGAGGACCTGGGTTTCTGATTGACCCATAGGTGCTCATAGCCCACATAGGAATCACTCGTAATTTCCACCGTGACAACACCGTCATTATTAATTTGATCTCCATTGATAAAGTATTTTCTTTTTGCATAGAGGTTTCCATTGAAATAGTCAACAGCTGGTGTATTATCTATGAGCTGCGACTCATCAAAGAGGTAGCCTCCCAGGGTATAGGTATTGGCCCCCGCTGTGATGGTTTCATCAAGGCTGTCAATATCCGCTTTGTAGGTGGTTTGTTGCATAGATTCATTCACAATTTCCACCACATCAAAGGAAACTGACCGCGACAGGGTCACACCCTCTTCTACATTTTGAAGTTCAAAATCATAATCAAGGGAGTACTCCGTCTCGTCATCACCAGGCTGGTCAGGCACCGATACAGTGCCTGTCAGCTTAATTGGTTTTCCTGTTAGAAAGAACATTTCTTCATATTCAAAGGTGTTGTCATCCATAGTTGGGTCTCCAACCGCACCACCTTCAAAGCCTACAATTTCTGCATATGCATTTCCTTGAAGAACCAGGACAAGGATCATCAGTAGTGTCATGCATTTCATTTGTAATTTACCCATGAGATCCTCCTTACTCCGACTCAACAAATATAACTAGGGCTTTTTCATCATTTCTTAGAACAGATATGTTGTCACCAGGGTTTAAATCATCCACCGTGATCACGTCATTGCCTTTTATAATAATGGCATTTTCATATTCCACATAGGTATCAACAGCATTGCTTCTCCACTCTGCCACTGATGAGAACCAGTCGTTTGAATCTGTCAGCTTAATGCGCTCCCATGTTTCATCCACGCTATCAAGAACGCCCCTTGTTAGGAACATGTCTTCAAGCATTTCTTCAAGTTCACCTGCAATGTCATCAATATCTGTAATATCATCATCAATATTTTGATTTTCAAGAAGCCCCTTATGGTTCATGTTCAGCGCAATCACTGACCTTGAAGCGCCATCTGTATCCTTAAGAACCATGATGCCATAGTAACGCTCGTACTCAAGACCTTCATCATCCTTGCCCTTGTTTTCCGTACGGGCATACTCGTCATGGAAGAAGTTCGACGGCTTAATGGTCTCTGGATCATCAAAGTCTGATATGTCATTAATGACAGTATTCGTGTGGTAGAAGAACCTGTCTGAAGCAGAATCATCCACATCATTCCATTCATTATCATCAATGGTTGACCAGTTTCTAATGGTGAAGTAATTGCCACCAACCGTTTCAATAGCGCCTAGATAAACGCGTTCAAATATATTTTCTGTCTTTGTCATAAGCTTTATAACATTGGCATTGTTCTCGCTAGGTGGTACTCACTCACAACGAGGACATTGTCCTTCTTCGATAAAAGGGATGGATCAATAAAACGGCTGTCTTTAATAACAATGGTCCCCTTTGTCAGGTTCATATTGATGCGATTTTCAAGTTCCATGCTGCCTAGGGCATCATTAACCTCACGAATGGTTTCGCTATAGACATTTTCGCCACCGTACTTAACAGAAACCTTGGATGCCACTGAGTCTCCATAGGAATCTTCTACAACCACATAAACCGTTTGATCTCTATGGTCTCTCTCTAGGTCACCTAGAACAATGGGGAGGTTGCCCACATATATTTCCGCGCCATCTGAGAGCATGAGTTCCTTGGAATATGTTTCTGTTGTTTCCCAGTCTGAATTTTTCAGGTATCTTGGTTCATACAGGGTAATCGAGCGTTTGGTTTCGTTCACACTGCCAAGCTTGCCCTTAAATACCTGCTGAATCAGTCTTTCAATGCCTTCCACTTCAATTTTAGAAATCTTGTCTGTGTAAATATCGTCAAAGAAGAGTTTGACTGAGTCCCCTTCTTTAATGGCATTCTTGGTAATGGCAATGCCACCCTTTGTGATTGGGATGCCATCTGGAATATCGTAAGTCAGACGCTTTTCACCAATTTCAAAGACCAAACTGGCCGGGAAGACTGCAAAGACGGTACCCATTCTTATTTTGCCGTACTTTGGAATGTAACCTGGATTGTCTACAAAGGTTTCTGAATCAATATTTGTAACATAGCCTTGATTTAAGTCTAGGGTCACATCTTGGCCATACTGGAGATCGTCAAGGTTTGCATAGGTGTCATTTATGGTTATATTCACATATGAAGCCACAGGATATTCATAAATCACATCATCATAGCCAAATACTGTGATGGTGGACTGACCTGTTTCCTCATCTTCTGTAACGTAGCGCACCGTTCCGCTTAGGGACGTTTGCCACAAAGGAATGGCGCTCACATAGACAACGCTGTCATTATTTTTGACAACGAAGGAAATGTCATCCCCAACATCCAGAAGATCTATGCCGCCCACTTGCTTGTCTTTATAAACAATCATGTCGTTTGTAACACCTGAATACAGGTCTGTTTCAACGACAAGGTCAAATGTCTGCCCGTCGAATGTGCGAACACGGTAGCGTTTTGACTGAATGTAGCGGTCCTTCACCCAGTGTTTTTGTTCCTGGGTTTCGTAGATGCTGCCAAAATAGGTTGTCATGTTGCCATCTTGTTCTTCACTGATTCTAATTTTTTCAATAATTGTATTGTCATCAATGGCTTCCACATAAACAACTTCATCATTTTTAACAAAATACTGGATCTCATCACCAACCAAAATGGCATCTGAATTAAAAGGTATGCCGTCTTTGTAAACGACAAAGTCCATTTTTTGATTGGTTGATGTGTTCTTATTGGTTTTTAGGGCTGTGGCTGATCCATCAATATTTCGAATCACCAAACTCCGCTCTTCAAGGGCATAGCCCACTTCTTGAACCGTGTTTTCTTGAACCCCTGTAACAAGACCATAATTCACAGTGATGTTGTTTTGATCATAAAGTTCTTCATAAGCATTGTCTAGAACTTCTACAAATTCGCCCCGTGTCATGGAGCCTCTTGGATTGAAGTTGCCATCATTCCCTGAGTTCATGATCTCCTGACGGAGGAGGGCTTCTATGAGACCCCTATTTTCAGGTGTCACCATAGCATAGTCATTGAAGCCAAAAACTTCTTCAAGGTTTTCAACAATCGGCGCAAGGCCAATGGCACGTCCTGTCCAGACACCAATTTGCTCACGGCTTGCAGGTTGGTCTAAATCTAGATACTCCGTTTGAAGGAGCAGTCCCTGAGCTAAAGCCTGAGCCGCATACTCTTCATAGTATAAGGCGTCAATGGCATCGTCAGAAAGGCCTCCGGTTTGAGGCAGAACAGCATTTTGAACCGCCGCCTCTCCACCTGTTAGTTGACCAAATACTTCATGGCCTCAAAACCTGTTATTTCTGTTTGAGGGTTGAAACTGGCCTCACCTTGCTTGCTGGTCACGCCAAGGGCCGCCATTTTTGTGATGTTTCTTTCAAATGGATTGTCTGCAATATCGTCGTACTTGGCGTTTGTAAGGAGTTCCACACCATTGGCATATCCATTTATGGTCTCCATTTCTCCAATGTCAAGAACCGCTGCCCTGAACTCTGGAACGGGAATATCCACATTGATGTCCGCAAAGGCAAATGGCGATACCGCCTGAAGAACCAGCGCAAGTGTTAAAACCCATACTTTAATTTTTCTCATAACCATCACCTCTATCTGTCTGCCATTAACATGTAATATCCCGCTTCATTGATGCGAGCATGTACTTCATCTGTTGTCGTGTTCAGTGTGGCAGGGTAATTCACCCACATTTTCATTTCACTATCATACTTATAAAGCTGTATGGTGCTTTCATCGCTGTTTCTGAGCATGAAAGGATCATAAGGGAGAACAATATCCATATTGCCATTGACTGTATTGAAGTCTTTTTCCTCCCTATTGCTCACAGCTGAGAACTGTATCTTGAAGACGCTGCTGGCCGCTCTTTGTCCTCTTGGAATATCACCTTGAAGAAGACTGCTATAGGCTCCGTCCTCCCAGTTGGCTGTGATTCGTCCATAGGTGTCATAATAGAAATTCATTTCTCTGAAAGTGTCTGTGTTTAAGTTGATTGGCATAAACTGAATTTTCATATCACCGTAGTCCACATAAACAACACTACCAGAATTTTTTACGGGTTCTGAAGGCACAGTGATCATTCTTACCACCGTATCAGGCAGTTCGAACTCTCGAAGGTCAATTTCCAGTTTAACTGGAAGGTCCTCTGCGGCAATATCCACCATGGAATCATTGCCATCAGCAATATGCCTGTAGTCTTCACCAGCTGGCACATCCAGTCCGCCATCCACATCAGGCTCTCCAATGTACTCAACATCTTCAAATTCATCAAAGGTCAGATAGGCAATGTTGGACTGTTCAGATGCTCCAAAGGCATTGACCGCTCTAAGAACAAAGGCTATCTTGTCCCCCTTCCTGCTCTTTCAAAGCCCGGCAATTTTGTAATTTTATAAGGTTCAATATTGGTTGTTGCCAAGTAGGAGAAGTCTTCATAATCATCATTGATAAGCTTATGAACCGCCTTGTCTCCTATATAGTAGTAAATTTCATAATACTCCACATCTTCCGATGCATAGTCAAAGAGTTTGATAAAGTGATCATCCACCAGTTCTACGTCAAGCCCAATCGGGTCTGATGGCACTGGCTGTGAATACTCAACAGTCGTGTCCCCATCCGAAAGACCTGTATCCGGGTTGATGATGGTTAGAACAAGATCATCCTCTTTATTGAGTTGAGGGGTTGTTACTCTTAAAGTCTGCGAATCCACATATTCAACAGAAGCCGCAAGGGTTCCGTTTTCAATAATGTATCGCTTGTCATCTCTCCATAGACCCACTTCTCCGACTTGGTCCACATCGGAATATTCACTTCTTGTGCCCGAGAATATAACCTGGGCACCGTCCTGGAAACTAGAACCTTTAATGGTAATGACCTGACCGCCCTCAACAGAAAGACGCCCGGCTCTTCCTTCTCCATCTTCATCAAGCACCGTCTCAATTTGCGGATAGGATACAACCTTTAATCCACCTTCGAGAACAGCCTGACCGAAGTCAGCATTTTGAACCACAACAGCCTTGTCACCCACAACCATATCCTTAGGTGTTGTGAATTTAATAATTGTGCCGTTGTTTTCAATATCAACGTCCGTGATTGGGATACCACCAACCGTACCGATGACCACTATGGCACCTGCACGGAAGTCCTTACCGGTGATAACAACTTCATGTCCCCCATAAACACTGGTTTCAGCTGGTATAACCGATTCAATGGTCGGCGCTGACAGGGGCTTTCTATAAATGAAGTAGAAGGGCAGGGTTTTGGCGCCATAGTTTGGCCCAATAAGATTATCAAGGGTTGCCGAATTTGCAATACCATTGTCTTCATTTTCAACAAGGACTGGATACTTTTGATCCAGGTCTGTATTCGTGCCGTTTGGCACCGTTACAATGAGGACGTCATAAATGACCCCGTCCACTTCCTTTGTGGTTCTTTCTTGTACCGTTGCTTCTTTGTTGCCTATACGCACTGTCAAGTTTTCACGGAAATCCTGACCCAAAATTTCAATTTCAATGTTGCCATTCACAGCGCCCTCAACCATCCAGTATGTCTGGTCAGGCGAGAGGGTGTTGGCCCCTACCGAATAAATTTTCGGATTGGAGTCCGGATTTGTATAGGTGAATGTTGTTGTTGCCGTCCCGCCGTCCGGATTTGTGATAGTCATTGGAACCGGATCAATGGTGTAGTAGGACGGTGTTGTCACAACGATGTGATTGATATTGTCATACTCAACCTTCGGCGCGTAGCCTCGTTCCACCATGAGACGCTTGTCTTTTATATACATGCGGACATACTCAAAAATTTTATTGGTATAGGTTGAGCCGTCCCCTTCGGTGTATCCGTTTGGTGTATAGTAGGTTGACCCGCTCGTCAGCATTTCCATAGGGAAATAAGCTTCCGTGTCATCGTAGTTGTTGAAGACACGGGTATAGACCTTACCATTTTCCTCAACGGACATGGTGATTGTGTTGGCATCACCATCATAGGAAACCGTCAAGCCACCTTCAAGTTCCACGGTTGTTCTCTTATTGAATATAAGACCAGAGTTTGGCTGTTCTCTAGCAATATCTGTATTATCTATAGCGCCAAAGCGTACGATTGTTTCAATGTCAGACAGTTCCACAATAGAATCATCGTCATTGTCTGTATAACCGTAAATAACAGACCGATAGAACTCGGAACCATAAACGTCTTTAATTTCAACACCCTGCTTACGACCCTTGTTTGGACTAACCGTCGTAATTGTCGGTGCAGAAGCTGTAAAGGTAAAGGGAACCTCATTGGAAACACCCAGGTCATTGTTGACCACTGTCACTTGCACAGTGCCCGCTTCACGTTTTGGTGTTATGACCTTCATGTAGCCTTCAGAGAATTCAACAATTTTGGCTTTTTTCTTCACCGAAATATACGGTTGGAAGAACCTTAGATTCTAAATAATAATCAAAATACGGTGTTTGAGAATCTGGCACCTTTGTAATGATATCCACAATCTCGTCACCATCTGTATCCGTTGTGTCATTAATATCTAGGAGGTCATCCCACTTTCCATTTGGATGCAGGTCTTCATAGTCATCACCTGGGTTGTACTCTGAACCGCCCACCTTATTTTCATAAGGTTCAAAATAACGGAACTCAAACCCAAGGATTTCAACGATTTCGCCACCCGTTGACGAACCATCAGCAGGGAGAACCTGTTGAATTTGAGGTGAACTCACCGGAATAATATACTTAAAACCATCCGGAAGGGCATCACTGCCACCATCCTGATTTAATACAATCACTGACACATCAATCTCATCCACACCAAAGAGGTCTATAAGATCCTTCTTATACGGTGGCACACGGATGGTTGCCATATCACCATCAATATTCACAAACGTTTCATCTTCAGGCACTTCCACAGAGTCAATAAATATCTTCATGCCTTCTCTGAAATCGTAACCGTAAACATTAATCACATAACCGCCTTCAGTGGCGCCTTTTTTAGGATCAACCCTTGTAATGACAGGGCTTGAACTCGGCTGAGTGATATAGTAAAATCCATTTTCATCAATTTTTTCAGCGTATTTTGTATCAGGATTGACAACCCGAATGTCCTTGTAGCCCTTACCTGTTGTAAGGCCAGGCACGCGTATTGCCACCTGGAACTTACTCACAACGTCTGTTCTATCCCCTGTGATTTGATTGTTGTCAGGGTCAACAACATAAGGTGTTAAGTAGGTTAGGTCTGTGTCCACACCAATTGTGATCTTTGATCCATCGGGCGCCACAGTGACATCTTGTGTACCGCCTGTATCTTTTGTTGCAATCAATTTCTTGTTGTCATCATCCCATCGAATGGTATAGAGGTTGTCTTTACCATTGGATAGTCTAATATCCCCTTCAAAGTTTTTAGTGAGGGTATAATAGGACAGACCATCTGTTAAGACAATGCTTTCTGCATAATCTGCAATATCTGCATAGTCCACACCTGCAGCATCCTTCTTTGTGAGAATCACATTGTTGTTCATGGCAATATGGAAGGTAGACCCGCCAGAAATGGCCACTGTTGTTACCCCATTGATATAGGTCAGGGTCACATTACCAATTTTCTCGCCATCAGTATCAAAGGCTTCATAGCCTGTGTCTGCACTATTTCTTCTAATGTCATACCACTCATCTTCATTGTTTGTGATACGTGGATTCTTATCTTCATCCCGTCCTAAATAGAAGACCTTGCCGTCGGAGTCCCTTGTGACATAGGTGTTTTCATAAAAAGGAGAGTACAGGGCCTTGCCTGCTTCTGAATATATAACCGGCTCATTGTCCGGTGATGTATAGGCTTCAAAGTCAATGTTGCCTAGAGAGTCGTAAACATACTGGTTGACATCCTTACCATCTAGGTAGACACGAGTACCAATGAGTCTAAGTCCGTCATAGCCTGTTGTTCCTGGTGATGTTGGGTCAGGCTTAAGGAAATTATCACCATCGATTACCACAAGGGTGTCTTCTGTCCCCCGCTTTGGATTAAAGTCTTCGAAAACTGGATCCTGAGCAAAGGTTGTTACATAGGTGAAGTCCTTAACCGCTAGACCACCATTGGGGTTAATAACCTGTAACTGAGTTGTACCTGGTCGACCTGGAGGGGCTATAAATGTTAGAAGGATCTTTTCACCATCTGGTGCGATGTCCTTTGTCAGGTCTGTGATTTCCTCACCGTCAAGGAAGACGCGAACGCCGTCTTGGAAATTGGCCCCTGTAATTGTCACATCCACATCACCTTCTACCGTTGTGATTTGCGGATCAACGGTTTCAATGACGGGCACATCTGTGGTTTGAACAAATGAAATGGTATCTGATTTGATGACAGATGCCCCGAATTCGTCACTTTGACGTCTTGGGTTTGTCACCTGAACATGTTTAATACCACCGTCACCAAGGAGAGCGATGCTTGGAATCTTGATGAGGATTTTAGTACCGACATCATTGTCTTCTGTACCATCCATGATGTTGTTGTCAGCATCAACCACTGTGATTTCAAGCTTGACAGGGTCACCATCTTCATCTCTAAGGACGTATTCATCTACTTCGTTTTCATCCGTTTTGTATTTGATGACACCCAGCACACCATCAACGGTTTCATTTGGGAAGAAACCCAGTTGATATTTTGTGGTGAAAGTGTTGTCATTGTTTTTCTTAATAAGGACTGTCGGGTATCTAACGAAGGCATTACCATCTTCATCGACTTCCTTGTCAACTAGGAACTGGGACCCTTTAACAGCTATAAGCGTGTCCTCTGAGAATTTATTAAAGTCGATTGGGCCATCGCCCACATCAATACTGTAATCTTCAATTTGAATGGTATCCGGTGTAACTTCATCTACCACTGGTGTCAGTGTGGATGGTTCAAATTCGTAGCCATCTTGCAGGGTAACGATTTGACTGAATGTATAGGTTTTGCCAGAAACCGTTTCAGTTACAATCGTTTCAATTTCAATAACCACATCTTTAAATGGATCAGTCAAGGCATCATCAATGGTGTCTGTTAAAACAAGCATACTGTCCGGCAAGCCCTTGCTCACATTGAATGTGCCGTCGGGTTCTGTACAAGTAAGTCTCCTTACCAATCTGAACCTTGATGTTTCTAACTGTGGTTGCTGCTTGTCCCTTGTAAGTCATACCTGTTTCATCGTACTCAATCTCAAGGGTCTTGTTGTTGTCCTTTCCACTTGGATTCTGGTCTGGTGCAGTCACCGTTTTAAAGTCGCCACTGCCCTCAAGATCGGGAAGGTTGAGGGTTAAAATATTACGGCCTGATATTTGAACATTTGATCCTGTATCTGGACCTTTTGCGGGAATATACTCTCTATAGTCGGCTGAAAACCTGAACCAATAACAGTGAACTGGTCCGGATTGCCTTCGCTGTTTAAGATAACCTGCTCTGCAATAATTTCATCATTAACGGTGTTGGTAAGGACAACATAATAACTCCTCAGTTCAAAATCCGGGTCATCCGGCACCTTAACGATTAGTCTATCTTCATCTTCAGGAAGTTCACCGAGTTCCAAGGCAACATACTCAGCCTTGTTGTCTTCGCTAAACTGGTCTGAACCATCAAGCGTTTTCAGGAAATAGGCATCATAATTTTTCGTGTCTACAAAGTTTGGTGCTGTGAAATACACAAAATCTTCTTTAGCCCCTGTATTGGGGAACATAAGTGGTTCTGTAAGGCCTAGGTCTTCCATAAATCTAAAAGAATTGGCATATAAATACTCAACACTGGTTGTATAGCCAGCGGTTGTATCTTGTTTTTCAATAATAATATTTTGGAAACCTTTTTCACCTGGAAGAGGCGGTTCGGTTAGTGTTACAGAAGAATAGTCCGGCGAGAAGTCAACATAGGACTGAGTGCTGTCAATTTGTCGGGACTGTACTCGACCGTACTTAGCCGTAATAGATGACCCACTTGTCACTGTGCCAATCTGGTCCAGGTTGTTACCTGTAATGGTTAGAACGGCATCAGAATTTTGTCGGTGTTTCACCATATTTTGAAAGGTTAATGTTTTGCTGGTCAATGGCACTGAGGTTTGGAAATGTTTCCAGCCCAGGTCAATTCAGAGGTCCCAATACGCATGGCACCTGCAAGGACTTCAGCATCCTCAGGTTCAAAGGTAAACTTAACGAACGTGTCCTCATCGATCACCTTTTCCCCAATTTCTTCAAAACCGCCCCCTAGGCCGGCTTTTTCAAAACGGATGGTCTTGCCCTGTAAGCCAGAACCTGCAATTTCAACATAAGCCCCAACTGTGTTAAATCCATTGTGCTCTCTTACAAATCGAATGCTGGTCACATCGATTTCATCACCCACAGGCACAGCAAAAGACCAGTCCCTTGGTGAGATTGGCATGATGGTCACTAACATTGCTATGATCATAAATGATGATACAACCCTTTTGAGTCTTTTACGAACTTCCCGCGACTTCATAAAACGCTCTCCTCCGTTTGTTTACTTATCTGCTTGCAAAGTTGAGATGCATAGTTTGACTTATATAAAGTATCGACAAATGACTTGTCCTTCTTCATTACTGTTTTATTACAGTTCTCGATTGATTGGTGTTTAATTTTTACTCAAGACCCCAGATGTTTCATCCCTGACATTTTTTATGCACAAGGGTCTCACTTTACATTTCTATATCTTAATTATACTACCGGCTCACTTCATTTGAGATTAAATATTTATGACACTATAGGGGCTTTTGACGTGCTAAAAACCGCCCCATGACACGGAAAACACATGTCCACTGAGCGGTTTTTTCTTTTATTTTTCAAGGCGGATTCTTCTATAAAGTTTTTCACTTTACAAAATCGATCATGAGGCGGTTTCCGCTATGAATCTTAATGTAATTGGAGGCAAATAGAGGTGTTGAACTTTTGGCCCCAGAAGCACCACTAATATATACATCCGATTCAAGTCTATACTCTTTTTTAACACCATCCCAAGCGTCATCAAGACTTTCTGTAAGTGTTGCCACTGTTTCATAGGAATGTCCTGTGTAACGCTCTGAAATTGCCACAATTTGTCTATGGGCTCTCTTTACTTCATCCTGAGATCCCGTAGCACTTAAACCCGTATAGTAAACTCGAATGCCATTCACTGTAGAAGGACTGTAAATGGTTAAGTTTGTTGCTGTTCGAACGGGAACGATAAAGGTTTCCAGTGTTTTTCTTTCCTTGTCCCCTTCAAGAACTGGTCCTTTAATCCAGTTATGAGTCTTGAGGACTCTTAGGAGAACGGTTAGACCATCTTCAGTTGTGGCTGGTGATTTGACATTCAGTGCTCCATCGGCTAGGCCCGAAAGAACGCCTAAACTGTACAAATAGTTCACGGTCGGTCGTATGGATGAAGGTATACTGGAATAATCCGAATAAGGGGCTGTCAGTGAGGACGTGGGTACAATACCCAGTTTTAGCAGGAGACCTTTGACACTTAAAAAAAGCGTCTCCCTACTGATAACCTGATCGGGTGCAAATTGTATGTCCGTTTTACCCATCATAAGACCAGCTTGATAGGCCTTGCCCACAAGAACATTGTCTGTATCTGTATAGGGTTCCCCTGTTGGTAGGGCATCCACTCCAACGCCCGTGGCTTTTGCATAGGCATAAACTAGAATTTCGGCCAAGTCTTCACGGGTCAATTGGTCTGTGTTCATAGTGGCTTTAAAAGATCTTCTGGAAAAGCACTTTCCGTTCTAGCCCAGTAGGCTGCATCGTAAGCCCAAGTGGATGGATCCGCAAATCCAAAACCTGTATTTGCAACCAGCAGACCTATAATCATAAACAAGCAAAGGCTCGTTTTTATTTTTCTATTCATATAATCCCCCTTTTTAACGCTTAACTTACTATCTGTGGTCAAATCTTACCACCGGCACACCAAATTTATAGATTCATTTTTTATTTTATCGGCGTTTTAATGCATTCACTTGAATAAGAAAGTACAGCGTCTACAATCATATACCCTTTTCTCTATTTTTATTATTATAACATTCTTAGTTATAGAGGGTAGTCCTTAATTCAGAGGATTGGTAAGGAATTAGGTCACTTTTTAATCGACTGGATAGCCCACCCAGGCCTCCGTCTATTAAGCTCTGTTTTAGATAAAAAAGCTCTATTTAAGATAAAAACAATTTATTTAAGATAAAAACAATTTATTTAAGATGAAAACGCATTATTTTGCACAAAAAGAAAGAAAGCAGGCCTGGGCAGGGCACTGCATTCTTCGGGGTGCAGAGGATTTCATCCACTGCTTGGATATGTTTGGGTTGTCTTTTGGACAATTGAAGAATATCATATCGATGTGTATTTTCTGTGTCCGTTTGAAATTTTTTATCCATTTTAACTATTCTTATAATTCGCAATCATCAGAACAAAAGGAAAATAATCACGAAAATTATAGTAGATTTTGTAAATATATTTCCAAAACCATTTGCATTTTATAAAAAGTAATGTAAAATAGGTATAACGAACTAGCACATGACGTAAGTTGGGCATGAGAAAAACCCGGTGGGGGCCGAGTTTTTCGAGAGAGCTATGTTCTTTACATTCTCATAGAGGGGGCTATGAGTATAAGGGGGATCTATGAATAAACTGCTAATATGTTGCAGTTCATAGCTGCGGGAGTGGGACGATAACATCCCACAATGTCAAAGCTGCCTGAGTTGTTTCTCTCGCGTTTGACAAGTCTAGTATAAAAAACAAATTTGGATATTTTATGACTGCTTTGTGAACAAAGTGTTAAACCAGATTTATTTATTACTATTTCCTTTATACTATTAAACTTTTATATATTTAACTTTCTTGTATTTAACTTCGTACAAGCATTTAATTTCTTATTTGTATATGATAAAATCATAGTGCTAGAAGAAAAAAGGCTAAAAATACGTTTTCGGAAACGGAAACATAATTTTTTTTACCCTATATTGTTATTTTATGTCTTAGCACCCACTATATTTCATATTCCGCCTTTCAAATGACATGATTGGCACTTGACATTGCATATCCGGTTTGGGAGAGCCTGATAATATATGGTATTCACTTAGAAAACTTGGAGGTTTTAGCTATGGAAACAAGAAAAAACACTACAAAGGTAAACACAACTGGCGAAAAGGACACTTGCTGTGTGGTATGCAAATCTGAAGAGAACGTTGTAAACTTCAAAGGCAAAAACATCTGCAAGCACTGCATCGCCGAAGCAATCGCTATGTAACTCGTAACAAGAAGGATATGGACTTTAGAGAGTCTTTCTCTAGGTATAATTCGCTTAAGCAAGAAACTTAAACAAACGACAAAACAAAATCGCTTATCAAAAACGCCGGCCTCGACACCCGGCGTTTTTTCATGTTTTTAAGAGGACAATCTCCCCCTGTTTTCAGATTGGTCAAGTCATCTCTAAACAAGGCGCGGATAAAATCCACTCATTGAGCGTATTCGCATACGTGATTTGAGCGGATTTTATTCTGCAAGGCAGTATAGGGGATATTTGACCTCTTTCTATCAGATTGGTGAATTTTGCGTTAGACAAGGCACGGGACCAGTTCGATTGATGAGCGTACTTGGTTACGTGATTTAATCGAACTGGTCTCAGTAACGCAGTATAAGGGAAAATTTCCGACAATCTTCAGTTTGGTCAAATCTTCCCTAGACAAGGCGCGGATAAAATCCGCTCATTGAGCGTATTCGCATACGTGATTTGAGCGGATTTTATTCTGCAACGCAGTATAGGGGATATTTGACCAATCTGAAAAGCCGTGGTTGTAACTAACCAACCACGGCTCTAATACTCTCAAATATTCATTAGAATACACCCAAGTCTTGAAGTTTTATACCAAACCCCGCTCAACGACTTGTTGAACAACAAAGGATGCAACGTGCTCAGCATATGTGCCTGGTCCAAAACCAGCGTCATAGCCAAGTTCTTTTGCAAGTTCATGACTGATTCTTGGACCGCCTGCACAAACGATCACCTTGTCACGAAGACCTTCGGCTTCAAGAAGCTCGATTAGGTTAGACAGGTTTGGAATGTGGACGTCTTTTTGCGTCACAACCTGGGAAACCACAATGGCGTCTGCATTCATTTCAATGGCCTTTGCAACCAATTCTTCATTTGGCACTTGCGACCCCATGTTCAGAGCTTCTACACCCTTATATCTTTCAAGGCCATAGTGTCCATCGAAGCCCTTCATATTCATGATGGCATCTATACCAACGGTATGAGCATCTGTACCTGTACAGGCACCAACGATGGTTATGTCACGATTGATGTTTTCTTTTATATAGTCTTCAACACCATATTTGTCCATAACGTCTGACTCAACCTTAGGCACATGGATAGATGAGTAGTCTACATCATGAGAACACTTGCCGTACATTGTAAAGAAAGTGTAGCTACGCCAAGGTCTTCTGCATGAACGACAGCTGGCTCTTCAATCCCCATCTTCATGAGAAGCTGACGTGCGGCTTCTTTGGCTTCATCTGTACAAGGTACAGGCAATGTGAATGAAAACTGGATCATGCCGTCATTAAGTGTGTCACCATATGGTTTAACTTTTGTTAGGTCTATTTGCGCTGCCTGAGACATTATCGGTCACCTCCAAGCATAAGATCTACGAATGGATTAAAGTAATTATCGTCTTTTGTCACTGTGCCTTTAAGACCCTTACCACCTTCAAATGGTCTCTTAACGCCAGCGAATTTGCCTTCAATGATTGTGTCAAAAAGACCTTTTTCCTCAATGTCTTTTAGCATGTCAACCGCTTCAACAACAACCTTTTGAGCACGTTTTTGAATCATGCCGTCCTTCTTGAATTCAATTTCATCACCAAGATTTCGCATGTTGTTGAAAATATACTTGGCATTGTCAATAGAAAGTTTTCTATCCTGTAGCAGTGGTGTATGAATGGCTTCAGTTGGCATACCAAGAAGCTGTAGGCTTTGGCCTGTCATAATTGCCACCATATTAAAGAGGGCATCCTGAACATGGCCTTTAAAAATATCACCTGTCATATACTTTGTTGGAGGCATGTACTTAAGTGGGGCATTCGGGAAGATTTCTCTTGCCATTTGTGCCTGTGCCAGCTCCAGTAAGAAACCATTTTCAATATTTGGGTTCATTTCAAAAGCATGTCCCAGACCCATTTGTTCTTCTGGCAGACCTGCCTTAAAGGCAAACTGCTCATTGATGAACTGAGACGCCAGAACCGTATGAGCTTCTTCAACTGCATCGGCCGTTGTCAGATAGTTGTCTTCACCTGTATTGATCATAATGCCTGCATAGCCATTAATCACACGTGAGAAGTACTGGTCAATCAGAGTTCTTTGCATATTGATGTCTCTAAATAGAATGCCGTATAGGGCATCATTGAGCATAATATCAAGACGCTCTACTGCGCCCATAGCCGCGATTTCTGGCATACAAAGACCCGAGCAGTAGTTACATAGTCTGATATATTTTCCGACTTCTTCACCAACTTCATCAAGGGCTTTACGCATAATTCGGAAGTTTTCCTGTGTGGCATAAGTACCACCGAAGCCTTCAGTTGTTGCCCCATAAGGCACATAATCAAGAAGGGACTGTCCCGTTGTACGAATAACAGCAATAATATCTGCCCCTTGTCTTGCAGCCGCTTGTGCTTGAAGGACATCTTCATAAATATTTCCTGTTGCAACGATAACATAAAGATAAGGCTTTGGCCCTTCTCCAATTTCCGTTAACATTCTTTCACGGTCATCGCGGTTCTTTTTAATAAGAGCCACAGCCTTTTCTGCCACTGGCTGAATGGCTTTTTTTAACATCTTCCATACTCGCTTGAGCAAGCTCTGTGATATTCAGTTCACCACGTCCAACCATTTCAGCGATTTCTTGAGGCGACTTGCCTGTTTGGATCATAGCATTGCCCATCCAGTAAGAAGCACCCATATTCAAAACGCCTGCATCTGAAATCTGTTCTTGTATTACGTTAGGCAGGGGACGATCAAGATCATCGATGCCATCCACACCCAGCAGACGAAGCACGGCACGCTCCACCGTAACAGTCGTATGCTGATCAATAAATTGCTGCATGTCTTCAGCGATCTTACCAGCTGAAGCGCGGGCCTTTTCTACAAGGCTGAAATCCAGATTTAATTTACTCTGCATATTCTTCCGCCATCCTTTCATTTTCCTATTTCTACGAACCTGCGTCAAACTTATGCGGGTTTATAACGATTCTTCTCGATTAAATTCATTGAGTATACTGCGTGCGTCTTCTAAAATGTCTTGATCCAGCCCCATAAGATGGGCAATTCGCACGGCATCTTTAGGCACTTCCTGTGGGTTATGAATGACCTTGAGCCGGTAGTCCATAAGATCATGGAGAATATCCATCCCCACTTCAGGATCATCAATTTCATTTTTAAGTTTAGAGAAGTCCACATTCTGCAGGCCGCAAACCTGAAGATGCATGACATCATCAGCATCGGCCAGCCCATCAAAGTGTGTTGTAATAAGGGTAATGGAGCTTCTGGTCTTCAGCTGATTTATAAGTGCTTTGGAAATGGCATAGCCTCTTTAGGATTCGTCCCTCGGGCCAATTCATCTATGAGTATAAGCCCTTGATGCGAAGAAAGCTCCACAGCCTTAGACACTTTCACGATTTCTCCGCCAAATGTTGATAGGCCAAGATCAACGTCCTGTTCATCACCTATGGATACAAATATAAAGTTTCTGAGGGAGAGACTCATGCTCTCAGCAGGAACAAAGAGTCCCATTTGAGCCAGCCAAACTAGGTTTCCGATCATTTTCAGCGTGACTGTTTTCCCGCCCATATTTGCCCCTGTTATACAGGTAACCCCCTCGTTAACCTGTATGGAGACGGGTTTATAAGCCTTTTCCTCGCGCTTTAGTCTCTCTTCCACGGCAGGATGTCTTCCCTTTTCAATATTCAGATGGAAGATCCTGTTTGATGATGTATCCAGTATTGTCGGCTTAATGCAGTTAAATCCATGCCGAAATAGCACTTGGCAATGATCAAATCAAATTGACCAATGGCTCCTGTGTTTCGAATAAGGCATCCACATGATCTTTTAAAGACTCTGATAACATTTCGCGGACCCGATAATTCTCAGCGTCCTCCTCTTGAATCAGTTGTTCTTTTTGAGCTTGAATGGCATCCACTCTCTCATCTTCCCTGATTCTATAGGTGATATTCATGTATGTTCTGCACTGTAACTCAGATCTTCGCAAGCCTCCAGCGCATGTATCATTTCTTTGTTTTCCTTACTGACAGTGACCTCGCCATTGGGTCTAACTCGAATGCCTAGTTTATCTTCAACTCGAAGGCGTTTCTCTTTTCCAATAAACTTTAATTCATCATCAAGCTTTTTAATGGCCTTTCTTACGGACGAAAGTTCTTCAGAGTAAGCATCATAAAGGTAAAATGTGTTGATGCCCTGGCTTTCCGGATCAAGTAAAGCTTCCACCTCATTTAACCTTTCAACCTTCAAGGACGCCGGCACATCCCAAACAAGCCCTTCCATGGCTCCGGCAATCTCTCGAATACCAATGGTCAAACTCTTTATTTCGAAAAGTTCTGGAACAGATAAAGCCTCTCCCGATTGAATCCGTTCAAAAGAACCTGATAAATCCTTGAGTTTTTTAAATTGGTTTCGTATTTCAACGAAGGTATAACGGTGGTTTCCGATAAGCCTTGTAACCTCTTCTATTATATTGAGATGCTGTCGAAGATCCTCTTCTTGCCCAATCCGATATGGTTTCATTTCCTTCTTAGCCTTATTGCCATAAGGTGTTTGGGTCTGTATGCGGTCTATTACAAATTTAGCACCGATTTTTTCCATGGCTTCTTTGCTGATAAACATCATACAGGATTCCCTTCCATAACATCAAAGACAGGTGTTGGATCTAAAAATGATTGCAATCTACTTTTAAAATTAACTGGGTCAAAATAGTAGCCCGCAGGGGCATAAGGATTTATGGTCACTGCAAGGAGGTTTATTTCCTCCATGACCACAACCTTTAAGCCTTTTCTTAGAAGAAGTTGCCAGTCCCTTGACTCCACAAAAAGTTTAGTGGCATCTTGAACTATAAAGGTGATATTTTTGAAATGCTTTGATCCGCTTGCCACATCGAACAATGTTTTTGATACCAAAGATCCTGGCACAATCACATATAGGCTCTCTTCACAAAGGGACTCAGCGATTTTCCTGCCCGCGCCCAGTGCTGTTTTAATGGGAATATGCTTAAGCTCTAAGCCCCCATCACCAGCCTGGACAATCTGAATTTCTTTGAGCCCGATGGCCGCTTTGGCCATCATTTTAATATCGGCTTCATATAAGGCAGGCAAACGAAACAGCGATACCCTATGAATACTTTCTTCAATGACTTTATCCATATTACGACTTAAAACAGCGCCAGTTGCTAGCACTGTTGCGTCGCTGATAGCCGGCGAAGCACTACTAACTCTATCTAGGGCGCCATCCACAATCACAAGTTGTGCACCATAGGCCAGCATCCGGTTAGAAACCTCCCGAATGTCTCTATTTGTACAAGGACCTGCAATTTGGATATAACCTGGACTCAAGGCTTTAGCAATCATGATTTTTCCCATAGACGTATGGAAATTTGTCATTTCTAAAATTTCCAATCTCGCGTCAGAACAGTTATAAAGCGCCTCTGCAGTGCAATCAGAGTGCCTGCATCCACATATATAGCCGGTTTTGGGTACAGGTCACCACATCTTGGGTCTCGCCATCTCTTCCGATCGATGTGAGTCCAAGAAGGGTTCCACTCTCCATACTCTGATTGATGATTTCATTTAATGTCACTGTTTTCCCAGCATTCTTGGCCATGCCCACAACGGACACAACCTGATGCCGGTTTTCGCGGATCAGGTCAATTAGTTGCATGCGTCCTCCTCAAGACTCGTCTCCCATTTTCATAGGTCTCGCCTTAGACTTATATGATTCAATATACCGGACCACTCAGGCTGTCCTCATATTAAAGATCTTCTTTTGTATATGACTGATTCTAAGGGCCCGGTCATTTCAATTCTTATTCGTGGTGCGATCTCTTTTCACGATCTAGGTTTGCCAGTTCTAAGTTTACCTGATTGCCTTGTAAAAGACCACCAACACCTGTGATTTTATGCTTTTTCTCAGTGCAGTCAGGACAAGTACAGTCTTGCTTATAAGGTGCAGGTTCTGAGTATGTTGTCACAACACCCTCGTAGTTTCTTAGAACCACACGCTCTGGTGACTGGGAAATCACGTACTGAGGCATGACTGGTGTCTTACCGCCACCCCTGGAGCATCCACAACGAA
>LQAG01000154.1_pt1 | contig 28418 bp, 42 predicted proteins | sample 1535801 | NCBI WGS metagenome assembly LQAG01 (sample SAMN04331584, study PRJNA305678) | bioreactor metagenome | isolation source: bioreactor_3 inoculated with Wadden Sea sediment 1st replicate of a... | place: Germany:Bremen
ACTTGCACGGCAATTGCCGGGCGTGTATCTTGCTCCAGGATTGCATCCGGTTTATGCCGGGCAGTGGGATAGCGACGCTGAGATGCAACTGCTGAATTTGGCTGCCGATCCTGATGTTGTCGCGATCGGTGAAATCGGCCTGGATGGCGTGTCTGGCCCAGATCACATCATCCAGGAGCAGGTGTTTCGGGCGCAACTGGCTATTGCCGTTGAGACCGGGCTGCCAGTGTTGATCCATAGCCGTAAAGCAACCGGACATGTGGTTAATATCTTGCGTGAACGGCAAATTGGCGCAAAGGTCGGCGGAGTCTGGCATGGTTTTTCCGGTAGTGTTCAGATTGCCCGGGAATTGGTTGCCATGGGCTTCAAGATCGGGGTCGGACCGATTCTCTTGCGCGACTCAGCCCGTAAGCTGCCCCAGATTGTTTGCGAGTTAGGTGACCAGGATCTGGTTTTGGAAACGGATGCTCCCGATATGATTGACAGTCCCGTCGGTCTGATCGATGTGGCAACCCGGCTGGCAGAACTTAAGGGGTGGAGCTTGGAAGAGACTGCGCAGCTCACCACGGCCAACTCGATCTCTCTTTTGGAAAGGCAAATAGCTTAAGTGGACAGGTTGATCGTTTTGAATTACTGGTGGGGCCGATTCGCTTGCGCGTTTAAGCGGACCCGTATTGCCGTCTTTGGTGTCGGTGGTGTCGGCAGCTATGCCGTTGAAGCCTGGTTCGTGCGGGTGTCGGTCACTTGACCCTGGTCGATTTCGACCGGGTCTGTATAACCAATATCAACCGCCAGATTCAGGCCGTTGAAGAAACAGTCGGGCGTTCAAAGGTTGGGGTCATCGCTGAGCGCTGTCGTTCCATCAACCCGGATATCGAGATCAGCGCCCGGGATGCTCTCTATAATGCTGAAACGGCTGCAGAGCTTTTGGCCGAAGAGTATGATTACGTCCTTGATTGTATCGATATGATCAGTTCAAAGTTGCTCCTGATTCAGCAGTGTCACGAGAGAGCTCTTCCGATTATTTCGTCGATGGGGGCAGCCAATAAGCTGGACCCTGCTCAAATTCGTGTAGCCGATATCTCAGCCACAAAGAAGTGCCGTCTGGCCCGGACCATGCGTAAGGAACTGCGCAAGAGAGGGATTGAACAGGGAGTTGATGTCGTTTTCTCGACAGAAGAATTCCGCCCCCTGAAAAAAATTGACGAGGACAGGCGCAAACAGATTTTAGGGAGTTGCTCATATATTCCGCCGATATTCGGCCTGACAATGGCTGGAACCGTTATCCGTAAATTAATTGGAGGGTAGTTGATGGATGCTTATTTCTGGCAGTTACCGCTTTTGTTCGCTGTTGGCATTGTTGCCGGAATCCTTAACGTACTAGCCGGGGGCGGGTCCTTGCTGACCCTGCCGCTGCTGATTTTTATGGGTCTGTCGGGGGCTGTTGCCAACGGGACCAACCGGATAGCCATCTTCTGTCAGAATATCTTTGCCATCCGCGGCTTTCGCAAGCGTGGGGTCATGCCCCTGGAGCTGGTTCTGCTCTGTACGCCACCCGCCCTGATCGGCAGTTGGGTCGGTGCCAGCCTGGCCGTGAATATGGATGATCAGCTGTTTAAACGGCTGCTGGCTTTTATTATGATCGGTGTGCTGATTTTCACCGCAGTTGATCCGATGAAGCGCTTTCGTGCCGAGGATGTGACTCTCGGTTTGTGGCGCAAAGCGGCCATTGTTATTTCCTTTTTTGTTGTCGGTATCTATGGCGGTTTTGTCCAAGCCGGCGTCGGTTTTATTATTATTACTACCCTGCTGGCCCATGGCCTCGACCTGGTCAGGATCAATGCCATTAAAGTATTTGTTATTTTTGCTTACACCTTTATTGCCCTGGGGGTCTTCATTTACCATGGTCAGGTCGATTACTCCCTCGGGATCGCCCTTGCCGTCGGAAATTCAGTTGGTGGAGTGCTTGGTGCCAAGCTGGCGGTCGATAAGGGACATGACTGGATTAAGAAAGTTGTCACCGCGACAGTTCTGGTTTTTGCCCTGAAACTGTTGTTTTTCCCGTAGATCGCTAATCACGATTGTTGACTGTAAAACTGGTAAAGAGTTAATATGAGTGGAGCCTTCCTTTTTGTGGAGGGCCTTTCTTATATGGGCATTTTGTAAATGGAGCAGGATCGATCTGCCGGAGAAAGACTATGGCTTTAAAGAAAATTTTGCACTACCCGGAACCACTACTCAAGCAGAAGTCGCAACCTGTGACTGAATTTAACGCCGAACTGAAACAGTTGGCCGATGATATGGTCGAGACCATGTATGATGCGCCGGGGGTTGGTCTGGCTGCCCCCAGGTTGGAGAATTGAAGCGCCTGATCATTCTCGACTGCTCGGCCAAAGACGAGCCGAATGATCTGATCGTTGCCGTCAACCCCGAAATCGTTGCTGGTGAAGGCGAGTCGATGGAGGAGGAGGGCTGTCTCTCTGTTCCTGGTTTCTGGGCCAGCGTCAAACGTTACAGCAAGGCGACCATGCGCTATCAGGATGTCGAAGGAAATCACTGCGAGCGGACCGGAGAGGGCCTTCTTGCCGTTTGCATGCAGCATGAAATCGACCATCTGAATGGTGTTCTCTTTGTTGATCGCCTGTCGCCGCTTAAGCGGTCGATGTTTAAGAAAAAATATATGAAAATGATGAAAGAGCAGGAAGCGCAGAATGAAGCCTGAGACACTACGTACCGTTTTTATGGGGACACCGGAATTTGCCGTACCAACTCTGAAGGGGTTATTGGCTGCCGGTGTTAATCTTGTCGGAGTCTACACCCAACCGGACCGTCCCAAGGGTCGAGGCAAAAAAATGACCGCTTCGCCGGTTAAGCATCTGGCCCTCGAAGAGGGGCTGCCGGTATTCCAGCCGCAGAAAATGCGTGATCCGGAAGCTGTGGAAGAACTTAGGTCTCTGCGGCCTGATCTGATTGTCGTTGTCGCTTATGGCCAGATTCTGCCCAAGGCGGTGCTCGATATACCGACTTATCACTGTATCAATGTCCATGCTTCTCTGTTGCCCAAGTATCGCGGTGCCGCTCCGATCAACAAATGCATAGTCGACGGTGAAACGGAGACCGGTGTGACGACGATGCTGATGGATGTTGGTCTCGATACCGGCGACATGCTGGTCAAGAAGAGCTTGCCGATCGGCGCAAATGAGACAGCCGGGCAGCTGCATGACCGCTTGTCCCTGCTCGGTTGTAAGGCGATGGAAGAGACATTGACTATGCTTTGCGATGGAACTTTGAAGGCCGAAAAGCAGGATGACGCACAAAGCAGCTATGCGTCGATGATGAAAAAGAGGATGGTCAGATCGACTGGCAGCTGTCGGCCAGAGATATCCATAATCAAGTCCGCGGACTCGACCCCTGGCCCGGTGCCTACACCTATCTTGATGGCGAAGTGCTGAAAATCGCTTCGACGATGGTTGAGGAAGAGCTCTCCGGAAAGCCGGGAGAAATTCTTTCTGCCGATAAAACCGGAGTCAGAATCGCCTGTGGGCAGGGCTGCCTGGTGATTGGAGAATTGCAGTTGCCGGGGAAGAAGCGTCTGTCAGCGATGAATTTTTTAAGCGGGAAACCGCTGTTACGGGAACCTGCTTACCATCCTGACAGTTTCAGGGAGGGAGCTGGCTCTGGCTGTTGTAATATGTTTTCTCCCATTTAAACCGAAAAAAGGATGATAGGAATAAGACGATGAACACAATGCGTACCGTTATGTTGATGACGTTGCTGACTTTGGTGTTGGTTGGTGCCGGTGGCGCACTTGGCGGTCAGGGGGGCGCTCTCTTTGCCCTGGTGATGGCCGGAGTGATGAACCTTGGCAGTTACTGGTTTTCTGACAAGATTGTGGTCAAAATGTATCGCGGTCAGGAAACCCGGAGCGGCGTGCTGTACGACGTGGTCAGGGAGCTCTGTCAGCACAACAACCTGACCATGCCAAAGGTTTATCTGCTGCCTCAGCAGACCCCCAATGCCTTTGCCACTGGACGTAACCCTCAGCATGCTGTCGTGGCTGCTACCGAGGGGATCATGCAGATTTTAAGTCGTGACGAGCTGAAGGGGGTTATGGCTCACGAATTGGCCCATGTGCAGAACCGAGATATCCTGATCGGTTCAATCGCCGCAACCTTTGCTGGAGCGATCAGCTACGTGGCTCATATGGCCCAGTGGGCGATGATTTTGGGGGCCGCGACGATGAAGATAATAATCCCATTGCTATGATCGCAATGATGATTCTGGCACCGATCGCCGCCATGCTGGTGCAGATGGCAATTTCGCGCTCACGTGAGTATGGTGCTGACGCCAAAGGGGCGAAATACTGTGGAAATCCTCATTACCTGTCCAGCGCTCTGCGCAAACTGGAAACGTCGAACCAGCGCATGCCGATGCAGAAGGTTAATGAGGCGACGGCCCACATGTTTATCGTCAATCCACTCAAGGCAGGCGGAATGCGGGCTCTGTTCTCTACCCACCCGCCGATGGATGAACGTATCCGTCGGTTGGAAGAAATGCGTTATTAATTGGCTACTTTATTACCTGACAATCCCCGTCGTATTGCTTTTGATATTCTGCTGAGAGTTGCTGATGGTGCCTATTCCGATATGGTGCTGGATGCCGCTCTGAAGCGTTCTACCCTGGATCAACGCGATAAGCGTTTGGTGACCGAACTGGTCTACGGCGTTTTGCGGCTGTGTGGAAAATCGATTTTGCCCTGGAGCAATTCTGCGATCGACCGCTTCACAGAATACAGGCCGATATCCTCTGGTTGCTGCGCCTCGGCGCCTATCAGCTGCTGGAGCTGGAGCGTGTCCCTGCCCACGCAGCGGTTGATTCAAGTGTTAACCTGGCGCGCGAACTGGAGCATGATAAGGCGACCGGCTTCATCAACGGGGTGCTGCGTTCCCTGAATCGTGGTCAGGATCAGATTCCCTGGCCCGAGCCCGCTCAAATCAGACCCTATCTGCAACATGTCTGCAGTCTGCCGGTCTGGCTGGCCAAGGAGATCATGCGCCGGTTGCCGAATGATGAAGCACGCGCTATGGCTGAAATCTTTGCCGTCGCCGCGCCGGTTTCTCTGCGGGTCAACAGTTTGAAGACCGATCCTGAGAACTATCTTGCCGCTTTGGAAGCGGCAGGCTATGAAGCCCATCGTGGCCATGTCGTTCCGGAAGCGATCATTATCGACAAGCGTGGGGATGGACCCTTGCCGGGTGACGAGGAAGGGCTCTATCAGGTTCAGGATGAAGCCAGCATGCTTATGGCCCATCTGTTGGATGTTCAACGGGGGCACAGGGTTCTTGACGCCTGTGCCGCCCCCGGCGGCAAGACAACTCACATGGCTGCTCTGACGAGTAACGGGGCGGATATTCTCGCTTTCGACAAGTATGCGCAGCGGGTTGAGTTGATTGAGCAGGGGAGCAAGCGCCTGGGTTGCCAGAATATAAGCGCCCGGCAGTGGGATTTGGAAGAGCGGCCCGATTTTCTCGAAGTCGAAAGTTTCGATCGTATTCTGCTTGATGCTCCCTGCAGCGGGCTCGGTGTTTTACGCCGTAATCCCGAGGGGCGTTGGAATAAAAGCCGCAGCAACCTCAAGCAACTGGCCGAACTTCAGAAACGGATTCTCAATAATATCGCCGGTCTGGTCAAGCCGGGCGGAAAACTGCTTTATTCCGTCTGCACGTTCAGCCAGCAGGAAACGGACGATGTGGTCAGCGCCTTTTGGAGTCGCATCCCCGGTTTGAACTGGAAGATCTGAGGCAGCAGATGCCCCGGGATTGGGCCGATCTGTTCACCGCTGATGGCGCTTTGCGCAGTTACCCTCATCGCCATGGTGGAATGGATGCTTTTTTTGCTGTGCGCTTCCGTCATCGCGAATAGTTTTATTGAATTTAACAGGAATAATCTGGATCAGTGGAGACTGACTCACAACCCTTCAGGATAGAATCATGATTAAGATAGCCCCATCGATATTGTCCGCTGACTTTGCCCGTCTGGGTGAAGAAATCAAAGCGATTGAGCAGGCTGGTGCCGACTATGTCCACGTTGATGTCATGGATGGCCATTTTGTTCCCAACATCACTATCGGCCCGCTGGTTGTTGATGCTGTGCGGCCAGTGACCCGTCTGCCACTCGATGTTCACCTGATGATTGAAAATCCGGATGACTATATTCCGGCTTTTGCCGAGGCGGGAGCCGACATCATTGTTGTTCATGCCGAAGCGGTTAAACATTTGCACCGGACCGTACAATTGATTAAATCATTGGGCAAGAAGGCGGGGGTGTCCCTCAACCCGGCAACCTCATTGTCGACCCTCGATATGATTCTTCCGGAACTTGATCTGGTCCTGCTGATGACGGTAAACCCTGGCTTTGGCGGCCAGTCATTTATCGACAGTTGTCTGGATAAAATCAGCGAACTGCGCCAGCGCATCAGTCGTCTTGGATTGCCGATCGAGTTGGAAGTTGATGGCGGCGTCAAGGTCGACAATATTGAAAAATAGCAGCCGCTGGTGCTGATGTTTTTGTGGCCGGAAGCGCAGTCTTTGGTTCCGAAGATTATCAGGCAACGATCAGTCGCCTGAAAAAGAACGCAGGTGCGGGGCGATCAAGGGTGTAATAGGCCTCAGGAAAGGGTTTTATGAGACGCTGTTTGATTCTTTTTGTTTCTTCTTGTTTTGGCTCTCTCGGCATGCCTGGGACTGACCGATAGCGGAATCGGGTTGCCGAAGACCAGTGAGGGTTTCGGCGAATCGATGCGCTGGAAAGATTTTCAGACTGCTTCGATCTACATGAAAGCCGATGTGCGTGATCGTTTTCTCGAGCAATTTGTCGAGGACGAAGATCTGTTCATTGTTGAAAGTCGCGTTGTTAAGGTCGATTACACGAAGAAGAGGGGCGGGCCGATGTAGTTTATCAGATGCAATATTATCGCCTGCCTTCCAGCGCTATTAAGAAATGGAACTGGACTCAGCACTGGACCCTTGAACGTGGCAAGGCGACAAAGCCGGGTGTCTGGCTGATCGAAAATGAACCACCGCAACTTCCCTGGAGCGAGTAAAGTGGTCGAGAACCTGTGAATCTAACAAACTGTTTTTTCTTGTCTTTATGGCCTTCCAATCAGGGGGGCATCACTAAAAAATAGCCTTGATTTAAAACCGTTGTTTATGGTATCTACCTGCATACTGTATACGATCTTAAGCAATGAAAACCGCCAGTACAGCTGGTGATTCTCCCCGTTTGCGGGATTTTCGACCTTCCTTTTGGGAAGGTCGAAGCAGGTCAAGGAGGCCGGTTTGTCACAGGTTGCTTTTCCAGTTGGGGAAGACAGGTAGTCGATAATCGGAAGGGTGGCGATGAAGAAGTGGATGTCGCCAAAAAGAAACTTCCGGTTACCTTTGATGGTGAAAAACAGATCGCCGCTTTTATGGGCTGGGATGGTCTGATTCTTAACGACCCTAATGTCGATGTTGTCGCAATGGCGGCAGAATATGCCAAGCGCGTTCAAGAGGATTTCTGTTGTGCCAAATGCTCTCCCGGTAAAAAGGGGACCAGGGTCATGCAGGATACTCTGGCTCGTATTGTTGCCGGTGAAGGTGAAGAGAGCGATCTGGATACGATCGAGAATATCGCCGATCTGCTGCAGAACTGTAAATGTACGCTCTGTATGACCTCGGCCGTACCGATTGCCGATACGGTCAAGCATTTCCGGGATGATTATCTTGACTATATCAACGGCAAGAATGTGACCAAGAAGGCCGTTGATTACAAGGTCAAAATGACCGCCCCCTGTCAGGATAAATGTCCCGCCATATCGATATCCCCGCCTATATCGAAGCGATCAAGGACCGGCGTTTTGACGAGTCCTTAAGTATTATTCGCGAAAGTATGCCGCTGCCGGCTGTTTGTGGTCGTGTCTGCCCACATCCTTGTGAAACCGCCTGTCGCCGGGCTAATGTTGATGACCCGATCAATATCATGGTACTCAAGCGAACCGCGTCCGATTATGAATGGCAACATAATCACCAGCCGCCAATGCAGCCAAAACCGAAAAAGACAAGGATGTCGCCATTGTCGGAGCCGGCCCGGCTGGTCTTGCGGCTGCCTACTATCTGGCTCTCGAAGGTTATCCCTGCACCATCTACGAAGCCCTGCCGGAAGGTTTTGGCGGTGGTATGATTGCTGTCGGTATTCCTGCCTACCGGATGCCGCGTCATATCCTTCAGCGTGATATCGATATTATCTGTGCCATGGGTGTCAATATTGTCTATGACACCAAGGTCGGTGTTGACATCAGCCTGATGGAGCTGAAAGAGAAGCATGATGCCGTGTTGCTGGCTCCCGGTGCTCACAAATCGAAGCCGATGGGTGTCGAAGGTGAGGATGAAGGCTACAACGGTTTCCTCGCTGGCGGTATCGAGTTTCTGCGCGATGCCTATATGGGCAAACCGACCGGAATGGGTAAGAAGGTCTGCGTGGTCGGGGGTGGTAACACAGCTATTGACTGTGTCCGGGTGGCCTTGCGTGAAGGGCCGAAGATTCAATTCTGCTCTATCGCCGAACCCGGAATGAGATGCCTGCCGATGTGTGGGAGATCGATGGAGCGGACGAGGAGGGTGTTCAGTTTGAATTCCTGGTTCTGCCGAAAAAGATCATTGTTGATGACAATCGCCAGGTCACCGGTGTCGAATGTGTCCGTATGGAACTGGGGGAGCCCGATGATTCAGGCCGCCGTCGGCCACAACCGGTTGAAGGCAGTGAGTTTGTTGTTGAGTGCGATACCTTGATTCCGGCCATCGGTCAGGATCCTGAACTCTCTTTTATAACCGAGGAGACCGGTATCGAAATCACTCGCTGGAACACTGTGGTCACCAAGTATGTCCCACTGAAAATGCCGTCGGTCGCGATCTGAACGATGATATGGGTAACCCGCTGTCGCGGATTCTGCTCACCGATATGAATGGTGTTTTTGCTTCCGGCGACGCTGAGATCGGCCCGCTCACCGTTGTTGCCTGCGTCGGTAACGCCCACCGTGCAGCCAAGGTTATTCAGCGTTGGTTTGAAGAGGGTGAAGCCTATCTGACGGATGAGGATTTTCACGAAGATATCCTCAGCCACCTGGGTGTCTATGATAAAATGAGGATGTGCCGTGGCTGGATGCCGTCAAGCGTTTCGATCAGAAAGAAATTCACGGGAAAGAGCGTGCCAGCAAAGGTAATTACAATGAAGTTGAACTGGGTTTCAGCGACAGTGACGCCGTCATGGAAGCAGAGCGTTGCCTGCGTTGCTACCGAGTGTCAATGATTGCAGTGTAACGATAAGTCAACATCACAAGGCTGAACGGTCCTCGATGAGGGCCCGCGCAGAAGACAGCCGGTATTCGAGGTGAATATAATATGGTCAATCTGACGATAGATGGAAAGTCGGTCAATGCTCCCGAGGGCAGTACTATTCTTGAAGCCGCCCGCGAGGTAGGTATCCATATCCCGACTCTCTGTTGGTTGGAAAAAGTATCTACGACTGGAGCCTGTCGGATCTGTGCTGTGGAGATCGAAGGTGTTGATCGCCCGATGACAGCTTGTAACACTCCGGTCAAAGAAGGGATTGTGGTCACGACCCAGTCGGAGCAACTGACCAGAATTCGCAAGCAGATCATGGAACTGATCCTGGTGAACCATCCGCTTGACTGTCCGGTCTGTGATGCTGGTGGTGAATGTGATTTGCAGAATGCCTGTTATGATCTGGATGTGACCCGACAGGAGTTTAAGGCCGAAGATGTGAATGCTGAAACCATTGATCACTGGCCCCTGATTCAGCAGGTCCCGTCACGCTGTATCATGTGCGAAAAGTGCGTCAAGGTTTGCCATGAAGTGATCGGCGCGGATGCTCTGTTTGTCAATGACAAAGGGGATCGAGCTTTTATCGATAAGAACGTTGAAAATTGCGTCTACTGCGGCAACTGTGTCGCGGTTTGTCCGACCGGAACCATGATTTCCAAACCGTTTAAATTTAAAGCCCGCCCCTGGGCACTCAGAAATGTACCTTCCGTTTGCAATTACTGTCCGAGTCAATGCCAGATTGAATTCAACGTACAGGGAGACGAGCTGTTTCGCGTGACGTCCAAGGATGGTGAAACGACAAATAATGGCAACCTTTGCATCAGTGGCTTTTTCGGTTACGGTTATGTCAACAGTCGCGAGCGTTTGACTGTACCTCAGATCGATCAGCAGGATGCAACCTGGGAGGCGGCGCTCGAAAAGGTTGTCGCGACCATTGAAACAGTTAAGCGGGAAAGTGGTGCCGGAGCCATTGCGGGCTTTGCTTCACCGCGTTTGACAAATGAAGAAAACTACCTGTTTCAAAAACTGTTCAGAGCTGCCATCGGCAGTAACAATATCGACAGTGAGGCTCGTTTCGGAGCTATTCGTGCGTTACGGGCTCTGGATAAGGGGCTTGGGCTGCAAGGAGCCAGTAACCGGCTCGATGTTATCGGCAGGGCTGATGCCGTCCTGGTTTTCGGCGCGGACCCGACAGCCGAAGCGAATGCCGTTGACTGGAAAATTCAGGATGCCGTACGGCGTGGGAACGGCAAACTGGTGCTCGCCAATATGCGTAAAACCCATCTTTCTCAGTTTGCCAACTGCGAACTGATCTACAAGCCCGGGAGTGAAATTGCTCTGGCCAATGGCCTTGGTCGCTTGTTGGTGAATCGTGACCTGATCAATGAAGAAGAGCTGACCCGGACTGTGTCCAATCTGGGTGAACTGAAAGATGATTTGGCCGCTGTTGATCTGAATCATGTTGTCGATACGACAGGTCTCAGTATGGATGTTCTGGAGCAGGCTGCAGACATTATCGGCACGGCGGAGAAGGTTGTTATCATCTTCGGCTCCGATATGATTCGCTCGGAGTTAGGGACGGCAAAATCTGCAGCAGTGGCCAATCTTGCCATTATGAGCGGGGCTTTGAGCGCTGATGGTGGATTGTTCCCGCTTGACGAGAAGGGGAATACCCAGGGGGTTCTGGATATGGGAGTTTATCCTGAATCATTGCCCGGCTATCAGGGGTATGCCGCCGCAAAAACAACTTTTGAAAAGGCCTGGAAGTGCAGCCTGCCAGAAGATGGTCTGGACGCTGAAGGCATTCTTCAGGAGATTGAGTCTGGAAAAATCAGATTCCTTTATCTGGCAGCAACCAATCCACAGAGCTTCCCGAACAGCAGTCGCTGGATGAAAGCATTGGAAAAGGTCGAGTGTCTGGTTGTCCAGGACATTTTCCCGACAGCTGTCGCAGAACTGGCGACCGTTGTGCTGCCGGGAAGCTCAATGGTGGAGAAATCGGGTAGTTTCACATCCCTTGATCATACTGTGCGCAGTTTTAATCAGGCTATTCGACCGGTCGGTCAAAGCCGTGAAGACTGGACAATTTTTGCCGAGCTTTACGGACGTTTGACCAAGACTCATGTGAACTTCAGTCGTTCGGCGATTCTCAGTGAAATCAAAGAACTGACGACCTTGTATGAGGGGCTGAAAGTCGAAGTGACGAGCGCGGTACCTGTTTGAAAAAACCTATAGCGTGCCGATAAGGGGCTCAAGTATCAACTGATTACTGTGAGTGATGCTGCTGACGGTTGCAGTTGTTGACCGGGACCTCAGCCAGGCATTTCGGTACGACATCGACCTGGGCTCCGGCACCGATGGAAGTTGAGCCGCAAGGTCTGTTGCGGATTAACCCTGAAGATGCGAAGAAAGCCGGTGTTGCCGACGGCGAGATGCTTCAATTGAATAATGGCCAGGGAAAAGTTACTGGAAAGGTGGTTGTGACCACTGACGTTCCTCAGGGACTGATCTTCGCACCCAATAACTTTACTGAATTGGGGGCAATGCAACTCGTTCCTGATGGCAGCAACCGGGCGTCGGTTCAGGCCGCTAAAGCTTGATCTTAATTTCAGTGTAAAAGTTATTTAATGCGTCCCGGGATTTCCTGGGGCGCTTTTTTTTATCTATGCTCGGGTCGGTCCCGACCCTTTTTCTGGTCAGGCTCCTGTCAGCTTCTTTTCCCTCTTAGTTGGAACTTGCGAACCGCTTCATTGTGTTCAACCAGTGTTTTTGAAAACTGGTGGCTGCCGTCACCGCGGGCAACAAAATATAGATATTTCGTCTGGGCAGGATCTGCTGCAGCATTAAGGGCTGCCAGGCCGGGACTGGCAATCGGGCCGGGCGGTAAGCCCCGGATGATGTAGGTGTTGTAGGGCGTCGGCGTCTTCAGATGTTTGCGGGTAATGTTGCCGTCGAAGTTCTTGATCCCATAGATGACGGTGGGATCCGTTTGGAGGGGAATTCCACGTTTAAGGCGATTGTGAAAACTGATGAAATCAGAGGCATCTCGTCAATGACACCGGTTTCTTTTTCTATGATCGAGGCCAGGGTGACCAGCTGGTGCAGAGTTAATCCAAGATTTTCGGCTCTGTCGATTAATGTGGAACTTATCTGAGCAAAAAATTGATCGACCAGCATGGTCAGAAGCTGAGCTTCATTGTTGCCCGGGGCAAAATGGTAGGTTTCGGGAAACAGGTAACCTTCAAGGCTGTCGGCCTCGATTTTAAGTGAGGCGATGAATTCTGAATCGTGGCAGAGTTGCCGCAGGCGCTCACGCCTGCCATAACCTTTTTGACTGATTCTTTCGATAATTTGCTCGAGGGTAAATCCTTCAGGGATGGTCAGATTGACTTTTTCAACATCACCACGAACGAGGCGATAAAAGACCTCTTCCGCAGTTGCCATCTTTTCAAAGCGATAGGACCCTGCCTGAATCCGGCTTTCCAGCTGTTTCCACCGGGCGATTAGCCTGAGAGCCAGGGCGCTGTCAACGACCCCTTTGTCTTCAAGCTCACGGGCAACCCGGACAAACTGCTGCCGGGAGCGACTGTTACAACAACCGCTTGGGGTGGTTTTGTCGCAACCGTCAGGAGGTGGTAAGCGTACAGTCCCGCCCCTGAAATCAGGGCCAGGAGGATAACAATCGGATAAATGAGAAGGCGTCGTATCATCTAGAGATTAAAGCGGTTTTCGCTGCCTTGACGCAGGCGATCAATATTTGTCTTGTGGCGCCAGATTACGACCGCAGCGATGAATAAGGTTGCTGCAAAAGTCGGCAAGGCCCAGTTAAAGATGGCAACAAAAGCCGGAATCAATGCTGCCGCAGTAACGGAGGCGAGGGAAATATAGCGCCATTTCCATAAAACCAGAACGAATACAATCAGCGCAGCAGGATTGAGAGAGGAGACAGTATCAGGAAAATACCGAGGGCCGTTGCGACACCTTTGCCGCCTTTGAACCCAAGGTACACCGGGTAGCAGTGACCGATAAACGCTGCGACAGAGACAGCGGCTATTGCTGTTGTCCCGATCTGGGCCTGTTGAGCGGCCAGAACAGGTAGCAGTCCTTTAAGGCAGTCGCCAATTAAGGTAATGATCCCCAGTTGTCTCCCGGCAACGCGATAGACATTGGTGGCACCGATATTCCCGCTGCCGCTCTTGCGGATATCGTCCCCTCCAACAATGCGGGTCAGGATAACGCCCGTTGGAATCGCTCCAATCAGGTAGCTGCACAGAGCCATAAAAAAATTGTCATAGAGATTAATTCTCGTGGGTTGGTGTTTCAGAGGTTGATGGAAATGTTTTCGGTACTCGTTAATCGCACCTCTTATAGCTCCGGCAGCCAGGTTTGAACAATGAAGTTTCTGGGAGGGAAGTCCGCCCAGGCGTCGGTGATGGTCTGTTCATCAATCTGCAGAGCTTCATCCAGGGTTTTTCCCATGGCGAGTTCGCTGGCGATGGACGATGTGGCGACAGCGGCTCCGCAGCCATATATTTTATATTTAATATCGGCAATACGGTCATCTTCAATCTTGATCGACAGCAGCAGAGAGTCCCCGCATGATGGCTCGCCGACCTGAACCAGGACAGTCGGTTCTTTGATGATTCCGACATTGCGTGGATTGTTAAAATGTTCCATGACTATTTCAGTGTACACAACCTGTATCCTTTAAAATGAAGTATCTGTTGTCAAAAAGGAGGACATTTTAACGCTGTGACGGTTGTCAGGCAAATGATAAATGATTTTTTTGCAAGCTGTGAGGAGGGTGAGGATATGCCGATGAGCAAAGTGGAGAAAACATTAAAATACCCTGCAGGAGCAACCTGCAGGGTGTTTTTCAGGTGATATGCAGCAATGTCTTACAGCTCTCCTTTAGGCTCCCCAGCGGGAAATGAGATGGAATTTGTCGTGACTGTCCATCCAGTCGGCATTAATGATACGGCTGCAATCCCTGTTGCTACGAGACTTGATCAGAGCAGGAAGCAGGACTGCCAGGACAATAACCACTGTTATGATAAAGAAAAAGCCACTCATGTTTTTGACCTTTCTGCAGGAAAATTTTGCTCTTGCTGCTTGAAAGGATTCTAAAATTTTATTATATATAAGTAAAATCATTCTTAATTTTATATAGGATAAGTTTTAATTATGCTTCCGGATTTGAATCGCCTTAAGGTTTTTTTTCATATTTACCGGCTCAACAGCGTTGTCGGCGCAGCCTCTCATCTGAATCTGACTCAGCCGGCGGTCAGTCAGCAGCTGCAGAAACTTGAAGCGGAGTTAAAGATTCAACTGTTTACCCGGTTGCATAAAAAACTGGTGCCGACTTCAGCCGCTGATCGCTTGCATCAACTGGTTGGACCATTCATCACTCAGCTGGAACATGAACTGCCTTACATCCGCCAACCCTACGAGTCTCCGTGCGGACTATTGCGAATAGGTGCGCCACGTGAATTCGGCAAAGAGTATCTGCCGCGTTTTTGCGACAGTTTCCGGCGTCAATACCCCGACGTTCATTTCGAAATCAAATTCAAGGAGTCGGTTCCCCTGTTAAACCAGATCAAGGAGGGGGACTCGACTTCGCGTTGGTTGACGTCTACTTTGATCGCCGCGATATGACCGGTTTCGCTGATATTTTCAGCAGTGATCCTCTGCTGACGGAGAGAATGTTGCTGGTCTGCTCACGCGAGTACTACGAATCGCAGATCAAAGGAGATCACTCCCTTGTCAACTTGATTGATAAAGACTTTATTACTGATGAAGATGATCCGGTGATTCTGAACTTCTGGTTTCGAAACCATTTTGGAAAAATTCCCGATAAGCTGAATATCGTGATGAATGTCGACAGTCATGAAGCGTTGTTATCGGGATTAAAACTGGGAATGGGTCTTGGGATTGCAACGGGCCATCTGATTTGGGAAGAAATTCAGCGGGCGATGTCATCCCGATCACCACAGCTCAGCAGACGATGGTCAACTGGATTTCACTGGTTCAATTACAGGATAAAATACCGACTATGACAGAAAAAGCGTTTCGTGATTTCCTCCTGAAGGAAGTGCAAAAACAGGAAATACAGGAACGATTCCGTTCGGTGGAATAACTGGTTCGACCACTCTCCGGCCAGAGAGTGGTCGAGATGAAGATGCCGTCAGCTGGACTGTTTTTCCATTTCTGCATCCAGTGCCCGTTTGACCTCGTCATCAAAACAGACAAATACGATCCGTTTCATGGTTGCGTTGCCTGCCAGAAAAGCAATGGTTTCACGGATTGCAATTTCAGCGGCTAGAGCGACGGGAAAACGGTAGACTCCGCAGCTGATCGCCGGAAAGGAGAGTGTGCGAAGTTTGTGTTGTTCAGCCAGCTGCAGAGAATTCTTATAGCATGAGGCCAGCAGCTTTGCTTCGTTGTGCGTCCCGCCCTGCCAGACAGGACCGACGGTATGAATAACATGGCGAGCCGGAAGCCGGTACGCTGCAGTGATTTTTGCTTCACCCGTCTGGCAGCCGCCGAGCGTTTGACATTCTTTCAACAGCTCCGGGCCTGCAACACGGTGAATGGCACCGTCAACTCCACCGCCACCCGCCAGCGAATTGTTGGCAGCATTGACGATTGCATCAACTTCAAGGCGGGTGATATCGCCCTGTATGATTCTGATTCGTTCCATCTTTTTTCCTTGTCAAGTGCAAGTGTTACTGGTCGCGAATGATGAAGCCTAGGTTGCCGACCATGACCTTTTCGTTTTTATCCCCGAGCCATAAGCGAACGGAGCGTTCACCGACCAGTTCATAGCGCATTTTTATCTTCAATGGTTGCGACCTTGGTTCCCGCTTCGGTAAAACTTCAACCACGCGATGGGTGCCAACAGTATCAGCTTTTAAATCATAGGCCTTCTGCTGGGTACTCTCACATCCAGCCAGCAGAGCAGTCAGGGCGATCAGAATGAGGAGGCTTTGTTTTTTCATCTTCAATCCTTTCTGATGGTTAGCAGGTGTCGTTCTATGGGATGTATTGATCACCGGTAAGTTGCAGATGATAGCATAACCGGTTGCCGCCCGACCAAGGAAAGTTAAATTTGTAAGGCGAGGGAATATAACGGATTAGCGAGTGGTCCTGTAAAAATATTTGCCAATAACGGCGACACAAGGTAAAACGGTTGATGCTTTTTGTTTCAGAGTCCTGGATAACGGTCAATCGTTTAGCTTAGTATTGGTCCCTGTTTGCAGGCACCAAGGCAGATTGAAAACCAGCGGGAAGTGACCCCACATCGATATTGACCTTTGCTTGTCTCTGTTTCAGGCCTTTTTTATTTACCGCGTGATAGGAAAATGATGTTATTTGATTCAACCTGTTGGGTAGTTACGAGTTGTCTGTTGTCTTTAAATTATGATGCAGTTCTGCTGGTGGCATTATCGCCTGGACGGGAAAGCATGGTCGCCCGGCCGGTCTGCGTACCCACCTGCTTGTTGCTGCGGGATCCTGTTTGATGATGATTGTCTCTGAGGCTTTTTTCATCAAGTATGGAGATCTTCCCGGCAGCGGTGTTGTGCGCCTTGATCCGGGCCGGGCCGCAGCCCAGATTATTACCGGTATCGGTTTTCTCGGCGCTGGAGTTATTATCAAAGAGGGTTTCATCGTTCGCGGTTTGACGACGGCAGCCTGCCTGTGGATGGTGGCCGGAATCGGAATGGCTTTCGGCATGGGATTGATCAGTGCCGGCATCATTGGGACTCTGGTGGCGCTGTTTTCCCTGATTGGACTGAAAAAACTGGAGCCTATCATAAAAAAAGATCGCTATCTGCATTTTGATATCGTAGGGACGGTGAACCCCGATATCTATCCTCACTTGGATCAGATTATCAGCGATCAGAAATTGCGTATTTCAGATATTGAGACCAGTGTTGATTATAAGGAAAACAGCGCAACTTATCGATTTGTTCTGACGCGTCACAAGGATAGGATCGGCAGGGAATTGAGTCAGATTATCAGTAAAATTGATGGGGTTCAGAAAATACATTTCAAATAAACGCCACGATTCAGGTTTATTCAGCCAGAAACGAGATTGATAATGAAGAGAATAACTCTGGGGGTTGTTGGAAACATGGGGCCGGAAGCAGATGAATTGTTTCAGGCCCGGGTAAGAAGGGCAGCAGCTGCAGAGAGAGATCAGGACGCGGTGCAGATGATTGTGGTCAAAACCCGGATATTCCTGATCGGACCGAAGCGATTTTGAATGATGGCCCCAACCCGGCGATCGAAATACTGGAATCGATCAAAAAATTGGAAAAATGCGGGGTTCAGATGGCGGTCATGCCCTGCAATACAGCTCACTTTTTCAGGAATGACGTCCAGGCTGGAACCGAGATCCTGATCCTCGACATGCTGGAGACAACCATTCAGGCTATTGCCAGAAAAAACCCGTCTGCAACAATTGCGCTGCTGGCAACCAACGGGACAGTCGCAACCGGAATCTATGATCGCTATCTCACTGAGGCTGGGTTCGAGGAGGCGTTGAAGCCGTGCAGAGAAGATCAGGAACGCCTGGTTCACGCGGCCATCTATGGCCCGTTATCCGCTGAGCAGACGCAGCGTCATCCTGTTGGTATCAAAGCTGGAAAGAAAGAGGAACCGGCAAAGTTATTAGCTCTGGCGATCGGGGATCTGGTCGATCGGGGGCGGACAGTGTGATTCTCGGTTGCACCGAACTGCCCATCGTACAGGAATGGCTGGAGCGCGAGTTTCCGCAGGTCCGCTTTGTTGATCCCATGGAAGAGGTTGCTGAACGGGCAGTCGAGCTTTATCGTGCTGCCGAAGAGCAGATTACCGATGAAATGAGTTATGCCGATACGCTGGTTGTGGTACGGCAACTCTATGCACAATTGATTTCAGGTTGATGATTATCGGAGATCCCTGATGCCTCAGCGCCGACCTCAGGCTTCGCCAAGCAGGTTTTGTCCGCGCCCCAGATCGGGTTAGCGCCTCCGAACCACCAGTCTTAAAACCGATGCCCCAGACCAGGTCGGCCGGCGAGGTTGCAGCAAATATTGTGTCGTCGGTTGTCCACATGATCCTTTCCAGGCTCTTTTTATCCAACAGAGCCGCTTTGCAAGTCACCATATCCCGTAAAGTCCATTGTTCAAACTGCTAGCACCAGAAAAGATAAAAGCCATCGGTTTCCTTTATCGTTCAGCCTTCCTTCAATAAAGAGACAGACTTGTTGCGAATCTCATTCCCAGTTCAGTGCGTTCTGCTCAGAGCAGTGTGGCTAGGATTTCCAACTCATTTTGAAACTTGTATTTTGGCCTTCCAGGGCAGCATAAAAAAATATTTTTTATATATTTTATTGTAAAAAATATTTTATTGACATGTTGATGATGCCCATGTACTGTTTTGAAAAATAGACATAAAGGGAGGTTTTGATGATGAGTTTGTTGGTTAAGAACGCTCAGCTCTATGCTCCAGAATTCCAAGGGAGAAAGGATGTTTTAAGTGTCAACGGTCAGATTGTCACGATTGATGATGGTATTAATCCGGCGATCCTGCCATTTGATGTCGAGGAGATTGACGCACGTGACAAGTATCTGTTGCCGGGGCTTATTGACCAGCACGTTCACTTGATCGGCGGTGGTGGTGAAGGTGGGTTCCATACCAGGACGCCGGAAGCACAGTTATCGAAAATTACCAGCGCTGGTATTACGACAGTGATCGGTCTTTTGGGAACGGATGGGACTGCCAGAAATCTGGAAGCTCTGTACGCCAAGACAACCGCCCTGAACCATGAGGGGATTACGGCCTATATGCTGACCGGATCGTACCAGTATCCGAGTGTGACTATCACCGGCAGTGTCAGGAACGATATGGTTCTGATCGACAGAGTTATTGGGGTTAAGGTTGCCCATTCCGATCACAGGTCGTCGAATCTGAGCCGCGACGAGTTGGCTCGATTAGTTCAGGATGCTAGAGTCGGCGGGATGATCGGCGGCAAAGCGGGGATTGTCACCATGCATCTCGGGGCTGGGAAAGATAATCTACAAACGGTTTTCGACATTGTTGAAAACTGCGATTCTCCGATCAAGCATTTCAGGCCTACCCATCTGACCCGTGATAGAACCCTTTTCAATGATGCCCTAAAGTTTGCCGTCATGGGCGGTTACATCGATTTTTCAAGTGGTATCAGAGCGACCTCTGAGAATGGCAGGATTAAGGTCAGTAAGGCGATTAGGGAATGCGTCGATACCGATGGGCTTGATCCGACAAAAATCACTGTTAGCTCAGATGGCCAGGGCAGTGCACCGGTTTATGACGAACATGGCAATGTCACAGGTGTCGGCATCGGTGAACTGAGCTGCAACCATACTGAACTGGTCGATCTGGTCAATCTGGAAGGTTTTGATCTGAGTGAAGCCGCGATCTTTTTTACCTCAAATGTTGCTGCGGCACTTGAACTGCCGTCCAAAGGCAAAGTGGCTGTTGGCTGTGATGCGACCTGCTTATTCTCGATCAAGATCTTCAGATTGATACGGTTGTTGCAAACGGCAGGGTCGCTGTTCGTGAAAAAGAGATCGTATTCAAGGGGTTCTTCGAATAATAAACAGTGGAGGAAAAGATGGTTTTTGTTAAACTGGTTTTCATTGTCGCCATTATTGTCGCAATCGTTCATAGTTTGCTGAAGAAGTACAACCCCCAGAGCGTACTCCTTTTTGGGGGCGTGGCCATGGTGTTGGGGCAATGTTATTCAATTGGGAAGCTCCCTGGTTGCGCTCGATTTTATGCGTCAAGGAAAGACCACCGGCAGTAGTTTTTTGATCTCTTTTATCACCTTCAGCAATTGTTCAGTTACCGGCTCGGAGGGCTGGGATTGACGATTATGGCCATTGGCGGTTTTGCTCATATCCTGTCGGAAAGCGGGGCCTCTAATGAGTTGGTCTACTATTCGGTCAAACCAATCGAGAAGATTAAAAACCCCTACATTCTGATCGGCCTTTTTTACATCGTTGGTGCTTTTCTCTCGCTTTTCATTACCTCGGCAGTTGGTCTTGGTTTGCTGTGCATGGTCACTATCTACCCGATTCTCAGAGGGGTCGGTGTCAGCCCAGTTGTCCGCAGTTGGTATGATTATCACCACAGAATGTATGGATGTCGGAGTCCTGTCCACCAACACTCTGCGGGCATCAGAAGCGGCCGGAATTGATATTGCCACTTACTTTTCGAGCCATCAGCTCAAGGTCTTTATCCCAACGGTTTTGGTCATCGCCATTACCCATGTTTTCTGGCAAAAGTATCAGGACAGCAAGAGCAATTACGTGCCCCATGAAAACAAGACAGCCGAAGGCTCGCTTAAGCGTAAGGCACCGGGTTTCTATGCTTTTTTACCGTTGATTCCCTTTATTCTCATACTCATTTTTGGTCGCAAGGATTCGGCTCTGAGGATCGGGGTTCCGACGGCAATGTTCGTCAGTACCTTTGCCGTTATCTTCTTCGAGCTGGTTGTCAAGCGCAAGTTCAAGGCAGTCGTTAAAGTGATGGAAGATTATTTTGCCGGGATGGTCAAGGTTTTCCAGCCGTTTCCTTGATTGTTTTGCGCCGGTTTTTTTGCCGACGGTCTGATCGCTATCGGTGCTGTCGAGATGGTGGTGGGGGCTGCGAGCGCCCTTGGTTTCGGTGGTATGGCGATTACTATTCTTATGGCTTTTGTCATTGCCTTTATGGCGGTACTGCTTGGCTCCGGTAACGCGGCTTTTTTGTCGATCATCGAACTGATTCCGAATATCGCGGCCAAGTTTGGCATTGCGACGCTGTCGAAAATGGTCGTGCCGTTGAATTTGGTGGCCGGTATCGGTCGCTCCATGTCGCCGATTGCCGCTGTTGTTATTGCCTGCTGCGATATTGCCCAAGTCAGCCCATTTGATGCGATCAAACGTTCGGCAGTGCCGATGGGGGCGGGCTTTGTGACGATTCTGGTGACAAGTTTTATCTTGCTTTAATTGTATTGAGGTTGTCCTGCTTTGAAAGCGGGAGGGCATATGTTCTCCCGCTTTTAGATATCGGCCCGACTCCAGGACTCGAACATGAGCTGATCGACGACCGCCAACTATCCAACGACTGCAGCTACGGCGTGCAGATCCTGTGCGTCAAGGGAAAACTCAACTTTACCGGCCTGCCGATGTCCCCAAGATGGGGCGGACCCAGCCGCAGGATGCCGTCACCATGCCCCTGGATCAGGAATTCTCCGCCAACACCACCAGTGAAGATATTCAGCGTGTTTCGAAGCGCACAATCTGATTTATTAAATCAACACGGGTACCACCGCCGATGCTGATAATCGCTGCCAAAAGAGCGGTTGGACGAAAGGCTTTCTGCTGAAAATATAATGCCCCCTGAAATTCATTGTTGTACGTACCAAATCAACAAGAGACGCTCCAAATCCGATTTATGCTTTTGCTATTGACAAGTCGGGCTTTTAGCTCATTACTCAATCGGACAACCGATCAAACATTTCATCGGTCACTACCGAGCCAGAACCTTGACCATCAAGTAAAATAATTCGTCAGAAGGCTTCATATGCGTGGTAGAGCGGCGTACTGCGTAAAGGGTCTGGGCTGCTTGAATCAGAATTTGTGCATGAGATTGTAGAAGTCGGTGAAATGTTTGTCATAACTCTGAAGCTTATCGGTGAATCTGTCCGGATATTTGTCAAGTAGTCCGGCAACCAGAAGGTTTAAAAAGGCCAACGGTGTGGTCATGGATGCCTGGATCGAAGTCAGGTCCAGCGGTGTCTTAACCAGAATGTCGGCATATTTGACGATCGGCGAATCGTTGGAATTGGTGATGCCGATTTGAAAGACACGTTTCTTGTGCATTGATTAGACAGGTCTTCGACAATCATCGGGTATCTTGGAAAGGATAAATCAGGGCCAGTGACTTGTCGGTTAGCCTGTTCAGGGCCGAATAAGCGTAGACATCGAGGTTGGTGATAGTGGTCACATCAGGAAAGAGCTGCATGAGCATGGTGGGAATAGACATGCCCCATGGGGCTCGCAGACATTAGGCCGATAACGCAGATATAGTCGGCCGTTGCCAGTCTTTTGATGCATTGATCAAAATCGATGGATTCAAGGCTTTTGCTGAAACGGGTGAGATTGTTGACCTCTTTGGCGATGATTTTCTCTGGCAGTGAAAGTTCTGTATCGAGACTGGCCTGAGTTGAGGTCGAAAGCTTGTTGTGGACGCTCTTCTGGACGCTCTTGGTAAAGTCGGTGTAGCCGTCGTAGCCGAGAAGTTTAGTGAATTTAAAGACGGTGGCGTCCGACACATCGTTCAGTTGAGCCATTTCGCTGATCGACAGAAAGGCGACCTTATCAATATGATCAATGACGAAATGGCCCAATTTCTTCTGTAGTGGGGTCATTTCGGCAAGTCTGCTATTTATGTTCTCAATAATTTCCATAGGCTATTTTATGAGGCAAAAATAAAGCTGAATAATAAAACAGAAACAAATGCGACAGCCATGGGGACTGAGGATCGTTTTATTGCATCGGTCGGACTGACATGAGCGATGTCCGAACAGGCGATGACAACGGCGGCAATTGGTGAAACAGAGCGGCCGATTCCTGCCGCTAAGTTTAACGGTAATATCATGCTTAAGCTTGATGTGCCAAGTTTAGCAGAAAGAGTCGGGATCAATTTTGCCATGGGGAAAAATGCGGCATTGCCGGAACCGATCAAAACCGCCAGGAAGGCGACGAAAAGTGAAACGACAATAGTGATGTAGGCCGTCCCCGCTCCGAAAGCCTGGGCCAGGGATAGCAGGGTGTCGACCACGCCGATGGCAATAAGTCCGTCGGCGAAGAAGCCGGCACAGACAATCAGAGAGACCACCGGGAAAACCTTGATCATTCCTTTGAAATAGACTTCAAGTCCTTGCATCAACTTTGAAAATGAACGGTGCCTGACCAATTCGAACAGAAGTCCGATGGACAGGCTGATAAACATTGCCGTCGTGATGTCGATTTTAACGACGGCGCGCGTATTTCCGAATATCAGAATGATGATGAAGGGGATTATCGGGAGCAGGGCGTAAATTCCCGGCGCTTTGCGGGTAATGGAGTCTGTGTCGATACGATAGAGTCTGTAATCGAACCCTGCTTTTTGATCCATATATTTTGCCATAGCATATGGGTGATCGAGACCAATAGGACTGTCGGGAAGAAGACAGGAATTTGGTAATCGATAAAATAGGTTGAAACATCAATGGAAGCAGCCTCTGCAGCGCGCAAGGTATTAATCGATAACACGCCGACATCCATGCATTCCGTTGTTATGATCATGCCGACGGCGGCCAGGGGCTGACGCCGACGCTTATTAGAATAGGGTAGAAGGTAAACATGCAGAACAGCCCCAAGCTCGCGGCTGAGGTGATAAAAAGTGAGAGAAAGGCTCCGATAATATAAAAAGGCCGAGGAGAATATACGGATTTCTAATCTTTGACACCGGTTTTGTTGCGTAGAAAATCAGCTCATTGGAAGCACCGGTGTAAGAGAGAAAATAGGAAAATCCGCCGATGGCCATAATGCTGAGGCCGAGCCCACTGAGCCGATAGCTGAACAAGTGTTCCAAGTGGTAGTACATGTCGATGAGGTAGATGCCTGTGACCGCTTCGCGGTTCTGCAGGGATGACATGATTGTCGCTGGCGATTCAGAGAATAACCAGGCCCCTGAGAGAAATGCTACCCCGCCGAGTAGCAGAACCCCTTGAGGGTAATACCTTTTGATGATCGCGTAGCTGACAAGAATGGTCATCAAGGCAATGTAGATGATTTTAATCACTTCCACTTGATACCTCCACGGGGCTGTTTGCTAGTCGAAAAGCTTGTAGAGTCTAAGTCAATCAAGGGAGGACTGCAATCAGATTGTATTGTAACAAAAAATACCGATTTTTTGCGTTACTCAGTCGCCGACAGACAATTGTATACCCACTACAATACGGCTATGGATCAGGTTGTCGTCAGGGATCGGCAGGGTTTTGATCTTGATGGTGAGAGGTGTAGTCAAAAGAAGGTGAAATGTGTGTGGGATATTTAAGCAGGATATTGCGAAGTAGAAAGAGTGATTTCTATGTCTGCAAATATCAACAAGAAAAGGCGGTCCCGAGAGGGGCTCGCCTTTTTGTCAACTATCTGTTATTGCAGATGTTGTGTGGTCGGGGCGAGAGGATTTGAACCTCCGACCCCCTCGTCCCCGAACGAGGTGCGCTACCAGACTGCGCTACGCCCCGACAATGAAGTACGGCCGATATTCTTAGCACTGTTGAAAAGTGAAATCAAGATATTTTGGTTTCACTTTTTCTGTTTTTACATGCTTTGACGATCCTGACGTTTTGTACTATCTTGCAAATGGGTTGTACATGGGCAGTAAGTGACTTCAACCCCTGTTGGGTGTTGGCTCAAATGATTTGGTTGATCCCGACGCTGAACGATTTCCCCCTGTCAGGTATTGGTATGCCGCTTCTGGTTTTGATGATAATCGCTCTGCAGCTGCTTTTTGTTCCGTCGACTCTGGCGCGGGAGCATGTTCGATCATCAGTGCCGGAGACTATCATTGTTGGTGGCGATCATAACTATCCCCCTATGAATTTCTGGACGAAAATGATCAACCTGCCGGCTATAATGTTGACCTGACCAAGGCCGTGGCCGAGGTGATGGGGGTTGATATAGGAATCTATCTGAGTAACTGGGATGATGTTAAAAATAAATTGAAAACCGGTGAAATTGACGCTCTGCAAGGCATGATCGCAGCCAATGAACGCAGTCGTGATTTTATCTTCTCGCCGCATTCCATCGTGAATCAGGCTGTCTTTGCCCGCAGAGGTGAATCGGCGAACGTGTCAACGGTATGGCAGCTTCAAGGCAAGGAATTGATTGTCCAGAAAGATGGTTACATGCACGACTATCTGCTCGGTCAGGGGATAGTCGCTGAGTTGATTCTGGTCGACACCCATGTCGAGGCGTTGCGCCTGCTGGCATCGGGCAAACATGATTATGCCCTGGTCGGGAGTCTGCCCAGCCTTTATCTCAGCAATGAACTGGGCTTGTCCAATATTGTGCCCGTCGGAAAGCCGTTTGCCGGGTTGCGTTATGGCTACGCTGTAAAGAAAGGGAATCAGGACCTTTTGGCGCTGTTCACCGAAGGGATCACTATCCTCAAGAAAACCGGGCGGCAGAGAGAAATCTACGAACGCTGGCTGGGACCGTTGGAGCCGGTTGATGGCATCAAGTGGAAGAGTGTTGTTCAACTCGGCAGTCTGGTTCTGGGGCCAATGGTACTGATCATTTTTACCGTTGTTTTCTGGAACCGATCTTTGAAGCGTGAAGTTGCCAGGCGCAGTGACGAAATGGCTCTACAGCAGCAGCAGTTAATTCAAGCTGACAAAATGGCCTCTTTGGGAATTCTGGTTTCGGGGATGGCCCATGAAATCAATAACCCGAACAGCCTTACCTTGCTTAATATGCCGATCATTATCGAAGCTTACGAAGACAGCCAGGATATTCTCGAAGCCCATTATCAGCGCCACGGTGATTTTACGCTTGGGGGGCTCGACTATTCGGTCATGCGCGAAGAGCTTCCGCACATGCTGCAGGAGATGCAGACTGGTGCTGAGTCTATCAAGCGGATTGTCGAGGACCTTAAGGATTTTGCTCGTCAGGAAGGTTCAACCTGCAGAGATTCGGTTGATCTCAATAAGGTCACACAGGCTGCTGTACGGCTGGTCGATAATTCCATCCGCAAGTCGACCTGCCGATTTTCTCTTTCCTACGCTGTTTCCGTGCCGCCGATTCTCGGCAATGCCCAGCGGATTGAACAGGTGTTGATCAATCTGATTCTCAATGCGTGCCAGGCCTTGACAAGTCAGGATCAGGGGATTTTCGTGTCGACCCGTTTTGATTCTGTACTCCAGCGGGTTATTGTTGTGGTGCGGGATCAGGGGTGTGGAATCGCTCCCGAGCATCTGTCTCATTTGACCGATCCGTTTTTACCACCAAGCGCGAGACGGGCGGAACCGGTTTGGGCCTGTCAGTTTCAGCCACTATTGTCCAACAACACGGCGGCACACTCGATTTTTATTCCATTCCGGGAGAGGGGACTACGGTGACTCTGGCTCTTCCTGTTGCAGTGGTTGAGAAGGATATTTTATGACAATAAAGACCCTTTACCCCTCATTCTGCGTTTTGCTGGTGGATGACGAAGTCTCTTTTCTGCGTAGTATGAGTTTGACCTTAGAACGCTCAGGGCGGATCAACAATATCCTGCGATGTCAGGACAGTCGAGACGTCATGGGGCTGCTGGCAAAAGAAGATATCGGTCTGGTGCTGCTGGATCTGACCATGCCGAATCTTTCGGGTGAAAAACTTCTACCGATGATCATTGAGGAGCATCCGGAGGTCGAGGTCATCGTCATCAGCGGTTTAAACCAGGTGGAAACAGCTGTCGAGTGTATTAAAAACGGAGCTTTCGATTATTTTGTAAAAACGGTTGAAACGGACCGTCTGATCAAAGGGGTGGCAAGGGTTATTGAGATGCTGGAGTTGAAGCGTGAAAACCAGCAGATGCGTAGCCGTTTTCTCTATGACAAGCTTGAGCATCCCGAAGCTTTTGACGAGATCATTACACGTAATAAGGCGATGCGCTCGATATTTCAATATCTGGAAGCAGTCTCACGCAGTAACCAGCCGATTTTGATAACCGGTGAAAGTGGTGTCGGAAAGGAGCTTTTGCCCGGGCAGCCCATAAGTTGAGTGGTTGCCGTGGACCATTGATTTCAGTGAATGTCGCAGGATTGGATGACAATGTTTTTGCCGACACTCTGTTCGGTCACACGCGCGGTGCTTTTACCGGTGCTGACGGTGCTCGTGGCGGCATGATTGAGCAGGCTGCCTACGGCACGCTTTTCCTTGATGAGATTGGTGACCTAAGCACCGAATCTCAGGTCAAGCTGCTGCGGCTGCTGCAGGAGGGAGAGTATTTCCCCCTTGGTTCTGACAAGCCGAAGCGTTTGCAGGCTCGTGTTGTCATCGCTACGCATCATGATCTGGCGGCCAAGCATGCGGCCGGATCTTTTCGCAAGGATCTTTACTATCGCTTGCGTACGCACCATATCCATATTCCTCAATTGCGTGAGCGCAAAGAAGATATCCCGCTGTTGCTTCAGCATTTTCTTGAACTGGCGGCTGATGATCTGGGAAAAAAAAGTACCAACCGTGCCTAAGGAATTACAGGTTCTGCTGGCCAATTACTCTTTTCCGGGCAATATTCGCGAGTTGAAAGCGATGGTTTATGATGCCATGAGTGTCCATCAGGAGATGATGCTGTCGATGAAGGTGTTCAAGCGCGCCATGGATGAAAATCTTGGACAGGCCTCCGTGTTATCAGGAGAGGCTGTAAACGAAGAGAATGTATTTAGCCAGATTGATCAACTCCCCGCCCTTCACGAAGTTGGTCATTTGCTGATAGCAGAAACCATGCGCCGGGCTGAAGGTAACCAGTCGATTGCGTGCCGCCTGCTTGGTATCTCACAACCCGCATTGAGTAAACGACTGAAGAAAATGGAGTTCGGTTCATAGCGTTGGCCGTAGGAGAGGGCTTTTTCATTCTCTTTGTACGTTGTAATAACAGGTCTTCAGTCCTCAGGGCCCCTATAACCTCTATGGCCTCTATAACTTCCTGTTAGGCTTTAACTGTTTGTTTTTATGACTTTTTTTTCTCCATCCCTGGTGCTGGTATAATCTGGTTATACCCCCTGCCGATAGGCTGCCACACTCCTCTTTTTATTTTCCTTTGTATTTACAAGTAGATAGCTTCCTGTCCCGGCGTTGGTATCGCCTTTGCTAGTGATTCACCTCAGGATAGCGAACATTATCCACCTGGCTTTCGTTGCCCTGTCCTGGCAATCAGTGGCTGCGATTTTTTTATTGTAAAGGAGTTCCCAGATGTCTAAAGAAAACAAGAATC
>LQAG01000155.1_pt1 | contig 28307 bp, 37 predicted proteins | sample 1535801 | NCBI WGS metagenome assembly LQAG01 (sample SAMN04331584, study PRJNA305678) | bioreactor metagenome | isolation source: bioreactor_3 inoculated with Wadden Sea sediment 1st replicate of a... | place: Germany:Bremen
TAACTAAGAATTTTAAAGATAATAACCATAAAGTTCCAATGCTAATATTTTTATTTAAATCATTCAATCAAACCTCTAATTATCATATAAATCTAAAGACCTTAGTTCTACACATAAATATCTTGAGAAAAAATATTAGTTTTTAACTATAAGGTCCGATAGAGAAACTTTATTACAGCACGACTCTAACTATAGTTACTACTTAATTCATTAGTAAGATTACGGCCATTGGAAGATTTATCTTCTACGTAATTTGGATTCCCAATTCTTGTAAAATGGCCGTATTTAATATTATTTTCGGAAAGGTCATGAACCGTGATACCTTTTAAATATTTCTTTCTCTTCCACTCCATTATACCGCAACCATATTCCCAATATTGATTTTTTACTTCTTGAGTATAATTAGGGTGAAAACTATAGTGCCTCCACCAACCACAACCATTATCAAATTGAGATTTACTTGCTCTTTCAGTTGTACAGCCCAGCAATTCCCAATAGCGATGCTTATTAAACTGAAGTAAATTACGAATACCACCAATTGATTTACTGCAGCAAAATCGCCAATTTTCATTTGATCAAACATACTGGCGTAATATCGCATATCACTTCTCTCAAGCAGCAAGTCAGAGTGCCAAAATGCCATCTTTTTGCAAAAGAGAAAGACAAACTCCAAAACAAAATGAGGAAATAATTTAGTAAAACCAAAAGATTCATTGAAATCAATAACAATGGCATTCTTGGTCGTTTTCTGTGGTGGCCCACATCTAGGATCATATCCCACAACAGGTGCCCATCCTATTTCCTCAACTAACTGCTGCTGAACAAAGCACCAATCAGAATCAACATTCCAACATAACCAACATTTATCAATATTTTGTAGCTTTTCCTTCCAGATATTGGCTGATGAAAATACGACATCTAACGACAAATCAAACTCTTTCCAAGTTCCACGTCCTGCATTGTCAGTGATCCTTCCTCCCATCACAACCTCACTTTTATAGCCTTCCTGATCTAAAATATTCCTAAAAAGATAATCTTAACTATTTACCAGAAACACAATAATTCACATTAAAAATCCCCGATATATAATCGGGGATTTTTCTATAAAACTTATTCTATAATTGTAATATGTAGTTTCAACTTTAAGTAGACCCTCTAATTTATTCTTAAATTTACTGCTGGTGAAAGAAAGACAGGAGCACCTGTAGTCAGAGCATAATCTATCGAATGAATGTTTGAACTCGGAGCGTTATTAAAATTACCACCTGCAACAGAAACATCTTTTACAGCAAAATATAACTTACCATTTGACTCAGCACCACGGGCAATTCAAAAGTCGTCCAGAGATTTCGATAGTTGTTGCTCGGTTTATGAATATGATTACCATTAATAACATGCGTTGAGGTTGAACAATGTCGCATCACTAAATTAGCATTCGTTATAGGTCTGTAGACCAGCGAATCTCGTATTCGCTGTCATGGACATCATTAGCCCCTTGGACACATCCATCCAACCAATCTCCCAATGCTTGTCAGAAGGATCATAACCAACCCACAAAGACGATATTGATATATCATTTTCATTAAGCACAGTCAAAAATGTCGGATTATAAACCCATATATCATTGTCAGCAGTCCCTACCCCACCGTAAATGGCATGCTGCAAGTAATACATGTAATTATGTTCAAAGTAATCTTTGCCGTAAAAAACCTGCGAGGGGTTATTCGGCTGGTACGTAGTACCGTCATTCCGGCGAGTTGTCGGATGCTCATCCCACAATATATGTATCCACATATCTGGTTGTACAGCAACTTTGTGATACCAATGTCCGTTGTCTGATTCTGTGGACAACTTTCCCATAGGCACCACCATTATCCCAACATGTGTAGGTTCCAAGTTCCAGATTGTCTGTTAATTACCAGACGTTGGCAGCGCAGGAACACCGTGAACACGGAGATACATACTGAGTCTGTTCGACGCTGCGTCCACTATCCCCATCTTGCCCATTGTATCTACCCCTTCCCACAACCACCAAGCTGAACGAAATTGTGTTCCGGTACCTGAATCATAAATATGTAGGGTTGGTCCTGTTGGGGCATGGAGAGGTCCATAGTTAGCTATTTCTCCTCTCGTTTTATTGCCATAATCATCCTTTTCAAAGCTTCTTGGCACTGGTTTATTATTTACCAAGACATAGCCATCCTTCTTCCACCCAGTTTTATTATAAGACACACACCCCCTGATAGAGCCATCACAATGCTCCCATCCTGTCCAATTCGTCCCATTGCCAGCAATATCAAAAGAGCAGAGGCATTAGTCACCTCAGTCGTTACTCCAATAATAAAGGCAATTAAAACAACTACATTCAATACATCCCTTACCTTAAAATTTTAAATTTTGTTTTTTCACAATTTATACTCCTTTTCATTTAAGTCAAACTCTCTTTCTTTGCAGCTTCTAATTTAACACAACAATCAAAGAAGCTCAAAAGCTATTTGACAGTACGCCTATTGCCCAAAAATATGCACACGTACGTTTTTAAACAAAGCAATCGATTTATAACTTGTTTTTACATGGACCGTTATATTGTGAGATAGACAATCGATAAACTCAATACCACAACAACCAAAAACCTCCACAGAAAAATTAACAGTCTATTGATTTCTAGGTTAATTCCATAGTCAAAAAGAAAAAAATGCCGTCAATCAATCATTCAGGTATTGGCATACTTCTCGGGCATTCCAAGCCCAATTCAACCGTTCGTTAACCTTTTTCTTGCCTCTCTACTTAACTGACATCTGAACTCAATATCATTAATAAGCCTTATCAATGAAGAGGCCAAGCTCTTGACACTATCGCTATCAAAGGTAATTCCGTTCTTATCTACATCAATAATATCTGTGAAATTTTTCTCTCCGGGCACAACGACAGCTTTTTCTAATGCCATATACTCTATAATTTTCATAGGTGAGGCATAAAATGTCGATTTTGGACTTACAGCGATATCAAACAGATTCACATAATTCTGAATTTCCGCATATGGAACCCTACCAGTGATACAACATCTTTCCTCAAGTCCACAAGATGCTATTTGCCTTTCCAAATTCTTCCTAATCGGACCATCACCAACAATCAATAAAAAGACATTCTCGTGTTCTTTTACAACTTGATTAAAAGAGTCAATCAAATTGTCAAGTCCATGCCAATGCCTTAGAACACCCGTGAATCCAATAACTATACTCCCAGCTGAAACCCCTAAATCTTTCTGTAATTTGTCGTCTTTTTCTTGTGGTTTAAATTTATTTTGGTTGACTCCATTCGGCATCACAATAATATTAGATTCAGAACATCCCTGTGAAACCAGATATTCTTTCAATGGTGTGGAGACAACAATTGATCGGTATGAATTTGAACACACCCATCGCTCGATTCTAAATGCAATACCCTTTAAATAAAGCTTTTCGTCTGGCTGTTCACTTCGCTCAAGTGCGAGTGGAGCATTAACTTCAAGAAAAAGAGGAACCTTCAGCAATTTTGCAGCGAGCACTCCACCGATGTTAAACGTAATATATCGATCATAAATAAATTTAGGTTTGTCTTTACAAATCAACCAAGAGACAAGACAGAATGAATAAAAAGAATAGCCAATTTCACATAATTCAAACATAACCTTTGGCATCATAGATTTTATTCTAGATAGCCATTTACCGGCATCTCCCTTTTCAGGGATGGACTCTCCAACGGGTCCAATGACATTGACTTCATGCCCAAGTTCACGAAATGCTGCAACCATTTCACGAATATGGATGCCCTCAGCTCCATCACCTAAAGTTCTGTGATGATACAAAATTCTATACTTTCTGTTTTGCCTCATTAGTGTATTTTTTAGTTTTTCATCAGAAAGAACATTTTGATATCGAACAATAACTTTATCAGCACAACTTGCCCAATCAATTGTTTCCATATGTTGAGCGATTTCCAGTCGATCCCAAGTGAGTGAGAGTGCCTTCACTATCTGATTAGTCCAATCCCACTTATCGGTCTGGACGATCAACCCATCAATATCTTCCCTGACGATATCAGGAACCGCACCAACATTAGAGACTACAACGGGGCATCCGCAGGCCATTGCTTCCAATACCACATTTGGACACCCTTCTCCCGCTGTGGCTAAGCAAAAAGATCTGCGGCAGCATACCAAAAAGGCAGCTGATCGTGCCCCACCGAACTGACAAAGTGAACATTTGTGAGTTGGTATTCATTAACTAATTTATTTAGCTCAAGGCTATAATCTCCTTCGGGATTTCCCCCACCAACAATATATAGAGCAACATCTTTTTCAGAACCGATATGAGGCATTGCTTTAATTAGCTCATGATGTCCTTTACGACGTATCAACGATCCAACTGAGACTAAAATTGTTGCATCCTGGGGCAGAGAAAGCTCTTCTCGTGCTTTTCTCTGTTCACAATAAGAAAAGACAGAAGGATCGATACCGTTATGGATAACTTCTGTTCGTTGAGATTCAACCCCAAGAGCAATAATGAGCTGCCTTAGTTCTTCACTCAGACAAATAACGGCATCCGCCTTCCGAAGAAAAGTATTGAGTATCCACTTACGTCCTCCCCGCTCATCGAGATAAAGTGCTTCCTTACCACGAATTGTTACTATTAACTTCTTCCTATATATCCTAGAAAGTAAATATCCCGCTAAAATATCCGGGTAAGTCCAGTGTACGTCAACAATATCAAAATCATATTTTTCCCTATGTTTCAGGTATAACGTTGCAGGGAGGACAGATAAAAATAGAAAACAGCGTCAAACCACTTTAAAATCTTTGGAATTGAAAAAAACCTTGGATAGAAAACATCCAGCCCCTTGAATCTCGAGAATACTTTAATTTTTCGACTGCCAGGAGTTCTTCTTATTTGATTGGCAAAAGGAAACCATTGCAAAGGCGCAATAACCCTAATGTCACAAAGTTGCTTAACAGCACTCAACCGATTGAACACAAAAATTCCATATCCCGGATTTTCAGAATTTGGAAATAAATAACTAAGAGCAAGTATTTTAATTTTACCCACAAACATCCCTTACTTAATTATTGCTAGATTTTACATTCAAAAACTTACGGTGCCACTCTTCCAAGACAACCAATTGCCAAATTTCTCGATGATTTTTCGCTTTATTCAAACGATGATCATCTAGCAGTTTTTCGACTTCTTGACGCTGAAAGTAACCTCGGCTAACAGCCTCTTGGGACAGCAGCGTTTCATGTGCATAGTCATACAAATCAGTTTTAAACATTTCTTCTAGAGGGTTGGAAACCCCATTTTTTTCTGTTGATGATAGACTTGGGCAATCTGTCTCTCAGTAAATGCTTTAAAATGAATTTTGGGTCAAACCTACGCATTTTATATTTAGAAGGGATTGTCGCTGCGAGACCAACTAAACGATGATCAAGAAACGGGACTCTCAATTCGATGGATGTTGCCATACTCATCCGGTCCGCTTTGATCAAAAGATCATCGACGAGCCAGGTTTTAGTATCAAAATAAAGCATCTTACTAAGCGGGTCCCATGTCTTACTCTTATCATTAATCCCTTGCATAAAATGTCCGAGATCGTCGTTCCCCTTAGCGGCAACCCGCTGAAAATCACTATGGTATAAACGCTTTTTAACAGACTCTTCGTAACTGGAGATTCCTTTGTAGCGCATTTCAAATGGCTGCTCCAACATCTCAAGATATTTATGCACTTTCTGTGACCGTGTAAACTTTCTGCCTACGGCCGAAACTAATCTAGCTCCTGTGCTTCCAACGAGCCCCCTCATTTTCTCCATCAAGAGATTGTATGAGTAAAATCATACCCGGCAAATAGTTCGTCCGAGCCCTCACCACTCAGACAAACAGTCACATTTTCACGAGCAAGTTTAGACACAAAATACAAAGAGATGGCCGCAGCTCGGTAACAGGTTCATCCATATGCCAAATGAATTGCGGGATAAAATCGACAAACTGCTGTGGCGTCATCCTTGTTTCATGATGGTCGGTTTGAAATATTCTGGACACTTCACGAGCATATGGAGATTCGTCATAACCTGATCCGAAATCATAAGCGACAGAAAAAGTTTTTAAGCCGCTACTCGCTCCCGGAGCTAACAGTGAAACGACAGCACTCGAGTCCAGTCCACCACTCAAAAAAACCCCTAAAGGAACGTCACTGCGCAATCGCAAATTGATCGAGTCTGTGAGAAGACTATCAACATTATTAGCATGCTCTTCTATGCTCAGGTTCTGAACTCCAGAAAAATCGAGATCCCAGTAACTTGCTGTTCTAAAATTATCGTAGTTTTTATATGTTAGTGAGTGTCCGGGCTGAAGCCGCTTAATGCCTTTGAAAAGTGTATTTTCTCCAGGAACATAACCAAATGACATGTAAGAATCGATAAGTGTTTCGTCAACTCTTGGAGAAGATAAAGTAACAGCTAAAATTGATTTGATTTCTGAGGCAAAAATCAAAGCAGCCATTTTCTATAGTATAGTAAAAAGGCTTTATCCCTAGCCGGTCCCGCGCAGCAAAAGTTTCTTTTCAATATCATCCCATAAGGCAAACGCATACATCCCGATAAAACGATCTAAGCAATCAGTCCCCCATTCGGAGAAAGCATAGATCAAGACTTCTGTATCTGTTTCGCTCTTAAACGAATAGCCTAAAGAGATAAGTTCATTTTTCAACTCAAGATAATTATAAATTTCACCATTGAAGGTAACCCAATATCGGCCACAAGCTGAAGCCATCGGCTGACGTCCAACATCGCTGGTATCGAGAATACTTAAACGCCTGTGGGCCAAACCCACGTGCTTATCGTATAGACAAACCATACCATGTCCATCAGGTCCTCTATACTGAATCTGTTCTATCATCTTCACCAGAGTTGAATCATCAATGCTTTTTCCGAGATCAACTATTCCTGCAATTCCACACATATTATAACTCTGTACCTTTTATCTAGACTATGACTGCACGATAGGACATAAGGGAGATTATTGTGACGCTGTCGAAATATATTCATTCCACCAAAGACTGAAAGAAAGCACCATCCACAACAGCGTAGAATGATCATTATTTCCTTTAATATGTGAATCAAAAATAGTTTTCAAATTATCGACATCAAAAATTCACGCATACCTTCCTCATTCAAGACGTTATCAAAAAAGAGTGATTTCAACTCATTTCGAAACCATTTATCTAAAGGAACGGTAAATCCTTGTTTTTTTCTGTTTTATTAAAGATGAAGGTAAATTTAATTTCGCAACTTCCTTCAAGATCACTTTTTTATTCCCCCTATTAATCTTCCATTTGCTCGGCATGGAACATGCGAGCTCAATAACTCTATAATCAAGAAGAGGAGACCTTACTTCCAAAGAGTTTGCCATCGACATTCTGTCTACCTTCACTAAAATACCATCAGGGAGTGTAGACTTTAGTTCAGTGTAAGACATCCTCGTCATATGATCTTCATCTTTAACTCGATCCCAATATTTTCGAATATGCCAAGATGGATCATAATTACTGAAAGTTGAGGACATGACAGAAGACAGTATTAACTTCATTTCCTGATCAGTTGCATGACTATTGGTCTTATAAAAACCCATTGCTGGGTCTGCCATTGCTCCTGAGACTAGCGTCCTTAATTTTTTCTGATACACTCCCGACCCACATCCCGATATAATCTTCAACAAATTCAACACAACCGAGGGGACATTTTCACGAAATACATTTTCGACAAGCTCGGTGACATAACGATCATAACCACCAAAACTCTCATCACCACCGTCCCCAGAAAGAGCTACAGTAACGAATTTCTTTGCAAGTCTGGAGACATGATAGGTTGGTATTGCAGATGAATCGGCAAATGGTTCATCAAAATACTTAGGTAGTAATTTTACGGTATCGACCATATTTTCAGTAACAAAATACTCACGATGATCGGTCTTGAAAATGTCAGCGACCTGCCGTGCGTAGACAGATTCATCGTGCCTTTTATCAGAAAAGCCAATCGAACAAGTCTTAACACTATCTGATGCATGATTAGACATGAGTCCGACAATCAAACTTGAATCAACACCACCACTAAGGAATGCACCCAATGACACATCAGAGATCATTCTTGTAGTGGTAGCATTGGAAACATATCCAACAATTCCTCTACGGACTCGTCAAATGTCGAGTTAGTGGTCGTCGAAAAAGAAACATCCCAGTATTCAGTAATAACTGGTTTAGAATCAAAGTTTAACTGCATATAATGGCCTGGGAGCAACTTATAAATATCTTTATAGATAGTTTTAGGAGCAGGAATATGCAAATAAGCCATATAATCCAGCAGTGCAGTTTGATCAATAGTCTTAGGAATTGCTCCTAGCTGCAAAAGTGCCTTGATTTCAGAAGCAAAAGCTAAATTGCCACCAGTTCCATTGTGATAATAGTACAAAGGCTTCTTTCCAATACGATCTCTGGCGACAAACAGGCTCCGCTCCAGTTTATCCCATATCGCTAACGCGAACATGCCATTCAACTTCTGTAGACAAGAAGGTCCCTCTGCTTCGAATAATGTCAAGAGAACTTCAGTGTCCGTTTTGCTTCTAAAAATGACACCCTTACTTTCAAGATCCGAACGCAGTTCAAGAAAATTATATATTTCACCATTAAAAACAATAACATACCTCTTATTTAATGATGTCATTGGTTGAGTCCCTGCACTCGAAAGGTCTACAATGCTTAACCTTTGATGACCCAGTGCAACATACTCGTCAAAATACTCACCACTTGCATCAGGTCCTCGATGAGAGATTGCTTGTCCCATTTTTTTAGTACTGCAACATCCGCATGAGGAAACGCGGAGCGCATATAACCAGCTATTCCACACATTTATTTTTCACCATCCGAGTACTGCTGTTTTAATGACCGGGAACAAAACCTACGTGACGCAACATGTTCAAATAGGGTTTCATATTCAGAAACCATTGTCGACACCGAAAACCTCTCTTCAGCGATTACTCTACCAGCCCTACCCATTTCCATACGTAGCTCAGCTGAAGACAATAGTATTTCGAGGCCTTTGATCAGAGATTCAACAGAGAGAGAATCAAGCAATATCCCGTTAACATCATCAAAAAGTATCTCAGGAGTACCTCCTACCCTACCTGCTACGACCGGAAGGGCGCAACTTAACGCCTCTAAAATCGTATTGAAACCCCTTCATACAACGAAGGCCTGAACGTATATGTCCATCGCATGATAAAACTGCATTACACTTGTAGTCTCACCAGCAAACAAAACCCTATCTTCAATACTCAAGCTTGATACCAGAGCCCTTAAGTCATTACGACACTCTCCATCTCCAACAAGAACCAAGCGCAAGGATTCATAGTGTTTACTCAAATCTGCAAAGCTATGAACTAAGGACTCAATATTTTTTATCGGATCAAATCGCGCGACACAACCAATGACTAACGAGTCCTCGGGTAAATCCAAAAACTTTTTAGCGTCACTCTTGTAACCAACAGGTAAGAAAGAATCCAATCTGACACCATTATAAATGACCTTTATGCGATCACGAGTAATACCAACAGAATTTGCATACTCAGATGCCATTTGTCTGGAGGGAGTGACTATAGCAGAGCAGTACTTTGACAATAGCCGTTGAGTAATACATCTTCGGGATGGAACACCGTCCATATCCTCAATTGTCTTTCCTCTGAATGCGAAAATAAAGGCAGGCAACTTCAATGATAAAAATGCACCTAAAAAACCCTCTACATAAGTCCCCAACTTTGTGCATGAACAACATCCACGCTGTACTTTCTACAAATTCTCGCGATACGAAAAGGCAAATAAAAATCATGTCCAGGTTTTTTATTTACACAAATAACCGTTCTCTTATCTTCATGAATCAGTTCAGAAAATTTTATATCTACGGGGTAAAAACTACATATAATATGCCTATATTTACAACTTGATCCATTGATTAAATTAATAAGTACCTTTTCAGCACCGCCAACAGACATCTGATGTACCAAATGTAAAATAGTCAATTTTTTATGCATAAATCACCCCAAAAACTATTATTAAGTCTTAAAAAATGCATAATTACTTGAATAAACAGAAATAAGTGAAATCAAAAAAAAAGAAATATTCAAAATATATTTTTTCCGAAACGACTGCGCCAATAGAATATGAGATCAGACAAACAATTAACGAAAGAATTATCAATTGTTTCAAATTATGGTTTTGATCATTATCTGTATTTTTACTAATAAAAACCTACGTGTATTCCATAAAGAGATAAAGAGCTTAGATAAAATCAATAAAAACAACAACAACCCTAAAAAACCTTGCTCCACTAAGATAAGCAGATAGGTGTTATGGCTTGCTCTTACATTTCCTCTTGTCAATAACTCTGGCGGCATATATTGGCTACTCAAATACTCAAAACCACCACCACCAACACCAAAAGGGTGATCTTTTGCCATTTCCAAACCATGCTTCCAGATATCAAAACGTCCTGTGCCACCATCTTTTTCTATAGATGTTTTTATAGATTTTGACCGTTCCAGAAACTAGTGTCTGCCAATATAAAAATGCCGCAACCAGCATTACGACCAAAAACAAAATTCTTTTCTTTAATTTTTTATCGCCAACCAAAAAAAACTCCAGCAGTTATTGAGATACCAGTTGACAGCAAACCACCACGACTATTAGTAAGGATTATTCCATTAGTAATCAAAAGCAGTCGATGCCACAGAAAACAACTTAAATATATTCAAATGGAAATAAAAGATAGGCAAAACCAATGGTAAAATCCCTGCAAAAAGAATTGCCAGGCTATTTGCATCGGCCGCATCTGGAGGGCCAATACCTTCAAGCCTTATTCCTACTCGAGGTGTTGAGTAAGCAAAATATCCGAGCAAAGCCCCACATGCAACGATCAATACAAGGATTTTCATAAAATCTTTTTCAGATTTAACGATTTTCACGACCAAGTAATAAACGATAAGAGATCTAAGTAATTCGTAACAACGACTGTAATTCTTATCAACATCAACAGCATTAAATGTCATAAAAACAGTTAAAAGAAGAAACAGAGACAGAAGAGTAAAAAACTGGTGTATCTGAAAGCCTAACTTGTTGATAGCTGCGATCGATTAATTAATAATGAAGCAATCAAAATTAAGGCAGCCACTAAGCTCCATCTTAGATCAGGAAGGTCGGCTGCCCACCAATTGATGTTAGGATTTGGACTTATAAAATAGACAAACATGTAAATTGCATAAGCCCCAGATAGGGCCAATCAACACCCCCAAGAGACTCAATGAAAAGAATATGAACAAAAATAACAGTGCGGTTATGGACATTGAAAGCGCTCTAGTTAGTATTATTTGACTTTACAAGGTCAATTTTCTCAATCAAATCATCAGTCAAAGAAGAATTCAGGAATGAGTTACACCCTTCCTTCTTTAACTGATTTAAATTTCCATCTTCCCACAATCTGTAAGACTCTAATAACCCTTGGCGTATTTCAGTAAACTCATTATCGCACACAACTCCCAGATCATTTTCGTATATAATCTTAGCAGTTTCACTGTCGCTTTCAGTGACACAAAAAATAGGCTTATTAATAGCCATGTATTCATATAGTTTTCTCGGCACCTGAATTGGGAACCCAGGTTGAATTAATAGCAACATATCTGCATTACACATGTACTTAAAGCTTTTTCGTATGAACCCTTTGGTATCACCTTAACGATATTTTTCAGCGCTACCGATTCGAGTAGCTCACGGATTCTTGCATTACTGACGTCAATCCCGCCAACCAGCTCAATAATTAAGTTCGCAGAGGGGATCTCATGAGTTGAAATCAAATTTTCCACGGCCTGCAAAAAATTTGAAAGGATTCCTTGAATAATACAAAGCACCAGTATGAGTGATAGTAAATGCAGCACCATTCTCTTGTCTATAGAGGTCTCTACATATGCTTCGAATCCATTCGGAATATGTGTAAAACGGCTTGCTGGAAGAGTTGGGTAGCGCTTTCTAAAATCACATAACACCCCTTTAGTATTAGCAATAACCAGATCAGAATGAGTCACTATACACTTTTCTAAATAAGTATCCAGTTTCTGAACAATACGACCCCGTTCTTTAAAATAGGGATTAGCAATCCAGGGGTCTCTAAAATCTAGAATCAAACAAATGTTCTTAAATCTTTTTAGAACATACCCTGCCAACAATGCAGTCCAGGGACCACCTGTTGCAATAACCACATCAGGCCGGTCTAAATTTATTATTTTCAGTGATTTTAAGATACAATAGGGAAGCCATCCTACTTGAGGGTCTGGAGTCGACAACAAATCTGTCAAAAAATCTTTAACGGATTGATAGAAGGATTTGTCTCCCCCCTGAGGCTCGCTACCAGAATCACAATCTATCTCCTTCGGATTCCTCTTAGCGATTTTGCTCTTGATGCCTAATATCTTATCAAGCAAATGAAAAGAATGACACCTGTGGACATCTACGCTATCACTAATCAAATCCAGATTAGCCATGTCTATTTTTTTCAGTTGACAGATATTTATCTTCTTTGCATGTGATAACACTGACACCAATTCCACGCTTTACTAAATTATTAGCAAAGTATAAAGGCCTTAAAGAGCCACTTCCCGTACTTGGAGGGAAGTGATAGGCAAGAAACAACACAGACAAGTTATTATGTTTTTTTCAAATTAAATTTTGGCGCGACCCAAAAATATCGATGTTTTTTAAAGTAATAAGCAAGTCCTTTTATATGCTCTTTCTTTGCCTTATTAAGCTTAAACCCACGTGAAATTTCTTGTGTATGATGCACTACCTCAACTTCAGGTTGATAAATTATCGAATACCCAGCCTTCCAAACAGAAAGACAATAATCTACGTCTTCTGGAGCATAAAAATAATTTTCATCAAGACATCCAACGTGCTCAAGCAATTCCCTCTTAAACAACCAAAATGCCGAAATTGCATAATCAATGGTTCTAACTTCGTCTGCCCCTACCCTCAATTTTCCCTTCGCTTTTCTTCCATCTTCCTTAAAAAGAAAAATCTTTTGATTTTATGTGGAAGAGTCGGAAATTGATCGACTGATTTCTGCAACTTGCCACTGGGATAAACGATACGTGGGACGACCATACCGATGTCGGTATTGTGATTGATCGATTGAATTAATTCATTAAAAACACTTTTGCTTTAGTTCAACATCTGAATCCATAATGCAAATATATCGGCCACAGCACTTTTCCAACGCCATGTTTCTGGACTTCGTGGTTCCTACATTTTCATTGAGATAAGTGACATTTAGAGCGTCAAGGTTGGACTCGTACTGTTGAAGCAATTCGATTGTTCTATCTGTGGAACCATTATCGACGATAAAAATCTCATAGTTTAATCCTGAGACATCCAGAAACTTGACGACAGAGTCAAAGCATGACTGAAAGTACTCCACAGAGTTCCACGTCAAAATGACAATAGAAATATCCATAAAATCCCTACAAATCGATATAGCGGCGAAGCCGCGAACCTATAATCGTTGACATAACAACTGGGAGTTTTTTCCAGACAGTTTCAAGGTGATTCCGGAGAGGAGTGCCCGTTGTTTCTTCGTAGCCACATGTTTGCGACAACAGATCACCCCACTTGAGCGGTTCAGGTTGCGCCCCCCATTGTTCCTTAAAGCGATAAGTCCCCTCTCCCGGTGTTGAGCGACCAAAATCAAATGTTTTAAACCCATTATCCGCAGCAAAAGATAAAAACGACCAGTATAGCAACATGTTCGGATTTAAGCGGTTGTATTCGCGCAGGGTAGACGCCCAGGGGATTGAGACAACACTTTTGTGTAACAAAATAATCCCCCCTGCGATCGCTTTCCTGCCGGGACCTCTCACTATTCCAACACGAACATTTTCACCATAGCGGTCAACCACGGCCTTAAACCAGCGCCGGCTGTGAACTGGCGACCCCAGGTCACGCATATTGACCGCCATAATTTATAAATTCATCCATCAGTTCCGTGCCACCAAGTTCAGTTGTCAAACCATCTTTCATCGGTTTTTTAACTTGGCTGCGCAGCTTGGCTTTAAAGCCCTTCATCAATTCGTCTGATGAATCGGGCAGTGACAAAAGCATCCTGACCTTACTGACCTTACTCACCTGACCCGCCTCATCACTCTCTGCTGATTGACGCAGCTCTAATTTTTTATTCATTGCGATTCTTCGCAAGATTGACTGCGTAATCAGACAATGCAACAGCGACAGTATCATCTTCAGCAAGAAAACCGCCAAGGTCACAATAAGGCAGAGACACAAGCTGAGAGCCTAAAACCGGAATTGTCAACCCTATTAACGGCAAAACGCCTGCGACCTCACCTTGATCTTCGGCAATCAGATAGACAGGCTCAAAACCATAGGCACTTTTGACGGCCTGTCCCCAGGCAAACTGATGATACGCAACACCACATGAATGATTCCACACGTAGGAATCCCAAGCGGCCTTGTCTTTTATTGTTGCTTGTCTGATTTCCATGACACTATATTTCTATTTCTTCATAGATTTCATCTATGTTTCTCGAATTTGATTCGTTCCAAAGGGCGGCAGTCAGTTCAATTCAACCTTCCAAACCAGCAGCGATTGACTGAAAAACAAAATCGTCAAGCAGTCGTCTGAAGCGCTGTTCTGTCTTATCCAGATTGAGGTAGTGTCGAAAACGACTTTTCATACTTGCACCCGCCATACGTGGTTGTTCCGGATCAAACTCCCAGGGATGCAGGTAAAAACAAACGGCTGTTGCTCTTTCCTGTTGATATGCTTCAGTCCATGTGTGTTATCGAGTAGGGAAGCAGACGAAATAACCACCACCCGCGATCGGGTAGTTTCGTTGCCCCAACCGCAGTGTTGTGATCGGTAATTCGCGAATCCCCCTTTGATCTTCTTCGCAACGATCAGCGGCATACCAGCGATCTCCATCGCTGACCGCATAACCGCCGAACCTTGGCCAATCGGGGATACCGTAAAAATCATGCTTCATCGGGAAAATGCTGGAATCGTATAAAAACCCCGCCTCAAGCAATTCATCGAAAGCCCATTCTGTCTGCCGGGTGATCGAATAGCTGGGAGCCCTGTAGCCGATAACGGCATAACCTGTCAGATCTTCCAGCAATCCTTTTCCCCGCCGGACATCCTGACGATAGGTCTGACGATCCTGTAAACCGACCCGCTGATGAAGATAACCATGGCTCGCCACTTCGTGACCGCAGGAAGAAATCTGTTTCACAACTTCGGGGTAATGCTCAGCGACCCAACCCAGGATGAAAAAAGTGGCCTTGACATTTTTTTCATCCAAAAGGCGCAGGATCGTGTCGGTATTCTGCTCGACTCGGCAGACCCGGTCTCCCCATGTACTGGGAGGTGATTGTTTTTCAAACGCCGAGACATGAAAATAATCTTCAACGTCTATGGTCATGTAGTTTTTAATCGTCATTAAACCGGTCATCTCGCACAAAGATACAAAGGGAAATAAGTTAGTCCAGAAAACCATTGATGATTCTGGAAATACCGTCGACCATTCTTTCCTCACCAAAGTTGAGAAGGAATCCACGTTTTATTCCAGACATCCTCAAGTAGGTCAAAACCTGTTTTTATGAACACTGGACACCTTTTCTATCGATTTCAGCTCAAGAATTTCTTTTATGTTCAACAATAATATCGGCACGAAATCCCGATACCTGCTACTCTAAATGAAGACCGGCAGATCTTAATTCATGACTTAAAAGAGACTCAGAGACTCTTTCAAGCAATCCTGGTCCCGCTGCTATATGCAGCTTTACCGCGCAGTCGACAACATGTTTTCCAATTTCATTTTCACTCATGCCCCTCTTCATCTCTTTGTGCCTTCGTGTGGGGAAAATTCTACAAAGACCAGTAACTCATCCCGGCGGCTTCTACATCGGTTCGCTGCAAGGCGTTTTGACATCGATGAAAACTCCCCCCTCGCCATGAGAACAAAGCTGGGCAATATCGGCAACAGACAGCTGTTTAAACTGCTTGTGGGCCACGGCGTAAACAACGGCATCAACCTGACCGACATCTTCGAGTTTCGTCAACTCAACACCATACTCATGCCAGGTCTCATCGGCATTGGCCAACGGATCATGAATCAGGACATCGATACCGTAATCGCTCAACTCGGAAACGATATCTATCACCTTTGTATTCCGGATATCGGGAACATCTTCCTTGAAGGTCAGGCCTAAAACCAGCACCCGTGCTCCCTTGACCACCTTGCCCGACTGGATCATCTGCTTCACTGTGTTCTCAGCGACATATTTCCCCATTCCGTCATTGATTCTGCGACCAGCAAGGATAACCTGAGGCAAGTAACCGATCTGTTCAGCTTTATGGGTCAGGTAGTAGGGATCGACACCGATACAGTGCCCGCCGACCAATCCCGGCGTAAAATCGAGGAAATTCCACTTCGTCCCAGCAGCAGCCAGAACCTCTCGCGTCGGGATTTCCAACTTGTTGAAAATAAGTGATAATTCATTGACTAACGCAATATTCAGATCTCGCTGGGTATTCTCAATAACCTTGGCAGCTTCGGCAACCTTGATACTGGATGCTTTGTGAACTCCTGCGGTCACAACCAGTTGATAAACAGCGGCGACTGTGTCCAGTGTTTCCGAATCCATGCCGGCCACCACCTTGATGATCTTGTCGACGGTATGAACCTTGTCACCGGGATTGATCCGCTCCGGTGAATATCCGACCTTGAAGTCCTGACCACATTTGAGACCCGATTCCCTTTCAAGAATCGGCACGCAGATTTCTTCGGTCACACCGGGATAAACGGTTGATTCATAGACAATGATGCTTCCTGGTTTCAGATTTTTGCCGATCTCAGCCGAAGCTTTTTCAACGGGAGACAGATCGGGATTGTTATTGGCGTCAATCGGAGTCGGGACTGTAACAATAATAAAATCGGCCTGATTCAGTCGCCGCGGGTCCGTTGTATAGTCGATCGACGTGGACTCCAGTTCAGCCCGGGTCAATTCACCGGTTGCGTCGAAACCGTCAGTCAGCTCTTTGACTTTTCCTGCATGAATATCAAAGCCGATCACCTCAACCTGCCGACCGAATGCAGCGGCTAGAGGAAGGCCGACATAACCGAGTCCAACAACGGCGATTTTTGCAGTTCTGTTTTTAATCTGGTCCAGTGTTACCAATGTATACTCCCGAATAATTTGAATCCGGCCTCTCACAGAGGCCCGAAGGATAAAAAAACTAACAGCACGGAGACTATTGCTTTTACGGAAAAAGTATCTCCTGCATTGACAGACGACTCCGATTCATCCCCTTTTCCCATTCAGGTTCAAAAAAGAGTTCTGAATACTTTGCTTCAATCTTTATTCAGTGCCGGCTGACACCCATCTTTTCCATGGAATCCTGACCATTAAGCATCATTAGCGGTTACTCAGATACCAATCATAAGTAATCCTCAACCCTTCTGCAACCGGATATTCAGCCCTGTAGTCCATTTTTTCTTTCAGTAGAGTATTCGATGCACAGGAATGCCTGATATCACCCTGTCGCGAATCCGCATATTGAACCTGAAGATCCTCAACCTGAAAAGAATTTAATCGCATCGAGCAGATGAACAAGACTTGTTTGCACACCATTCCCGACATTCATTGGAGCCTGGAAACCGGTTCCCTGTGAAAGAGACCGAGTCAGCAGCCGGACCAGATCCGCGACATAAACGAAATCACGACTCTGCAACCCGTCGCCGAAAACAGTGATCGGCAATCGCTCAATCGCTCTCTGCATGAAAATTGAAATTACACCAGAATAAGGAGATGAAGGATCCTGTCGAGGCCCGAAGATATTGAAAAAACGGAAAATGACAGGCTCAAGGCCATGTTCTCTGCGATAAAAATCGATGTAATACTCACTGGAAAGCTTATCTGCCGCATAAGGGGTCAAAGGTGATAAGCGGCTGCTTTCGCTCACGGGAAGGTCTTCCGTATTACCGTAAACAGCAGCGGATGAAGCAAAAACAAACCTCTTGACTCCATACTGTTTCGCCGCATCCAAAAGATTGATGGTCCCGACAAGATTGACTTCATGGGTTCCGACCGGATCTTCAACTGAAGCCTGAACCGACGCAACGGCAGCCAAATGAACGATTGCATCTACGCCATCGACAGCTTTGTTGACATCTTCTTTGCTGCGGATATCGCCCGTGAAGACAGCGAGTCCTGGATGCGACAGCGGTAGATTAGCACGCTGCCCTGTCGAAAAGTTATCGAGAACCCGTACTTCATGCTTCTGTTCCAATAGTAAATCAACCAGGTGGGAACCGATGAAGCCAGCCCCTCCCGTCACCAGAATCTTCATAGTATCACCTTAATGGTTAAGCGCAGTCTCTGCTGACTGCCGTCACACGCGGATAAACGGGCTCCTTGTCTGTTTCTACAGACCATCCGTTCGCAACAGACAGATCCTGCCCGCAGGGTTTACCGATTTTCAATCTGCGGGTCCAGCACCAGAGGTTCCTGATGCTCAGTATTTTTCTTTTCAACCAGAATCGCCTGTCGTAAACGGTCAATCTGGGCCGATATCTTTTCAGTTGATCTTCAAACTGGCCGAACTGACTCTGTTGCTGGTTAATCAGATATTCAAGAATACTCCCCTGACTCGAGAGGCGTTCGAGAATCGCTTCCTTCTCTGACCTGCTGGCGTTGAGCTTGGCGTAATTTTCCTCAATCCGGGCCAACCGATCATCCAGGGTCAGGGCGCTGGACACACGCGGTGGAACGGTCTGATCAAAGCCCAATTCCATATCCTGCATGCGGGACTCTTCAAAGGACAACTCGTTCACGGCATCCTTGACAAGCTCGATATCGATATCCTTCGTCTCCTCAACAAAAGCAGAAAGCAGAAGGAAGTCACAAATCAGATTGATCAGCCGCGGGATGCCACCGCTGAATTTATAGATCATGTCAAAGACACCATCAAGAAATGTTACACAATCGCGGTTTCCCACCGTCGCCAGGCGATGATAGATATACTCTTCGGTCTCTTCTCGGTTAAGCGGGTTCAGATGACAGCTGATACTGATTCTCTGACGCAACTGACGCAAGGAGGGTTGCCCTATGATCTGTTTTAACTCCGGCTGCCCAACCAGTATAATCTGCATCAACTTAAAATTGTCGGCTTCCAGGTTCGACAGCAGACGGATCTCCTCCAGGGCTTCACTCGACAGGTTCTGGGCCTCGTCAATGATGATAATCGGTCGCCGCTGCGCGCTGTTTCTTCCAGAAGAAATCGTTGAGTTCGTCAACAGCTGACCTTGTCTTTCCTCTGTCGGCAGGCCAAAGTCTTCATTGATCAGGGCAACAAGCTGCTGCCCATCGACACGGGTGTTAAACACCATTGCCAGGGTTGTATCGGAACTGATTTTGTTGATGATATCGCGTAGCAGCGTCGTCTTGCCCGAACCGACTTCACCTGTCAACAAGGTAAAACCGGCGTGTTCCTGGACTCCATATTGAAGATAGCTCAGGGCTTTTCTGTGGCCCTTGCTTAAATAGAGAAACTTGGGATTTGGTAACAGCTCAAAAGGTTTGGCGCTCAGGCCGAAAAAAATCTGTATACATAAATTAAAACCGCACTGTTCCACTCAGGGAAACGATATTGTTTGTATAATCATTTGTGTCGATATCTGATTCATTGACCCGATAGCGATATCCCAGAGATGCTGTCAAGCGACGGTAAACATAATCAAGGGAAGTCCCCAGCGTCACTCTGTCGACATCTTCCTTTACGTTATTTTCATCAAACCTGGCATGCTCATACTCAGCATTGAAGTTTGCCGTTAAATTCCTGGCCAGAGGCTTGGACAGGTCAAACCGCACGCCAATAGCATTATCCTCACGGTCCTGTCGCACATACCTGGACTGATCCCAGAACAACTCTGTCGAAGCATTGAACGATTCTCGCTCATACGACGCACCGACCGCAGCTGCTCTGGTTTTGCGTAACCCATCCGTTGCGGATAAAGTAAAGTCCTGAGAATAGGATCCAAACAGGGCGACAGACTCGCGCATCTGATACAACAGATCGACCAGCCAGCGGGTTGTATCGTCTTCAAAGCCGGAATCATACTCAACATCACTGAATCCACCTTCAAGTGTCATTGTTGTTCTTCCACCTAATCGATAGATTGTGCCGAGGGTGTAATCCTGACGGTCATAATCTTCTTCGTCGTCAGATTCATGCTGGGTAAAAACGTAGCGGGCATAAACGTCGGCTGAAGCCAGAGTCTTCATCAGAGAAATCCGTCCACTGTGCTCTTCTGAATCATTACCAGCCGTTTCGGCATAGTCCAGACGATCATAGCCGTAACCGAGAACCAGAGACAGTGTCGGGGTTAAACGCAGGTCATACTCAGGGAGAACAGTCAAGTGATAAAGGGTTGAACGGTTCGAGTCCGACAGATCGTTATCATCCCTTTCATCCAGCGCTTCGCGCGTGATAACTTCAGACACCCTCAGCGTGAAAGGCCGTCCATTGAAAAAAAGGGCTGAAGCGTCGGCTCGCTGAACATCTTCAAACTCGTCAAGATTATCCTCGTCGTTATTCTTGTAAAAGCGGTAGAGCAATGAATAATCAACACTCGCCTCCACAGAACGGTTGTCATATTCCAACAGGAACCCCGGCTGTACGGTTGTGATCCAGTCTTCCTCTTCGTTGCTCGCCGTTTGATCGATGTTGTCGTTATACTCCTCTCCCACCGTAAGGAGGGATGAAATTGAAATGCAGACCAGGCATTCGTGCAAATCAGCAGAAGTCCAATCACGATAGACAGGAGTATATTATTTTTCGTTGTCATTTTTTGCCCCTTTCAAGTGCAGTAAAACAACCTGACACACAATCAAATCAAACATCAAACCGAGCAGAGTCTGAGCTTAATAATAGTAATAATCCTGATTTTTTCTGAATGTGTGAGCGTCGTTATAGATGATTCCCAACAGGTTATGCTCTTTGAACTCTTCGAGAGCTTTCAATAAATCATCTTTATTCGCCTTACCTTCCCGGACGACAAACAGGCAGGCATCGACTATCCCGGCAAGGACACTGGCATCGGCAAAAGGGTGTGCGGGCGGGGTATCAAAGATCACATAACGTTCCGGGTAGCGATCTTTCAACTCTTTAACGATGGCTTTCATCTGGTTTGAGGATAACATGTCAAGCGGGTCCTTGATAGCCTCCCCGGCAGGCAGGATAACCAACTTCCCGACGCCGGTTTTCACCAGAGCCTGTTCAAGCGGAACGCCATCGCGCAGGCAGTGAACCAATCCGACCTCCGGCTCAATCTCAAGATATTTATGGACCGAAGGTCGCCTCAGATCGGTATCCACCAGAAGAACGGTATGGTCCTGCTCCTTTGCCAAGGAGATCGCCAGATTAAGAGCAGTCATCGACTTGCCTTCTTCACTGCCGTACTGGTGACAGAAGCGTGTTAAAAAACGTTCACCTTTGTCAAGGCAATCACTGACGAGCGCAGCTTATTAAACTCTTCAACAACATTTGTTTTTTCTTCATGCGCGGTCGCAAGCAATAAATTTGAAATTTTAAGCGGGACAACATCCAACAGCAGATTAATCGGATTTTTTAATTTTGGTTCCGCATGCTGCTTTCCCGGGACAAAAACACGCTCTTCCCGGGGCGCTTTTCTTTGTCCGGAGACTTTTTTTAAGGCCTCTTCAATACGACTCATGACCATCAACCTTTATTTATGAATATTTCATAGGCAAACACCGCGGCAAAACAGCAGCAATAAAAACTGCAAAAGGTCGCCAGATAAAAATCTTTGCGCCGTTGACGCTTTACCTGCTGAGGTTCTTTGATTGTCGGTATGACAGCCAACACATCAAGAGATAGCTCTTCAAAAACACTGACATCACGAACACGGTTGTCCAGACTTTCAAGCAGATAGACCACGGCAACAGCACAACCGATACCACCGGCAATGGCAAGAAGAAACATCTTCAGCATATTGGGGGAGACGGGAACCTTGGGCAGCACCGCGGCATCAACAATACGGAATGTTGCTGTTTTATTTCCAATCTCCATCTGCTTGGACACCTCGGACTGACTCATTCGACCGAGAAGATCATTGTAGATATTGCGGACAGAATCTCTTTCCTGAACGAGAAGGCCGAGTTCCTTCCTCGTGGCAGGAACATCCTGCAGTTCCTTTTCACGCTTGGCGATTGTCCTCTGAAAATTGAGCTTCCGTGCCGCCAGCGATGACAGCTCGGCATCAATTTCAAACACCTGACTTTGCAATTCCTGATATAACGGATTCAATGAGGTCAAACGGGTGCGACCGTTCTCCTGATCCTGGGGCGCGGTTTTTGACAGCTGCTGTTTCAGGTTTTCAATTTCTGACTTCAATCTGATGACTTCAGGGTAGTTATCCGTATAGCGCAGCAACAGGTTGGCCAGCCGCGTTTCCATCTCGGCCAAACGCCCTCCCTCAGCAGACGACTGGCTGACCATATCGATCGTTTCAGGTATTTCAACCAACTGCTCTTTGATCTGATTTTCCGGGCAATCAAAGTTTCCTGGTTCAGTTCAAGCTCTTCAATCTGTCCTTCGATCTGGCGGATGTTGGCAAGAGTCGCACCTTCATCGACAGAGAAATAGACCCCGTTCTTTTTCCTGAAATCGATTATTTTATCTTCCGCCGCTTCAAGCTTTAATTTAAAGGTGGCAATCTGTTCCTGTAAGAACCGATTGGCGCCATAGGTTTCATCTCTTTTAGCAGAAATATTTTCCTGCACATACTTACCGACCAGGGTGTTGACGAACTGTTGAGCGAATCTGGGGTCCTGATCGACTAAAGAAACAGTAAACAGCTCCTTCCCTCTGATCCGAAGGTTGATCCTGTCGATCAATTTCGATATGTAAGTTTGCTGTTCTCCGGCAGATTTCGTGAAGATATCGGAATCGATTCCTCAAGAGTCTTCGTAATGAGGTCACGACTCAGGATGGCGTAGCGCAGGACGCGAATGCGGTCATTGATATCGGGCGATACTGCAATCCCGCGAACCAGACTATCGATAACATTTCTCTCAATGAACACAGTCGTATCGGCACTGTATCGCTTGGGTAAAGTAAAACTGTAAGCACCAATTGCCGTCATCACGGCAAGAGCCACGAATGTCGCCAGGTAGCGATAGCGGTACAGGGCCCTGAGATAACGGAATATTTCTTTAAAATTCTGCATAAACCACCCTAAAACAAGCTTTCTTCAACAACAACATAATCACCTGGAAGCAGTTTGATGTTGGCCGAGATGTCTTTCCCCTTGGTCACCTTTTTCAAATCAATACGCTGCCGCGTCTCATCCTTATGAATCACGACCACAGTGTTTTCCTTGGCGAATTCGGTAAAGCCACCGGCGGCCAGAATGGCGTCCATAACCTTCATCCCTTCGTAAAACTGAAGGTTTTGCGGATTGGTCACGGCTCCAAGAACATAGACAAGATTCAAATGATTACTGGGGATAAAAAGAATATCTTCGGCTTTGAGCTGCAAGTCCTGCTCCATCTCCCCTTCGTAGTAAAGTGCGTAAACATCAGTGGCAATCCGTTTCCCGTTACGGGACAGGTAAGCTCTCCTCAGGTCAACAGAGGACAGGTCACCCATTCGCTCAAAGCTTCAGCAGTGTTGTTTCTTTCGTCATATCATAAACACGCGACACGCTGCTGCCGGTGATATAGACACGGTTATTCTGAATCTGCTGAACCGAAACCGTCACAATCGGCTGTTTGATATATTCCTTCATTTTTTCAGCGACGATCTTACTCAGATCCACGGGCGTTACCCTGTCGGCGACAACATCTCCGACGGCGGGTAGAGTGATCTTTCCATCAGGACGCACAAAACAGTACGGCTCATCTCGGGAACACCCCACACAGAGACCTCGAGACTGTCGCCCTTTCCAATTTTATAGTCCTCGGCCAGTGCCGAAAAGGGACCAGCCACCAGAAACACAAGAAACAGAAAGACAAAGTATCTCATTGGTTTCAAAATCATCGTCCTCCAAAGCCTGAGGTTACGACACGAATCGTATCGATAATTATTCGAAAATCGAGAAAAACAGAATAATTTTTGATGTAATAAAGGTCGTAACGTAATTTTTCCAGGGCATCTTCATCTGAAGCACCATAGGGGTAACAGACCTGAGCCCAACCTGTCACACCGGGCTTGACCAGATGACGGGTTGAATAAAAAGGGATTGTCTCCTTCAAACGCTCGACAAAGGGCATGCGTTCCGGTCTGGGACCGATAAAACTCATGTCACCGCGCAAGACATTGTATAATTGAGGTATTTCATCCAGCCTGGTTTTACGCATGAATTGACCGATCTGAGTCACTCTTGGATCATTTTTCTGAGCCCAGACAGCTCCGGTGTTTTTTTCCGCATCTTGTGCCATCGTTCTGAACTTATAGACAAAAAACTCGGTCTCCATCTCCCCGACCCGCAACTGCTTAAAAAAAACAGGTCCCTGAGAATCCAGCTTGATCAGTACAGCCAAAACCGGAAAAAGGGGCGCCGAAAGAAACAATCCGATACAGGAAAAAATAATATCGTAAATCCTTTTGTAGCTGCGCATGAAGGGAGTCATTCTGAACCCCTGCGTATAGATAAACGCGCTGGGTTGCATCCCTTCGACCATCAAACACTGCTTTTCACTCTCAAAAAAGCTGACGGCGTCAAGAATTTCAATCCCACGCAGCTTGCTGTGCATAAATTCCTTCAAAGGCAAATTGCCACGCCTCTCTTTAAGGGCAATCACCATTTTTTGCGGTTTGTAATTTTTAACGATCTCGTCGATATCCTGAATTTTGCCGACCACCAATTCCTTATCGACCAATGGCTCCCGGTCCGTACAAGAGACAAATCGAACATAACTGTGAGGATTGTCATCCATCTCCACCAAGTCTGCAACCTGCTGCGCTAACTCACCAGCACCAATAATCAATATTTTGGTTGCAAATTGGGCACGGTTGGCAAATTTGAGCAGCAGCAGCCGCAATCCCGCCTGAAATAATCCTGAGATCAATAAACTTATAAAAGCACTCCCCTGCCGAATTGAGAATGCGGGAACAGATAAAAAACTGCCGACAGAATCAAAAAAGAGAGAACAGCCGCAGCAGGAATCCGGTAAGCAAGGAAGCGTTTATTGGAAAAATGTTGTTTTTCGTAAAGCTCAAAAAAAATAGCTTGAGAAGAAAATGACCGCCAGATAAAGAAGCAGGCGCAACGGGCCGCCATATGAGACGTCCTGCAAACTCTCGACAGTGAAAAAACGGATCAGGTACGCCGTGAGCAGCGCACAGTATGCCAGCAGAAGGTCGGCAGCCATTATGAGGTATTTGGGTCGAATCATTCCGGTTTCCGTTAACTCTTCCTTAAAAGGTCTTCAGCGAGCTTTCGCTCCTTGTCGTCACCATTTTTTATCACCTGATCCAACAGCGCCCTCGCCTCATCGCGGTCACCGGAGGCTAACTTGGCTTGCGCTAAATGAAGTGTAACGGCAGCGATCTCGGGCAAAAGTTCATGTGCTTTTTCCAGAAGATTGACAGCCTCTTCAGAACGTCCATTTTTCACCAGGACATACCCCAGGGTATCCATAATACGGGGATCATTGGGCTGCAACCGGTACGCCCGCATGGCATAATCCAGGGCCTCTTCAGCCTCGCCGAAGTTATCAGCAAGCAGATAGGCAAGGTTGTTTAAAGCGGAAATATTTCGAGGATCAAGCTGATTGATTGCTTATAAAAATCCAGGGCTTCACCTTTGCGACCGCGCTTTTCGTAAATGAGTCCAAGGGAAGAATAAGCGGGTGAAAAACGTGGGGCCCCTGAGTAACGCGTTGATAAATCTGCTCGGCCTTCTGTAGCTCTCCGTTGCGCTCGTACAGTTGCCCCAATTGCATCTGTAACCTTTGAGGCTTTTCAACTGCCGCGATTCCTTTTTCCAGGACTGTGCGAGCATCCGCCTCCTTCTGGGCAGTCATAAACAGTCCAGAGGCGAGCAGATAGGGGTAATCCAACGTATGGTCTGTCTTCAGCAAACCGTCAACCAGCAGTTGGGCCTTTTCACTCTGACCACTGATGAGATACAACCTCACCAGCAACGAATTCCCACGCTCAGGGAATACGCCTGATAATTGAACGAAAGCACCCTCCGCACTATTGAAGTCTTTCTTTTGCAGAGACAGGAGTCCCTTTAACTCAATCAATTCAGCCGCACTGTTGTGGATCTGCAGTCCACGTTCAACAATCTGATAGGCAGCGTCAATATTCTTTTCTCAATCTGATGTCGAGCAGCAGCAACAAACCACTCACTGATCCGCTGGACTCAACCTGTTCGTAGTCTTTTCACGGCCTCTTGGTCGCCTGAGACTTTGTAAGTCGCCGCCAGCCCCAACAAAGCTCTCAAATTACCGCTGTCACGCCCGAGCACCTGTTTGTACTCAGCGATAGCCTGTGCATACTCTGATTGCGAAGCAAAATAGGACGCGCGGTTAAAGTAGGGTGTCAGATAATCCGGATCCATCTGCTTGGCACTGTCCAAAGAGGACAGAGCCAGATCCATCTTTTCTGTGAAAAATAAGCGGCTGCAAGGTAATTATACAGCAAGGCATCCGACTGTGTTCCGGTCATCCCCTCCTGCAATAACTGAATAGCTTCAGAATAATTTTTCTGGCGCAGGTAGTGTGTGACCAACATTAATCGGCTGTTCATCACTTCAGGCGCTGCTTGAATTGCCTTACGCAAATCAGACTCACCGGATAAGCTTTGCCCCTGAGCCAAATGGAAAAGTCCGCGTTTCACATGAGCATCAGCGAGACCGGGATCAATCTCAGTCGCACGTTCCAGCTCTGCCATTCCCTCATCATACTTCCCGGCCGCCAGTAAAATACTGCCCAGGACATTGTGAGCGTAGGCATTTTCAGGAGAGGCTCCGAGGACCCTCTGTATTTCAATTGTGGCGTCATCGAGACGTTTTTGTTTCAACAATGTCATCGCAACGAGAATCCTGGCGCGCTCGAATTCGGGGCTTAGATCAAGAGCTTTTTGAAATTGATTCAATGCGAGTTCATACTGTTCAAGGCCGAAGTAACTTAATCCAAGAAAAAGTAAGAGAGAATGTGCGGCTGTTGCTGAAGAGAGTTTTCCAGTACAACCTTTGCCTTCTCAAAATCGTTTTGATGATAAAGCAACATCCCTTCAAGACGCGAACCTTCCGCTTGACCGGGGAACAACGTTTTTATCTTGCTTATTGAAGACAGGGCAGCATCGATGTCACCGAGATCGATCTGTAAAATTCCCGACATATAGAGTGCTTCCAGTTGTCTTTCATCTGCGCCGAGCAACTTCTGATACACATCAAGGGCAGCCTGTCGATCTCCCTGCCTTGACTTGATTGAGGCAAGCATATAGTAAGCGGGTATATTTTCAGTGGTCAGAGACAGAATGTCATCCAGATAGACACTCGCTTTGACAAGATCATTCCACTGCAGATAAACCTTGGCCAGGTTCAGGCGTGGATCGATCGCCTGAGGGTCTAAGGAAAGGGCTTGATTGAATAGTTTTTCTGCAGAGTCCAAATCACCTGCAGCCCCATGAGCCCGGCCGTAGAGGACGAGAGAATCCACAGATTCACTATTTTCTGAATGATATTTATCGAGATCAAGCAATGCCTGCTCGGGCTTTTTCTGCTGAATATGAATCGCTGCGAGTTTCAACAGCAGTTCCGTCCGGGATGGATCCTGGAGCAAGAGTTTTTGAAACTCTTTTTCAGCGCGATCAAAATTTCCGCCGTCAAGATAGGCATTGGCCAACCCCAAACGCGCATCCAGGTAATTAACATCCTTTTCAAGGGCGTTCTTATAAAGGACAATCGCACCGCGATAGTTGCCAGCTGTTTTAGCTGTCGCCTTCCTGAACAAGCTCTTCCTTGGACTGGCCGCTGCATGCAGCCAGGAAAACAGTATGATGAATATAATCAGATTTTTTTTCATAACCCTGCCAATGCGAAAACACCTGTTATTTAATGGGAAAATGGACGATCGCCAAAACCAGTTAAAGATCTACTGAATGTAAATTTAAGTCAATAGAATCTATCAGATATCGT
>LQAG01000156.1_pt1 | contig 28206 bp, 38 predicted proteins | sample 1535801 | NCBI WGS metagenome assembly LQAG01 (sample SAMN04331584, study PRJNA305678) | bioreactor metagenome | isolation source: bioreactor_3 inoculated with Wadden Sea sediment 1st replicate of a... | place: Germany:Bremen
TTTTCGTTGATTCAACAGCCTTTTGAAGCTGTCATTTGTCGACTCAGAAGAAGTAATTTCCTTTTTGCGACCGAAAATTATAATACCATATCTCGTACGCTTTGTCAACCACTTTTTCGCAGTTGCTTGAGTCAAACGGAGAAGGAGGGATTTGAACCCTCGCGCCGCTATTAACGACCTACTCACTTTCCAGGCGAGCCCCTTCAGCCGCTTGGGTACTTCTCCAAACGCCCTAAATCTTCCAGCACAGACAAGCCTGCACCGAGAATAGCAAAACCATCATATCAATGGTTTTGATAACGGAGAAGGTGGGATTCGAACCCACGGCCCCTTTCGGAGTCACTGGTTTTCAAGACCAGCTCCTTAAGCCACTCGGACACCTCTCCATATTCGATTCACTCGTTTTTGAGCGCCTAATTAAGATACCATAATTGCCATTTACTGTCAAGTATTTTTCCTAATTAATTTCGATATTCATTAGAGCTATAAAACCGTTTGTAATCACTGTAATTATCAGCGTAAATCCACGCAAACGAACTTACATATCCTGTCAGAAATTGAAGGTCATTTACAGCTGAATTTCATCGCCATCATCACAGCAACGAAGGATATAGTATCATAGAAAAAAACATCCGTCAACACTTTTTAACGGATATTTTTCTACAATGTTCAAAGTGCCCAATTTATATTTATTTTGCCCACAAAGTGTAGAGATTATCATTTCATAATGATTAGTTTTATGTTATAATGGGGAAGGAGAAATAAAAAGGAGGTATTATATGTTAAGCGATAAACTAACAGCAGCACTCAACGAACAGATCAAGTTCGAATTTTATTCATCACATTTGTATCTTGGAGCTGCAGCGTACTGCTACACCCAGGATCTTGATGGATTTGCCAACTTCTTTATCGTACAGGCAGAAGAGGAAAAATTCCATGCGATGAAGTTTTTCCATTTCATCAACGAAATGAGCGCCGACATTAAAATGCTGGCATTCGACCAACCGAAAGACGATTACGAGAACCTCTTGGATTTGTTTGAGTTTACACTTGAGCACGAAAAGCTAGTTACCGAAAGAATCTACAATCTGATGGACATCGCCAACGAAGAAAGAGAACATGCGACCATCAGCTTCCTGAAATGGTTCATCGATGAACAGGTCGAGGAAATGGCTACTTTCAAGGCGTTGGTACAGAAACTCAAGCGTGCCGGTGAAGATGCATCAGTCATCTACAGGATGGATGATGAAATGGCCACCAGGTCCTTCACTCCTCCAGCGGGTGCATAAGACCGAGCTGTTACAGGACTGACCAAGTCGATTGAAACTCAAAAAGGTTGTTGACGATATCCTCATGGATGAGTCAACAACCTTTTTTACATTATGCTTTCTTATCGCTTCAATTCTTGTCCGTGAGTTTCAGATTCGGAACAGCATTCAAATCCATGCCGTGGCTTTTCCCACTCATGAATTCATAGTAGGCTGCGGCACCAATCATCGCTGCATTGTCGGTACAGAGAAGCATTGACGGATACTGAAGGACGAATCCGTGACGGTCACACTCTTCCTGCATTCTCTGCCTCAATTTTGAATTGGCCGCCACTCCACCTGCAATGGCAATCCTTTCGACACCTAGTTCTCCGCTCCCTGGAAGGTCTTTTCAACAACTGCTTCGATGACCGCCTTTTGAAAGCTGGCTGCAACATCCGCTTGTACGACCGGCTCACTTTTCATCTCACATTGGTTCAGATAATTGAGAACCGCAGATTTGACGCCACTGAAACTGAAATTCAAACCTTCCACATTGGCTTTGGGGAATCTGATACTATCTTCATCCCCTTCTTTTGAAACCTTATCGATCTTTGGCCCTCCCGGATAACCCAATCCAATAGCCCTGGCAACCTTATCAAACGCTTCTCCGATGGCATCATCCATCGTCTTGCCAATGATTTCAAAATGCTGAAAGTCTTTGACATGTACCAGGTGCGTATGCCCACCGGATACGACCAGACAAAGGAACGGCGGTTCAAACTCCGGATTCTCAATATAGTTGGCTGCAATATGTCCCTCGATGTGGTGTATGCCAATCAAGGGTTTCTTGAGTGCAAAAGCAAGCGCTTTAGCCTTTGCCACTCCTACGAGCAACGCTCCGACGAGTCCCGGGCCATAGGTGACAGCTATAGCATCTATTTCATCAAATGACATGCCGGCTTCCGACATGGCCTCATCGATAACCAGGTCGATCTTCTCAATATGCTTTCTTGACGCTACCTCTGGGACAACACCGCCGAATTTCTTATGCAGGTCAATCTGTGACGATATGACATTGGATAGAACTTTCCTGCCGTCCACAACGACTGCAGCCGCCGTTTCATCGCAGGATGATTCAATCGCCAATATATTTACTGTTCTCATTATATCTCCTTGCCTAATTCTTATCGTCCGCATCCTCGAACTTAAAGGATCTGGTCATTCTGTCCTTACCGACTTTTGTATTCTTGAAGATTCTGGTTGCAGCCGGCAAGAATTCCTTCGGCCGGACCAGTGCAGGGCTGAAATGTGTCAGCCATAATTCCCCGACATGCGCATCCTTGGCAACCGACGCGGCCTCTTCGAAGGTCATATGCTTATAGGCTTTGGCATTCGTCTCTTCCAGCGGTTCACCGTACATGCCCTCACAGATCAGCAAATCAGCTTCGTAAGCGCCCTTGACGATATTCTTGACAGGTCGCGTATCCGTACAGTAGGTGACTTTGATCCCTTTCCTTGCACTTCCCATAACCATATCGGAAGTATACCGCTTCCCCTCGTATTCAACGCTTTGACCACGCTGCAGTTTTGACCACATCCGAACCGGCAGATTCAGCGCTTTGGCTTTTTCAACATCAAACTTTCCAAGCCGTGGTATATTGATGGTATATCCATAACACAGTACCTTATGATTCAATTTGAAAGCATCAAGATGATAGCCGTTGATTTCAATGGTTTGATAATCGCCTTCAATCTCTATGAATTCAAGTTCATAAGGCAACTCCGGCGCTATGACCCTCAGCCCGTTGACAACTCTCCTTAGACCTTTGGGACCGATAAGGGTCAGCGGCTCCGTCCTGTCGGAATTACCGATGGACAAAAGCAGCCCCGGCAGCCCGCTGACATGGTCGCCGTGGTAATGGGTGAAACAAATCTGATCAATATCCTTGAAACTCCACCCTTGCTGTTTCAGTGTAATCTGGGTACCTTCACCGCAGTCAATCAGTAAATTGCTTCCATTATATCTCGTCATCAACGCTGTTAACCATCGGTATGGCAAAGGCATCATACCGCCTGTGCCCAGCAAACAAACATCTAACATTTTCTTCCTCTTTCCTGGCAGCATTTGTATTATCGCTGCAAATACCATTATACGTCTTCCCCATTAAATGTCAAGAAGGGCCACCCTCCTTATGAAGGGCAGCCCTAAAATACCTTAGTTTATAATTTTGATATTAGAGATCGGATGCCAGTTTGACAACGTTTTCCACCGTGAATCCGAATTCTTCGAATACCTTGGCAGCAGGAGCAGAAGCACCAAAACGGTCAATCCCCAAGACTGCTCCATCAAGTCCTACATATTGGTTCCAGCACATGGTTCTACCAGCTTCAACAGCAACACGCCTGCGAACCGCTGAAGGAAGAACGCTCTCCTTATACTCGGCAGGCTGCTCGTTGAACAGTTCCATTGAAGGCATGCTGACAACTCTTGCATCGATGCCTTTGGCTTTAAGTTCTACTGCTGCATCCACAATCAATCCCACTTCGGAACCGCTGGCCATCAGAATCACATCCGGTGTTTCCTTCTCTGAATCCACAAGGATATATCCACCTTTAAGAGCATCCTTACCGGAATTTTCATAGAATCCGACATTCTGGCGGGTCAGCACCAGTGCAGTCGGCCTGTCTTTGCTTGTGATCGCCTGATACCATGCTGCCGCAACTTCCTTCGGATCAGCCGGTCTGAAGGTTACAAGATTCGGAATGGTTCTAAGGCTTGCCAGCTGCTCGATCGGCTGGTGTGTCGGTCCGTCTTCACCTACACCAACACTGTCGTGGGTAAGCACAAACGTATGAGGAATGTTCATCAGTGCTGCAAGACGAATCATCGGCTTCATATAATCTGAGAACACGAAGAATGTAGACGTGAACGTCTTCAGTCCACCATGGACAGCAATACCGTTACCCATTGCTGTCATTGCGAGTTCACGGACACCAAAGTGGATGTTCTTTCCTTCTCGTGTATCCTTGCTGTACTCACCCTGGTCATTCATCCATGTTTTTGTTGAAGGAGAAAGGTCAGCAGAACCGGCAAACATGTTCGGTACAATGTCCGCAAGGCGTTGGATTACTTGACCGGAGACAGCACGGGTTGCAATCGGTTTGTTCTCAAACTCCAGAACTCATCGCGTCAAGAGCTTCCATATCAACTCGCCACTCATATCCTTCTCATAGGCAGACGCTTCTCAGGGAACTTGGCCTTGTATTCGGTAAACATGCCATCCCAAGCATCTTCCTTGGCATTGCCTGTTTCGATCAGTGTTGCCAAATGAGCGCTTACTTCTTCAGGTACATAGAATTCCTTATCCGTCGGGAATCCCAGGTTCTCTTTGGTCGCCTTGATGTTGTCCACACCAAGTGGCTCGCCATGGGCACTTGCCTTGCCTTGCTTGGCAGGGCATCCATATCCGATTTGCGTCTTGACAATGATCAGCGTCGGGCGCTTTATATCCGCTTTCGCTTCTACAATTGCCTTACTGATAGCTTCAAGGTCGTTTCCGTCTTCAACCTCAAGAACCTGCCAGTTATATGCTTCAAACGTTGGCCACATCTTCGGTAAACGCAAGATCTGTGCTTCCTTCGATCGTAATCTTGTTGGAATCATAGAAAGCGATGAATTTTCCCAGTTCCAGTGTTCCAGCCAAAGATGACGCTTCCGCTGTAACGCCTTCCATCAGACATCCGTCACCGACGATTGCATATGTATAGTGATCGACTACATCGTAACCTTCTTCATTGTATTTGGCAGCAAGATGCGTCTCTGCCATAGCCATACCGACACCTGTGGCAAAACCTGCGCCAAGCGGACCGGTAGTCGTCTCAACACCTGCAGTATGTCCATACTCTGGATGACCCGGTGTTTTGGAACCCCATTGCCTGAAGTTCTTAAGGTCTTCAATTTCCAAACCATAACCGAAAAGATGCAGAAGTGAGTAAACAAGCATTGATCCGTGTCCGGCTGACAAGATAAAGCGGTCACGGTTATCCCATTCAGGATTCTTAGGACTGTGATTCAAGTGGTTGGCCCATAACTCATAAGCCATAGCAGCTGCTCCCATAGGCAATCCAGGGTGACCGGAATTCGCCTTTTGCACACCTTCAGCTGATAAAATACGTAACGTGTTGATTGTTTGTTCATGGATAGAACTCATCAAAAATCCTCCTTGTTATAAAGACATCCACATGATGATGGCGTCTTCTACTGGGTTTGCATAGTACCTTTTTCTTTTTCCTTCTATATGAAAACCTACAGAAACATAGGCTCTTAGAGCAGCTTTGTTGCTCTCCCTCACTTCCAGTGTGACCGATGTGATGTTCAGCTCCTTGCAGCTTTCAATCATCGCACGAACAAGTTTGACACCAAATCCTTTACCCCTGTATTCAGAGGTAACAGCCAGATTAGTGAAATGCCCTTCATCAAGTATCTGCCAGAAACCTCCATACCCAATGATTCGGCCATCTTCTTCAAGGACAACATAATGTGCCCTTTCATTGTCGATTTCTTCCCTGAAGGCTTGTATCGTCCATGGTATGCTGAATGATTCTTCCTCAATCTGATGGACATAAGCAATATCCTTTTCTTCCATCGGGCGTATCATTTATTCTTTTCCTCGTACTCCCGTTCAGCCTGGGATTTTTTGTGATAATAAGGCTTTTGTTCATAGTATGTCATGACATTACCACAATTATACATTTGCAAACCCAATAATGCAACCTGCTGAGCAGAAAATGAACAATATATCGGAGCAGGTAAGCAATATTTGTCCTCAATGAACAAAAATTCATCCTTAAACCTTTCCACACCATCACCGACCAGATAAAAATCACCTGAAACCTCTTGTTTTTTAAGCATTTCAATTAAGTCCTCCACTTCCAGAGATGTGATTGACTCATTCTCAACGGTGAAAAAATGTCCATCATTGAATTCTATCCTATATGTCGCATAGTACACTTCTCTGGCTCTCGCATGGACAACAGCACCCACCATGGCATCAGGCACCTGTATCCTGCTTGCCAAAACCTGTAGCGTGGGCACACTGGCCACCTTGATGTCCAGCCCCTGCGCAATGCCTTTTGCCGTAGCGCTTCCAATACGAAGTCCTGTGAAGGACCCCGGGCCTTCTGATACCGCCACCAGGTCGATGGTGTCGATATCCGTTTCCATCCGGTTCAGCATATCTTCAAGCATCGGCATGAGGGTCCTCGAATGTTTCAACGTATTGTTCATCGTATACTCGCACACGAGACGGTCATCTTCGATGATGGCAACAGATGCAGTTGTCGAGGAGCTTTCTATTCCAAGCACTCTCATGTCATACCTCCTTGATTTCAATCCGGCGATAATCGAACCCCTGTCAAGGTCCTTTTCAATGGTTACCCAAATACACTCATCCGGAACAATCTCTTTGATCATATTTGCCCATTCGATGAAAGTGATTCCATCCCCTTCAAGATATTCCTCGAATCCGATTTCTTCCATTTCATGGGGATCTTCTATTCTATAGACATCAAAATGATAAAACGGGAGCCGGCCATCATCATATTCATTGACGATCGTGAATGTGGGGCTTGTCACATGCTCATCAATACCGAGACCTTTGGCGAATCCCTTGGTGAAGACCGTCTTGCCGACTCCAAGGTCTCCGATAAGACATATGACCTGGCCCGATTCGGCTTCGAGTCCCATCTTGTATCCGATGTCATATGTAGTTTCAGGTGAGATTGAATCAAAAATCATTTATCGTCTCCATTCTTGACATCCTTTTCCTGAATCGGAGCCTTATTAAGTTCACCCTTGACCTTCTCCAGAATACTATCCAGCATTCCCACTTCATCGACATCCACTTCCTTGACCGGCATGACGAAAGCCTGTTCCTTATTGACATAGAACAGGTAATCAAACGGCGTCTTCTTGACTTTTATCAGTTGGCTCCAGTATAACCTGATCGTACCGGTATATTGCTGAACCTCAAACATCTCTTCACTGATATGATAGGTTATGGGATTCTTGAAAACCGGATTTGACAGAACCTGACGCTTCGACTGGGACAACATGTTCAGCGGTGTCAGAATAAGATAGATGAATATCACCATCGCAAACACGGCACTGACAAATTTATCCTCCCAGATAAAATAGCTGATCGGCAGCATCACGACGGATACCAAAGCGAAAATAAGTGTCAACAGACCGCTGATTTTGGTATAGGCGTGAAATAACATAAAACGAAACAGGTCCATTGTTTTTGTTTGTACTGTAACTTGAACAATATCTGGCATATTGATTCCTTTCTTCCAATTCTAATTCTCTTGTCCAATGATCATGGACAGTCCGATGCGCTTCTTATGCATATCAACGCTGATCACCTCGACTTCAACCACATCCCCGATTGCAACGACTTCCAGCGGATGCTTGATGTATCTGTCGCATATTTTTGAAATATGCACAAGTCCGTCCTGATGTACCCCGATATCCACAAAGGCTCCGAAATCGATGACATTCCGCACGGTTCCCTTCAGTACCATACCTTTCTTAAGGTCTTTCATTTCAAGGACATCACTTCTGAGTATGGGTTGAGGCATCTCCTCTCTCGGATCCCTGCCGGGTTTTTCAAGTTCCTTGATGATATCCTGGAGGGTCGGCAGGCCTATATTCAGTTCAGATGCAACGGATTTCATATCCAGCGAAGCCTTGACTGCTTTCCTCAGGTCTGAAGGATTATAATCGGATGACAGTCCGAGCAGTTTCAGCAATGCATCTGTAGCCTTGTACGCCTCCGGATGCACACCGGTATTGTCAAGAGGATTCTTTCCTTTTCTGATCCTAAGGAATCCTGCGCTTTGTTCGAACGCTTTCGGCCCGAGCTTCGGCACCTTCAAAAGCTCCCTGCGGCTTGTGAATTCTCCATTGCCTTCCCTATAAGCAACGACGTTCTTTGCTATCGTCTTGCTGATTCCAGATATGTACTGCAGCAGGGAAACACTGGCCGTATTCAGGTCAATGCCTACCTTATTGACAGAATCCTCAACGACACCTGTCAATGTTTCACTGAGACGCTTCTGGTTCATATCATGCTGATACTGACCGACACCGATGGACTTCGGGTCGATCTTCACCAATTCCGCCAACGGGTCCTGCAAACGCCTTCCGATGGATACCGCGCTCCTGAGGGCGACATCGTATTCAGGGAATTCTTCAGTTCCCAGCTTTGAAGCCGAATAGACAGAAGCTCCCGCTTCATTGACGATGACGTACTGCACTCTGCTCTTCATGGACTTCAAAAGGTCTGCAGCAAACTGCTCCGTCTCTCTTGACGCCGTACCATTACCGATAGCAATCAGTTCCACGTCATGTTTTGCATCAGACCGGCAATGACTTTTTCCGCTTCCTTCACTTTATTGTGAGGAGGTGTCGGATAGATGACTGCAGTATCAAGCACTTTGCCGTATCTGTCGATGACAGCTGTTTTACAGCCGGTTCTGAATGCAGGATCCAGCGCCAGCACGGTCTTTCCTAGAATCGGCGGCTGCAGAAGCAGTTGTTCAAGGTTCTTTCCAAACACTTTGATGGCTCCCTCTTCAGCCTCTTCGGTCATGAGAGAACGGATTTCCCTCTCTATGGCAGGATAAACGAGACGCTTGTAGGAATCCTCAACCGCTTCCCTCAAATAGCTCACACCTGCAAATGCTTCGTTCCGTATCACTTTCTTCTCCAGGTAACGGAGGTTCCTGCTGTGCTCCACATCCACCTTCACACTAAGGCTTTTCCTTCTCACCACGATTGATGGCCAGCACACGGTGTCCAGGCAGGCCTTTTACACGTTCGCAGTAGTCGAAGTACATTTCATAAACCGTGGCCTCCTTATCCTTCACCTTCGTGAAGATCTTGCCGTAATTCATCGTGCTGTCTCTAAGAAACTTTCGGTATTCGGCCTTATCAGCAACCATCTCAGCAATGATATCCTTAGCACCGGCAAGGGCATCTTCAACAGTTTCGACGCCTTTTTCCGGATCGATGAAGTCTTTGGCGACATCCGTCATCCTTTTCCTCTCCTGCTGAAGATATAGAACCATGGCCAGTGGTTCCAATCCCCTTTCCTTGGCAATGGTCGCTCTCGTCCTCTTCTTCTGTTTGAACGGTCTGTAGATATCTTCCACCTCGACCAAGGTAGTGGCTTTTATCAGGGCGTTACTGATTTCACCCGTGAGTTTGCCTTGTTCCTCAATGGTTGTGCGAACCTGCTCCTTGCGCGCTTCAAGATTCCTCAGGTATGTAAGGCGGTCATGCAGATCCCTCAGGGTCTCATCCGAAAGGGATCCGGTCATTTCCTTACGGTATCTAGCGATAAACGGAATCGTGTTCCCCTCATCGATCAAAGACAATGTATTGTCAATCTGCCCTTTCTTCAAGGCAAATTCCTTCATCAGTATTTGTTTAATCTCCATATGGATACCTTTCCAACCGGCATCACCGGTTCAAGTATTTGCGCCGACAGCGCATACTCATTATAATATCAAAGTCCCAATATTTCAACTTTAATCGCACATAATCCAACACACAACAAGAGGCCTCCTGCAACTGACAGGGGCCTCCCTATGATCGTTCCTCAAATGGATTCCATTCGAAGGGCTTATATGTTACTTAATTTGAAATGCTCATGAATCGCCATAACGGCATCATCCACATCTTTTTCATCTACAAGTACGGATATCTTGATTTCAGAAGTGGAAATCATATTGATGTTGATATCCGCATCGTAAAGAGCTTCAAACATCATTGTCGCCACACCGGCATTACTGGCCATTCCGGCACCTACGACGGATACCTTGGCGACATCCTTTTCGTATTCGATACTCTGTGCCTGAAGATGCTCAAGGTTCTCATCAAGAATCCTGTGGACCTCATCAAAGACGTCCTCTGAAACCGTAAAGGAAATATCCTTTGTACCATTGTGTCCGATGGACTGAAGGATGATATCCACATTGATATTGTTCTTTGACAGCAATGAGAACAGGTCAAAGGCCTTTCCGGGCTTATCCTTCACTCCGACAACAGCAATACGAGCAATATTTTTATCTGCGGCAACACCGCTAACCAACATTTTTTCCACTTTACATTCCTCCTTAACAATCGTTCCTTCTGCCTTAGTCAGACTGGATCTTACAACCAATTCCACATTATATTTCTTAGCAAGTTCCACAGATCTGTTGTGGAGTACTTTTGCGCCTAGAGAAGCCAGTTCAAGCATTTCATCATAGGTGATCTCATCCAGCTTTCTGGCAGTCTTGACAACGCGTGGGTCTGCCGTATATACACCTTCGACATCGGTGAAGATCTCACATCTGTCCGCATTCAAAGCCGCCGCCAAAGCAACAGCGGTAGTGTCCGAACCGCCGCGGCCCAGAGTTGTCACATCTTCATATCTATTGATGCCTTGGAATCCGGTCACAAGAACGATGTTTCTTCGCGAAAGTTCCATGCCGATTCTTTCTGCATCGATTTCCTTCAACCTTGCATTGGAATATGTTCTGGTTGTACTCATCTGAATCTGAAAAGCATTCAAAGAAACCGCCGGAGCTCCAAGTTCATGCAGTGCCATTGCCATCAACGCAACCGACTGCTGCTCTCCGGTAGCCAAAAGCATATCCATCTCCCTTTTGGAAGGATTTGGTGATATCTCCCTTGCCTTCTCATGAAGTTCATCCGTTGTGTCTCCCTGTGCAGACAGGACAACAACGACTTTTTCGCCTTTATTGTAATCCTCCAGTATACGGTTGGCAACGTTGTATACCCTATCCCTGTTGGCAACTGAACTGCCGCCAAACTTCTTCACTATAAGCATGTTCTTCCTCCATCTATCATTATCATTTGCTACAGTATTTTTTTTACTGTCCATTCTTCAAAAAATACGGCATGAATGCATGGCCTTCACCGATGAACTTCCCACTCGCTTTCGCACCTGCCTCATCGAAAGAATTATCGCACACCTTTTCTTCATTGCTCGAGTATATGAAGAAAGGTACCGGATCGCTGGTATGTGTCCGTATTCTAATCGGTGTAGGATGGTCAGGCAAAACCGCCAACTTGAAAGGTACACCCTTTTGTGTGAAGTGTTCATAAATGGGACCAACCACGTTCCTGTCGATATATTCAATGGCTTTGATTTTGTTGTCCAATTCACCTCGGTGTCCGCACTCGTCTGGTCCTTCAATGTGAATATATACGAAATCATTGCCTCCTTCAAGCGTCTTGATAGCTGCATCTACCTTGCCCTGATAGTTGGTGTGCAGGTTCCCGGTTACGCCTTCCACATCGATGCTGTCCATCTCTGCGGCGATAGCAATACCTTTCAGCAGATCCACCGCCGAAATCATGGAACCTTTCATGCCGTACAGCTTCTCGAAAGCCGGAATCGCCGGTCTTGTACCCTCACCCCACGGCCAGATGCTGTTTGCAGGCCGAAGTCCTTTCGCCCTGCGCTTTTCATTGACCGGGTGACGGTTAAGGAAATCATAGCTCTCCTTCATCATCTCGTATATGCGTTCGCTGTTGTCGCCTTTTGGCAAATACGCCGTAATCTTTTGACCAAGTATATCGTGGGGAGGTGTCAGTTCAACCTCTGTCGACCCATGGTTCCAAATAAGCGCATGCCGATAGCTGAATCCTTTGTAGAAATGTCTCAAATCGTCCTGAAACCTTTGCTTGACGGCTTCAAGGAGCTCAGCTGCCTCTTCGGTCGAAATCTCATCAGCACTGTGGTCGATGATTGCTTTCTGATCATAATCCTCTTCTTCGGTCAGTGTGACGAAGTTCACTCTGAAGCATACATCATCATCGGCCATCTCAGCTCCTATGCTGATGGCTTCAAGGGGCGACCTTCCTGTATAATACTCTTTCGGATCATATCCCATGACCGAAAGATTGGCCGTGTCGCTTCCAGGACTCATGCCTTCCGGAATCGTAGACAGCAGTCCGATTTCACCGCAGGATGACAAACTGTCAAAGTAAGGGGTATTCGCAACTTCCATCGGAGTCTTGTTATTCAGTTTTCAATCGGCTCATCAGCCATGCCGTCAGCCAGCACTAGAATATATTTCATCTTGTTAACCCTTCTCGATACGGATACGTGATACCACATTCAACCGATACACATCTTCAAGCTGTTCAATCTGTGCAGCCAATTCACCTTCCGTACTCTTGCCGGTTATGAACACTGTTTCGTCTGCGTCCGAAAGATAGGTCACCTCGCCGAAGACTTCCTTGACAGCGTCTTCATGTCCTTGCCCTTCAAGAGCAACAAACATCTGGGCAGGCACCTCGTTCAATGGCAACAGGTCCATGTCCTTTGAATACCAGTGTGTGATGATATTCTTGTCAATATGCTTGACAGCATCCACCACATCAGCAACAACAGCAGATGCTGTCGGCAGCTTGCCGGCGCCGCTTCCATAGAACATCACATCACCGATGACATTGCCCTTAACGAAAATGGCATTGAAGACATCGTGGACGTTCGACAACGGATGGCTGTTTGGTATCATCATCGGCGCTACCATTGCGAAGGCCTTGTCTTCAACCTTCTTGCTGGTCGCCAGCAATTTGATCTGATATCCCATCCCTTTGGCATACTCAAGATCCTTTGGGCGTATCTTCGTGATGCCTTCAGTGTATATGTTCGAATAATCCACATGATTGCCATATGCCAGAGATGAAAGAATTGCTATCTTTCTACAGGCGTCATGCCCTTCTACATCAGCTTCCGGGTTCTTTTCTGCGTATCCGAGATCCTGAGCTTCCTTAAGCACGGATGCGAAATCCAATCCTTCATTTGCCATCTTGGTTAGAATGAAGTTCGTCGTACCGTTTAAAATACCCGTGATTTCGGATATCTCATCAGCCGTCAGCGACTTATTCAATGGCCTGATGATTGGAATACCACCACCTACGCTGGCTTCAAACAGATAGTTGATGCTGTTCTTCTGCGCGATGTCCAGGAGCTCAGGTCCATGGGCCGCAACAAGTTCCTTATTCGATGTGATGACGCTTTTCCCCTTGAGAAGGGCTTCTTTCGTAAAGCTGTAAGCCGGTTCAACGCCACCCATGACTTCCACAACGATATCCACTTCATCGTCGGTGATGATATCATTGAAATCCTTGTTAATACATTCTCAATCGCAGATCCGGGAAAATCCCTCAGGTCCAAAACATATTTGATGTTGATGGCCTTCCCTGCTTTCATTTCGATGCTTTCCTTGTTCGTGCTAAGCACCTCTACAACTCCTGATCCAACGGTTCCGAAACCGAGGATTGCTATATTAACCATAATGTCTACTCCCTTGCTAGTATCTTTACCTGATGTATTCCCTCATATGTTTCGATGATGTTCAGCAGTTCTTCAATATCCCCTGTCGATGGAAGTATCTCGATGCTGATGGATAGGTTTGCAACACCATTGACAGGTATTGTCTGGTTGATTGTCAGGATATTCGCCTTGTAATCAGAAATCCTTTGGATGACTGTAGATAAAAGTCCCGGCTCATCGTCGATCTTGACAAGGAAGGTGATTACACTGCCCCTTCCATTTTCATAGAAAGGGAAAATCGAATCCTTGTACTTGTAAAAAGAACTGCGGCTGATACCCACATAATCGACTGCATCCTGTACCGTCATCGCTTTTTCCTTTTCTATCAGGGCTTTGGCCTGTACAACCTTCAAAAAGACTTCTGGCAACGCCTTGCGTTTTATTATATAATAATTGGCATTATCCGGCATAAAATCCACCACCTTTTGTTCTTGCAGGAAACACATTTGTTTTCGCTAGAAAGATAATAACACAGTTGTCAGATTAATGCAACAATAAAAAGCCGCCTTCTCCAAGCGGCTTTATGTGCATAATACTCATTGGCTTTCCATGTCCGAAATGGCTACTCCGAGTTCAATCTTCTCTTCATCCGACACGATCAGGTCGATATCGATGAGGATAATCATAGATTCCTCCTGTTTCGCCACACTTTTGATGTATCTGCGTGTGATTCCGGCAATGATTTTCGGTGCCGGTTCAATCTGATCTTCACTGATATACAGGATTTCCTTGACGGAATCAACAACAAATCCGATCTTCATGTCATTGGTGTTGACAACGATGATCTTTGTCTCATCATCCGGCTCCTTCTGCTGAAGACTGAACTTCTTTCGCAGGCTGTAGATTGGAAGCACTTCACCTCTCAGGTTGATGATCCCTTCGATATAAGCAGGTGAATTCGGCGTTTTTACAACCTTCTGGTATTTTTCAATACCACTGACTTTCATGATATCCAGTCCATATTCTTCGTTATCGAGCTTAAAGATTACTTGTTGTAATGAAGCCATGATTCTCCTCCTTTATCACTGATTCAATGATGTGTTCCAGATCAGATATCCGTTGATGAACCGGTCAATATCACCATCCATGACCGCAGAAACACCACCGGTTTCCACACTCGTACGATGGTCCTTCACCATGCTGTACGGATGCATGACATAAGATCGTATCTGGCTTCCCCAACCGATTTCTTTCACCTCACCCCGGATATCTTCCATCTCTGACTTTTGCTCTTCCGTCTTCAGCTCGATGAGTTTTGCCTTCAGCATCGACATGGCTTTATCCTTGTTCTTGTGCTGTGAACGTTCATTTTGGCACTGCACGACAATCTTGGTCGGCAAGTGTGTAATCCTAATGGCTGAATCCGTCTTGTTGACATGCTGACCTCCGGCTCCGCTGGCTCGGTATGTATCGATTCGGAGTTCGTCATCCGGAATCTCCAGCTGCACATCCTCATCAATTTCAGGGATCACATCACAGGATGCGAAGGAGGTGTGTCTACGGCCGGACGAATCAAAAGGAGAGATGCGCACCAGACGATGCACTCCCTTTTCCGCTTTAAGATAACCATATGCATTTTCACCCGTAACCTGGAACGTTATGGATTTAATTCCGGCTTCATCACCATCAAGATAATCCAGTACTTCCAGCTTGCAGTCATGCTTGTCCACCCAGCGGCTGTACATCCTGTAGAGCATGGATGCCCAGTCACAGGATTCGGTTCCTCCGGCTCCCGCATGTATGGACATGATTGCATTATGTGAATCGTATGGACCTGACAGCAGAGTCTTGATCCGCAGAGCATCATACTCGCTGACGAACGCATCCTTCATCGACCTGATATCATCGACAAGGCTTTCATCCTCTTCTTCTTCTGCCAGTTCAATCATGGTAAGCAGGTCATCATAGCTTTCTGAAAGGTCTTCATAGGCTTCCACCTTGTCCTTATATCCTTTCAGGGTCTTCATGACTTCCTGGCTCTTGGAAGGGTCATCCCAGAAATCTTCCCGTCCCATTTCGTTTTCCAATGTTTCTATCCTGACTTTTATATTAGCCAAGTCAAAGTGAAACACTCAAATCGTTCAGTTTTTCAGTATAGCTCTGGAGTTCCAACTTCATTTGGTCTAAAGCCAACATCAAATCACCTCTTTATTTTTATTTTATGGATGAATCCATATTTATATTATATTCCGCCACATGATGAGAATCAACTTCATATGGCTAATACATCTCATTAATTGATGAAATACTACATTCGCATCACTCCTCCAGGCGGTAGCTGTAATTCTCGCTTGGGCCGTGACACTGCTTGTATTTCTTGCCGCTGCCACAGTGGCAAGGCTCGTTGCGGCCAAGTTTACGTCCTTCTTTCTTGACCGTTCGTTTATTGGTCTCTTCTCCCCTGTTGGTGGAGATATTCTTGGCTACCCGTTCCCTCTCGAGCTTGTTCCTCGGAGCGATTCTATAAAGCGTTCGAACCGTATCCTCCTGTATGCTTTCAATCATCTCATCGAACATGTCGAACCCGACGAATTTATACTCGACAAGGGGATCCCGCTGTCCATAGGCACGCAGACTGATACCCTGACGCATCTGGTCCATATTGTCGATATGGTCCATCCACTTCTGGTCTATGGCACGCAGAAGAATGACACGCTCAGCTTCCCGCATCATCTCCGTTTCATCGAACTGATTTTCCTTGGCGTCGTACATCTTGGCAGCGATATCCTGAAGGATTTCAATGAACTTCTCCTTGTTGATCTTATCCCTGTCCTCCTCCGAAAACTTGAAGTTCGGGAAAGGAATGATCTTGCTCAGGGATTCACGCATGCCTTTGACATCCCATTCATCCATGTGGTCCATACCATTGGAATGGGCATTGACGTTGCGTTCAACGATTTCATTCACCATGTTGAGGATGATATCTTTCATGTCTTCGCCTTCAAGGACCTTGCGGCGTTCCTCGTAGATGATCTCCCTCTGCTCATTCATGACCTGGTCATAATCCAGCAGGCGTTTACGGATGCCGAAGTTATTGCCCTCAACTTTCTTCTGGGCGTCTTCTATCCTGTTTGAAAGTATGCTTGCACTGATCGGTTCACCATCCGGCAATCCGAGACGTTCAACCGTCGTCTTCATCCTGTCCGAACCGAACAGACGCATCAGGTCATCTTCAAGAGAAATGTAGAATCTGGATTCACCGACATCACCCTGACGGCCGGAACGCCCACGCAGCTGATTGTCGATACGCCTGGATTCATGCCTTTCCGTACCGATAATCTTCAATCCGCCGAGTTCAGTAACCCCTTCAGCCAGCTTGATGTCCGTACCACGGCCGGCCATGTTGGTTGCAATGGTAACCGCTCCAAGTTGACCTGCATCCGCGACAATCTCCGCTTCCCTTTCGTGGAACTTGGCGTTCAGCACCCTGTGACTGATACCTTCCTTTTTAAGATATTTGCTCAAGTTCTCCGAAGCTTCTATGGATACCGTACCGACTAGCACCGGCTGTCCGATAGAATGGCATTCTTTGACCTCTTTGGTGATTGCCCTGTATTTTTCCGGGACGGATTTGTAAACCACATCATTATGGTCTTGCCTTGCAATCGGTTTATTCGTCGGAATGACGATGACGTCCATCCCATAGATGGACCTGAACTCCTCTTCTTCCGTAAGAGCCGTACCGGTCATACCGGATTTCTTGGCATATCTGTTGAAATAGTTCTGGAACGTGATGGTCGCAAGCGTCTTGCTCTCACGCTTCACCTTGACATTTTCTTTCGCCTCAATCGCCTGATGGAGGCCGTTGGAATATCTTCGTCCCGGCATCATACGTCCTGTGAATTCATCGATGATGACAATCTCATTGTCCTTCACGACATAATCCTTGTCCTTGTGCATCAGCTTCAGTGCCTTCAGCGCCAGGTTAATATGATGCTGTATTTCCATATTGTCGGGATCCGCCAGATTCTCGATCTGGAAAATTCCTCCACCCTGCGGACACCCTCTGCTGTCAGTGTTGCGTTCTTCGTCTTCTCATCGACGACATAATCGCCCTCTTCCTCGATATCCTCGTTCATCAAGGCGCTGAGTTTCGTTATCTCACCGATAATACGCCCTTCCTTCAGTCGAAGGGCAAGCATATGGGCCTGTTGGTAAAGATGAGTCGATTTGCTCGAACTACCCGATATGATCAAAGGCGTCCTGGCCTCGTCGACCAATACGGAGTCGACCTCATCGATAATGGCATAGTTCAGTTCCCTCTGGACCATCTCCCTCTTGTAGATGACCATATTGTCTCTCAGGTAATCGAATCCGAATTCGTTGTTCGTTCCATAGGTGATATCGCAGTTATATGCGTGACGCCTTTCCTCATTCTCGATGCCATTGACGATGACTCCGACCGTCAGGCCAAGGAACCTGAACACGCCACCCATCCACTCGGCATCACGGTGTGCCAGGTAATCGTTGACGGTGACCACATGTACGCCTTTTCCTTCCAATGCATTCAGATATGCTGCAATCGGCGCAACCAGCGTCTTACCTTCACCTGTCTTCATCTCTGCTATCCTGCCCTGATGCAGGACAATGGCGCCAATCAGCTGGACCCTGTACGGTCTCATTCCGAGTACCCTTTTGGCCGCTTCACGGACAACAGCAAACGCTTCCACCATCAAATCATCGAGGGTTTCGCCGTCAACATGGCGCTTCCTGAATTCATCGGTCTTAGCCGCAAGCTCTTCGTCACTCAGCTTTCCATCTCGGGTTCAAGCGCTTCTATCTGGTCTACAATAGGATAAATCCTTTTGAGCTCTCGTTCGCTATGGGTCCCAAATATCTTCTCATTATACCCATTTCGTCCACCTTCCAATTTCTTTTTTATAACCATGTTTCAAGAGGTATCCCTCTTTTCCACATTGTAATATTGTATCATCAAAGCCTCTGTCTATCAAGGTCTGAGGCATTACTGCAAGTATTGTATCATATATGGGGAGTGAATCCTATTAAATTACCATAAAAATTTTGTTCGGGGGATATTATCTTGAGGTAAGAAGTCGGAAAATTTGAAATATGCGGGAATTCAAATGCGTGGTGTATCCAAGACGGCGAAAACGGGGGGCATGGGTTGCGTCATGGGCACTCGGGTCATCTGATGGATTTGGGATTAACGTCTGGGAACTCGTTCTCGGATGTTAGTCCCGAATACATCTGTGCCCCGCACGCCCAAAGCAACCCATGTCCCCCTTTCCGCCCGTCTTCAACAACAAAAAAGAAGGATACCCAAACGGATACCCTCCTCAAAATCACAAACTAAGACAATTTCTGCAGTCTCTCTTCCACCTGGTCCAAAAGCCCCTGATACTTCTCCTGCTTATCCCTTTCCGCCTGAACGACTTTTCAGGCGCTTTATTGACAAATCCGGATTGGAAGCTTCTTGACGATACGGTCTACTTCTCCCTGGAGTTTCTTCTGTTCTGCCTTGAGACGGGCAATTTCCTTTTCGATGTCCACAAGTTCATTGAAAGGAATGAACACATTGGCATCCGGTACCATGATGGAGACAAAATCGTCCTCGATGCCTTCCTTGTCCATCTGCACCACTACATCACTGGCTGAAGCTAGCGTTCCCAGGAACACCTTGCCTTCGTTGAAGATTTCGGCAACCTTATCGTTTGAAGCCACAACGATGACCTTGGCTTTCTTCTTCGGTGGAACATTCATTTCCGCACGGATGTTACGGATTCCCCGGATCGCTTCCTTAAGAAGGGAAATGCTTTCCTCTTCCCTGACAAAGTCCCATTCTTCCTTATGCTCCGGCCACTGTGACACCATAATCGATTCGTCGGTATCCAACAGGGTTTTGAAGATTTCTTCCGTTATGAAAGGCATGTACGGATGAAGCAGCTTCAGTGAATTGACAAGAACCGTTCTCAAAGTCCAAAAGAGCTGCCTTCCTTGTCTCATCCTCCTCGTTGTACAGTCTCGGTTTCACCATTTCGATATACCAGTCACAGAACTCTTCCCATACGAACTCTGTCAGTTTTCCAACCGCGATACCGAGATCATACCTTTCCATGTTATCCGTCACTTCCTGAGCCAATCGGTTGACTTTTGAAAGAATCCAGCGGTCAGCTTCTGTCAGGTCAGAAATGGCTATCTCTTCAGGCACCTTGTCAAAATCATACATCATGATGAACCTTGATGCATTCCAAATCTTATTGGCAAAGTTTCTGCTGGACTCTACACGTTCCTGGTAGTAACGCATATCGTTACCGGGAGCATTGCCGGTAACCAATGTCAATCGAAGGGCATCGGCGCCATATTCATCAATGACTTCCAGCGGATCGATACCGTTACCCAGAGACTTGGACATCTTGCGTCCTTCTGAGTCTCTGACCAACCGTGTATCAAGACGGTCTTGAACGGTGACTGATCTGTGAATTCATAAGCCGAGAATACCATTCTCGCAACCCAGAAGAAAATAATGTCATATCCGGTTACCAGTACACTGGTGGGATAGAAGTAATCAAGCTCAGCTGTCTTATCCGGCCAGCCTAATGTGGAGAATGGCCATAAGGCTGAACTGAACCATGTATCCAGCGAATCCTCATCCTGTGAAAGGTTCTTGCTTCCGCATTTTGCACAGGCAGCAGGCGCTTCCTTGGAGACCATGATTTCACCGCAGTCGTCACAGTAGTACGCGGGAATCCTGTGACCCCACCACAGCTGACGTGAGATACACCAGTCTTTGATATTGTACAGCCAGTTAAGATAAACCTTTGCATACCTTTCCGGCTCGAATTTCAACTCTCCTGTTTCAATCGCTTTGATGGCAGGCTTCACAAGTTCGTCCATCTTTACAAACCACTGTTTCTTGATCAACGGTTCCACCACCGAATTACAGCGGTCATGTGTTCCGACATTGTGTACATGGTCCTCGATCTTGATCAGGTAACCACCTTCTTCAAGGTCCTTCAGCACGGCTTTTCTGGCATCATACCTGTCCATACCTGCGTACTTGCCGCCGAGCTCATTGATGGTACCGTCGTCATTCATGACATTGACCTGTGGAAGATCATGACGGAGACCGACTTCGAAGTCATTGGGGTCGTGGGCAGGTGTGATCTTGACGACACCGGTTCCGAATTCCATATCGACATATTCATCTGCAACGACCGGAATCTCTTTGTTCATGAGGGGCAGCATCACCTTCTTGCCAAGGATACCTTCATACCTTTCATCCTTCGGATTGACCGCAACCGCTGTATCTCCCAACATGGTCTCAGGTCTCGTCGTTGCTAGCTCGACGTAGCCTTCTTCACCGACAATCGGATAACGCAGATGATAGAAATGACCGTTCTTTTCCTCATGGTCGACCTCTGCATCCGAGATGGTCGTCTCACAGGTCGGGCACCAGTTGATGATCTTGTTCCCCTGGTAGATGAGCCCTTTTTCATAGTATTTTCGAACACTTCAAGCACTGCATGATACAGGCCTTCATCGAGTGTAAACCTTTCCTTTTCCCAGTCGCAGGAAGCACCGAGCTTCTTCAGCTGGTCAACGATGATCCCACCGTATTCCTCTTTCCATTGCCAGGCTCTTTCCATGAATTTCTCACGGCCCAGATCCGATTTCAGCAGGCCTTCCTCCGCCATCTTCTCAACAATCTTCACCTCTGTAGCGATGGCCGCATGGTCAGTGCCCGGCTGCCAGAGGGCTTCAAAACCCTGCATGCGCTTCATCCGGATCAGGATGTCCTGCAATGTGTTATCCAGGGCATGTCCCATATGCAGCTGCCCGGTAATGTTTGGCGGTGGAATCACAATTGTGAAAGGCTCCTTATCCGGATTCGGTTCCGCATGAAAATAGCCCTGCTCCATCCATTCCTTGTATAATCTTTCTTCCATCCCTTTGGGATTATAATTCTTTGCCAATTCTTTTGCCATGATATCTCCTTAAATATATTTATTTCATCATTTACATGAATACCTTTCAGACTCTGAGGTTCAAACACCGAAAGCTATCAGCAGAATACCTATCAGGATACAGGTGATGCCGACGACATATAATACCCACATGCTCTTTCGGACCATCGTCATGAATTCCTGTTCCGTCTTCGATGCTCTTTCCTTCTGCTTCTGCACATCCTCCTGGTCATTGATAAACGTTGTCTTCGAAGTCAGTTTTCTTGTGGACCGGACCATGAAGTGCCCTGTGAAAAACACAATAAGCCCCGTTCCGATAAGTATGATTCCCAATTCGCCCAACCGATCACCTCACTTCCTTAAAACAATAAAAAAAAGCCTTTTCGCAAAGGACGAAAAAGACCGTGGTACCACCTTAATTTCCAGAAACTGGACACTTTATCCCGGCATATGACAGACTGGCGGCATGAACCAATCATACCGGATGCTTCAGCTGCATCCATACCGGTGTTCATGTATAACGGCATGACCCGCAAACACCTATCAACGCCGGTCATCCTTCCATCATGCATTGTCATACTCCATTGCATGCTGCCATGACCAACCTTGGTTCTCAGCGTTCGACTCAAAAGCTACTTCCATAAGACCTGCTGCAGGAACCTTTCAGCCGGTGGATTCCTCTCTCTACTCAGTGGTCGCTTATGTACTCCTCTTTATCAATGTTTTGCACATTTCTCGTTTTTACCATAATATTCGATTATTGGTATTTTGTCAAGAGCTGGATTTTTATCGTCCCAACCCTTATAATTGAAATGAATAGACATCTTAATAAAAAGGGGAAAATGATGAAATCAAATATTAATTTTCACGGAAGTGATATTGAACGAGTAGCCAAGCACTTCGGGCTAAAAGAAGAAGACATCTGCAATTTCAGCGGTAATGTCAACCCTATGGGTCTTTCCGAACAGCTGAGGCATAAGCTCATAGAAAACATCCATCTGGTGACAAGCTATCCGGATCCGGATTACGTGAAACTGAAGCATAACATCGCTGAATACGTCGATTCAAAAGAAGAATATGTTCTTCTGGGCAACGGCAGCACCGAACTGATTGCCCATTACATTGATTACGTAAACCCTAAAAAGGTACTCATCGTCGGTCCCACCTACTCAGAATATGAGAAGAAGTCCCGAACCCTGAATGCTGAGGTTCACTACTGCCCTCTGAAAATGGAATCCGATTTCACCCATGATATCGCCGAAATCATACACGACTGTCATGAGGATATTGACTTGCTGGTGCTCTGCAATCCCAATAATCCGACTGCGTCCTGCATATCTTCCGAAGGGCTTTTGCCTGTCTTTGACCACTGCAAGGCTTTCGGCACCCACATTTTGATCGATGAAACCTATATGGACTTTGTCGATGATGCTCACAGCGTCAGTGCTGTTTCTCTGATGGATGCTTATGACAACTGCATCGTCCTTCGGGGTTTTTCAAAGTTTTTCGCAGCCCCGGGTCTTCGTCTTGGCTACGGTATCACGAGTGATATGAATTGTCATCAAAGCTTGGAAAAGCAGCGTCACCACTGGTCCATCAATTCCCTGGCAGCCTTTGCCGGCAAGGAGCTGATGATGGATCAGGATTTCATCACGACCTCCCGGGACTATATAAAGAAAGAACGGGAAAGAATCGATTCCATACTCAGGCAGCATGATAAGATCAAAGTCTATCCAACCTCAGCCAATTTCTTCTTCATCGAATTGCTCGACCCTGACCATAATGCCACCGGCGCCTTTGAATACTTCATCGAAAAAGGCCTCATGATTCGTGACACCAGCAGTTTTCCGTTTTTGCACGGAGAATTCATCCGCTTCTGCATTCTGAAAGAAGAAGATAACGACCGGTTGCTAAAAGCTCTTTTTGATTATCTGTCGCTCTAGCACAGAACAAAGTGTGTGTTCCACACACACGGTTCCGCTTCCAGCGGATTGTTCCGGATGTCGACTAGGCTGCATAGGCGAGCAGTAACCGCAGGTTACGACCAGCCGGAAAGTTCTTCGGTCGAGAACTTTCCTAGCACAGAACAATATGAGGATGTTGATGGCCAATTCAGGTCATCAACATCCTCTTTCATTTCTAGTAATCGCTGTCCGCAACCTGGTGGTTCATGATCTTCACACCAGAACTGGCTCCAATGCGGTCTGCACCGGCTTCAATCACAGCCATGGCTCCGTCATAGTCACGAACACCACCGGATGCTTTCACTTTCGCTGCCGATCCGACAGTCTTTCTCATCAAGGCAACATCTGCAACGGTTGCTCCGCCTGTACTGAATCCTGTGGATGTCTTGACAAAATGCGCCTTTGCCTTGACTGACAGTTCACAGGCTCTTACTTTTTCCTCATCTGTCAACAGGCAGGTTTCGATGATGACTTTGACCGTTTTGCCTTCTGCGGCATCGACAACCGATTTGATGTCTTCATAGACCACATCATCCAAGCCATCTTTGAGGGCTGCGATATTGATGACCATATCGATTTCATCCGCTCCAGCCTTCACAGCCAAACCGGTTTCAAAAGCTTTAACCTCTTTGGTTACAGATCCAAGGGGAAATCCCACAACGGTACAGACCATGACATCCGACCCCTGAAGCTGCTCCTTCACCAAGGCCGTATTATATTGATTGACGCATACCGAAGCGAATCCGTACTCTTTCGCCTCATCGCATATTTTGATCAACTGCTCTTTGGTCGCATCGGGTTTCAGAATCGTATGGTCGATATACTTGGCTAAGTTCATTTTCTACCTCCATTTTCTTATCACACTGCTCTTCATGTGAACTTTCTTATCTCACTCCTGAACAAAGTGTGTGTTCCACACACACGGTTCCGCTTCCAGCGGATTGTTCCGGATGTCGACGAAAGTTCTTCGGTCGAGAACTTTCCTAGTTCTGAACAAAACTTCGTTCCCATTCCAGTATCAGGAATATGCATAGACTCAATTCTATCATATCCCTAATTCTCGATAACAGCAATAGGCCAACCGCACAGCATGTTATTACATTAATACATATTGTTTATTTATACTTTGGCAACAAATCAGATCCCTGTGACCAACTCAGGTCCTAGGGAATCATATAGGATTATGCGCCGTTCAATCCCAGATTCCGTATCATCCTGTACACCCCCGGTATGATTCCATCCTCATAGAAAGTCATGGGCTCTGTATGGGGAAAGTAAAGAATCATCCGATAAATATAGACTCCAATAAAAACAGCAGCCAAACCGGCAAGCACCAGACTGAGAATGACTTTTCTCCTTCGGTCATCCCCGGTTCCATACATCTTGTAAGCAACCAGAAGAGCTAATGGCACCAGCATGAACAGCGGATGGTCAGCTGCCGCCTCTTTCCAATCCCCATGCAAAAGATGTATGTAACTCCTCGTCATCCCGCAGCTTGGGCAAGGCAATCCCGTGAAGCTTTTTATGGCACAGGTAACCCGGGAACCCACCAGCGATCGGACAAGGTAATATCCTATGAACAGCAGAAGGAACACCAACCACTTCCATGATCTTCTATTTGTCGGCTTCATATTTCCTGACACATTCGACAAAGTGGTCTCCCCGCTCTTCAAAGTTCCTGTATTGATTGTAGCTTGACGCAGCTGGAGAAAGCAGGCAGGCCTGTCCGGGTTTGGTAATCCTGTAAGCTTCGGCCACGGCTTCTTCCATATCCGCGGCGAGGAAGCACCTATCCTTGTCAACCATCAAATCCCGTACCTTATGACCGGTTATCGGCAGGCATATGATGTTCAGTTCATCATGACCATCAAGGAAATCGGCAAGTTCCCGATAGTCGATTTTCCTGTCGAAGCCTCCTATGATAAGAGTCCCAAGCTTCTCAACGGATTCAACAGCCTTCAAGGCAGCTTCGGGAATCGTTGAGATGGAATCATTGTAGAACCGAATCCCACTGTATTCGCCGATATCCTCAAGCCTGTGAGGAAGCCCTTTAAAATCACCCAGGGATCGGATCATCGCTTCATGGGGCATATCCATGACGCCGATTTCTTTCAGCTTATCTACGACAACAAGTGCGACCAACGAGTTCAATAGATTGTGTTCTCCAATCAGGTTTCTCGGGAAGTCTGCTGAAGCGATATCCCTGACACTTCCATCCTGTTCAACCTTGACAATCTTGTCATCATCGACAAAGTAACCGGGATCGCTGATATGGTTTTCAGATAATGCCCGAACGCATAATAATTCCTGTCGTCATAGATCTTTCTCAGTGTGCTGATCTTATCCACAAGCACATGGTTATCACAGCCATATATCAACACCTGGTCTTTCGGATTGTTCACCATGGCCTTGAAAGCTGGAGCTTTGAATCCTGATAGGCCTCATAGCCTCATAATTGTTCAGATGTTCTTCAAACAGGTTCAAAATCGCTCCGAACCTGGGCCCCTTTTCAAGAATTCCGTTTGAAATGAAGACATCTCATAGACATACCACGTCTCACCGTCATCCTGCAAAAGACATTCAAGGGCAGGGTATCCAATATTGCCCACCAGCTGCACTTTTCCCCCGCCTTCTTCGATCATGTGGCGACGACTGAACTTGTGGTGCTCTTGCCTTTGGTCCCTGTAATACCTATACAGCGTTCTCCCAGATAATCCATAAACAGTTCCGTCTGGGACGTGATTCTCTCCCTCTCAAGATATTTCAACAGGTATCCTGGAAGCCCCGGTGTCTTGAATATCAGATCGAATCCTTCAAGACCCTTCAGATAATCGTCTGCCGGTATAAGTCTTGTTGTGACATCCTTCTTCAGCTTGAGATACGCTTCGACACTATCTGTATTCTGGTCCATGATAAAAAGTTTGAGATCGCATTTCAGTTGATTCAGCAGATGATAGGTGCTCTTTCCTTCCTTGCCGAACCCAAGAATCAATATGGATTTTTCATGGAATTTTTTTGCTAGCAGTTCTTTTATACCATTATTTAGACTCAAAGTATCTCATCTCCTTTTCCAACAGCAAACGATGCTCCTCGGGTACAAGGTCTCCTTCCTCGTAATCCGAAGGCTCGTCAATCATAGTCTGGCCTTTGATGCTGATATAATGCTGAAGCAGCTTCGCATCGCTGTATTTGTCAAGGGTCAGATTCAACGCATGTCTGACCTCCCATATCGTACCCACACATTCAAAAGGCTTTGTTTCCCTTATCCCGATGAGTTCTTCAAAGACAGGCACCAGGCTTTCATCTTCCAGAAGATCCTTGCCGAACTGCGCAATCAGCTCCCCCCTTTCAACATAAGGTGAGAGTATGATGTATACAAACAGGCACTTGGGACACGCCCCGCACCAGGTATTCTCCTTCTTTCCCCTGTTGCAGCTTCTATATACCGAATGGTATTTCACATACCTTGCAAACAGCTCACCGATCTGTATCTCGTACAAAGGGCGAAGCAAACTGAAATAACCGATGTCGCCTGTAAGGAATTCATGAAGGTATCCGGAAAAATCATTCTCGAACTCAAAGCTCTTCGAGTACTGATGATTGAAGGTTGTTCCGATGACGCTGGGTTCGTTTGCACTGCGTTCATTGGATAGAGGAATGAAACGCTTACCGACAAGAGCTGCGCCAAGAACGGATATGAATGCCAATATCGCCGAGAACGGAACGTGCCCGTTCAGATAACCCTCATCGTTCATCCTGAGCATGGTCTTGTCAAAAATCCGTTTAGCCTCCAGGTAGCCCTTGTATCCTGCACTTCAATACAGTCATAGGCTGCTATCGGGGGACTCATCACGAACGGCACATTGTCAGAGATACTCTCCTTCAATATTTCCAGGGTCACCACCGAATCCTTTCCACCACCGACAGGAATTAGGTTCCTGAAGTGTCGAGTCTATTTGACCTGACGTATCTGTCTGAATCCAATGCAGCTGCTTCTATCCTGATATCCACAAAAGACTCTTCTGAGACCATGTCGACCATCTCGTTCAGATAGATGAACTCTCCCAGGCCATGATAGAAGAGCTTCCGGAACCACCTGATCTGATTGTCTCCGAGATATCCGCACCTGACTATCAGGTTCTTCGGACAGGCGAGTTCCAGTAATTGATCGTTTCGATCATACCGATATGGAATATGAAATTCTCCAGTTCATCAATTCCAGTCGTATCCATATGGACATTCCCCGCTGTCTCATAGGTCACTTTATGGGTAAAACTCACCCGATTCCCTTCACCTTCCAAGCTATAGCTGAATCTCAAGCTCAATCGTTCATCTTCCACTTGATATTCATAGGTCTCATATATGAAGGAATGGTATTTTTCTTTAAGTTCAAGATAATTCATCAGTTGTCTCCTCTTATCGATGCCATGTTTATCAATGTCTTTACACATGGCTTTGTAATCATTCTATCACACCACCTGGTAAGCGTCCACTTTCAAGGTCCCAAAAAAAGAACGGTGTGACCGCAGTCAGACCGTTCTTGGTATGTCCGTTATTTCCTTATGCGTCAATCATATCCACATTTCATCAATCGCTATCCCGTCCGGTCCGGTCTGGTCCTGCACATTTTGTTAAAATCGTAGAACTT
>LQAG01000157.1_pt1 | contig 28202 bp, 31 predicted proteins | sample 1535801 | NCBI WGS metagenome assembly LQAG01 (sample SAMN04331584, study PRJNA305678) | bioreactor metagenome | isolation source: bioreactor_3 inoculated with Wadden Sea sediment 1st replicate of a... | place: Germany:Bremen
CCCCGCCGGGAGCCCCAAGGACCATCCGCCCCAACTCCCCAGCAATACAAACAATCAGAACAATCGGCCTGAAAGACATATCTCAAATCCTTCACTTCGTCGGGTGAAAATTAACACTCAATAGACCACAGGATATAATCATGACGGCAGATGATCAAGAATAACGATTTCCGGTTGCCTTTTCGAGCCTGATAGCGTATATAGTACAGCCCATGCGCCCGTGGCTCAGCTGGATAGAGCGTCGCCCTCCGGAGGCGAAGGTCACAGGTCGAATCCTGTCGGGCGTGCCAATAAATCAAAGCTTAGCGATTACTCGCTACGCCTTTTTGTTTGTGTGCCCAAATTTTAAGAGAACGACCTTTGCCTCAAGAAATGGACTACATTCCAGCAGGTAGCGGTCATCTCATTTTGACTCTTGCCTTTTCTGGGCATGGCATTTGTGTAATTTTCACAACATATTACGAAATGAATCATGCCAAGAGTTTTCTACATCAAACGCGCTCGCGATTCAATCACGCCAAACGACCTTTTCCATAGAAACTCTTCTTTTCTGTAACATTCATTGTACGGTTTAAATATCCATTGCCAACCTTTGGGTAAAAGTTGGCCCCGGACTAACCTGTCTTGGCAAAAAGGCTATAGCTACAGGATAGCTTTGGGGTATTTATAAAAGTTCGAGAACCGCTATGATAAATGGGATAAGGCCAACACCCCAAACCTGAAATCTCCACCTTTTTACAAATCCTCCAAACGCGAGACACACCAATATCCCACTTATGGCTACCTGAATATTCAGCGATTTCTGATGCTGGGCAAGCTTTGTCCATGGTGCCATGTGAACAATTGCCTCAAAGCCTGTTACGAGCAATATCGCAAACAGGCCCCCCGCAATAACACTCAATCTAAATGCTGATTTTTCCGCCTTCTCTGCCTCTTGGGTCGATTTAGATAGGTTGAAAGCTGTTTGCTCTGCATCATTGGCACGTTGCAGGGCGGCCGCAGCAGTTTCTTCGTGATCTTTTAGAGCCTGCTTTACGACATCAAGCTCTTGACTGACCAAGGAGAGGGCATGTCCCGCCTCTTCTTGCTCAGTTTTGTATTGCTGTCGCTCTTTTTCGAGAGCGCTAGTTTCGACTTCTCTCTGCTGCTGTTCCTTTTTAATCGTATTTCAAGAGCGGTTTTTTCTTCCAGCAAGTGCTTGTTTTCTTCTACAAATGCAATTTCAACCTGTTCCTCGAACTGAGTATCGTTTTCTGTTGTCCGCAACCGATCTAACAGCAAATCGTTTGACATCATTTTGAAGGCCGTTTGTTCAGGCATGTTCTTATATGTTGCCAGCACCCGAATCATTTTAGAGCACGCTTTACCTCCACCACTCCCGATGGCCCTAAACTCAGGAAGAGCAAAGGTTTCTGCAAAAGCATCCTCGAAGCTCTGGCTTGGGGGGATAAATGGGCGGAGAATTTGCCAGAAAATGTTGGGCAATAGAACACAGGCTCTTTGACCATTCCTTTTTGAGGTCTCCCAATCAAAGCGGAAGAGAGAATAGTCGCATGTAATGATAAGGCTCCTGCATCAAGGGTCGTTTTTAGCATCACTACGAAGTCGCCGCGCCTGTTCTAATATTGTGGCATCATGCATTATTGGTTCATAGCCTTTATCCCCTCGGCCTATCTTTTCAAGGAACTCCTTGTATTCATGGTATAGATCAATTTGTTTCTGAGTATACTCTTCGTTTTTATGCGGACGGTATACCTTGATTTCCTTCACCTCTAAGAGCTGATCAAAGTGCTCGTAAGGGCGTAAAAACTCATCCACATCAAGAGCTTTTCCAGCGTTGCTTTCATGAAATTTCTGTTCAATTCCAGAGAGGTTTCGAGAATCCGCAGCGGCTTTACTTAAAGATCGAGTCCAGGTTCGAGATCTGAGAATATCTGCATGATGACCAATTGTTCTCAGCATTTCTTGCCCTGTTGCCTCATGGTATCGAAGCTTGAAAGGGATGTTGTTTTCGGAGATAGCGGACAGGAGGTCGCGAGAAACCTGCACCTGAGAATTGTAAATGTAAATCCAATATGCCAAATAGGAAATTAGTATCAAGGAAGATGGTCAGTTCTTTGAGCTGAGCTTGCAGCCGCTTGGCCAAATCTTCGGGAACCTCCAGTGTATAAAAGTTGAAAGCACCGTCAGCAAGCTGAATAACATACGCTGAGCGGTCCTGATCTGTCCCGACCTTTACAAAAAAATCTGGGATAGCACGGGCTGCAAGCGAGTGTAGCTCCGGAGGAAGTTCATCAATGATTGATTCACGCAGGATTGTAGATAGGCTAGTTTCATACTCAGTATCGGTTTTGATAGAAGGATCTAGTAGCGCGGCAGCTGGATGCCATGCCGCCGAAATGTACGTGATAAATAACGTCGCAAAACGGTCCATGCAGGGTCAAGGGGGAGTTCTGGGTAGTTGTGCTTAATTCGTCGAACCAGTGCTCTTTGACACGAGCTTCTATGTGTCGAGCATTTTCCGACCGCTCACGGATCTCTTCCGATGCTTCCTGGCTGAGAACATAGTTAGTACCAGCCGCCCTGGTTACGATTTCATTTTTTTCAAGTGAATAAAGGGCGCTGTCAAGCTGGTGCTCCGGTATGTTTAACCCCAAAAAAGATTCTATTTTTTTTACTAAAACAACCTGGTGATTCAAAGTGCGTTTCAGGAAACTCTATCAGGCACAAAGTGATGAGGCCGCGCAACGTTGCTTGTGGATCACCGGTTTTGGCAACGGCAACAAAGTTACACATCTGCTCAAATGCGCGGCTAAAACTGCTTGCAGATATGCGATCTGTCTGGTCTTCCCTCATAATTCCTCCCACGACTCTTTTGATAAAATAGCTTTATGCTTAAAGCGCCAAATACAATTTATATGTTCATTGATCTCTACACCCCCCTATTTTGGGGTGAGTCACAAGCGCCCGGTTGACCGAGCGAGTAATTGAATAGAATTCAGTATCCTAGACACGACTGCCTTTGTCAAAACTTTGAGCATTCTGCTCACAGAAAACATTTTTGGGGTTTTCAATAATCGAAAAATCACTTTGCCAAGGACAAATCATTATAATCGGTCAATTTGCATAAATAGTGACCTAATTTTTATCCGTCCACCCCTCAAGCCGGAGTGGTGCTTTTCTTCTGGACAGGTGAGGAGCGACACCAGTCTTAGTCCAAGCCAACATTCCTGCAAAGGTTAGCCACCGGCCTCTATTTTATTTGACCAGACGTAACCTCATCATCCGGTACAAACTCCACCAGATCCTCTACTCGACAACCGAAAAACGCACACAACTTCCCAACATTATCCGTCGTCGTGTTGTAACCACGCTGATTCAGAATCCGTGAAATTGTAGGCCGAGCAACATTTGCCCCTTCAGCCAACTCAGCAATAGTCAATCGCCGCCCTTCTCTGAATTCCCAATCGGATATTAATTTTTCAAGTGAAAACGAATCACTTCAACCTCCTTTTCAAAGCTACATCATAGCTCAAAACACAACCTCTTTCACGCTCAATTTGAATCATATTTGAAACATATAAATCCAAAATGACACAAAAAGCACAAATACGACTTGAACGATCGAATGCCTATATATGATTCATATAAATCACAAGACTCTTATCGTTTCTTTTCGGCACAGAGTCAATTCACTTAAAGGAGAACTATCATGAACAACAACCTACATGACAACAGAAGAACTGGCAAAACGCTTACGCTACGACGCTCACTATATCCACACAGCATTGAAGGATGCTGTGTGGCTTGAAGGAATTCATTACATCCGCTCCTTCTGGCGTCGCCGTGTCCTCTATATCTGGGAAACCATAGAACAGGACATGGTCAAGGTTTCCATGGAGCAGAAACCGTCAATTCCGATGGCGAATGGAGGTGTATGCTATGGGTAGTGTGAGAACCAGAAATAGTCAGCTTTTTTTCGATTTCCGCTTTAAAGGAATCCGATGTCGCGAACAAACCTTACTTGAGGACACCCCCAAGAATCGCAGTAAGTTGGAAACCTTCATGGCTCAGATTGTCCGGGAGATCAAGTCGGGAACATTTCAGTATGAGAAATACTTCCCGGACAGCAAGAACCTTGAGCGTGTCCATAAAGAGCCGACAGTCAAACAAGTTGTTCAGCCTCTGCGAAAGATGGAATCTCCGCTGTTTAAGAATTTTGCTGAAGAATGGTTTCTGGAGAATGAGATCGCTAGAAGATCAGTTATCAGGAAACAATTCGGGGGACACTTGATAAACATCTTATCCCCCATTTCGGAGAAAAAGAAGTCGGCTGCATCACCAAGGGAGATATCCTTAAATTCCGTTCCTCACTCGCCAAAGTCCAGAACGGAACCAAGATCGGATTATCTCCTGACCGAATCAATCACATCATGACGCCTTTGCTCATGATCCTCAATAACGCAGCTGAACGTTTTCAAAATCATCGAAAGTCCCGAAGACAGTCGTCGGTCCATTTTCACTCGAAGAGGTGCTGCTGTTTTTATCTAAAGTCAGGGCTGATTTCAGGGACGACTACCCTATCCGTTTCTTCGCGGCTATGCGAACAGGAGAAATCGACGGTCTCATGTGGAAAAACATTGATTTTGATCGGCATTCGAATCCTGTCAGGCGTGCCAAAATTAAAATCAAAAAGACCCGGACGGGACTAACCCGTCCGGATCTTTTTTTTTGCGCGAGAAGATCAGAACCGAAGTAAACGGGGTCCACACCAAAGAAAGGAGTATAGACAATAATCCTTGCCCTGAAAACCGATCAAATTTCCATTCTCGATTACCCGCACATCACCCAGACACGCAACCGATAATTTTCAAAGATTCGAAACCCACATGCGCTACGTTGGATAAGTTCCATCTTTCGTATTTTTTTAGGCAGAGCCGACCGTTCCTCAATAACGTGGTCGGGCCCAAATGAGCGGGCGCGAGTAGGATTCGTTGTCATATTGGAATCAAATAAAAAAAGACGGTGCTCATAACAAGCACCGTCTTTTCAAGGAGATCAGAATGGGAGGACTCAGATTGGGGTCCAAGTCCAAATATTCCATTGCCAAAATAATAGCACACATTGTGAAAGTTTCACGTCATTATTCACGCAGAAAAGAAGAAACAACAAGGATCTCAAATTCTCAACAGAAAAAAGGCTAAAACTCAAAGGGGTTAAGATTGTTTTCCTTATCGACGCGAAAGAAAAAAAAGACCGCCTTCATAAAGAAATGTATAAAATGGGTTGAAATATAGACTCAAGAGTGGTACTTATCTGCCTCCGTCGGAGCGTAGCGCAGCCTGGTAGCGCGCTTGGTTTGGGACCAAGATGTCGGAGGTTCGAATCCTCTCGCTCCGACCAAATCAAGAATAACGCTGATCTTTCTTAAAAGGTCGGCGTTTTTTTGTATCTGAACAAAGAGAGGATTCGAAGCAAAGTGAGCGCTGACTGAATGTCAGAAAAGCGGCCAGGACGGCCGCGTCAGCAAACGGGAGGGGACCTGCGCAGGAACCCGCACGATGCGGGTGACGTAGTCGGCAAATCCTCTGGCTCCGACCAAATTAAAAAATAAGCACTCAGCCAATTTGACCGGGTGCTTTTTTTGTGCCTCCGGGATGAACCTGGTCCTGTTCCACACACCGTTTCTTTGTCGATTTCCTTTACATACCTATTGACCTGCCTTTATGAATGACGCAACATACTTGATTTACTGGAATTTGAAAAAATGGAACAATAATTGCTTACTTCTTTAGTGATATATAACTCAGGGACAAGGAGTAAAAATATGAAGAATATACTGATAGGAACTCTTGTCTGTTTATTCGTAGCAGGAATGTTCTCTAATGCGATGGCAGCCGTTATGACCAACTCCTCAAATGACGGATTTGAAGACCTGCTGAGTGGAGATGCATATTCGTACTATCAAAACAGCGGTGACCTGGTAGGAAGCGTGATTTCCGGCAATATTCAAAACTCTACGGATTTGTCCACATTTTTAGTTGACCATGGTTTTCGATCAGTGGTCTGATCCAGGTCGATGTCGATTTTTATGGCTGGGATGGAAGCTCAGGTGGCGGCGTCAATTATCTTGGGACAACCGCTAATGATGGCAAGGTGGACAATATAAGTGACGGCTACACAAGCGGGACCTGGAATACCGTGTTAGATTCAACGGTACTGAACTTTTACAGTGTTAAGGCAGGTGACTACTCGGCAGTCTATGTGCAAAACCCGGCTGACAGTTCAGGCTCATGGAGCACATACGATTTATGGCTGGCGCGTTCAAGCGACTCGAGAGGAAATTCATCATCGATATCAGTTTCACACTACGTAGCCGGCTTGGGGGACGCTGCTCCAGTCCCAGAACCTTCCACCATTATTCTTCTCGGTAGTGGCTTAGTAAGCCTGGCCTGGTACGGACGGAAGCGAAAGAGATCGTCGCAGTGTAAAAAATCCTGACATTTCAAAGCGGAGTCATCACGACTCCGCTTTTTTATCGCTCGGTGAAAATGGTATTGTGGTCCGCCGGGTTGGGTTAATGACAATGAAGTAAGCCCCCTCTCTAAGAAGATACCTTTTTATTGTCGGAACTGCTTTTCATTCATGAGTGGAGACAGCATTCTTTAAAAAATAATCGTCAAGCGCAACAAGTAAATCATCCGCAGACAGATCTGTTGCTGTTCGAGTGCCAAGCCCTTCATTTGTTCGCAAGTAGAGGTCAAAGCGAGGAGTCCGTAGTCCGTTATCTGCTTTGACACTTTTACCGGCAATAAGACCGATATCGGCTAACTGTGGCTGGGCACATGAATTGGCGCAACCGGAAATGGCCAAACTGCGGCCAACCAGCTTTTGCTCATAGCGTTGTTGAAGTTGTTCAGCCAGGGAGCGCGTTGCCGTCAGCCCCATGCGGCATTCGTGACTTCCCGGACAAACGCGTAGGACCGAATATGGCTTCTCAAGACCGTCAAATCCACACTGAGTCAATACCTCGATCAGCTGCTGACGTTCTTGCTGACCCGCCGGCAATAAGGCCACATTCTGATCGGTCGTTACTTGCAGATAATCGATTCCAACACCTTGGCCGCACCAACCAACAGTCCAAGCCGTTCAGCACTGAGTTCACCAGCAAAACAGGAACCACCAACTTTAAATCGTCTTGGGTACCAGAAACCGGCAGCAAGGTCTTGTCAAAAACATCTTTAGACGAAACCGGCACGGATTGCTCAAGTTCAATCTCCACCAGACGTCTGAACTCATCTTCCCCGCGACTTGCAATAAGTGATTTCAATCGCTTCGGAGGCTCAACATTGGCGGCATAAACCCGCACAACAGCCTCAGCCAATGTCAACAGCTCAGTTTCCGGTATCCGCCGCCGGTAAAGAATCGCCGCCTGAGGCGCCCGGCCTAACCCCCCACCGATCCAGACATCGTACAAAACCTGTCCGTTATCCTGATCAACGTAGACAAAAGCCAGATCCTGAATCAAATGACGGCTGCCGCTGTAATCGGCTTCAACCGCTATCTTGAACTTTTTCGGCAAATCTTCGAAGTGTGGATTACCGCTGAAATGAAGGAGCAATTTTCGTCCCAGCACCTGAGTATGGTTAAAACCCTTCCCAAAACCGCTACTGCAGGAAATACCGCGCACCGCACCACCGCAAGCACCGCGCGAAAACAGCCCCACAGAGGCCATAGAACGTTGCACCAGTGGGACCTGTTTGAATTCAAGCCCGTGAAACTCAATACTGCCACGGGTGGTCAAATGAAAAGTTCCTCTACCGTATGTCTGTCCCAACCGGGCCAGCACATCCGCTTGAGAGAGTGACAGTAAACCACCGGCAAGTTTGACCCGCATCATCAATTCACCGGCATCGTTCTGCTGATAAATTCCCTCCAGCTTTAACGCTTTCGCATCAATCATCATCTATCTCCAAACCTTATCTCTCACATCAAACAGTTAAATAAACGATAAAAAAAATATCATTACACAATATGTAAATCAACTTTATTATTTTTTATCTTGACTAATAAAATCAAGAAATATAGTTTTTGACACTTTTTTATCCCATAATGTTTAGTTTTAACGGATGAGGACCATGGAATCACATCGACGCAGTCTGGTAAAGCCCTCTCCTGGCGCCTTTTGGCGACGTTTATTACAACCGGAATTGTCTTCGCATTAACCGGTAAAGGGGAATTTGCTGCAACCATAGGCGTTGCAGACACAGTCGTTAAATTCTTCATCTACTTTGCTCACGAGCGACTCTGGAATCGGATTCCCTACGGCCGCAAAACTCAGGAGCCGGAATATTTCATCTAGGAGAAGAACAATGCACCTGCCACCATCGTATCAACAACTCAATGACATCAGCGATCCCAAACAAATATTGGAGAAGGGACTGAGCTGTATTGAAGGTCCCGTGGTTCTGGCCTGCTCATTCAGTATGGAGGATATCGTACTGATCGACATGCTGCAGCAACAAGAGCAACAGGTTCGTATCTTTGCCATCGACACAGGCCGCCTGAATGAAGAGACTCTGGAAATCGCTGAAACGATCCGTCTGCGTTACGATATTGAGATCGATTGGTACTTTCCCCGACACGACGCGGTGGAAAAGCTTGAGCGGGACAAGGGGCTGTTTTCATTCCGTGAAAGTTTGGTGAACCGTCACCAGTGCTGCCATATCCGTAAAGTTGAACCACTGCAGAGGGCATTGAAAGGTTGTGCCGGCTGGATAACGGGACAACGTCGTGAGCATGGGGCAACCCGCGACGACCTGAAAAACATCGAGATCGATCAGCTTCACGGCAATATTATCAAACTCAATCCACTCAGCCTCTGGAGCGAAAAGCAGGTCAAACAGTACATCAAGGGGTATCGTTTGCCGATTAACCATCTGTACCAGATCGGCTACAGATCGATCGGCTGCGCACCCTGCACTCGTAGCGTGCAGCCAGGGGAAGATATCCGTGCCGGGCGTTGGTGGTGGGAAAATCCTGAGCATAAAGAATGCGGTCTGCATAAACGCTGATCATTCGGCAGGCAGCGGCCGCATTTTGTCCAACAAGTCACAGTTCTTGAACACAGTATCCAAAGGCGTGTCTTTCCGACCGCCTCAATATATTTGCATCATTTTAAGGATTCCCCATGAGTGCACAATTAACTCACCTGCAGCAACTGGAGGCTGAAAGCATCCACATTATCCGCGAAGTCGTGGCCGAGTTTGAAAATCCGGTCATGCTTTATTCAATCGGAAAGGATTCTGCGGTCATGCTCCATCTGGCGCGCAAGGCTTTTTTTCCAACCAAGCTGCCCTTCCCCCTACTCCATGTCGACACAACCTGGAAGTTTCGGGAAATGATTGAATTTCGAGACCGCCTTGCCAGGGAGTACGGCTTCGAGCTTCTGGTCCATATCAACGAAAATGGAGTTAAGCAAGGGATCGGGCCGTTTTCTCACGGTAGCGCAGTGCATACCGATGTGATGAAACGGAGGGTCTCAAGCAGGCACTGGACAAATATCAGTTTGATGCGGCATTCGGCGGGGCCCGCCGGGATGAAGAGAAATCGCGTGCTAAGGAACGGATCTTCTCCTTTCGCAACGCCAATCATAACTGGGATCCGAAAAGTCAGCGCCCTGAGCTGTGGAACATCTATAACGCCCGGGTCCGTCAGGGTGAAAGCATCCGGGTCTTTCCGCTGTCAAACTGGACCGAGCTTGATATCTGGCAGTACATCTACCTGGAGCAGATTCCGATTGTACCACTCTACTACGCCAAGAAGCGTCCGGTGGTCGAACGCGACGGCATGCTGATCATGGCCGATGACGATCGGCTGCAACTGCAACCGGGGGAAACGATCGAACACAAGTCGGTCCGCTTTCGTACCCTCGGCTGCTATCCGTTGACCGGTGCGGTTGAATCAACCGCCGCAACACTACCGGAAATTATCCAGGAAATGCTTTTAACCCGTACAAGCGAACGTCAGGGGGCGGTTGATCGATCATGATTCGTCAGGCTCTATGGAAAAAAAGAAGCAGGAGGGTTACTTCTAATGGCACATCAATCCAATTTAATTGCTGAAGATATTCACGCCTACCTGAAACAACAGGAACGGAAATCACTGCTGCGCTTTATCACCTGCGGCAGCGTTGATGACGGTAAAAGCACACTGATCGGCCGGTTGCTGTGGGATTCGAAGATGATCTTTGAAGACCAGCTGGCAGCACTTGAAAAGACAGCAAAAAAGTCGGTACCCAGGGTGATAAAATCGACTATGCCCTGTTACTCGACGGTCTGCAAGCAGAACGGGAACAGGGAATCACTATCGATGTGGCCTACCGCTTCTTTTCTACCGACAAACGTAAGTTCATTGTCGCCGACACTCCGGGTCACGAACAGTACACTCGCAACATGGTCACCGGCGCGTCGACGGCACAGGTGGCGATCATTCTGGTTGATGCCCGCAAAGGAATATTGACCCAGACCCGACGCCACAGCTACCTGACATCCTTAGTCGGCATCCGCCACATCGTATTGGCAATCAACAAGATGGATCTGGTCGATTACAGCCAGAAAACGTTTGAAGCGATCCGCAAAGACTATACTCAATTTACCACAGATCTTGGCTTTGAATCGATTACAGCCATTCCAATTTCGGCATTGGAGGGTGACAACATTCTTCAAGCGAGCAACAAAACAGAGTGGTATCAGGGACCAACCTTAATGAACTACCTGGAAACGGTTAAGGTTGACGACACCAGCTCAACACAGCCTTTCCGCATGCGCGTTCAATGGGTCAACCGACCCCATCTTGATTTTCGCGGCTTTAGCGGGTCAATCAGTTCCGGCTCGATCAGTCCGGGAGAACATGTCACTGTCTGTTCATCCGGGAAAACCAGTAAGATTGCCAAGATTGTCACGATGGACGGCGAGCTGCCACAAGCGGTCGCCGGTCAGGCGGTGACCCTGTGCCTCACCGATGAAATCGATATCAGTCGTGGCGACCTTCTGGCTGGCACAGAATCCAAGCCGTACTACATTGATCGCTTTAAAGCCAAGCTGGTCTGGCTGCATGAAGGGGCGCTGCTGCCGGGCCGAAAATACCTGCTCAAGGCGGGTTCAACCACAACTCCGGCTCAAATCGACTGTGTCAACTATAAGGTGAATATCAATAACCTGCAGCATGAACCGGGAAAAACTCTGGAGCTGAACGAAGTTGGCGGTTGTACCGTCAGTACCGACATCGCCATTCCTTTTGATAGTTACAGAACCAATCGCGACACTGGCAGCTTTATTATTATCGACCGATTCAGCAATGCCACCATTGGAGCCGGAATGATCGATAATGCCCTGAAACGAGACACCGAGAATCATTGGAAAACTATCAATATCAACAAGCAGGCCCACGCGGCATTAAAGCGTCAAACCCCAAAAGTTCTCTGGTTCACCGGTCTGTCGGGAGAAGAAAATTCGACTGTTGCCAACCTGTTAGAGAAAAAACTGCACTCTCTCGGCAAGCACACCTATATTCTCGATGGAGACGAACTACGCCAGCATCTCAATCGTGATCTTGGAGACACTGACAGCGACCGGGTAGAGCATGTGCGCCGCATTGCCGAAATCGCCAATATTCTGGTTGCCGCTGGAATCATCGTCATTGTTCCGCTGACGTCACCTTTCGCAACCAGCGGTGTATGGCCAGAGAGGTTTTGACCAAGACGAATTTGTTGAAATACACCTCGATACGCCATTGGAACTCTGTGAGCAACGCGATCGGGCCAGCGCTTACGAAGTGCCGGAAGCCCCAGAATACCAATTGACAGCAGCAAACCACACTTGAGGAATCGCCGTTAATCTGGCCGATGAGCTGTTCAACAATCATCCCATTGAATGGGAGATTTAATCAGAAGACAAATCATTTCCCTTCCGATATGGGCAATGGGCAGGCAACCGGCCGGCTATTGCCCAAAGGTTGCCCTGCATATACCGGCTATATGCCATCGACAGAGGAATGATACCGTCAACTCTCTAAAAACGTAATTTAACCGTAGGATAGATCGATGCCTGTTTCCCCAGAGCTCGAATCTCAGTCACTTCTGCATAAAAATCGTCGATCTGGAACCCATTCAGGTTATGTTTCATTCCATTGGTGTCTCAATGGCGATTATCATTGCCCGAAATCTAAGGATGAAGGTTGATAATTCCGACACTGAATTTGATCGAGGTCAGGACGACGCGACGATCGGGAAGAAAGTTGAGCGCGAAGCAGGTGGATTTATACAGTTTATCCATCGTATGGATTCCAGATATAGCGGGACAACGTCGGCCTTCCGAACGGCTTGGCTATTCTGCAGGTCCTGCCGCATGCAGAAAAATTCGCGTTAAAAGCATGCGACCACCGAATTATCGCGCCGTTATTATTTCCCTTCAGGCTCAAGCTCCATACCCGGCTCATAGCAACAGAAACTGTTTTTCGTCCGGTGCTTGACCTGGTACATGGCGGCATCCGCCTTTGCGATCAGATCGTCCGATAAATCCGCATCATCTGGAAAGAGGCTGATCCCGACACTGGCTCCAAGTTGACAGGAGAAACCATCCAATACAATCCGCTCACTGATCTGTTTGATAATCCTTTCCGCGGCCAACTTAAGAGCACCCTTACTTGGTATTTCCTGCAAAACAACGACAAATTCATCCCCACCGACCCGAGCGACCAGATCGGAGGCTCTAAGGCCGAAATCAATCTCTGAGCTGTTTCTTTCAGCACGAGATCACCAACCGCATGACCAAAGTTATCATTGATCGGCTTGAAATTATCGAGATCGATGAACAATACAGCGACTCGAGTTCCTTTTCTGCGAGCCAGGGCGAGAATGCTTTTCATCTGCAACGGTAACAGATTGCGATTGGCAAGACCGGTTAATTCATCGTGGGTTGCCATGTGCCTGATTGAATCTTCGAGCTTTTTACGCTCCGTAATATCCCGTAATGTTGCGACCAGAGCCGGCTCTCCCTTCCAGCGAGAATCAGCGACACGCATTTCAACCATGACCTGAGAATCCGACTGGGGAGGAAAAAGCATTTCCATCGGCTCACCAATGGCCACAAAACAGCCAAACGGTCTGCCGATCAGATCTTCTTTAGCTTCTGCATAAAAACGGGCGGCGGCCGAGTTGATGAACAGAATCTGGCCATGCATGGACAAGATCACGATTCCGTCAAGACTGCATTCGACAATGGCGGAAAAGGTCTCGCGGCTCTCTTCAAGATCCGTTTCTACCTGCTTGCGATGACTGATATCGGTGAAACTGACAAGATCATGTTCTCTGCCATCAAGACAGATACTGGCGACAGATATCTGCACGGGGCAGCGATTCCCGGAGCGGTCCAATAAAACATCTCTGCTCCGCTCTCACATGCAGCCAGAGAAAAGCCATTGGAACCGCCGGCAATAATCGTGACCGGCAGAATAAACGCCTGCCATGACAATCCGATCAGTTGGTCAAGCTCCACTCCCAGCATCCGGCAAGCTGCGTCATTGGCATCTGCGATATGACTGCTTTCTCTGTCGATCAGCAAAACCCCAGTTTGTACAGTTGAAAAGATCAGCGCGTTTTTACGACAATCATCGTGTTGCAGTCTTTGTTGCTGACGAATTTGTTCAATCTCATCCAACGCGCTCCGGATACTGCGAATCAAAACGTCGATGTCAAACGGCTTGGTCAGGTAATCGACAACCCCAGGCGCATAGCCGCGATCGCTGAATCAAGCTCCCCGCCACCGGACATGACAAGATAGCGTGTTTCATAAGGGAGAATGTCCCTGGCCCGGGCGATAAACTCAAGTCCCGACATTTCAGGCATTCGCAGGTCTGCAATGACAACATCAACAGGAGACTCCCTGATAAGTCTGAGAGCCCGGTTTCCACTCCGTGCCGTCAGCAATGTAAAATCTGCGTCGCACATCGCCCGGACAACAGCCTTCAGAAATAAAGAGTCGTCATCCACAATCAGCACTGTACCCTGGTGCAAAGAAAGAAAGCTCATCCTTGTCTCGCTCTCCCATCGGTCAAGAACATACGGCTATAGTGGATTCGAAGGCTCCAGAATAACCTGAAGAAGCAACACCCTATAAAACGACGAGACAATCATAACATCAAACACAAAATATTCATTATTTTTAATTCTATTTTATTTACATGTTTTCCGATTACCGCCCCGGAAAGCGCTGCTCCAAAGCGGCGGCCAGGGCCGGGAAAAGATGATCTCAGCAGATGAAGGACCTCTCAAACGACCTGTCTTCATAAGACAGAATAGAGAATCGGACGCCGTTCTTTGTCCGGCATGGCCATGCTCAAGCCAGTTTAAGCAGCAAAAACAGTCAACCATAAATAAGCGCTTCGCCATAGGATTACAAGATACCAATCATTCACTTTCTACGGCCAAATGTCACACAGACGGAATATTCTTGAAAGAGACTCTTGTGTTATTATCTGGATCAATGGCAGGATAATAAAGAAATGCTTGAAAGCATTCCCGGGTTGACCTGTAAAAACATGGTATACGGACATCTATGAATAGCTATGACACTCTTCTCGATAAAGGCATACGTGCTGCCGAAGCGGGTTCCTACAACAAAGCGTTGCTTCTTCTCAAACGTGCGGCTGAACAGATCGACAGCCCGACGGTCAGAAGTTATAGCGCTTATTGCTGGGCCAGCAGCCGGGGAAAATTAACCGCGGCGGCCAGAATTTGTCAGGACAATGCTGTCAGCGAACGTCACAACCCAGTCCACTATTTGCTTCTGGGACGTATTTTCCTCCTCGGAGGGCAGCGTCAAAAAGCGATTAAAATATTTAGACAGGGGCTCAAATTCAGTCCGGATCCACTGATCATCAACGAGTTAAAATTGCTTGGAATCAGAAGAAGCCCCGTTATTACCGCACTGGACAGAAGTCACCCGATCAATCGTCTTCTGGGGAGAGCCCGCTCTTTTCTCGGATAATCTTAATTCCCTAAACTATCCCCCGAATACCTCGACGCACGGTTCGCGACGCCGCCCCCAACTTAACCTCTCCAGACCCGGTTCCCACGGAGATATTCCTGCCTTCATACCCAACAGATCAACACGGCAAACACGCCTTGAAATCTTGTGACAAAAGATAGCGCCTGCTTGCATGTTGTGCGATAAGAGATAAAATTAGAGAACAATGGAATATCTTCAATCTCAGGAAGGAGCGCAATTATGACTCGTATATCTAATGATCGGCGTAATTCTGAGGATATAAAAAAGATGACCTTACCGAATTCCACAAGACCGGTTTGGCAGGATCGACAAATGACCTGTGAAAAGTGTCCTTTTTGCCATCAGGATATTGACACGTTCCCCTGTGCCAAATGCCACACCCGCAATTGACCACCCCGGCAAGAATTCACATCGGGATTAAGGTATCCATGTCGGTCGTCAACGATGAGATCTTGCTTCTCGTCATTGACGACCTCAGGACCTGAAGTCAGCCTGGACTTGAGCACAGAGACAACGCTCCCCCTATCCCCAGCACTTCTCTCCAGTCAGCCCGATGTCCAAAGTCAGGAAACCTTAGAGGTCGGACGTCGGACTCCTGTCATAAAATCGGTTTTGATTCTTTTTTCCGACAATGAAAAGTCGCAGGGAACCCGAAAAGACAAATTTTGACATCAATCATGATCCGGCGGACAAGACAATGGGAATCATTGCCGAAAGCATGGAAAGAAAGGTTCGAGAAAACCAATTTCTGAAAGCTGCTTTTTTGAGGGAAAGTCCGCCGGGAGCAGCAGAGAAACTCCCGGCGGAAAATCAGTGGTATCAGCGCTTTGGCAAACGTTCGGTCGGTACGACCCAGTTAATGTCACTGACCGGGTCGTTCCCTCCCAGATCAAGATCCTCAACCTTCAGGAAGATATCAAGGTTGCCATTGTGACAGTTGTCACAGGTCTTCCCGCTTGCTTTTGCAGCATCACTGACAAGAGGGCTGGTGGCAATGAAATGAGCCGCAAACGGCTTCCACATCGACTTGGTTTCAGGATCTCCGGTATTGACAACCGGCGCACCATCACCAAAGGCCCCAGCAGTCATACCAACATGATTCAATGTTGTCAGTTTACTGAATGGATCTGCAGGCACCGACAGTCCCAGCTTGACATTAAGAGTATCGGGATCACCATTTCCCCAGGCACCAATATACTCTGGTTTTTCACCATCATGGCAACCGAAACAGTTTGAGTACGGCATTGAATGACAGGCGACACATTCAAGCTTGGCGAAATGGTCGACTCCTGCAACGGGATGATCCTGCACCTTATCTTCATGACACTGAACGCAGGTGACCTGAACGATCCCGCTCTTCATATCGACTTCTATTTTCCCAGATTCTTCGCTGTCGGGTCCTTTGTAGTGAAGCTTAACCTCTTTCAGATCGGCGACGGGTCGACCATGAAATTCCACCGCATTGTTATGACAGTCAACGCAAGACATATCGTGCTTTGTCGCATGGACATCCACTTCGAGGTGATACTCTGAGTTTTCATAGTGACAAGGGGTGCAGTTCAGCTCGGCAGTCGGTTTACCAAAGGAGTGACCGTTGAGAAGTCCGCCACCGGTAATATTGGGGTTGCTGACATGACATTGACCGCAGGTCGCATGACAGGTGTTACATCCCATATACATTTCCGGCTCATAAAAGATTTCGTCAAACAGCTTCTGTGCAGCTGGAGTCTGTTCCAAACGTTCGCAGAGCCCTTTCGCTATACCGTTGACGGTAAAATGTAACGATGCCTTGAAATTATCGATCATTTCCTGACCGTGGCAACTGGCGCAAACCTGGCCGCCATCGGCCGATGGATCGGCAACAACTGCAGCGTGCCAGTCAGGGAACTGAGTCTCACCTTGCCCCTGAAGTAATGAATGGCATTCCTGGCAACTCAATGTGGCATGCGCACCCATAATTTTCGGATTCACAAACAGCTTATCAGCCAATTCTTCGGCGGTGGAGCTTTCTTCCGCCTCCTCTCCCGATGCGGACGTCTCTTTTTCTTTTTGATCGATAAACTGCTGACGATTGATAATAAGCTTCTCCCGATTTCCATGGCAATCAAGGCAGACAGAGTTGGCCTTTGCGACATCTCCTCCCCCAGTCACCGATGCCGTTGACTCGATCAGGGGAATCATCGAAAAAATCCCGTAACAGACAGCGGTGACAACCATAAACACAATAACTCTTTTCATACTTCCTCCGTATTATATCCAAGAGATAACCGATAGCGGTCGGTAAAACTGTCGACCCTGATGCTTGGATTCATGGCAGATAGAATCAGGATCTGTGTCAGATCGATCATCCTAGAAGAAATGAAAATGGAAAAGTATCGGGGAACCCCCTAAAGACAGATAGGAAAAGTCTGGTACACAGATCGTTAAAAAAATAAAATGGATATAATTCAAAGGACCTATATTGAAGCCCAAACAAAAAATCGTTAAGATAAAACATAGCTTTCAAAGCATTCCAACATGAATAAAGCCTTAAAATATGTTTCTTCAACGGCAACGGACGGAGATCACAAACATGAAAAAGAAAATGCAGAGCAGACCCCAGTCAAAAGGGGCGGTGGCAAGGACACTCGGTCATTTAAATGCGGCTCATGCTTCGGCAACAGCACGCGCTAATGCTGCCCCACATTCAGCCGTAGGACAGAGTGCTGGCTACGAAGCTGAGGCCTATGAAAGAAAAGATGCTCAGGCAGCTCGGGATTCGCCCCTTGAGGATCCAACGGCGACTGCGCGGGTAAAAAATGAACGCGCCATACTCTTTTTATCTCATAGAGAGAAAAAGCCCGGTGGCCCCAACCGCTCACACAACCATACGCAAAGGCACTTTCTGAAATACAAGAAAGTGCCTTTGCTTTACGGTGATACTCATTTTTAAAGTGATAAGTTTCTACTGAACTTTTTTCCCGCGAGCAGTCTCTCCGACCTTTTTTTCCATCAGGCAAAAAGCCCTTCAAAACCATCTCGCCGTATAATTTCACCATAGCTGGAGCGGTAGTTTCTCACCAGGCTGACACCTTCGATAACCAGATCGAAAACCTGCCATGATCCATTGGAATATATCATTTTGTACTGCACCGGTATTTCCAACTCTTTCGATACAATGGCAGTGTCAATGATTGCCTTATCACCCTTAACTCTTTGCTTCAGATACTTCACCGCGCCATCAGAATAGTCCTCAATACGATTAAGGTAGGTCGTCTCCAATACCCGGACGAACAGTTCGGAAAAGTATTGACGCTGTTCAATACTGGCCTGATCCCAATAGCTGCCAAGCGTTCGCCTGGACATCGACTCAACGCTCAGAAATTCCTGCACTCGTCCACTGATCTGAACTTTTTTGTCCTCGACGGACAGAGCGGGATTCTGCATAACACTGAGGACGGAGTTGACCATGCTCTCAACCTGTGCCTGAGGTTCAGGCAAGGCGTATGAAAATGAGCTGAGGAATAAAAAGGACACCAGAATAATCGATATTTTCTTCATTTTTATAATCCAAACCAGTCAAAAGGATCCAGCAGATCACTGTCAAACAGAGGCCCCTGAAACAGATTAACATTAAAGGTATTTTTCCCGACCTGTGCTTTTCTACGCTGAGCATAGGCTGCCCGAATAAAAAGATAGGGGTCAATTGAGTCCTGTACTATTCCTTCATAGGTATCTCGGTCGAGAGACAGACGATTGGTCACCTTAAACAGATTAATACCAACGAGCTCCATCGTTTCAAAATCCGCATACCTGAGAGGATCGGCAAAGGAATCGACAAAACTTCCGACGCCATCACGCAAGCTTGACGGCCCGACGATCGGCAGAACGAGATAAAAACCATGCCCCAGACCGTAGGTCCCTAACGTCTGGCCAAAGTCCTCATTCACAGGTCTGACCCCGGCAACCGATTCAGCAGGATCAAACAATCCTGCAATGCCAAAGGTCGTATTAATGACAAAACGATATACTTCGGTACCAAAATCTCTGAATTTCAGTTGCAACAGGGCATTACCAACCCTGATCGGAGCGGCCAGATTAGAAAAGAAATTTCCAACGGAAACACGGGCAGTTCGCGGAATAACCAGTCGATATCCTTTTGCAACCGGCTTAAGAGCGTAAAAATAGAGCTTATCGTTGACCCAGAAAACACCTCGGTTAAAGAGTTCGAGCGGATCACTGATCAAGCGCTCCGGGACACTGCCGCCGGAAAAATCATCACCGAAGTCAGCATCAAAATCGGCCCCACTGGTAATGAAAGCGTCCCCTGAAGACACAACCGAAGAGGTTTGAGCAGACGATTCCGCCCCTCGGACGGGAGCCGTGACCAGAAACAGAAAGACAAGACATGTTAATGCCAAACACCTCAGCATATACTCCCCCTGAAAATAGTGATTTCGTCATAGAGCTAACCCAATTTTTCAGCAACATATAAGAATGGAGCCTGGGGACGATTTGTCACCTTCAGCAACAGGACCTGAAACATCCGATCGGATAAGGCAGAAAAAAAACCGCTGACGGCATCCGCTTCAACATCCCCCCCCAGCGTGCCCGGGATAGACAACAACCGCCACCCGACCACCGACGGCCAAAGAAGTCAAAGATTGATCAAGGGCCGCCAGGGTCGATTCAGACCTGGTTATAATAGCCCGATCTCCGCCGGGAAGGTAGCCTAAATTAGCAATAATCCCCATGGGAGCCTGATCAACATAACAGGAGAAGCGTTCATGGCTGTCGGAAACGAGCTCCACCCCAGCGACAAGATCGCCCTCGGACAAGCATTCAGTTTTTTTCTGACACAGGCCCCCGCCTGTTCAAGCAGGACCGCGGTCCTCTCCAACGCCCGCTTCTGGATGTCGAATGAGATCACCCGACCTTTTTTTCCAACCATGCGAAAAAGAGTCAATGTATCCTGGCCGTTCCCCGCTGTCAGATCCACCGCTAAATCACCATCATGGACAACTTCCGACAACAGTTCGTGACCCCATGATACGATTCGTGTCAATTCACGCTTCACGCCTTGGCCACCTTGAGCTTGGCATCGATCAACTGACGATGGGAAAGACCGATCAGTGTTCCCAATTGACGCATCAGGGCTTCTTCAAAATGATCAAGGTGGCCATCGGCATAAACGAGCTGCCAAACGGCTTCGATGATCTGTTCCTTCTCAGGCTGAGAGAAGTTTTTGTTAATGTCGCGAGTAAACTGATGCAGGTCAGCACTGCCCTGTCGGGCCTCCTCGGCAACGCTTAGCAATTCCTCCAGATCCTCTTCAGCCACGTTGAAATGCTGCTGTAACAAAGATCCCAAAAGCTCTTGTTCGGTCGAATGAAACTCACCATCAGTGTGAGCAACTTCAAGCAATAAAACTGCTGCAGCCAGAGGAATGCGCGCTCCCTTTTCTGCAGCCGCCTGATCGGACGGAGCGGCAAACACCTGCATTAAACGTTTTAACATCACTTATATCCATTTCTTTTATCAGTCAATATGATTCGATGAATCATACTCTATTTACGATAGCGAATCACCCTTGCCTTCTCCAGAGTGATCATTCCTTCCTGCAATATATCGTCAAGTTGAGGCAGAAAGGTCTCTATCTTGTCCTCACTATCGACCACCTCAATGATGAGTGGCAGCCCCTGCGACAAACTAAGCAGGCGGTCTGTATGCAACACAGAGTTCGCCCCAAATCCAGCGATTCCTTTGAGTACAGTTGCGCCTGCAAAACCATTTTTCCTGAAAAATTCAACGAGAACCTCATGCAGAGGGCGCCCTCGATAGCGGTCCGCTTCACCAATGAAAATCCGCATCAAGCTCTGTTCACCTTCGAGACGTTGCATACTCCCTCCCTCTGTCCATTGTCTCACATCGCCCGATTCAAGCCAAACTGCGGGCAACGACCGCCCCTGCCAAAGCAGAGACCAGACACAGGACGATATTCAACAGAACATTCGCGCCCGCTTGCCATAGACTTCCTTCCTCCAGCAATCTCAGGGTTTCATAGGAAAAAGTTGAAAAAGTCGTAAAGCCCCCCATAAACCCAACGGTTAATCCTATCCGCACCTGGGCCGGAATGATCGCACTCCTCAAACCGAGCGTCATCAACAGACCGAGCAGGAAAGAGCCAACCACGTTCACCAGGAGGGTCCCGTATGGCAGGCTACGCCCCATGACCTGGTAGGTCAGATTGGATGCAAGGTAACGGGCAACACAACCGAGCCCACCAAATAATCCGATATATAAAATTTGCATGTCAACGCCCAACATATTGAGAACATGATCAATAACCGACCTATTATTATTGAGGTGCACTCAACTGTCAATCTCAGTGCTCATTTCTTAATCTAGCCACGGTGAAGATGATTGACAAACCGGAATATATTCCGTAGCTTCATGGTTCTGCTACAAGCACTTGATTCATGTACCGATAAAGTCTGTTGTCGGAAGGAACATCCCAGATGAAAAAAAATATTTACCTATCTGTTCATGACCCTGGCTGTCCTATGCCTTGCAGCCTGTGGAGGCACGAAAGCCAAGCCCCAGAACAGTGCTGAAAAATACTTCCAGGAAGGGGAACGCTATTTTGAGAGTCAGCTCTATGAAGATGCCATCCAATCATGGGAAAAAGTCAGAGATACTTTTTACTCACCTGAACTGAGTATGCTGGCAGAATTAAAGATAGCAGAAACCTATTTCATATCAGAACGTTATGACGAAGCGGCAAGTGCATTTGCAGACTTTCTCAAAAATCACCCCAATGATTTCCGTGCAGCGACAATCCTCTATCGACAGGGACTCTGCTATTACAACCAGATTCTTTCAGCTGATCGGGACCAGACGAATACAGAGAACGCTCTGAAAACATTCCAGCAATTGGTTCAAAGATTTCCTGATGATCCCAATGCCCAGGAAGCACGCCATCTGATACGCCGCAGTAGAACGCGCCTTGCTGAACACGAAGTTTATGTCAGTGCGTATTATATCAAAAAAGAACGTTATGCCCCGGCGATCAAACGGTTGGAATCGCTGCTGGCAGACTTTCCAGAATATTACTATCGGGATGAAGCATTCTTCCATCTCGGAAAAGCTTATGTGAAAACGGGCCGTACCGATGATGCACGCCAGATTTTCAATAAGCTGTTTGATCAGTTCCCCGGCAGTGACTATATTGATGACGCCAGAGCGCTGTTGGAAGACAATAAATAGCTGTATATTCCCGGGGGAGAAAAAAGCCTGAAACCTTTATTTTCCGACCATTTTCTCCTCCACCTACTTGCTTTACCAGAAATGATATTTATAATCTGAACGACCATAATTTCCCTTGACTTGAAAGATAACAGCGTTATATAAGAAACGCTGTTATCTTGGGCCGTTTACAAAGCCAGTCAAGTGGGAATTGATGTGCCACCCCCTGATGGCTTTTCACCCTAAATATCAACACATTAGACGTAAAGCAAATTAGCATAGCGCTGTTTTAACAGCACTTATTTAAAACAGGTGTATATACACCATTGATCCTAATTGTCTCATTATAGGAGGAGAAACAATGTCCGAATTCGGAACACTAGAAGATCGAGTCCGCCGGAAGTCTCTACTCAGCAAAAAAATGTCCGCTGAAGACTGTATCCAGTTCTTCGAAAGTGGCCAGAACCTGCTGTGGTCTGGCTTTACTCCTGCCGGCTATCCCAAAGCTGTGCCGATTGCCCTGGCCGATCATGTTGAAGCCAACAATCTGCAAGGCAAATTGAGATTCAACCTGTTTATCGGTGCATCAGTTGGCGCCGAAACAGAAAATCGCTGGGCAACCCTCGACATGATCGACCGTCGTTGGCCGTACCAGACCGGTAAGACATCGCCAAAGGTATTAATACCGGGCGCATTCGCATGGGCGACAAACACCTTGGTCACTTTGCCCAGGATGCCGGTTACGGTTTCTACACCGAAACGGCCGTTATGACATCGGTATCGTTGAAGTTTCCGCTATCAACGAAGACTGCAGTCTGGCCCTGACCACCTCATGTGGTATCGTCGCGGAAGCCCTGCACCTGTGTGACAAAATCATCATCGAAGTCAACACCGGGCAGCCATCCTTCGAGGGTATCCACGATATCCACATGCAGCAAAAGCCACCGAACCGTGCTCCGTTCCTGATCACCGAAGCACATACCCGCATCGGTAGCCCTTACGTCCCATGTGACCCGGACAAGATCATCGCTGTTGTCGAGTCCAAGAACCGCGATAAAGGTCGCGCCTTTGCCGACATGGACGACACTTCCGAAGCGATCGCCGGTCACATCATGGAGTTCTTCAGCCATGAGATCAAAATGGGCCGTCTGCCTGAAAACCTGCTGCCGTTGCAGTCAGGTGTCGGTTCTATTGCCAATGCCGTTGTTGGCGGCCTGGCCAAAGGTCCTTTCTCGAACCTGTCGGTTTACACCGAGGTTCTGCAGGACACCATGCTCGACTTCTTCGACGGTGGCAACCTGAACTATGCCTCTGCATGTTCACTGTCTCTGTCTGAGAGCGAAGGCTTCCCGCGCTTCTTCGACAACTGGGAAAAGTATTTCGACAAGATCGTTCTGCGTCCACTGTCCATTTCCAACGCACCTGAGCCGATCCGCCGGCTGGGCGTTATCGCCATGAACACTCCGGTTGAATTTGACATATACGCTCACGCTAACTCAACTCTGGTTGGCGGAACCCGTATGATCAACGGTCTGGGCGGGTCAGGTGACTTCCTGCGTAACGGTTACATCAAGATGATGCACAGCCCGTCGGTTCGCCCGAGCAAACCGATCCATTGGGCATCACCTGCGTTGTACCAAAGGCACCGCACATCGACCACACGGAGCACGACCTTGACGTTCTGGTAACCGAGCAGGGTCTGGCTGACCTTCGTGGTGTTGCTCCTAAAGAGCGTGCCAAGCTCATTATCGAAAAGTGTGCTCACCCGGAGTACAAGCCGATTCTCGAAGACTACTTCGAGATGGCTGCCAAGGATTGCCTCGAGCGTGGCGTCGGCCACGAGCCTCAGCTCTTCGATCGTGCCTTCAAGATGCAGCAGAACCTGGCTGAAAACGGCACCATGCGCATCAAGAACTGGGACATCAAAAGTCGACCTTTGCGAAGATTAAAAAATCCAGTGATATAGTTGCAATACAATGGCCCCACCGGTTTTCCGGTGGGGCTTTCTTTTATCCAATATTCAGAAGACGTTTACTAACCACAAAAACTCTGTGTCACGAAGAAAAGCATAAGCCAGATACAGGAATTAAAGACAATAATCAGATAGATCGGCAAATAAGTAGAAAAGACACCTTAGATACGAGGCTGCGAGTAAGGTGCATTTAGCTTAGCGGGAGCTCCTGAGCTGATGAAAACAAGGAGACAACGCAGGAGATGAGCTGTAGATGGCACTCGCTCCCACCACAGCTACCAGATAGACTCGCGCGTATATATCAACCGTGGATTCCCTTTAAAAATCCCGAAGGTCGCCATGGCCGTCGGATCAACACCACCGGGACGCAACCATTCAAGATCAAGTCCGGTAGCCTGCGAAAGATCCAGGCTCAACTGAACGGTACCGTCATGACCGACTCCAGGAGCACTGAGTTGCAGGTTGTTTCCTGCCCCTGATATCAGGCTGCCCGAACCAGAGGCAGTTGTATCTCCCGCCATGAGATTTCCCTGATAAGGTCCTAATTGCAGTTCAGAAGCATTATAAGAGGTACAACCATCTAACCCATTCGGGACAAATGCTGCGCCGTTGAAATACTCTACCGACACAGGGATGGTTAACGCTCTTGTCTCCGGGCCATAAGCGTTCTGCAACAGCAAACGTCCGTAGCGGATTTCCGTACCCGTCGGACGGAAGCTTCGCGGTAGATCAGTTGCGACAATACCATCACTATCCCCCACAGCAGTGACCCGTAATTGGATATCACTAACAAAGGGTGCCACTAGAGCATTAGCCTCGCGGAGATAGCTGAACTGATCGTCACCTAAAATAAAATCAAGGGTTCCGTCGTTATTTGGAGTTAAGATTGGGGTATCAGCCATCCAGGTCAGGTTCAGCAGGGCTGTCCCATCTGCACCAAGTGTGCTGGCATCGGTCGTGACTGCAGGCATACTGATCTGCGTTGAAGGATCGGTCAGTCTGACAAAATCATCACGATAATTGAGAGTCGTTCCACCACTGGCTCTAACAGCGGTAATCAGCATGTGCGGAGAATCCGCGGCGGCATAACCGAAAGGCTGTCCAGTGTAGGTAAAAGAACCACCACAGGCACTCTGATACGAACCGTTATTAATCATTGCCGTAGTAAAATGGTCCGGGCTAAAACGACCAATATTCGCTGATGTCGCAGCTGCAATTGAGCGACCAAAATAATCGGGCGGCGTGGCGGTAAAGGTAAATACTCCAACCTCAGAGACAGCCTGATCGGAGATGGTATGCTCACCCTCATCCGATTCAGATATATCGACAACACTAACAGAAATGTCGCCAGCACTGGAACCAGTACCCGTCGGTGCAATCAGATTATGGGTAATATTGATACCATTCTGCTGGTAATTCGGTGTCGTTGCATTGCCGCTGCATAAATCGCCATCACCATCTGACTGCCAACAGACGCCTTTGACCTTGAGGCTGAAGTCCTGGTCAACCTTTCTGAACAGAGAGCAGCTGCCATTGCCGCTGCCACAGTCAGCATTGGTATCATCTGAATAAACGCAGAGGCCAACAGGCCGTGAAATAAATACATCACTGCCGGGCATAACAAGACCTTCCTCTTCCGACCCAACGGCGCCTAAATAAAGAGCATTCAGCTGAAGCTGGCCAACGTCTGGATAAGTCACAGTAAAAAAAGCTTTGGCATCGCTATCAAAAGCAAGAGATACTCCACTCCCTGGTGCATTATTATCCACATTGCTACCATTGACCTTAACCCGATTCGTACCAGTAGCAGGGTTCAGGTAGTCACTCCAAAAACTCACAGTTCTCGTGGTGTCAGCAAAACCGGCATCGCCAATACAGGCCTGAGAGGTGTCGTCAGCTTGTACTGCTTGAATTGAATCTTTGATGATGTTTACAAGCGGTCAAATCAGGAATACTGTAGATAAACCGATTTATAAAATCGATTGTGCAATCCCCTTCGACTCCGGAATCGTAACAACGATAACCATGTGTCGGCACATGGTCTGGATCTTTAAGCCCAAGAGTTACCGGTCCGTCAGTCGTTTGACGCAGTGGAACTGTTCCATTTCCAGTAAAGGTCTGGGTGTCACCGCCGCTCCAAACAGGCGGATGAGATGATGCAGGCAACATTGTAACCGTCGTAGGGTAGGGATACTCCGTCACACAATTGGAATCGGAACAGGCCCTAACTGTTATATCTGAACTCTGACAGGTTAAGCCACTACCTGAATGTTCGATTCTGTAATGATCAACGATACCGCAGAGATTACAATTCAATGGCGCCCCATTCCAACGCATCCCAGATTTTTCAAGGGTGTAAATATTGGTTATTTCAGTCAAAGACAAAGCACCGTCGTAAAATTTAAGCTCGTCGAGCTGAGTATCCAAATTCTGCCGTGCATAGGTACTGACACTATCTGCAGAGGTTCCCATGCGTGTATAACTACCGGTTTGCTTATAGTCCACGGAATTGTAAAAAGCGCCATCGACATACAGTTCAGTATTTGTCCCACGGCCGACAAAAGCGACATGATGCCAACCACTTAAGTGACTGGGAAAGGGAGCCAAGTGACTTGTAGGCTGCTGGATGCTCCCCAATAACGCGCGCCCGTCGTCACATGTTCACGTATCCAGGCAAGATCATGTGTTCCTCCGGCAATGACACTGTAGCGATAATTTCTATAGAGATAATGCTGATCAAATCCCGGCGGAAAATTAATCCACATCATCAAGGTCCAATCCCGATCAAGAGAAATCGGATTGTCTGCCAAAGAGATATAACGATTGAAATCACTGCCTTCATTTGCCAGATCAGCAACATTACAGATGCCGCCGCCAAAATTGATTCCCGGTGCAGTATGAGCCCCCTGAACAACGCGGCCGTTATGATTCCCGCGCTCGTCAATAACAACGGCACCAGTTGTCCAGTCACAGTTTTCAAAACGATATTCAGCGAGCGGTGTTAATAAAATAGTCCCCCTCGCAAGATTGTTGAGGATTTTAGCATTTCGTGATCTTACTTCACCAAGAATGAGATAAAAATAGGATCCACCGTCAGCCGAGGGCAAAGTATCTACAACAATGTCCACCGTCAATGTTCCTGCAGGGATGACTAATGAACCTGATGCTGATAAATAATCATCTCCGCTGGTAGCGGTTCCATTTCGAGTGTAATACTCTATAACGATATCTTCATCACTCGCCTCACTCAGTTCAACAGAGAAACTCATCTGCTCACCAGCAACTGCTGTCCCATCGGCAACTGAAACTTCTGGGCTGTTCGATGGAATTGGATCATTCGTATCGTTCTCAGTATTTCCTCCAGAGTTTCCACTCCCAGGTGACTGCCAATAGCCGACACCATCAGGCATACGTTGAATATTAAAGCTATTACCTCCACTATAAGTTGTGTCATACGGAAAGCTACAGCGCTGGGAACCGGCTATGCGGTAACCATCAATAGACAAATAATCGACAATATCATCATTTTCATCATACAGAATCATCTCCATTCCGTGTCTACGGCCATCGTTCAAATCAAGATAGTTCCAACCAATAATATTCTGGTCTATGACTAACCAGTTATCCCGCAAGAGACCTGCGCCAACAGGAATATTTCTTCGGCATGGGTTCCCATCACGAGCACCGGGGACTGAACAAATATCCAGCGTCCAGTTTTCAAAAACAGGAGGGACCTCCTCAATAATTGCATTATCAAGGGCTTTAAGCTCAACAAAATATGGACCGCTGCGACCACTCTGGTTATGTACATCGACTTCGTTAATAGTGACGCGACCGATATAAGGGGAACACGCAGCGTTAACGTTAAAGGTTCCGATACTGAGCCCGCCCCCAAAAAAAAGCCAGAAGCACAATGATAATTCTTTTGAATCTCATGG
>LQAG01000158.1_pt1 | contig 28157 bp, 33 predicted proteins | sample 1535801 | NCBI WGS metagenome assembly LQAG01 (sample SAMN04331584, study PRJNA305678) | bioreactor metagenome | isolation source: bioreactor_3 inoculated with Wadden Sea sediment 1st replicate of a... | place: Germany:Bremen
CTGTGTCATTTTGTCTTCCATGTTTAAACATCCCTTCGTATAATTCTATATCACTATAATTCTAACGCATTTCACCCTATTTGTGAAGCATTAAATTATTATTGTCGTTCTTCCCTGAAATATCAAAAGAAAAGGGAGCATTCACAGCTCCCTTACATTCGAATGTCATAGCTCAATCTCAATGAGATTATTCTTGTTCACCAAGATCTTGTATCCGCCTTCAAGGGCTTCCCTTGTGGCTTTATCATAAGGTCTGTCCAGCCACTCCGGCGTAACAAACCCGAATTCCAATTCATTGCCGTCCTGATAATAAGCCCTGATATCGGTCACTTCTTCATATTTCTCCAGGTTCGTACTCAACAGCTGACCGAAATGCTTCGTCCAGCTTGTCTTCCCGGTCCATTTTTCAACATCATCGACGATCACGATGAAATCAACATCCGAATCACTGCGTTCTTCGCCTCTCGCATAAGATCCTATCAGCAGAACACCTTTGATATCCTTATGCTTGCTCATCCACTTGCGGACCTGGATAATCTTCTCGTGTCCCAGCTGCTGCGGAGAAAAATCGTGTAACGGATCATAACTGTCATCACCGCCGTGACTCTTGATTTCCTTATGTTTTTGATGCTCAAAATCAGGCACGTAATGACTTCTATTATTCTTAAGCATACCAACCTCCACTAACGTGTTCAACTAGTACAGTGTATGATAAGTAATCGGTAACTGCAGGTTCCTTATCGTATGCCGTACTATAGCAGTATATTAGAATTCCCAAGGTCATTATAATATATCGGAATAATTAATTCAATATTTTTTTAAAAGTCCTCTGGCAGAGGACACTTTTTAACTTCAAAATGTGTATAATGGGTTCATCGAAACAAAAACACAGCAGACAAGGAGGATAACATGACAAGAAGATCAATGCAATACTCCAAGGAAAAATATATGCACCTGCTGCTAAAAGGCAACCCGAACCAGCCCCTCCTACGGCAGCCATCCGATTACGACCGCTTTCTCACCATATTGGCCACCAAACGGTCACAGTACCGGTTCCGCCTGATCGGCTATGCGCTTTTCAAGGACTATATCCATGTCATCCTGGAGGAAACCACAAAGGGCACCCTTCCGGCCGTCGTCCACGGTATCAGCCTTCTGTACACCAAATACTATCAGAACAAATACGGTATCGAAGGCCCAGTGTTCTCAGGCAGCTACAGGTCCGACCTGATCGACAGCAACAAAGAGCTGATCTGCCGACTGAGATACCTGCATCAAAAGCCCAAAGTCATTGGACTGTGTACAAATCTCAGCTACGAATACTCAAGCTTCATCGCCTACAGCAAGCCGAAGGAACCGTCGATGGTGGACCGTTCCATCATCTACCGCATGTTTGACAAACAGGATGATATCAAGGCGTCAAATCTCTTCAGGACAATCCATCACGACGATGGCTATACCACCACCTTCGACGTGGAAGACAACCTCTATGAGAAAGTCGCCGTCGCCAAGAAGATACTGAAGGAGGAACTGACCGCCTACGAGACAGATTACATGAGCATCGGCAAGAATACGCCGTTCAGAGAGCATCTGATCATGAAGATCTTCAACGAATCCAAGCTGACCCAGCAGGAAATCGCTGATCTTCTCAGCATCAGCCGTCATATCGTCGGCCGAATCATCCGGATGAACCGGAAGACATAGTAAAGCGTCCGTAGGAATTGCCGCTGGTTTTACACGCATAACCAGTACACGGATTCGGATTCCCAAAGGTGTCTCCTGTTAAATAGTGTACCGACATTTCTAAATTCTTGAGTTTCTGAGAGTTCACCAAATTCCCTATATAATCCTAATCCAACTCTTCTCTATTCTATTCTAACCATTACACCCAAAATCTCAAATTTCCAATTCGGTACACTATTTATAAGGATACACTTTAGGAGCAAGGATGTTTTCACAAAAATACACTTTAAGGTTTTATCCCTAAAGTGTATCTTTTTGTCGTTATATACATTTACACTCTCAGTGTCCAGTCATACCTGTCTTCTATCTTGCCAGTTTGAATACCGGTCACTTCATCGTAAATCTTACAGGTAAGCTCACCGATCTCACCGTTACCAAGTGTGACGATCCTGCCATCGTAATTCAACTCACCGATCGGGGATATGACTGCCGCCGTACCGGTTCCGAAAGCTTCCTTGAGTTCACCCTGTTCACTGAGTTGGATCAGCTCGTCGATGGTGATCTGGGTCTCTTCGACCTCAACATCCCAAGACCTGAGCAACTCGATGACCGAATCCCTGGTCACTCCCGGAAGAATGCTTCCGGAAAGGCTTGGTGTCACTACCTTATCACCGATTTTGAAGAATACATTCATCGTACCCACCTCTTCGATATACTTGCGTTCTATACCATCGAGCCACAGCACCTGAGTATATCCTCTCTCCTTAGCCTTCATCTGGCTTTCAGACTTGCAGCGTAGTTCCCGCCAGTCTTGGCGAATCCTGTACCGCCTCTGACCGCTCGTACATATTCCTTCTCGACCCAGATCTTGACCGGATTGATGCCTTCCTTATAATAGGCGCCTACCGGCGAGAGAATGATCATGAACTTGTAGGTCAGTGAGGGTCTGACGCCAAGATAAGGATCGGTTGCGATGATGAACGGACGGATATAGAGGGAATTCCCGTCTCCCTCAGGTACCCAGTCCTTTTCAACCTCAACAAGAGCCTTGATGGCCTGGACAAAATCCTCCTCAGGGATGTTTGGCATGCAGATCCTTTCATTGGTGATGTTCACCCGCTTGGCATTCTTCTCAGGTCTGAACAGCAGAACATCCCCCTCAGGACTCTTATAGGCCTTCAGCCCTTCAAACATTTCCTGTCCGTAATGGAGTACCATGGTTGCAGGATCAAGCACCAGCGGCTGATATGGCACGACTCTGGGATCGTACCATCCCCTGCCCTCTTCGTAATCCATAATGAACATATGATCAGTAAAGTTTCGCCCGAAACCCAACTGATCGAGACTTGGTTTTTCCTTCAGCTTTTCCGCCATTTGTATAGTAATATCCAACATATGAATCCTCCTGAAACAATTTTATTTATTATATCAAAATTCCAATTTTGAAAACAAGTGTTTTGTACACTTTTTCATATTTTTGTGCGTTATCACGCACGCACTGTTTAATTTATCTGTTAACTTCATATTTTCCTGATGATGTGATATAATTGTTTTTGATTGCAGAGCATCTGAAGCGACGCAACCTGAAAATATACAAGCCGAATGGAGAAAACAGATGGATACAGCAGACAACACCCGTCAAGATTCAAATGACCGCCTATATAGTGAAAAGCGGACCGGACCGGATTTCCTGGTTTACTGGATTCGTATTTCCAGCTTTGCCGTATGGGTGATGCTTGGCATCTTTTTCATGATATATGATCTGGCCATGCCTCATGAGAGTACGTTCTTCGACCGTCTGTTCGATGTTTCGAGCAGAACCGTCTGGGACCAGAACCTGATGCTTATTTCTTTTTTCGTTGCGGTCATTCTCTTCTTCTTTTCTCTATTGTCTTTGATCATCAACACCAGGCGCCTCAAGAGGAAAAGCGACCGTATCAGCCTCTCCCTTGTTTTTTCACTGATTGTATCAACCCTAAGCATATTGCTGTACCTGGCTTATGCGATCAGCAACATCAACATATTATACTGACAACTAAAAACCTGATCATCTGATGTCAAAACCATATATCCATTCAAAGCAAAACCACCTTTTCAGGTGGTTTTTATTATGCATCTTCAATCTGCCAGTCGATCTCACTGATTCCCAGTTCCCTCAGGCAAGCATTGACCCTGGAAAAAGGCCTGCTCCCGAAGAAGCCTCTCCTCGCTGAAAGAGGGCTCGGATGGCCGATTCGATGATGATATGCCTGCTGTCATCAATCAGTTTCTTCTTGGACCTCGCATAGTTCCCCACAGGAGGAAAATGACCGGACGCTCACGTTCGTTGAGCTTACGGATGACTTCATCGGTGAAGGTCTGCCAGCCGATTTTGGAATGCGAAGCCGCTTCATGAGCCCTGACTGTGAGGACTGCATTCAGCATCAGAACACCCTGTCGTGCCCATTTATCCAGATATCCGTGTCCGGGAATCGCACAACCAAGGTCATCGTTCAGTTCCTTATATATGTTACGAAGACTCGGTGGAATCTTGACGCCCTTTTCAACGGAAAAACACAACCCATGGGCCTGATGGTCATCGTGATAGGGATCCTGTCCCAAGATGACCACCTTCACATCGTTATAGTCCGTATATCCGAAGGCACTGAATACCTTGTCTTCCGGTGGAAAGACCTCTTGGGACCGACGCTCTTCTTCGAGAAACGCTTCTATATCAATGAAGTAATCCTTGGAAAATTCCTCACCCAAAACGTCCTGCCACTGTTCGGGCAGCAACCTCATCATCTATGCCTCCTGCTCTGCCAGAAGCTTGTCGATACCTGCCTGAATCCTTCTTACGGACTCTTCCTTTCCAAGAATGTCCATGATATCAAACGCTCCTCCCGGAGTGGACATCTTGCCTGAAAGGGCGGTACGCAGCGGCCATAACACCTGACCGTTCTTCAGACCTGCTTCCTTGACGAACGCCATGACCGATGCGTGCAGTGTATCCACCGTGAAATCCTCAACCGCCTCAATGACCGGCAAGGCCTGCTGCAGGAATCCGATGGAGTTTTCCGGATTGGTTTTCATTCGTTTGTGTGTATAGAGGCTCTTGTCATACTCTGGAACAGCTTCGAAGAAATCGATGATGTCACCGATATCATTCAGCGTTTCAAGTCTGGATTGGGCTAGAGCTGCAATTTTCTTCCTGTCGAGCGCAGGATTCTTGACCACCTGTGACACACGCTGCTCGACCAGCGAATAAAACTCGTCGATGTCCATCTTCTTGATATACTCGCTGTTCATCCATTTGAACTTGGTCATGTCAAAAACTGCCGGTGACTTGCTGATGTTCTTAAAATCAAACTCCTTGATCAGTTCATCCAGACTGAAGATTTCCTCATTGGTTCCTGAGCTCCATCCTAAAAGGGCAACAAAATTGATGATGGCCTCATTCAGGAAGCCGAGCTCCAGTAGATCCTCATAGGAGGCGTGACCGAGACGCTTGCTGAGCTTCTTCTTGTTCTCATCGGTGATCAGCGGACAGTGAACATAAACGGGCACTTCCCATCCGAAGGCATCATAGAGTCTGTTGTACTTCGGTGAAGAGGACAGGTACTCATTACCTCTGACCACATGGGTGATGCCCATCAGATGGTCGTCAACCACATTTGCGAAATTATAAGTCGGATACCCGTCGGTCTTGATGAGAATCATGTCCTCGAGTTCAGAATTATCCACGGTGATGTCACCATACAGGACATCTGAAAAGTGGTCTTTCCATCTGTAGGATTATTCTGGCGGATGACATATGCCTCTCCGGCTGCGATTCTCTCTTGGACTTCCTCTTCGGAAAGGTTCAGGCAATGCTTGTCATAATGGTAGGTTTCCTTACGTGCCTCCATCTCGCTGCGCAGTCCATCCAGACGCTCTTTTGTACAGAAGCAGTAATAGGCCATACCTTTATCCACAAGCATTTTGGCGTGGTCAAGGTAAATCCCATTTGACTGTCGTTCGCTTTGGATGTACGGTCCAACACCGCCATCTTTATCAGGCCTTCATCATGATGAAGACCTGCATTATCCATGGTTCTATATATGATTTCCGTTGCCCCTTCAACAAAACGCTCCTGGTCGGTATCTTCGATACGAAGCAGAAAATCACCGTCTTCGTGTTTTGCAATCAAAAATGCATACAGGGCTGTCCTTAAGTTACCCACATGCATTTTACCTGTTGGGCTTGGTGCATATCTCGTTCTGATTCTTGCGCTCATCGGTACACTCCTTTTATCGTTAATCTCAATGTATTATATCATAAGTCATATGCTTCGCCATGAGATTATCCATCCTTTTTTCATTATGTCTTCACCTTGGGATAAAATCTGCTATAATGTGTAGGACAGACTTTTGCAATATACCATAAAGGAGAATAACATGCAAAGAACAGTGACCAAAAACCGCACATGGCTCCTCGTAATGACCGGAGCGGTCTTCCTGAGCCTGCTCATCGGTATAGCTTCCTGCAAGGCGCCTCCTGAGCCTATTGTCATGACGGATGTATACGGTTTTGAGAAACTCGAATATACAGTAACCGATAACACAACAGAGATAAGTCTTCTGGCGGATACCCATACCTTGAATATCGAGGATGCTTCAGATACGGAGGCTTTCTTGTCCGTCATACATATCATGGAAATCCTTGAACGGGAGATATTCGAACTGGCCAAGGCCGAAAATCCGATGCAGCCATTACCGACGTCTTCCTTTCATTCCCAGGAGACCATCAGCCTTGATATCACCGCGATAAACACAACTGATTCCTCCAAAGAGGATTATCGTCTTCAATCGATATGGCTCAGCTCACGGGTGTTCTTTCAGGCAACGGCCATCACATCGTCCTGGAACATGAAACAGTCAGGCCAATCCTGGCCAGTCCAATGCTCCCGGTAGACACGGCTGACTTGCCGATGCCCGTCATCGAACTCAGGTACGGTTCTGACGAGATACAACACAGCATCTACGGCGATTTCCACCAGGAAATCTATCCCGGAAGGTACAGCAACCACACCATCAACAGCCGCCTGACCAGGACCGAAGACAAGACACTGACCGTCACGGACACCAGGGAGACTCTTAATCTCACCTTGTCACCTGAGGCGATTGCCACTCCGGATATCGTCGATATCCACATCTACCAAAGCGATTCGAGAAAGTTGATCTCATCAGACCAGCTTCAGCCGGAAGGTTCCAGCCTTTCCATCGGACTGCCCGAGGATAATGACGACTATTTCATTGAAATCGTCTGCCAATGGAACACCGATGCCGCCTACGGCGTGATCAACTGCAACTTCAACCTTCATATGGAAAAGGATGAACAATACATCTTTAACCGTTCACAGTACGAACCCGGAGACCTGATTGTCGTTCAGGGCATCAATATAGATGACGACTTGAACTATGATATCAGTACCGACATCTACAATGAGGGTCTTCAATTTGTCGAAAGCGGCGGCAGCCACTATCTGCTCATTCCCCTTATGAGCAAGCTCGAACCCGGAACCTACAGCCTGACCGTTACGGATCCGGATCATCCTGAATCGGCCTTTTCCGGAGACATCGAGGTCATCCAGAAGGAATTTGCGACACAGTATCTGACGACCTCAGGCGCAACAGCTGCGCTGCAGAACAAGGAGAACTATGACCAGCTGGACGAAGCCTTCGAACGCGGAAGAAGCGATCTTTCCATGATCAGCCACTGGTCGGGTCCGTTTCTCCAACCGGTCGGCGGACGAATTTCCACGGAATACGGCGAGATCCGTTACACCAATGAAAACGTCATCAGTTCCAGACATTCGGGCATCGATTTCGCCAACCCGACTGGCACGGCCGTCAAAGCGACCGAGAGCGGAACCGTTACCCTTGCCGAATATCTGAACATCACCGGTAACACCATCTTCATCGACCACGGCTTCGGCATCATCAGCCAGTACTATCACCTGAACGACATGTATGTGGACGTCGGTGAGGAAGTCACCCGTGGAGACACCATCGGCGCAGTCGGCACCACCGGATTCTCGACAGGTCCCCACCTGCACTTTGCCGTCTACAACAACGGCATCTACATCAATCCCTGGAAACTGTTTGAAGAGGCGCCGTTTTAGGAATTACAGGCAAGAAAAAGGGGCATTGCATCACTGAAATCAGTTGATGCAATGCCCCTTTTTGTTGTTTTTGTTGTTCGGATACTCTTCCGCGTCTTATGGCGATATCCGCCACAAAACCCCATTCTTTGACTGCCTTAATTCAGTAACCACACGGCGCCAACAAACAAACGGCATGCGCAGCAATACCCTCCTCAGCACCTGTGAACCCCAACTTTTCTTCCGTTGTCGCCTTGATGTTCACCTGATTCACAGAACAGTCCAGTAGCTCTGCAACCGTCTCCCTCATCATTGGTACATATGGCGCCAGCTTCGGTTTCTGGGCGATGATGGTAGCATCCACATTACCCAGCATGTACCCTTCGTTCATCATCATTTGATGAACCCTCCGAACCAGTACCTTGCTGTCGATATCCTTGAATTCAGCACTCTGGTCTGAAAAATGCCTGCCGATATCACCCAGCGCAAGAGCTCCAAAATGGCATCCATAATCGCGTGAAGACACACATCCGCATCGGAATGCCCCAGCAGTCCCAGCGGGTGTTCAATCTCCACACCCCCAAGAAACAGCTTTCTGCCTTCCACCAGTTTATGTACGTCATATCCGTGTCCGATTCTCATATGGTTCTCCATTTCCGTATCCAGTATTGTGTATGATCAGTATCTGTTTAATCATCATGCGTTGTAATAAGTCACGCGAGGAAGTTCAACCTAGATTTCAATATTGTTGACCGGAATATTCAGCATCTCAAAGGTTTCCTTCTCCCTGTCGTGGCAGGTCATCATGATGACCTGTCTGCCCAAATTGCTGATCTTCTGAAGCATATGGGCAAGGCGCTGTCCGTCATAATGAACGAATACATCATCAAGAATCAGCGGTATGCTGCCGCCTGTGCTCATGGTGTCGATGAGGGCAATACGAACTGCAAAATAGATCTGATCGATGGTACCAAGGCTCAGGTCACTGATATCCACGGTCTTCTCTGTCTTCACATCTTTGACCGTCAGGTCTGCGTTCTCATCGATGTTGATCTCGTATTTGCCTCCAACGACATCGTTGACGACTTTTTGTATGTTGCCCATCAACTCGCTCTTGTATATTTCGGCAATCTTAACGGAAGCTGTCATCAATGTATCGATGACCTCATCATAGGATTCAAGCTCAGCAGTATACACTGCTATCTGCTCATTGATATCTTCAATATTCTGACCGATGGCGCTATGTACCATCATACTATTACCAATTTCATCGGCTTTCGTCTTGGCTTCTTCACATTCGGTGGAAACAGTTGAATACTCGGCCTTCTTATTGTTCAGCATATCCCTTGCCTTCTCGAAATTGAAATCGAATTCAAAGACATCAGTAAGCCCGAGCTGACTGAATTCATCTCCCAACCGGTAAATCTCTTCTTCCTTGTCATTGCCGAGAAGCTCTGTTTTCTCGCCTAGCAGTCGTGTCAGGTTCTCATTGGATCGCACCCAGGACTCCCGCTTCTCCTGATAATCGGATATGGAGGATATCTCAAGGGCATCGAGAACCGGATTGGCAACAACCTTTTTCGCATCTTCCAGATTCCTGTTCAGTCCGAAAATGCTGTTGGAGTATTCATTGATCCTGCCTGCCAGTTCATGATGCATCTCACTCCTCTTAACGGTTTCCTTAAGGACATCGAAGCCGTTCTCCGTAATCAGTTTGATGTTGGTGGCATCGATTTTCACCAGTTTGATACATTCTTCCACATCCGGCTTGACCTTTTTCATCTTGTTCTGGAGGCTCGTTCTCTTCGAACGGAGGTCAGCAAGAATACGGCAGTTCTCAAGATCATTGTCATAGGCTTCCTTTCTGATGTTATAGAGCTGCTCAAAAGCTTCCGGTGATGAACAGTCATACAGCTTCAGCGTGTTCTCAATACTGTCGTTCACCTGCTGCAGTCTTGCTGCATTCTTCTCCACCTCTTCTTCCTGCCGTTTCATCATATAGGACTGGTCATCGATATCTTCCCTGACTCTCTTAAACAGCACATACAGGGCAATCCATCCGATGATACCGACGACGATCATAAGCGCCGACAGAAGATAAAGACTGATGTTGATACCGAGAAGAATGATGCCGCCGGCGATGAGAATCTGACAGATGAGGATGGCGATTCGTAGATTCATCCTCTTATCCTCGAGTTTCTTCATTGCCTTTTTAGCGCTCTCCATATCGCTGACTTCAAGCTCTTCATCGATTTGCTTTTCCTGTCGATGGAAAGCCAAAACTTATAGTAATCTTTTGTCAGTTTCTCGATCTTTGCCAGCACTTCATCCTTGCCGTAGATCCGCTCCTCCTCATCGGCGAGCAACTCCTCGGTTTCGGTAATCTTTTCTCCACTTCAAAGAGTTCCGTCTTGAAGTCGACCAGCTTCCTGTACTTGGACATGAAGGCCTCAGCATAGGCCCTGTCACTGAGCCCTTCGAGGACCGACAGCGGTATGTCGGCTTCGATATCGCTCTGCTGGTCTTTCATGTTCTTCAGCGACTGTTCCACTTCCTTCAGCTTATCTTCAATGGAGGAAACCTCTTTCTTCGCATCGAGGTAGGACTCCACCTCAGACATGTTGACTTCCTGGAAACCTTCCAATTGAACAACCATATCCGTAATCGAAATGATCTCATCATTCAGTTTCTTCAGCGTATCATATTTTCGAAGGACCTCGATCTGTTCGTATCTGGTGACGTTCTTCTCCAGAAGATCGATTTCCTGTTTCAGATGGTTGGCTGCCTGAAGTTTGATGAAATACTTTCTGATATATTCCTTTTTCACCTCTTGCTGTGCTTCAACCTCAATCATCTTCTGATGGTAATATTCAAGGTCTTTATTCAACTGGAAGAGCTCCTCGTCATTTTCAATGGCGCTCTTTCGCTCCCTTAATTCGAACAGTGTATCTTCAAAGGAGATCAGGCCATTGCCTGTATTGCGGATGTTGATGATTCTTGACTTCATCTCATCCACCAGTTTGATGCCCGTCTTCTTGGAGACATCCGTAATGCCGAGCAGCCTGGAATTCGTCAGCTGGTCGCTGAGCTCCTCCATGCGGCTCAGTTCCTCACGCTCCACAGGAACGCCGTCCAGTTCCACATACATGCCGTCATCGTCATCAGAGAAGTTCCTCTTCAGATGGAAGTTCGTACCGGACTCCATATAGTCCATCTCACCGGCGAAAACATCGGGTTTTGCCCAAGGGCGGTACTGCCTGAATTTTTCGTTGTGGCTGCCGATCTCCATCTCATAGTCGTTCATGCTCAGCAGCATGGCTTCCATAAAACTGTGTATGGTCGACTTGCCGGATTCATTCTTGCCATGTATCAGATTGATCCCCGGTTCGAAACGCAGTTCGGTGTCCAGGTACTTACCGAATCCTTCCATATATATTCTGGATATATTCATCTGCTCACCGCCTTAACAGGGCATTGATACCCATCGTTGTCAGCTTCTCCGATTTATCCTTCTCATACCCTTTATCCCTGACTTCATTCATGAAAACACCGATGAGGTCGTTGACATGTTCATCATAAAATTCCTGGTTGTAGCTCTGAACCGGCTCACCGATCCGACCTTTGATGTCAAGAATCTTCTGGTCCAGTTCTGCCCGTTCCCTTATCTGTTCAAAGACAATACCCTTACGGAGTTCATCTTCATACAGTCCGATATCATCCGTCAGTATGTACAGTTTGACGTGCTTGGGCCATGCGGGTATCTTGTACCATGAATCGCTCTTCATGTCTACCCCTTCCATCTTGGCTCTAAAGGTATCCATGTCCTGTATGAAGATATCCCTGTCACTGTATTCATTCAGCAAATCTAGAAACTCGGTGATAAATGTCAGGTTCAGATCGTTGATATAAAAGGTGTCACCGACAAAAATCACACGTTCAAAATCCTTGAGCTGACTGAGCATCACCTTCAGAAATGCAAACCGTTCCCTTGACGAAACGCTGTAATTCACAAGTAGATCTTTGATAATCATCTCATCATCTCCAATTCTTATAAGCTGTTATAACCGTCAGGATTCCCCGACTGCCAATGCCAGGAATCCCTGCACATATCCTCCAGACCCAGTTCCGTCTTCCATCCCAATAACCTGTGGGCTTTGGATGGATCCGAATAGCAGGTCGCGATATCCCCTGGTCTTCTTCCCACTATCTCATAGGGAACCTTTACGCCGTTCACCTGTTCAAAATTCCTCACCATATCAAGAACGCTGTACCCGTTTCCAGTGCCGAGGTTGATGGCTTCAACCCCCTGGTGTTCCTTGACATAGTCGAGGGCCTTCAAATGCCCCTTTGCCAAATCCACCACATGAATGTAATCTCTGACTCCCGTGCCGTCTGGAGTATCATAGTCATCCCCGAATACGCTAAGCTTCTCCCTCTTGCCGACAGCCACCTGAGTGATATATGGCATCAGGTTGTTGGGTATTCCCGTCGGGTCTTCACCTATTCTTCCGCTTTTATGGGCTCCGATCGGGTTGAAGTAACGAAGGAGTGCTATGCTCCATGTTCGATCCGCCACCTGTACATCCCTCAGAATCCGCTCGATCATGAGCTTGGTGCTGCCATAGGGATTCGTCGTACTGAGAGGAAGCTCTTCCGTCAGAGGAGATACATTGTTGAGGCCGTAAACCGTCGCAGACGAGCTAAAAACAAATCTGACTACGCCATGTTTCTTCAGCGCCTCCAAAAGAACCAAGGTTCCTGTAATATTGTTGTGATAATATTCCACCGGTTTTCCACAGACTCACCGACCGCCTTCAGTCCGGCAAAATGAATGACTGAATCAATGGGATTTTCCCCTAGAATCTCGTCCAATGCATCAAAATCAAGTATATCCGCCTGATAGAAGGTCAACCTGCCCTCTTCAAGATCACCCTCCACAATCTCTCCGATACGCTTCAGCACTTCCATCTTGCTGTTTGAAAGGTTGTCGACTATGACGACATCCAATCCTTCATTCAACAATTCCACAACCGTGTGGGACCCGATATAACCGGTTCCACCGGTAACCAATACTGCCATCTGCTACCTCCATCTGTCTGTCTCTCTTCATTATATAATGTCGCATACAGTCCATAGTACTATGCACTGCATATGCATTCCTATCCTTTATTTTATCATAAATCCTTCATTATAATACATTTTGACGCAACAATTTACTGTTTGTTCATAATGTTCATTAAATAAATATTTAACATGCAATGACATTGTAAGACCACCATCGGTTACAGCAGAAAAACCGGCCACTTTTATAGTTAAATTCAACATTCTATTTGATTCACTCCGTCAGAATTTCGAGCATTATAACGATATTTTGTTCGAAACAAAAATAAGACTTTACTATCATTGACATGACCGTTATTATACGCTACACTATATAAGGATTTAGTGTAAAATACACTAAAAAAATTGTTGAAATCGTTATGGTTTTAACAAAATAAAATTTATATGAGGTGACTTTATGATTAAAGTAGGTATTAACGGATTCGGACGTATAGGACGTCTTGTTTTCAGAGCTGCTATGAAAAACGCCAATGTTGAAGTAGTAGGAATCAACGACCCATTCATCGACACAGAATATATGGCTTACATGCTGAAGTATGATTCAGTACACGGACAATATGACGGTACAGTAGAAGTTGTTGACGGAAAGCTGGTTGTAGACGGCCAAACAATCAATAACTACGAGTGCTTCAAGCCTGCTGAGATTCCATGGGCTGAGTGTGGTGCTGAGTACGTAGTTGAGTCAACTGGTGTATTCAAGACTATCGAGACTGCTTCAGCTCACATCGAGCTGGTGCTAAGAAAGTTGTTATCTCTGCTCCATCAGCAGACGCTCCAATGTTCGTAATGGGCGTAAACAACGATAAATACACATCAGACATGAACGTTGTTTCCAATGCTTCATGTACTACTAACTGCTTGGCTCCTATCGCTAAGGTTCTTAACGACAACTTCGGTATCGTTGAAGGTCTTATGACTACAGTACACGCAACTACTTCCACTCAACAAACAAACGACGGTCCTTCAAAGAAAGACTGGAGAGGTGGACGTGCTGCTTCTACTAACATCATCCCTTCATCAACTGGCGCTGCTAAAGCGGTTGGCGTTGTTCTTCCGGAACTCAACGGCAAACTGACTGGTATGGCTTTCCGTGTTCCTACAACTAACGTATCTGTTGTAGACTTGACTGCACGTATTGAGAAGTCTGCTACATACGAAGAGATCTGTGCTGCTATGAAAGCTGCATCAGAAGGCGAATTGGCTGGCGTTCTTGGTTACACTGAAGATATGGTTGTATCCAGTGACTTCATCACTGATCCTAGAACTTCCATCTTCGACGCTAAAGCTGGTATCGGTCTTTCTGATAACTTCGTTAAGCTTGTTTCCTGGTATGACAACGAGTGGGGTTACTCCAACAAAGTTGTTAGCCTGATTGAGCACATGAACTCAGTTGACAACAAGTAATCTATTCATTTAGATAAGATTTCAGCCCCTGCATTTTTGCAGGGGCTGTTTTTGTATTACAAAGATTACAACTCTATGACATTTGTTGACGCTGTATTTTGGTAGTGCTATAATTTTACTTGATTTAAGGGGTAATCCCCGTACTAATTAGCATGACCGGAAGAGGAGAAATTTCTATGAAAAATGCAAAAAGACTAGTCGCCTTGTCCCTGTCTTTGATGATGATTCTGTCAACAATGACCGTTGCCATGGCCGCTACAACCAACGACGCAAAAGCCAAGGATTCTCTATGATCTTGGATTATTCAAAGGTATCTCGACCACTGAATATGTACCCGCCCTCGAGATGAAGACTGATGCTCTGCAGGCAATCGTTCTTATCGGAAGAGCCCTTCAATGGGACGTAGATGAAGACGCCACCGTAACCTTTACCGATGTTCCGGACTGGGCTGTTCCTCACATTGCCTATGCCGTAGATGCAGGTATCACCAATGGTGTCAGCGCCACTGAATTCGGTCCTGACATCATCAGCGGCAAGCGTATTGTCGCCTGGTTCCTCCGTGCTCTTGGATATGACAATACGGAATCCTGGACACAAACCGACGCATTGGCTGCTGTGGCAGGCATTCCGATTCCTGGCGATACACTGCGTGATGATGTCGTGGGTGTCATCTATACGGCCCTTCAGACAACACCTGTCGGTGGAGACGCCACTTTGATCGAGTCCATCGTAGAAGGTGATGCACTTAAGACTGCCATCGCCAAGAACGCAGGTCTCATTGACGAATCCCTTTCCATCATATCCGTCAAACATGTCGGTTTGAAGGAAGTTGAAGTCAAGCTGAACGATTCCGTCAAGACTTCGACAACCACTGTTCAGATCAAGAAAGGTTCTGCGATCTACAGCAAGACAGTGACCTGGAACTCAGCTAAGGATACAGCTACCGTCACCACTTTCGGCCAGCTGCCTGAAGCCGACTATACGGTGACCGTCAAGACGTCCGACGAGACCTTGACGAAAGACTATACGGTATCGGATATCGCTTCCAAAGCGACTGAAATCAACATCACATCAAACACCATCGATGATGACGTTTCCGATGCGAAGGTCTACTTCGAAGTCATCGACCAGTACGGTGATGACATGGATATCGATGCTAACGAATCCGGATTGATCGCTGTAGCCTATAACGTTGACAAGAAGGAAAACATCACCCTTACAAAGCCAAACGATCCTTATTTCCTGATTGTAACAAATGCCAATGAAGATGACTTCGAATCAGGAGATACCATCCGATTCACCATCACATATCTTGGAATTACGGAGCAGGATACGCTTAGGGTCCAAGCTCCCGGCACTTATAACAGCATCGTACTCGGCGATGTTATCCTCGATGAAGATGATACGAAGCTGGACGAGCTGGATGATACATTCGAACTCGACTATCTCCTCACCGATCAATACGGTGATGTTGTAGACCTTGAAGAGACTGCCGTTGTCGCTTCACTTCCGGCTGTCATCGACGGCATCAACTTTGTCACATCTGACACGGATGTCATCAGCGGCATCAAGATCGTTGACGATGAAGACGACAAAGGCCAGATCATCCTGTACATCGCAGGTGCCGGTGAAGCGACTCTGACTGCAATCGTAAACGCATCAGGTGCAGTTTCAACCACCACGATCGTTGTTCAGGGCTCCGCTGAAGCTGAAGCTGTCAGCATCGAAGCTCCTTCTGAAGTAATCGCTGCAGGTGATGACGCATTCGACCTTGAAATGATTGTAACCGACCAATACGACGAAGTGATCAACAGCGTAACAGGTCTCATATTCTCATACGACCTCGATGTGTCCGATGACGATGTCACCCTGGATGCTTTCAAGTCCGACGGTAAGACATACCTGAACGTTGACCTGTCACAGGCAACCATCACTGAATCCGAAGGTGAAACCGAACTGACCATCACCGTCGAGAACGCAGAAGACGATTTACTCGGAGAGATCACATTCGACGTACAACCGAATGCTGAGGCCTTCTCCATCGAATCCGTTTCCTTCTCCAAACTTCTTGAGTACAACGATGACAACGTAGGCGCAAGCCTGACCATCTCTCAAGATGACATCGAAGTGATCGACCAGTACGGCCGTGACTTTGAAGGTACCATCGGCCTTTCATCTGAAGACGAGGATTATATCTCTGTCTCAGGCAAGACATTGACAGCTGAGCAGGTGACAGATTCTCCAATCGAGATCACAGTAGTCGTTGACGGCGCAACCTATGATGTGGATATGGAAGTCATCGAATCCTCTGACATCACTTCCTACTCCATGACCAACATCGGCAAAGTCTACGCTGCAGATCCTGCGGATGAGGACTATCAGGTCGAAGTTGAGATTGAAGGTGTCAACAGCAGCGGAAAGATGTGGTTCTGGTCGATTCCGTTCCTGACTTTGTAACCTCAGATGATCCTGAAGTGGCTACCATCGTTGACGGAAATATTGTTGTCGGTGAGTCAGCCGGTACGGCGACCATCTCCGCTTGGATGGACGGTTCAAAGGTTGACAGCGAGAAGATCACTGTCAGCACTTCCAATCCATATGCTGTATCTGTAGAATTCACAGAGACAGTTCTCGATGACAGCAACGATTATGATCTTGATAAGATTGTTACTGTCACTGACCAGTACGATGTGGAAATCAACACGACTCTCTACTTCTCAGTCAGCGACAGCGATTACTCCGTAGGAGCGGAAACAAGCTGAGCGGGCCTTCAGGCGACGTTGAAGTGACAGTGGTTACTTCCAACGGTTTGACTACATCTGAAGTCATTACAGTAGATTAAAACCAGAATATACGAAAGCCCCAACAACCGTAATGGTTGTTGGGGCTTTTTCTTGTATTATTCCATATCTTCATTCGCTATGAATGGCAGCCTCACATTGATTGTTGTCTGTCCTTCACCGGTATCCAGATAGATTGAGCCTTGGCGGCTCCTAACGATTCTTTTGACCGTATACAGTCCTATGCCGTGGTCTTCCGTTTCCTGATCCCTTGTATCCTTTGAAGTGACTCCGAGCTTCAGGTATTCCCTGAACTGTTCCTCCTTTAGGGTCACTCCGGAATTGGATACCCGGATATGCATTTCAGGATTGCCGTGGTTATCACTCACAGCATAATACAGCACTACCTTTTTATTCTCCCATTCCTTATCGGCAATGGCCTCAAAACCGTTATCCATCAAGTTGGAAGTGATAATGACAAACTCTTCAAAACACTCCCTGAATCTTTCCGTATCGACATTTACATCATGCTCCAAGGCAACACCGCTGCGTGCATACCTGCTCCTCCTCTGCTTCAGCAGCTTCACCAGTTCATCATCGTGGGATTCGCTGCTGTCATTCACCGTGCTTTCCAATTGGTTCAGCCTGTTTCTGAGCTCATGGTTTTCAGCCCTGATGTCGGCCATCAGAGGTTCCAAAGAATCCTTGAAACGACCCCGGATTCCGAGCATCCGGTTGTGATTGTTCACCTTCCAGTCTGAAAGGTCCACCATCCATGAAGTCAAAAGCAGTACATCGTACACCAGGTAATAATAAAGTATATCCATTAGTTCATACTCCGAATAGGCTCCCATAATCCTATACAGGACAAACGCAAACATCAAGAGGAAAAGAATGCTGTGATAATATGGAAATCCCCTTGACATGATGATTATACGATGACGAAACAGATAGAATATGAGAGCAATGGCTAAGACCACAGCAGCTGCACCAAGCATATACTCAAGTGACAGACGGCCGTCGAGCAGATCAATGTCAAGCAGTAATCCTGCAGTTCCAATGATCGCTATAACAAAAAACAGAATCATTGCACCATCACCTGAAAACGCAGCTGAAATTCAGCAACGTACTTTTTACCCATCGGAAGCAATTCATCCATATACATCATTTTCACCTGCCATCTGCGGTCAGCGGAAAAGGCATGCTCAACATACTGTTTGTTGACGATGATGGACTTATATATTCTCATGAAGCGGTGATCCAGACTGGGAGTCAGACGTATCAGTGTAACCCTGCCGATATCCTGCTTATGAAGCTTCCCTCCCCTCAGGTAGTGAATATAGGTCTTTTTCTCAATCGTCTCAATAAATACGATTTCCCTGTGGGGTATGCGATAGACGGAGGCTTTTTTAGTGATTTCAAGGACACTGCTGTCCTTATCCTGAATCTCCTTGTTGTAAATCTGATCCACCACATCTCTGACGGATTCCACATCGATCGGTTTTCTCAAAAAGTCATAACAGTCCTTATCCTTGAACACCTTGAGCTCATCCTCCATCGAAACCTCACTGCCGGTCACGATAATGATCCAAGCCGTCGGCTGAACCTCCTTCAGCATTTTGATGAAATCATAGCCGGTACCGTCCGGAAGTTTCAGGTCCACGAACACGATATCGATCCTCATATCCCGAATACTCTCAGTTGCCGATGCCAAGTTATAACATTGATAGATATACCCTTCCCTGTACAGGATTCCAGGATTCTCTTCAGTTTATCACTTTGCTGGCGGTCATCTTCCAAATCATAATATTATTCATCAACTCACCTCATAGCCACTCTCAACAGGTTTGCCCTGCCCTCAATCAACCTTGCTTTAATTGTTATCTGTTTTCCTTCAACATATATCTTATTTTCATAACCGAAGCCGGTTATCATTTTTGAAACCTCTGAAAAGTCCATATCAAAATCCACATAATCCCTGAGTCCGATCGACCAGATCAGCTCGAATCCATTCGCTTCATCGCCGGTGGCTTTTATCCTGAGGAAGATGTTCCTAATCACCAATTCATCCTTTCGAAGAAGCATGCTGTGGACCTCGTTGATAAACGCCATATATACATATTCCTCATCCATATAGTCATACTCAATCAGCTGATAGCTGACCTCAAGCCTGATGCCGAGTTCATTCATCCTGCAGTGTTCATACAGGAAAAAGGCATTCATGATTTCGTTGTCGCCCATCCTGATCTGATAGAGTTCAGAAAGCGCCTTGTCATGATTGATGATGCCAAGCCCGAGATCCTTGCTGGCCTTAGTTAGGTTCAGCAGGATATTGGTCAGGCTTATCTCATAGAGCTCTTTGTTGTCATATATCCTGATCCTATCCCGTATGCGGATTTCCATGTTGATCTTGAACATCAGCGCCAGCACAACCACCAACTGGCTGTTGTCTGCTATCAACAACGGAATACCATCGGATATCACGCAGCAAATACAATACCTCAAGAGCATTTCGATACCGAGCATGTACATGTAATTCCTGATAAAAATATCTGACCATCTCTGATAACGGTCGAGCAACTCACCATGGTGCACCAGATAAATCGACGGCATGAATGCCAGATACAACAGCAACATGCTTCTGAAATAAAATCCGTCAACCGCCGCATCGCCAAGGGTCATGAGAGCTAGTCCGGTCACCGTATCCGCAACCGCTTCCATGACCGTCATGACAAATACTGCTATGATGAAACTTATCAGTGTCATCCTGAACGAATCACTGAATATCCATCTGATAACTGCAATCATCACCAATTGAAGCAGCAAAGGCGACACTGCTGCAAGGATCCTGTGACCGGCTGCACCTTCGAGCATTTGCAGCAATCCTGTAGACCCTATTTTTACCATGCAAAAAAACAGGAACAAGGCGATGTACTGCTTCCAGTTCTCCCACCGTTTCCTTATAATCATAAACAGAACAAAAATCACTGCTGTCTCCAGCAATACTCCAATCCACATCGTCTTCACCTGTCACTCATTTCGAAATCAGTAAATTTGACAGAAACGTCAACTTCAGACATTATACCACAGTCCCGACACTCAAATCCATTCAATATGCCCGAAAGGAATAAAAGGCGTCTGAAATGTCCTGAAAATGCATGAAGGCCGCCAAACGGCGGCCTATGATTATCTGTATTTCCCTTTTTCATCACTCACCTGCATTCTGGCAATATCATTCCAGTTCTGTGATGTCACAACTTCTATGGTTGATACCTTTTTGTTCAGCTGGACCATATTCGCATCCAAAGACCTGACCATGGTTTCCAGTCCGGATATCCGCTTGTCCACATTGGTAAACGAACCCTCGAATGTATCCAAGCTGAATTTGACATCATGCAGTTCTGCCGAATGAACCTTGCTTCGCTCTTCCAATGCCCGTAACAGCATTGTATGTTCATTCAGCTGGGATTCAATACCGTCGAAGCGTTGGTCGATGCCATCGAAGCGTTGGTCAATGCCATCGAAGCGCTGGTCGATGCCATCGAACCTCTGGTCCATTTTGTCCATCCTTAGGTCCATAGCATCCAGTCTCTGATCGATATCATCAATCTCAGTCCATCGCATCCATCTCTGATTGATACCATCAACCTCTGATCCATCGCATCCAATCTCTGATCTATACCATCGAACCTCTGGTCCATCGCATCCAATCTCTGATCGATACCATCAAACCTCTGATCCATCGCATCCAATCTCTGATCTATACCATCGAACCTCTGGTCAATCTTCTTGAATTCGGAATCCATCTTCTCTGACATGGTTGTCAGTATTGCTAGAATCTTCTGTTCCATCTTATACCTCCTGTCAAACTAGACGAGATATCTCGAACGAATAATCAGTAATTACTATGGTCATTATAACACGGTTCAAACCACTCTCCAACCGCCAATTTAGCGGATATAGCCTGTGTATAACTATCCACAGGCTCATGGAGGCACTATCACTGTATCGTAACATTTTTTCATCTTCAAATAGTCATTTAGCCCCATATATCCAGTGTGCTCTTATACACATGCCGATGTGAACAACTTGCTTTATCCACATGATATCAACAACCCAATTCAATGGTATAGAACCTGAAAATAACTGGTAGTATCCATCATCCACGGATCATGCATTACAATAGCTGAATTACTATGGTTCGCAACCGTTGGCTCTACCTGACCCTCAGCATGAAAGCGCTTCAGCAGTTCTACCAGAATCATATAGGAACTTGGTGAATCGATGTAGTCATTGGACTTGTCAATCAGACCCAAAGGGTCATTGTTCTCAAGGCAGGTTCTTGTGAATGCATCCATTTCATTGGCTTCTTCCAATGTCAGGTAATGAGAGAAGTCGATGGAAGCGATGAACAGTATATTTGCGGTTTCTGTGCTCTGCCAAAAAGTTTCCACGAATTCGGCGATGCCTTCTTCGTCACGTAGTTCTGCAATGACAACCGAGAGCACTTTGACTCCAGGAAAATATCTGGCGATATAATTCATATGCACCAACTGGCCGTGTTCCTGTTCAATCATATCACGACTGGCAACATCAATATTTTCATGGGCTGCAAGCCTGTAGGCGAGAGCGCTGTCAGTCACGACCCTACCCTCGTATGTGAAATAATCCTCTGTAACGACTTGGAATCTGGATCCCAATGCATCATGGTTTGGGCTGATGACAACGATGAGGTCATATGCATGCTTTTCCCTCTCAGCCACCCGAGCAGCGGCGAGGTAACAGTCCGCTATCATCGGACAGGCTACAGTGTGATGGGGTATGATGGCACCTCTGACCAGAGCATAATCGCCGGCATTCAGAGCTTCATAGCCCTTCATCAGGAATTCAGGATCTATCATCAGGCTGTCGGTGTACTGGTTGTACTGCATGTAAGGACGGGCATCGATATCATCATCATTCATATCGTCTAGCACGTTTTCACCGTCAAGTGAAACCTCTATCGACTCATTAATGTCATCTTTCGTATCCGACTCATTTGACTCATCTGTCTCATCTGATGCATCGGTCTCATTCGGCTCTTGATCATTCTCATGAACATATGTCTGGTGCAGTCGATTCATATCCGAATTCTGTTCAACTGCACCTTCAACTACGCAACCAATAGTCAGTGCCAAAAGCATCGTCAACATCAGTTTCATCAACGGTTTACCTCGATAAATTCGCCCTCACTCAGCCAGAACTCGTTGTTGCGAAGATCTGCGACATACACCGGTTCGGATCTGTAATAGCCCGGTGCTGTCGCGATGGCTTGGTAGGTCAGGATTATCCTGGAAACACGCTTGAGGTCTGAAGCTCCATAGTTTGAAACATACGCATGCATATCCATCATGCTGCCGCTGGTATTGCCACCAAGATACTTGTTTCGTCCCTGGTTGACGAACCTTAGGAAGGTCAGTCCGGCAGGCAGTGTATCCTGTATCTTGAAGCTTGTATTCATGAGTTTTCTATCAAATGCCAGCTGCACAATGACGATGTCACCCACATGGATATCACCGATGCCGCTCAATGGCATATATGTTTTTGTTACCGCTTTGTTGCTTGTCATGCTGATATCCTCTGCGAACGCGATGTATTCCTTGACGACTGTCAATGCACCTTCGACAGCCAGGACTTCAAAGGTTTCAGCTTCTTCAGGCAGCAGCGACAGGCTATAGACATCATCAAAATCCAGCTCCGCATGGGTGAACTCACCATTCAGCTTCACATCCAGCCCGCTTACCATCACCGGCTTTTCCTTGCGCATCTGATAGAGCAGCTGCTCGGGTTCCGTCACATAATACTGATAATAAGACATTGAACTGGTATCCCGACGGCTGATGAATTCCATCATTCTATCCGCAATATCCCAGCGCTCCAGTTTGACTGAGCTTGCCAACAGCATGAGCGAAATAAGTTCCGTCTCCTTCTTGTCAGAAGACAGTCTGATGATCGATCTGCCAAGTTCGATGTCTTTTTCCCAAAGATACAGGTCCAACAATCTGCTGCCTTTTGTCAGTTCACCGGAATCAAGACAGGCCTGTATCAGCATCAGCTTTTCAGGGTCGGTGTTCAGCAGGTCATAGTTCTCTATGGCATCATCGATAAGGGCATAATCCGGATTGCCAAGCAGGGCGCCAAGCCACAGGGCTCCGATATATTTGGTCGTCGTTTGGTTTTCGCTGCTCAGCATCTCTTCAACCGATTTCTCAAGGGTTGCGGTATAGCGTTGCTCCGCAATATCCCCAAGGCCTGCGGCATACAGCCTGCACGTCGCAAGGATATCACCCATGCCGTTTTCCAGCGTCTTGATGAGGCCCCCTTGCGCTCGGTAAGGATTCATGTTGATTATTCCTGTATCCTCAGCACGGAAAAGCTGTCGATGTAGGCGCTCGCCATTTGACCGCTGAGTTTCCTGACATATTGCCTGTCATTTCGGTAATAACTCAGAGACCTCAGCTCTTCATAGTATTCATATGCCTGCTCGTTGAAGATGTCCAGTCGGACGATGTTGTTGTTGTGAACGATTTCCAGGTCCGTCGTCAGCGGTTCGCTGATCTTGGCCGTATAGGCGGCAATATGTTCGGAAACCGTGAAATCGAATCTGCTCCTGTCGATATGTGTGCCTGTCTTCGTGGAAGCTTCCACAAAGAGCTGATAATCGCCGATACGGAGTTTCCGAGTTCGATGAATACCGCTTCACCAAAATCCGCACTCAGAGCTTTTTCCTTGATGACAGTCCCGCCACTGTCTGTCACCTTGGCTCTAACCGACACTTTCTCACCGATGAAGGTGGGATCTCCCGCAGTCTTTGTCTTGATGTGGATATCATCACCGCTCAGATAGACGTCCTCAACCATGACATCCGCAAAGAATGATAAGCCTGAGGGTATGTTCTTCCTGGCTATCCCCGTCTGAGCGTCCTTGCTGAATGCCGTCATGGTCACCCGCCAACTGGTGATATTGTCCGGCAGGATAAAGGAGCCCTCCGCAATTCCATCCGAACCGGTTCTCACACGGATGAACAGAGCGGTATCCTCAAAATCCGTACGCAGATTGTCTGATCCTCCTTCACCACCCTGTTCCGCACCGTTCATCATCTGAACATTCACTGTGAGCAGCATCTCACCGATGATTCCACGATTGTTCTGGGAACGGTATAACGTAGTCAGCGGATCGGAACTGTCTTCCTGTACGGCAAAACGGCTTCATCCACCACACTGACGTTGACATCGGCATCCACGGGACGACTTTCGTGATCCTTGACATCCAGGACATAGTTCACCTCCATGCCTGGACTGTAGCGTTCACGGTCGAATTTCACATCGATATCCAGTTCCCTTGTCTCTTTATTGACAACCAGGTTCTTCTGCATCAGATAATTCGTCACCATGGTCTGACCGTTGAAGTAGACCACTTTGCAAAAGGTATCCGGAACCCTGGATTCGTCAAATACGATGCCGAACCAGGTCTTATCTGTCAGCTTGTAATGGTTGATGCCATCACGCTCCTCGATGACCAGCAGCCTGTCATCGGAATTCTCCTCGATAGATGCTTCTTTTTTCAGAAGCTCCAGTTCAACAGTGGAATTATAGTCAATTTCATACCATGGTGTGTCACTGTCCTTGAAGTCGAGTCTATAATATGGAACGTTATCCTCCAAATAGATCTGGTACCTACCAAAATAGCCCCTTTCAACCATATGGCTGTTATTGTCATCCTTGCATGATATCTCATATTTGTAGTATCTGTCTTCAAGGACCTCATCAAATCCGAAGGTCACCTGACCGTTGGCATCCGTGATGCCAGTAGCCCTATGAACCACGTTCTGATGCTTCACATACCTGTATACGTCATGGAATTCCTTATAGATTTCGCTGTAGGTCTGTCTGACAAATATTTTTTCATAGTAGGTTTCTGTGACGGTAAGGTTCAGTTCCTTGCCGCTGACAACTTCCCCCCTGAATTCATCCGGATCATGGATATTGTCGTTGATCAGCCCTGTATCGATCCGATGGCAGTCCGCAGTCACTGTGAAGGTGTTGCTATCCATTTCTTCCCCTGTCGTCTCAATCATCATCGTCTTGGGGAAGACATAGATGTAGCTGGAGGTTGAATGATAGAATTCCTGAAGGTTTCTTGCCGTCATCCGGATGTTCAGAGCGGTCGGACGCCAGTTATCCGATGAGGAATAAGCCTTTAGCGTCTGGCTCAGCTCACCGTTTTCCGTTTCCTTCACTCCGCTCCGGTAGGCTTTTCCATCTTCATCCTTTAGAGAGAAATCATTCCTCGGCAGTTGAATATCGAGTTGTCCATCAGACAGCGGGGTTCCGTCATAATAGGTGACGGCGCCATAATAGGTGAAGGTTTCACCCTGCATCACAAAGTCTTTGTCGATACTGCTGCTAAGGGCATAGGTCGGCTTCTCGAAATCGGCTATGTAGAGCCAAAGGCTTTGGATCACATCCTCCCCGACACACAGATCCACGGACATATACCGGTAATTGAATCCCTCGTAAGTATAGGCCGCCTCGAAGGTGCCTATTTCAGAGACTTCGGCTGTGATTTCCTGAAAAACACTGTCTTCATACCTCAGTTTAAGGGTCACCTCATCCACATCCAAGCCTTTTCGGTTGTTGATGAATCCGGTGAGATGAATGGTGTCCGAAGTCCTGTATATTTTACGGTCACTGTACAGGTAGCTGTAGTAATCCGTGAAAGGTCTGTCATAGCTCTTCCGGATGTCCGTCGGGATGTAGACTTCCTCCACGCCGTTAAAATAAGACAGGATGGCGGTCTCTTCCTGCTCCAGGGCAATCTCGATATTTGCAAGCCCTTGGCTGTCACATCTTCCGATCCTGTTTCCGTCTAGGAGTATGTCCCCGGTCATGTCATCATTGTTGGCCTCGGCCAGCCAGACCAGCATCTCATCTTCGTCAACGGTCACATAGGCATTCTTGGAGGTCACCTGTACAAAGCATCCGTCTTCGTAATTGCCTTGTTTTGCAGTGAAATAATAGAATCCGGGAGCCACTTCATCCTGTAGGATCAAGTATGAACTCCACCAGTCATTCTTATGGAGGACGACAGGCACGCTCTGGATAAAGGTTCCTGCGCCTTTATTTTGGATCATATCCATGATGGCGTCATGATCATCCAATCTCAGCATATCATAGACAGATAAGTTTAGTGCTGTTTCTGATGCTCCATCAGTTTTCAGTTGCCCGCGGCGTCAATACGGTAGACATCCACCGAATCTAGGCCCAGCTCTTTTTGATAGCTGACTTGAACCATGACAATCTGGTCGCCCCCGGCACTCACTCCGTTCACCCTTTGATAGGCACCCAAAGTGAACATCCGGTTGTATTCATAACCGGTCCTGAAGGAAAAGGTCGTCGGCTCAAGAGTCTCACCGTCTACTTCATATCCTTCCCGGATACTTACCGTGTATTTGGTATTCGCATAGAGCTTCTTCTTGGGGATGAAAACCATGGTGTAATCGTCGATCTTGACTGTTCCTTCCGTAAAGGGTTCGATCTCCATATAATCTTCGATCCCTTCGTCAATCAGGCGGCTGAATACCATTTCGATGCCGCTGCTGACTCCCACCCTTTCACTTTCATCAGCTGGATATACCGAATCCACCCAGAAGGGTTTCTTCGTCTTGAAGGCATAGCCATAAAGCCGGTCATCAAAAGTATATTTCAGCTTCAGCACCTTATTTTCCGGCAGTTGCCCGTCCAGGCCAATCCGGTAGGTTTTTTTCCCAATATCTTCCACGCTAAAGACTGCTCCGGCTCGAACCGCAGTGACTCGCTGATATCTTCTGCCGAAACGTCTTCCAGGTGTTCAAGGACAAATCCGTATCCAGCTCGATGCCGTATTCTGAATACATTTCCGGCGTGATGGTGATGGTAGGCTCTTCGACGAAAGGCTTCTTGGGACTGGTATCCTTGACCTCAGGCGTCTGGTCATCATCCGTTTCAGGACTGATATTGGTGTCGTAGGGTTCCTGATCGGTTCCGGTCTCAACCTCAGCTGGCTCCGGGGGTTCGATATTTTGTTTGGAATATTCTATGAATCCGATGATACTTGCAGATACAACAAGCATGATGAAAATCCATGATCTGATGTTTTTCATGTTGAATCTCTCCCTTTTATATGATGATATTGCGTAATATTATATGTGTACGCAACGGGCCGTTTTATCTCGAATTTTGCGGCCGCATATATGTAGAATCCCTCATTTATATAGTAGCACAAATACCGATTTTGGTTTAGTTTTGTCATCAAATTGTAAGAAAAACAGCCTGTGTCCGAGAATGGACTCCAGGCTGTTACAATTACACTTATATTCTGTTTTTCTTTTTGAGAACCATGCCGGATACTGCCGAAACTGCACCTGTGACGATGGTAATCGGTAGTGGTATTCCTCCGGAAGCAGGCAGTTCTTCAGGTAGGTCCTCTTCCGCCGGTATGTCAATAATCTCATCAGGTGGCATAGGATCCGTCGGTTCGGTTCCGGGAGTATCCGTTCCGGGCGGAAGATGAATGGCGGATCCACCGGAATCGGTTCATCCTCAATAATCATCAAAGTGGTTAGGATCAGAGTTTTATCATCATCCATGGTGATGAAACCATCCTTGTCGATGTCTTCATCGTCAGAGTCTTCACTGAAACTGTCAATGACAAAGTCGTCAAACACCGTGTAATTAACGTCCACCTTGAAGCCATCTGAAAAGACATGGATGCCATCTGGATACTTGTTGAAGTCAACGCCATCATCGGTAATCAAGGTGAGGGTATGTTTGATTTTTGTCGGTTTTGATGATGTTTTGTCGTCTTCATCTGTGTCGTCTGAGTCGTCTGAATCGTCTGAATCATCGTTGCCATCTGTGCCGTCTTGATCATCGATATCGTCTGAATCATCTTGATCATCGGTTCCATCTGAATCATCTTGGTCATCGGTTCCATCTGTGTCATCTTGATCATCGGTATCGTCTGTACCA
>LQAG01000159.1_pt1 | contig 28036 bp, 37 predicted proteins | sample 1535801 | NCBI WGS metagenome assembly LQAG01 (sample SAMN04331584, study PRJNA305678) | bioreactor metagenome | isolation source: bioreactor_3 inoculated with Wadden Sea sediment 1st replicate of a... | place: Germany:Bremen
ACATGCCTCAAAATACATTCGAAATTTGAATTTGAATGAAAAGAGGGGGAATAACATTGTATACATCCTCGTAAAGGCAACATGATTTGGAGATTTGTGTTAAAATGAATTATGTTCACTTCAAATGGGGTATCAGTAGATTATAGAAATCCATTGAGGTGAATGCGCTGTTATTTTCGGAAGAGTGTTTGCAGTTTAGATGCTATTCTCGAAAAGGCATACTTAGGGAAACTTAAGGACGCAAAGCTACAGGGCCTAAGCCACAAGGATGTGGTAGGGTAGCCAGTTATCGAAGGAAAAGTTATGTTACATAACTTTTTTCCCAATTGTCAATCGCAAAACCACTGTGAAGTGGTGACGCAAAGCTATAGGGTCTCGACGCCATGTTGAGATAGCCAGTTGCCGAGGGAGAGATATGTATGTTGAAAAATCTAAGACTCTTATTGATATTTACAATACTCTTAATAAACTTAAGCATGGTTTCTTATGCAGAAAATGATTTTGCAGTTATAGATGAAGAGTACGCCATTGTTTCGGTGCATTTCGAGATAAATCCCAACTCAGAGTATAGGTTGGCGGTTATAAAAGGTGATGATAAACAATACTATCCATTGGTGGAAGCAGATCAAAATTTCTCCCTTCCATTTGGTGACGGATCTTATACAGTGGCTGTATTTAAAAAGGTAGAAGGTCAATCGTATAAGCTGTGTGAAAAAGAAACATTTGATGTTGATGTCAATGGAAATGCTCAGTTTCTGGCAAGTGTATATGACATTAAATGGACCCCGGGTGACAAGATTGAGAAAAAGGCACAGGAGCTGGTACAAGGGGCAAGCTCAACGCAGGAGAAAGTGGAGAGAATATATGCATACGTAACGAACACAATAAGTTACGATTATTCAAAAGTGGCTTCTATTAGTTATGGATATATTCCAAATCTAAAAGCAAACCCTTTCCACAAAATCAGGTATTTGCTACGATTATGCATCGTTAACTGCAGCTATGTTAAGAAGTGTTGATGTGCCCACTCAACTTTGCATGGGCTATAACAGTGAGCTTTCTGTATATCACTCATGGAATAGGGTTTACATTGATGGTCAGTGGAAAATAATTGACACAACAATTGATTCTGTAAATGATAACACAAACACATCTGATGCAATATATAAGGATGAATCAGAATATAGTACAAAAAAAGTTTTTTAGCTTATACATTTAGAGATAAGCCTATATAGGACACGCAGGTCAGGGGCCATTGAAGGTAAAAATTTCAAGGCACCCTGACCTTTTTTATGGATTTTAAGGAATTTGGAAATATTGTTAATTGTATATCAATATATTTTTTATTTATATATTCATTTACAATATGAATTTAAAGAGACGTTCTTTATTTGAAAGATTATACTGAAAAAACAGGCATTTAATTATGATAGAACAGTACATATGAAAAAGTATAAAAGTGGGTGTAATCGGTGTTCTGGTTGGAATAATTCAAAACGACATGTATAGTTCAACAAAACTAAGGCATTGATTTTGAAAATTATTGAATTCCTGGCTTACTAGGGACATGAATAGTATATATATAATAGAAGAGGATATATTATAAAAATAAGATGTGTGGCGGACTCAAACGCAGCAAGATAAGTATAATATTTGGAGGCTGATTATGAAATTAAACACAAAAGTGACAATCATGATAACAGTCCTTATATCTATGACCCTAATGTTAAGTGGACTTATCGTGCGAGAATGGGGACTAGAGCGTGAAAGAGAAAGCCTAGAAACCAGTTTAATGAACGCCTCTATACTGATTGCAGATTCCGATCGAGTTCGCAGAGGTCTTATTGAGCAAAATAGTGACATAATACAGCCGTATGTTAAAAGCATGACAAAAAAGCTTAAATTAGTTGATTTTATTACAGTCGCAGATATGAATTCTATAAGGTTTGGCCATATTTACGATGACAGGCTTGGAAAGAAGGTCAGTGGTGGCGATGATGATAGAATCGTTAATTCTGGTGAGAGCTATACATCGGTGGCCATGGGAACTTTGGGTCAGTCGTTAAGAGCATTTGTCCCAATATTCCATGAGGGAGAACAAATTGGATACGTGGTTACGGGTAGTTTTTATTCTGAAATTCTATTACACGAAAAAGAACTGAGTTACATTGTTTTGGTGAGCATAGCACTTAGTATCATTATAGGTGGCTATGGGGCGGGGATATTGGCCCGCATGATCAACAAGAGCCTTGGCAATTATGAAGCGGAAGAAATCGTCAATTTATTTAAATATCAAAATGCCATTCTATCGAGTGCAAGGGAGGGTATTTTGGCAATTGATACTCATAAAAATATATCTATAGCCAATGAATCGGCTCGTGAAATACTCAAATATAAGGGGACAGATATTATTGGTATGCCTATTGAGACAATCTATCCTCAAAGTGGTCTAGTGGAAGTTCTTGAGACTGGACAAGAAGAAATAGGTCGAGAACAATTCTATAAGGGAACCTATATTTTATCGAATATAAAGCCTATTACAAGTGGCACCCAAGTTGTGGGGGCCATGGCTACCATATTAGATCGTACAGAACTTAAGAAATTGGCTGAAGAAGTGACAGGGGTAAAAGTTGTCCTAAAAGCCCTAAGAGCAAATTCCCATGACTTTAGAAACAAACTTCATGTCCTATCGGGATTCTTACAATTGGGAGAATACGAACGAGCTAGAGAATTTAGTCGCGTTATTGAAAGAGAAAATGAAAATTTAAGAGAACTCTTCTCGGGTAAAATTATGGAACCAACCATACGTGAACTATTTATTGGCGCTTATAACAGGGCCACTGAAGAAGGTATAAAATTCTATTTGGCTGAAGACAGTGTTCTCGATATTGGGTGTAGCCTCAATATGGAGGATTTGGTGATTGTCTTTGGAAACCTCATCGAAAATGCCATTGAAGCCCATGCGAGAGACACGGTTTCGAAAGATGATAGGGAAGTTCAGGTGTATATACATTGTAGCCAGGAAGAACTGGTGATTCAGATTATAGATAATGGGCCAGGTATGACACAGGCCCAGTGTGAAAAAGCCCTCCAGCGTGGATACTCAACTAAGACAAATTCACCAGGTGTTGGATTGGATCTTGTCAATAAGATTGTTAACCGCTGTAAAGGCACACTGAGCATCGACAGTGAAGTTGGTGAAGGCACAACCGTGACGGTGACTTTAGACAAGTTTGCCATGAAAGACCAGTCTTAAAATGTTCAGTCACAGTCATGTGATATCAAGGGGGATACTATGTGGAAAGTTTTAGTCGTTGAAGATGACCCGATGTTAGCTGAAATACACAAGCGATATATAGATAATCAAGACCAGTTTGATTGTGTGGAAATTGCCTTAAATGCAAAAAAGCTTGTGAGGCTATAGCCAAGCACAATCCTGATTTAATACTTTTAGACGTATATTTGCCCCAAACAACGGGCATAGATTTCCTAATGAAACTCAGAGAAGAAGGACGAACCGTAGATGTTATTCTCATTTCAGCGGCAAGATCCTTTGAAATAATAGAAAAGGCCTTTCAATTTGGTGCCATCGATTACTTGATCAAACCATTTGAGTTTGAAAGACTAAAAAAGGCTCTTGAAACATTTTATACAACGAAAAGGCCATGTCAGGCACCATTTCTCAAATCGATCAGAGCAAGGTGGATAATATATTCCTAAGACAGTCAGAGGGGCAGAATAAATCCCTTCCAAAAGGTCTACATGAAAGAACATTCAATAGGGTTAAAAAGTATTTTGAAGGATTTTCAGAGGCTGTCACCATTGAACAGGTGGCGGAGAGTTTGAGTATGTCAAAGGTGACACTGAGACGCTACTTAGAATATCTTGAAAAGCTGGGTTTTGTAGAAATTGAAATGTCCTATGGAACAAGGGGAAGGCCCTCCTACTTGTATAAACGCAAGGACTCCATTTAGAAAAAATAATTTTGAAAAAAAGCGCTGCTTTAGAAAGTGTTCTAAAGCGGCGCTTTTGTGTGTTCTAATAACAAAATTTTCATTTCATTCAACCGTATAAAATTTTCCTTGTGAAATCATCTCATCGTTGATTTCAAGGGCAGGTGTATATTCAAGTCCGATTTCCTTCATAACATTCAGATCAGCTATCATCTTATAGTCTGCCTTCATATTAAGTTGCTTGAGAGCCTCACGCACAACCGTGCCGAGTTTTGAGTACCCTCAGCAAACTTGATCATACAATCTGATTTTCATTATTTTAACCAGCTTTCCACATCTTTTTCCTTAGGGATTTTGCCTTTAACAACGACAACGTCGTCAATAACAACGGCTGGTGTTGACATGACACCGTAACCCATAATGGACTTTAAATCTTCAACCTTTGTCACTTCAGCATCGACGCCAAGTTTTGCAACCACTTTGTTAACAAGGTCGTATGTGTCTGAACACTTTTTACAACCTGTGCCTAGAATTTTAATTGATTTCATTTGAAACCTCCATTGTTTTATAAGATTATATTAAATAAGTATCCAACAGTTAGTATTCCAAACCCTGTAATACCAACAAATATGCCAATGAGTTTGGGCTTTATAACCTGCTTGAGCAGGATGATTTCAGGGAGGGACAAGGCGACCACAGACATCATGAAGCCAGGGCTGTGCCCACGCCAACCCCTTTCAAAATAAGGGCTTCAACGATGGGAATGGTTCCTACTGCATTAGAGTATAAAGGTATGCCTGTTGCTACGGCAATAAATACCGCAAGGGGCTGGTCAGGGCCAGCATAAGTGGATAGAATATCCGCTGGGGCATAACCATGCACCAAAGCACCGATGCCTATACCAATCAAAACAAACTTCCATACTCGACCTGTAATGTCCTTGACATTTTGAACAGCAAACTCAATACGATCTTGCCATGTCATATCGGGCACAATTGTCTCACCGGACTGCATTTCGTAAATATAGGATTCCACAAGATGTTCAAGGTGAAGTTTGTCGATTAAATAGCCTGAAAACATACCGATGCACATACCTGCAATCGTATAAATAACAGCAATTTTAAGTCCGAAAGTCATAATCAAAAACCCAATTGCAATTTCATTGACAATGGGTGAAGTCACAAGAAATGTGAATGTTACACCAAGGGGGATGCCAGATTCAACAAAGCCTATGAAAATGGGCACTGTGGAGCAAGAGCAAAATGGTGATAAAACGCCTAGACTTGCAGCGAGAAGATGCTTAAAAAGTCCATTTGTCTTATTAAGAAGGAGTTTAACCCGTTCTGGCGGGAAGAAACTTCTAATAAGAGAAATGGTGAATATCATGAAGCTGAGCAAAATAATAATTTTCATAGAGTCATAAATGAAAAAATGCACACTTCCACCTAGATGGCTTTCCGGGTGATTCCAAATACATTGTATGTCAAAAGATCTGCAATTTTATCATGAGTCTGTCCACTTGAATAAAGGGCCAGAAAATAAGCTTAAAGATATCAGAAATTAGGGTCATTACAATTCCTCCGATTCAAGCACAGCAGTAATAGATTGGACTTGCTTAGCTAGTAAAGGTCTTAGCAAATCAATAAGGTTATATACATCCTTGGAAACAGGCTTGTAAAATACCTTTAAGCCCACCTTGTTGGATGTGACAATTCCAGCTTTTTTTAAGACGCGCAGATGCTGGGATGTGTTTGACTGGTCAAGCGCTAAGTCTTCAATAATATGACAGACGCAAAGCTCATCTTGATCCCGTAAGAGCTCTAAGATCCTCAGTCGCGTTGGATGGGCAAGCGCTTTTAAATAGTCGGCCTGCATTTGATATATAAGATTCATATTCCCCTCCTGGGTTATTACAGTTAAAGGTGTATTTAAAACTATATTATAATATTCTAATATAATTATACAACCAGATAGATGCTTGTCAATCCTTTTGATGAATTCTATGAATTCTATGAATTCTAATGAACGTATTATCTTGTGATATAATTCGTTCCAATTGAAAGAAATCTTAATATATAGAGTCCCCTCCCAAGAGAAAGGTTGTGAAAAACATGTGGAAAACTGTGGATAACCTGTGGATTCTGTGCATAATCGAAAATATGTTCGAATGACATAAAAAATGTTATGCACAAAATCGGGTGTTTATCCACAAGAACCTGTGTAAAAGTCGTGGAAATTGTGGGTATAGTCAGGGGAAAGGTCAAAATGTCAAGGATAAAATCCACTATTTTGTCTACAAAGCTGTGGATAACATTGAAAGTGTATGTTCTGGGGTGATAATTTGCTTAAAATCATGTATAATGCCTATATGAGTTAAGGCGATGTCTAGTGATTTTAATAAGACATCACAATATGAAATGATTTGGTGCACCTAGTGCTTAATAGGGAAGTTCGGTGAAATGCCGACACGGTCCCGCCACTGTAATGGGGAGTTCTATTGATATCCACTGGGAAACTGGGAAGGCTAATAGAACGTTGAACCAGAGTCAGGAGACCTGCCAAGTCAGTACAAAGCATCTCACGAGGATGAGGTCTTATGGATAGGGAAAAACGGGACCCTCCACTTTTTAGTGGAGTTTTTTTATTCCCATAAATCGATATATTGGAGGAAAATATGAAAAGATTTTTATCGGTCGTTGTCTTGTTCACACTGGTTTTTGCCATGACCGCTTGTGGTGGACAATCAGTCGAGACAGACTCAGACAGTGCAATCAACAATTTAGAAAGTGATCAAAATCAAGTCGAGGAACAAGCCAGTGGAACAGAAGCAAATAATGAAACACAAGAAAATAATGAAACACAAGCAAACAAAAAGGAAAATACGACAGTATACCCTTTAACGATCGTAGACCATTTCGGCAGAGAAGTTGTTATTGATGAAAAACCTGAACGGGTGGTATCCCTAGCTCCCTCTTTAACAGAAACCATTGATGCCATTGGTGTATGGGATCTTCTCAAAGGACGGACGGACTATGACACATATCCCCCGAAAGTGGAAGATGTGCCATCTGTGGGGACACTAAAAGATCCTAGCATAGAAACGATTGTTGAAATAGGACCAGATTTAATCCTGGCATCGACACACTTTCAAGAGGAAACAAATGAAAAAAATTGACGAACTTGGCTTAAAAGTGATTATTTTGAGCTCTCAGGACAGTTTTGAAGGTGTGTATGACGTCATAGAAAAGACGGGTCTTATCCTGGATGCACAAGACAGTGCAAGGCAAGTGGTTGAAGATATGAAAGCAAAAGTGAGCAAGGTCAAAGACAGTGTGTCTCCCCTTGAAGCCACAGAAGTATATTATGTTGTGGGCTATGGAGAATATGGTGATTACACAGCCGGTGGAGGCACGTTCATAGACCAGATGATCGGCATGGCTGGTGGAAAGAATGTGGCATCAGATGTAGAAGGTTGGTCATACAGTCTTGAGAAATTGGTTGAGAAAGATCCACATATCATAATTTGTTCCAAGTACTTTGGGGCAAAAGAAGGTATTCAAGCTGCGAATGGCTATAAAGATTTAACAGCAGTTCAGGAAGATCGACTATTTGAAATAGACAACAACACCCTTGATAGACAAGGGCCAAGGTTGGCGGATGGACTAGAAGAACTGGCAAAGATACTTCATCCTGAAGCCTTTGACTCTACAAAATAAGAAGTCCACAAAAGCAGATTTAGGTCATTAACTTATCTGTGGATCGTGAATGTGCACATAAATTGGAGTAAGACATTCTTTATGCAGTTGGCTCTGAAACTCGGCACGAGTCAAGTTAGGCGGTACCGAAATGGCATTAAATAGTAGAAAAATATTTGGAATGAGTGTGGGTCTCCTATGCATACTGATCTTTGGAATGGCTGTAGCGGCGACGTTTGGTCCAGCAGAGGTCAGCGTCAAGAATGTGGTTGATATTGTTCAGACTCATTTGAGTGGCGGCCCAATAGAGACGCTAGACAAATCAATGGACCTCATTGTTTGGAAGATTAGGATGCCTAGAATATTACTGGCAGTCATAATAGGTATGGCGCTGGCCGGATCAGGTGTGGTTTTCAGGCTGTTTTTCAAAATCCAATGGCAGACCCTTATGTCTTGGGGATATCATCTGGTGCAGCTTTTGGGGCAGCATGTGTTATTGTAACAGGCCTGGTTATAACGGTGCCCTTTTTTAGCACAATCACTATTGGGGCTTTCGCTGGAGCTATGACGAGCAGTCTGGTTGTTTGGCAAATTTCAAAAGTTGGCGGTAAAACCCAGGTTATGACCTTACTTCTTTCAGGTATAGCCCTAAATTTTCTCCTTTCCTCGGCAATATCCATGCTGATGGTTTTTAACCGGGAGCAAGTGGAACGCATTGTATTCTGGACCATGGGGTCAGTGGCAACAGCATCCTGGACCAAGGTTGGCCTTATGCTTGTTCCTGTTCTTTTGGGACTTGTGATTTTTATGATCTTTGCCCGGGACTTAAACATCATGCTTATGGGAGAAGATGTGGCGGAGTCGCTGGGGGTAAATGTTGAAAAGCTTAGGGTGATTCTTCTACTTGTGGCATCAGCAGTGACGGCATCAGCAGTTTCCATGAGTGGGGTCATAGGCTTTGTTGGTCTTATTGTGCCCCATGCTGTTCGGCTTTTTGTTGGCCCAGACCATAGAAGCTGATTCCCTTATCGGTTCTGACAGGAGGCATTTTTCTTCTGGTTGCAGATACCATAGCAAGGACGATGTTTGCGCCATCAGAAATTCCCATTGGTGTTATGACGGCCTTTATAGGTGCACCGTATTTTATTTTTCTTTTGCAAAACAGCAAGGGAAAATTGGCTGGGAGGTAAAACATGTATCCAGTTGAAGTGAAAAACTTAAGCCACGCTTATGATACGATTCCGATTCTAAAGGGGATTAATCTAAAAATTGAAAAGGGCAGTTTCTCAGGCATTGTGGGTCCAAATGGATCAGGTAAAACAACGCTTGTGAAGAACATCATGCGGTCTATAAGTCCCACAAGAAGACTGTCTTTTATCGGGGATGGATGTTCGGTCTATGACTCAAAAAGACCTTGCAAAGGTTCTTGGCGCAGTTCCACAATCGAATGTCATAGAGTATGATTTTACTGCAGAGGAAATTGTCCTGATGGGGCGCGCCCCTCATATCGGTCGCTTCCAAAGAGAATCGAATCGTGATTATGCCATAGCGGAAGAAGCCATGAAAAAAAACGGACACATGGCAGTATAAAGACAGGTCTGTTAAAGAACTTAGCGGCGGTGAACGACAACGTGTTATTATTGCTAGGGCATTGGCCCAACAACCGGATATCCTCATATTGGATGAGCCAGTAACCCATCTTGATATAAGACATCAAATTGCCTTGATGGAACTCACAAGAACCCTATGCAAGGACAAGGGGATCACAGTCGTGGCTATTCTTCATGATTTAAACTTTGCCATGACCTACTGTGACCATGTTATATTGGTTCATAAAGGTGAGATTGTGGAAAGCGGTAAGCCGGACAGGATTTTGACAGAAGAGAATATTAGGGGTGTTTATGGTATAGACGTTTGCATAGTTGACCATCCAAAGACTGGGGCCCTTATATATTAACGATATAAGTGAGAGTAAAATATTGTATCAACAGCATACAAAAAAACGCTTAGTGAATGGATAAAGAATACATTCACTAAGCGTTTTTAGTTTTGCTGACAGAATCCCTGAATGGTATATTTCGACATATGTATGGTTTATCTTAGTGGTGGTCCAGTATGTTTGTTTCTAGTTTTAAAAGTCTTCCATTTCTGGTCTTTCTTTTTCTGTAAAAGCTTTGACGGTCTCTTTTGTACCTGCTTGTGACGACAGGTAGTCAAGTTGGAGCTTATTAATATGATTCTGACAAAGGGTTGCGGTTTTGTCGACGTAGTTAGGGAGATAGGTCATAAGGTCTACCCAGACCTTGTCGACTTCTGGCGACCAAACACCATAGAGATTTCTATTGTCAACAATGACAGCGCGAACAGGTTTGACTCGATCAGTTCTTTGATTTCTTCTGCAATGTTTAGGGCTTCTTGTTCAGAGATACTTCCTGTGGTGTTTTTCCAGTAGATAATGTCATCGATGAGTTCGATGGTCAAACCATCTGGTAACATATATACACCTCCTTTTTCATGCCTATACTTACCCAGTAAAAACTATAAAACCTTAAATTATAGAAATGCGTCGTCTGAAACTTATACTTCAAGCGCTTCGTCAATGGGGCTAACCGCATAAGATTAAATATAAATATTTTGTCTATTCAAAATTAGAGCTCCAATATATCGGGTGGCATGAGTGACTCAAATATATGGGGTTCATCATTCTTTGTTATGGTTTTGTGTTTATACATACGCTGGTCAGCAATTTTAACTAGAATATCCATAACCATGGACTCATCAGGTGAAGCGGAGAGTCCAAAGCTGTATCTTATGGGCACTTCAATGTTGTTAAATGGCATGCTCACATTTTTGAATCGATCTATGGAGGCATTCATAATGTGAAAGGCCTCGTTATAGTTTAAATTTGGAAGAAGCGCTATAAACTCATCGCCACCATATCGTGCGACGAGGGCATCTTCGGGCAGGTCTTTTTGAATTTCGGTCACAAATGTACGAAGGGCCTTGTCGCCGGCAATATGACCAAAAGTGTCATTAATTTTTTTCAAATAGTTCAGGTCCATTAATAGAAGGATAAAGGTCATTTTTCCGCTTAAGACTTTTTTGTGATATTCATAGAAGTTCTCCTCGAAATAAGAACGGTTATAAATACCTGTCAACCTGTCATACTGGGATAAATACAAGGTCTTATCAATAAGCTGCCTATTCTTAATGGCAATGCCAAGTTGAGATGTAAAGAAGAGCATAGATGTTATATCAGTATTTTTAAAGGCATCCTTTTCTTCACTGTCTAGGTTGATCATACCGTATATCTCGCCGTCCACTAGGATTGGAGCCGTAAGAGTTGAGCGTATTTCCACCCTGTGATATTGAGCAGTTCCTCGAGGGTTTTTTCATCCAAACGACTGGTATTGTGGTCATTCATATTATTAATGATGTAGGGTTCGGTTCGAAGTGTGGTTCGGTTTAGTGAGAGAAAAGAGTCATAAGCGTTGAGTTGAAGGGATTTTAAGCGATCAAGGTCAAGCCTTTTGATGCAACAAATGACATCATTTCACCTTCATACATAAGCAGGATACTGCCCTTTTGAGCTCCAGGAACAAGCTCAATAGCCTTTTTGAGAAATAAATCGTAAAGGGCATCCGTATCATTGATGGAAATCATCTCATGGGCAATATCAAGAAGAATCTGTTGTGCATTGACATAGTGGGTTAAGTCACTGTTGAGGGTCTCATATTTTTTCATCATTTTGCTTTGCTCTGAAAGAATTTCATCAATGGCATCTTTAATATTCTCAGCCGTTGCTTTGCCATCAGAAGGCTTATAAATATCAAATGAAAAATGCAGGTTTTTTGCAATATATGCGGGAAGTAGTTTCCGAAGCACATCAAGGGCATTTTCAATGCTTCAAAGCTGAGTCTTAGATTTTTATATACCAGGTAGCGCTCCACAGAATAGATAATTATGAAGGCTAAGATTTGCATGATAAGGGCGTTTTCAGGAAATAGAACAGCCGGTCCAATAAGTGAGGCCACGCATATTATAAGTAGGACGATGAAACTGCGAATTGGTATGAATTTTTCTTCTTCATGGGGTCACCTCTCATGTGATGAACAATATAGTAGCTATCACTATATATATACGTAAAACATGGGCGTCTGAAACGATTGAATACAAACACTGGCTATGGTAAAATTCGAGAGTGAAAAGGTGGGATATATATGATTACGAGTCTTGGAATAATAATGTTATTGGGTATGCTGGCAAATGTGGCCTTTACAAAAATGAAACTGCCAGGTCTGCTGGGCATGCTGCTTTTTGGGGAATTCTCATTGGACCGTATGGGTTGAATTGGTTGGATCCCACTTTGATGGAAGTCGCAGGCGACTTAAGGCGACTAGCCCTTATTGTTATACTTCTTCGGGCGGGGCTGGTATCAGTAAAGAAAAACTTTCAAGTGTTGGATCTGCGGCGGTTCGCATGGGCTTTATTCCAGGAGTATTTGAAGGGTTTGCTGTGGCCTTTATATCAACAAAGTTGCTTGGATTAAGCTTTATTGAAGGTGGCATATTAGGATTTATCATTGCAGCGGTTTCTCCTGCTGTTGTGGTGCCACTAATGCTTCAATTTTCCCATGAAAACTGGGCACGAATAAAAACATTCCAACATTGATACTTGCAGGGGCATCCCTTGACGATATTTTTGCAATCACAATATTTTCAACGTTCTTAGGACTTTATAGCGGAAACCACGTGAATATTGGTGTGCAGTTGGCTGGTATTCCGATTTCCATTATTCTAGGAATCATCTCGGGTGTTGTCATGGGTTATATTTTGGTAAGGGTCTTTAGGCGCTACCATATTCGTGACACTAAGAAAGTCATGATTATTATGGGGGTGGCCATATTGCTCACTTCCCTAGAAGACCTTCTGGAAGGCACGGTTGAAATTGCTGCCCTTCTAGGGTTATGACCATTGGCTTTATTATTCTTGAGCTTCGGCCCAAGGTGGCTCACAGGCTATCGGCCAAGTTAATAAATATGGGTTCTAGCTGAAATTATACTCTTTGTGCTGGTTGGTGCAGAAGTGAATACAGCCCTTGCCATTGATGCAGGCCTCCTGGGGATAGCCATTATATCATTCGGACTCATGGCTCGAAGTGTTGGTACATATATATCTGTTTTAGGGACAGACTTAAACTTTAAGGAAAGAATATTCTGTGTGATAAGTTATACACCAAAGGCCACTGTTCAGGCCGCTATTGGTGCTGTGCCTCTAAGTTACGGTGTGGCATCGGGGATTTAATCCTAGCATGGCGGTCTTGTCGATAATCATAACAGCTCCACTGGGGCTATTATCATGCAATATGCGTCTAAGAGACTTCTTGAAAAGGAAACAGATGAAAGCAACATAGAAATTGTTTAAAGCGTAAAAGAGCCCTGTCCTTCATTTTGATAAACAGTCAGAAGAAGGTGGGGTTATTTTTATTAAATGAGGGACTTGCAAAATATCATTTAAGAGCCCTCGCTATACCATATACAGAAAGTTAAGAATCAAAACTTTTATATAGGGTATGGCGAGGGTATAGATCTGTAATTTTGCAGGCGCCTGAATTTAATCAAGTGAAGTTATCATGGGAATTTCAAGTCCTTTAAAGGAATAATAAGCGTTTAATTCTTAGTTAATACATTTTTAAGGAATCTCCTGTATAGTGTTGTTATAGGAAGATATTTCATGTAGAAACTTATCAGAAGTGGCCTAGAGTGGGTCATTATTAATGTGAGTCAACAAATATAGTAACAAGTATAAAATAATAATTTGCAAGTTGCTCTGATGAATTAACAAGTGCTGGAATAAACGAAAGGTAGGTGAACAGCATGTTTGATATTGTTAGCGCTATGCCCATAGTGTGGACTGTTTTAATCATTGTTTTTGCTGTTTGCAGAAGCATTCACTTTAGGACTAACATCGATTTGGTTTGCTCTTGGTGCCATCGTGGCTCTCCTGGGGTCATTATTAAAACTACCGATTTATTTACAAATTGCTATATTCCTGGTTGTGACCTTGTTAATGCTTGTTTATACAAGACCTGTGGCTCAAAAGTATTTGCGTATTGGAGCTTCAAAAACAAACGTGACAGCCCTTCTTGGTGAAACGGGGATCGTCCTTAAAAGAATAGACACATATAACTTGGGACAAGTGAAAGTTAAAGGACAGATTTGGACAGCTAAGTCGGAGACTGGACAGGATATTTCACGAGGCGATGAAGTGGAAATTGTTGCAGTTGAAGGTGTGAAGTTGATTGTTAAACCTATTGAAGAATAGGGCATAAATATGTCGAGTGGCCGAATGGCTTCTTATAAAAAACTATTATCCTGATTTCAGGAGAGATAAGGGAGGATAAAAAATGGGATTTATTTATTTTCTTTGCACTTCTCATATTGGTAATTGGTCTAATCGCGGTAAATATCCGTATTGTACCTCAGTCAAATGCTTATGTAATTGAAAGACTGGGTGCATATCAAGGCACATGGGACGTTGGTCTTCATGTGAAAATTCCGCTAATCGACCGAGTGGCATCTAAGGTATCACTCAAAGAAAAAGTCGTTGATTTTCCACCACAGCCTGTTATCACAGCTGACAATGTTGGTATGATGATTGATACGGTTGTATATTTCCAGATCACTGATCCAAAGCTTTATGCATACGGGGTATCTCGTCCGATCGTTGCCATTGAAAACTTAACGGCGACAACGCTTCGTAATATTATTGGTCAGCTGGAACTTGACGAATCTCTATCTTCACGGGATTTGATCAACACGCAAATGCGTGCCATTCTGGATGAAGCGACTGACCCATGGGGAATTAAGGTTAATCGTGTTGAAGTTAAAAACATTAATCCACCAGAAGACATTCAAGAAGCAATGGAAAAGCAGATGCGTGCAGAACGTGAAAGACGTGAAGCCATTCTTCGTGCTGAAGGCCAGAAGAAGTCTTCAATCCTTGTGGCTGAAGGTAAGAAAGAAGCCTCTATCCTGGAAGCAGAAGCAAGCAAAAGAGCCCGTATCCTTGATGCAGAAGCAGACAAGGAATCTCAAATTAGAAGAGCTGAAGGTGAAGCTGAAGCCATTCTTAAAGTTCAACAGGCGACTGCTCAAGGTATTGAAATGATTAAGAAATCTGCACCAGATCAAGGTGTGTTAACACTTAAGAGTTTCGAAGCCCTTGCAAAAGTTGCAAATGGACAATCTACAAAGCTTATTATTCCTTCAGAAATGCAAAATGTGGCATCGCTTGTGGCGTCTGTCACTGAAGTGGCAAAGGCTACAAAAGAAGACATCGAGACTATAGACAAGGCCACAAAAGAAGACTATAAGACAGTCGAGTAGAAGAAGCACACAAAATAGTTTTAAAAAATGAATAGCAATTATAAAGCCTGCAAATGTTTTAATGACATTTTCAGGCTTTTTTTGAATCATGCTTTTGAAAATAGAGCATTCTTATAGCATTATAGGGGCATGAATGAGACATTGTACTTTAATTTGCTATACACATGGTTTGAGAAAGACTGGGTAAATAGAAATATTTGAGGTAAGAATAATATTAACTCATATATTATTAAAATTAAATTAGAAAATTAATAAAATTAATTGATTAATTAATAAAATTGATATATGATTTAATTAAAGAAAGACATCTTCATGAAGGAATGGATTTAGAAAAGAGGTCGTTTATGAAAAAGACGGTTATAGGCACTTGTCCAGTCTGTGCTTCAAAACTCAAGGTAGCCAAATTACACTGTCATAACTGCAGCACATCCATTGAGGGCGATTTCGAGCTGGATAAGTTCAGTTATTTATCAAAAGAGCAGAAAATGTTTATTGAGGTCTTTGTAAAAAACAGAGGCAATATCAAAGAGATAGAGAAAGAAATGGGAATTTCTTATCCCACAGTCAGAAGAAATTTAGACCAAGTTATTGAAGCATTGGGATACACCACAGTCCCCAAAGCAGATGCCGTGGATAAAAAATCTATATTAGATCGTCTTGATAAGGGTGAAATAACATCTGAAGAGGCACTGGAACTTATGCAAGGTGAAAAGTAAGCGCTTTGGGAAATAAGACATAAGGGTCATAAAAAAAGAGAAAAGGTTAAGAAGGAGTGAAAAGAAATGACAAGTGAAAAAAATGCAAATACTCAAAATGATCGAAGAAGGTAAAATCACAGCAGACGAGGGCATGAAGTTAATGCAGGCTGTGGAAATTGAGGACGCGGAAACAGATGTATCTATAGAGTCAGCACAAGGTGGACATACAGGTCGACCGAGACGTTTAAGAGTAAGAGTTGAAAAAAGAAGGCAAGGAAACTGTAAACATCAAAATACCAATTAGCCTTGTAAATGTGGGACTAAAAATTGGAAAGAAATTTTCACCGGAACTCCAAGAAAGCATGGGCAATGTGGACATGGATGAAATCATAAAAATGATACAAGAAGGCGCAGAAGGTCGACTCGTAGAAGTAGACGACGGCGACGAACATGTGGAGATATTTGTTGAGTGAACCCGATATAAGCAAAGTCCTGCACGAAAACATAAAAATCATGTGAATTGAGCTCGCTCAAGGTCACATGATTTTTTATGTTTTCGTATAGGACGCGCAAGCGTCCTGGACAATCGAAGATTGTACAGGCAGGACGAAGGCAGTAAATATCAAACAAAGCCCAAGACCTGTAATGGAGCATGTCACTTTACCTTTGGTAGACCTTTTTTCCATCAACCCAGGTTTCAACCACATTGATTTTTAATATATCATCCGGATCAACTTCATATGGATTTTTATCAAGAAGGGCGAAATCTGCCAGTTTTCCTGGTTCAAGTGACCCCTTAATATTCTCTTCACATGAAGCGTAAGCGCCCCAAAGGGTGAAAGCTTTTAAGACAGTGCCCACATCAAGCTTTTCGTGTGGCATCCATCCACCTTTAGGCATACCAGACAGTGTCTTGCGTGTCACGGCAGAATATATGTTAGGCATAATGTCTAGGGGTTCAACTGGACAATCTGATCCAAAGGCCATCTTGACACCCTTTTCAAGCATTGTACGCCATACATAGGTAGAGGCCATGCGGTCCTCACCGATACGATCGGATACAATGCTCATATCATAATCAATAAATATTGGCTGAATATGAGCCAGCACATTGAGCGTGTTCATTCTTTCAAAATGCTCAGGGCGAGTGATTTGAAAGTGGACAATACTGCTTCTTAGCTGAGGGTTTGGAAAGGCTTTTTGAGCTTTTTCAATAGCATCCAGGGCCATATCTATGGTGCCGTCACCGATGGCGTGAATGGCCGTGGCGATGCCATGTTTTGAGCGGTCATGACCATGTCATCAAGGACGCTTGCTCATACATAGGAATACCTGTTTCTTGCGGCGCGTCTGCATAGGGTTGGCTTAAGTATGCTGTTCGCGCTCCGAGGGAGCCGTCAGCCAGTATTTTAAGAGGACCATCTGAATAGAAGGCATTGCCCTGTCCCGTCTTGTAACCAGAAGCAATAAAAGCCTTTAAATTTTCAGGGGTTCGAAAAAGGGCTTGCTCATTCACACGCACTGGAAGACGTCCTTGTAGACTCATCTTTCTAAAGGTTTCGATTATAAGCCTAGAAAATTTTAGAGGATAAACGCAAAGGTCGTCACTTTGAACGGAAGTTATTCCTTGGCTAAGGGCATATTCTGCCCCGGCTAGGATTGCACTTGAAAGACTTTCTTCTGTTGGATCAGGAAAGTGTTTTTGAACCAGGTCCATGGCATTTTCTCTCAAAATACCATTTGGATGACCTTGATCATCCACATCGAAAGCGCCCCTACAGGCTGAAGTGTTTCAGATGTGATGCCTGCGATTTAAGGGCGGCACTGTTGCAGACGAGGATATGGCCACAGGCCCTGTTGAGGACCACTGGCTTGTGGGCTTCGATCTGGTCAAGATCTTTGGCTGTGGGCAAGCGTTTTTCGAGAAAATGATCTTGATTCCAGCCCCGCCCGCGTATCCAGGTGTCGTTTGTGGACTGGATAAAGCGTTTTACCTTTAGCTTTAGATCATCAATGGACCTTGTGCCTTCTAATCTGCAAAGTTGAAGAGACTGCCCAAATCCAAGAAGATGCATGTGGGAATCGTTAAAACCAGGAAGCAGGGTCTTGCCTTGTAAATCCACAAGCCTATCAGGACGATAGTTTTCATAAGGTCATCATATGGGCCTAAGGCCAAGATCTTGTTGTTTTCAATAACAAGGGCATGGGCCACAGGTGACTGATTATTCATTGTAAGTATTTTTCCGCCAAAGAAAATGGTCTTCATGAAGTGTCCTCCGAATATACATATGCTATTTATGGTTGTCACTAGGGCATATAAAGTCTATACAAATCTTGAGAATTGCATTCAATTCTCTACAATTATTAGTTCTCAGGCGCTTGCAAAATTACAGATCTATACCCTTGCTATGCCATATATAGAATTTTTGATTCTTAAATCTAAATATATGGCACAGCAAGGGTGATTGAATGATATTTTGCAAGTCGCTCAGTTCTACTAATAGTTCTACACAATATAGCAAAAGCCCTTTAGTTGAAGCCCTTGCATGAAAAAATCCACTTAACTCTCCTGTGTGGAACACGAGAGTTAAGTGGATATAGTTGCTGATTATCAGTGTTTTAATGACTCACACTGGGTTTAGAAGAATACGTCAATGATTGATCCGCTTGTAAATAGAGAGTTCACAGGAACAGGTCTTGAATTCTGATTGTAGCTGAAATTATAAGGTCTAATATTAGCAGGAAGCGTTGGTGCGGGTCTAAAGGTGGTCGGTGGTGTTCGAAGGGCCTCTGTGACCTTGCGTTCCACCTGGTTGACAGCCCCCTTGAATCCAGTCAAAATCTTTGTGGCTTCCCTATCGTTTTCATCAAATTTAGCCTGAAACTGTTTTTCATCAATCTCAATTTTTTTATTGTCATTTAGTGTGATGCCAAGTTCCGCAAAAGCATCCTCATTGTCGGTGACAGCTCTTTCAAGTTGTTTGCTTAAGAGATCAGCTGATACGGAATTGAGACCCTCTAGATAAATCATGGCCTCGCTAAAACTGTTGCCAAAACGTTTCGCAACAGCGAGTGCCCCACGTCCAGATACATCAATGTGAAGGTCGAATGGTATGCTTGTTTCCTCATTGATTTTTATAGCCAATTTTCCGTTGTCAAGTTCTACGAGGTTTGTGCTGCTTTCAATGATATCGTCATCGACACGGATGATGGCATCCTGAGGCGCGGTTCCAACGGTGTCTAAGTTTAAGGCTTCTCCAAGGTTTCCGCCGATGGAAAAACCACTATCCTCACCGGACTCTTTGCTGGTCACCGAAAGGGATATTTGCTCAGAATCATCGGTAACAAGGCGGGCAATCACATCAAGGCCAGACTCATTGATGGTCTTTGCAATGTTGGTATAGAGTGCCTGATTTGTCTCTTCTGGAGATCTTTCAATGAGCAGGTCATTTTCGTCTCCATCTATAGTAATCGAAATATGGTTTAGTGCATCAGAAAGTTCATTTGCTTCATTTGCAGGGACAAACTCTGTCTTATTCTCCTGGGTGGTTGCCACTTGCTCCACTTCAATAGTGTAGTCTTCCAGCTGTGCCCATCTTCAACAGTCACTGAGACAGCAGGGGAATCAAATTCGGCCTCCCTGGTTTCAAATGCTGGACTGTCTGGATTGGAAAGTTCTTGTGCTGCATTTTTAAGGCCGCTAAGCTTGGATTTAAAAGTGTCATAGAATGAGGCTTGCTCCTCATAAGCGTCATAATTGATGAGTTTGTCATAGGTTTTATTTAAGTTGCTTCCAAACAGCATTGATGTTGCAATGCTCGCAGGAGACGTCGACGTATTTCTAAGATCCCTACGGCTGATATTCAGCAGGCTATATATGCTATTGTATGCATAAATTCCTTGAATCATAACGTCACCTCCCAATTTGACACACTCCACCTAATATTATTATACCCCGTTTTGCCAAGAAAATGCATAGGAAGATGGGATCTTCCTTATAGAGTATTCTCATGAAATTCTAAGAAAGTCTTAATACCCCTATCCTTTTTGCATAAGCAACCAGTGATAGTCTTATATGTAAGGAACGTGTCTTATAGAACCTGAACTGGGTATTGAGAGGAAAGGGATTATTTTATGAAAATACAATGTAAAAGTGGTCTTCTTGAACTCTGCATTTTATCCATACTTCAACAAGGGGATTGTAATGGTTTTGAGATATACAATCAGCTTGAACGGGATGTGAAAATTTCGGAAGGCACCATTTATCCGACCCTTCATAGACTTGTAAAGAAGGAAGCATTGAGATATATTATAAGCAGATAGAAGAAGATAAAAAACGAAAATATTATAAACTCACAAACCAAGGCGAGACTAGAGTTCAAAACTTTAAAAAGAGAGTGGGATCAATTATCACAGGGTGTCAGCCATATTATAAGGGGGGATAATCCATGCAAAGGGAAGAATTTATAAGCAGACTGGAAAAACTTCTTAGGGGTCTGCCAGAAGCAGAACGAAAAGATATAATTTATGACTATGATGAGCATATCAGAATTGCCGTTGAAAATGGACTTGAAGAAGAAAAGGTCATTCAGTCCTTGGGAAGTCCTCAGTCAATCGCCAAGCAGTACCGGGTGAAGAAGTATATTGATAAGGCTGAAGAAACGGGAAGCACAACAAGTGTTTTCAGAGCCATTCTGGCCACTGTAGGACTTGGATTTTTCAATCTGGTCTTCATTTTGGGGCCTTTTTATGGCGGTTGTAGGCGTATTGATCGCTATAGGCGTTTCAGCGGTGGCAGTTGTCATAGGTGGAGCGGGTCTGATTCTCGGAGGTCTTTTCCCTCAGATTATAAATGGGGTGAATATGGAACTGTTAGCTGCTGAAATACAAGGAAATATGACGGCAGGAATGTTGTTTGGTGGCGTAGGTACCATGTGTCTTGGAGCACTTATGGGACTTGGCATAGTGGCTCTTACGAAAGGATTTATGATGATGACGATTAAATACTTAAAGCTCAACATAAATATCATTAGAGGAAAAAAGGAGTAGGTGACAAAAATGAGAAAAGCAGCCATATGGTTATTTTTTTATAATGATTGTGTCTTATTCCATTGCTTTTCTGCTGTCAAGGACATGCATATATCTTGGGATGAGGTGAATGGAATCATGGTCAGTGATGGAGTTGTTTTGTTTGAAGAAAATGAACGTATGAATATACTTGAGTCTGAGAACGCTAGTCTTGAAGGTGTTCAAACCATTCAAGTCAAAGGCATAAGTGCAGACATTCAACTGATCTCAGAAGAAAGATCGGATGCGTTTGTAGAGTTTAAAGGGCATTATAGCGCAAGTGGAAACTATACGGCCCCTCAACTTATAGTGGAGCAAGATGACGATGCACTTCTTATTGAAATCAAGCACAAGAAACAATTGGTTTCTCCTAGAAGAATGTCTTTGGATTTACTGGTTATATTGCCTGAGACATTTATAAAAGACATTCGCGTCGAGGGCATATCAGGTCAAGTGCAATTTGAAAATGGAAGCTATGAAAATGTAGAGGTGAGCACAGTATCTGGGGAAGTGAAAACCAGGACACTCAAAGCAGACAAGCTGGATGTCAAGTCAACATCGGGTGAAGTGGATATTGACTCAGCAAGCGGTAAGGTCTCAGCGAGCACTGTATCAGGTGATATTGAAGTGCGGTACAATCTTGTTGATGGAAAGAGCGATCTCAAATCAACATCTGGGGATATTAGAATGTCCATACCTGATGATGCGGCCTTTGGTCTTGAAGTGAAAACAACATCGGGAGAAATTGAACCTTACCCTGAAATGTATATTGATAAATTGACGGACAGAAAACTCCAAGGTCATGTGGGGGATTACGAGTATAGTATCAAAGCTTCGACTGTATCTGGTGATGTCATGATAAGGCGTACGGTAGGGGAATAAAATCAAAGTTTATTTGAAAATCGAATATTTATGAGTCAAAAGTGCTTGCATATTGATTGGGTTCATGGTAGTATAACTTCAAATGAGCCAACTGCACATGGATATCTTTAACTGGGTCCGAGAGGCCTGCAAGATCGTTTAAAATACAAGCACACTTGGGTTAGGTGTGTCTTTCGTATGGAATGATAAGCTTCTTGCAGCCGCAGGAAGCTTTTTTATAATGTCTCAACTTTTTAATTGGTCCTGAGAGGCCGAAATAGGAGGGTAAATATGACTACCAAAGTAATGAGTGGCGGTGCTTCAAAGAGCACTGGTTTTGAGCAAATCAAGCAAATTATTCTAGGTTTACAGCATCTTATCGCAATGTTTGGCGCTACGGTGTTGGTTCCAATTCTAACGGGTTTTGATCCATCGGTTGCGCTGGTTGCAGCGGGCTGTGGTACACTGATCTTTCACTTCTGCACAAAGAAAAAAGTACCTGTTTTCTTAGGATCATCATTCGCATTTATTCCACTAATTTTAACTGTAAAAGAAATGCACGGCGGAGATTTAGCCTATGCCCAAGGCGGCATTATGGTTGCAGGTCTAATGTATGTTCTTCTGTCACTATGCATTAAGACAATCGGTGTTGAAAAGATTAACAAGTTTCTTCCACCACATGTTGTGGGTCCAATGATCATGGTTATTGGTCTTAATCTTGTACCGGTTGCACTGGATATGGCTTCAGGCCAATATGTTGTAGCGGGTGTTACTCTAGCGGTTGCGCTTGGTGTTACACTACTTGCAAAAGGATTTACAAAGCAACTTTCCATTCTAATTGGTGTCCTAACGGGATACGCTGTTGCGGCAGTTATGGGTATTGTTGACACATCAGCGGTTTCACAGGCTGCAGTTATAGCTGTGCCAGCGTTCAGAATGCCTAAGTTTAGCCTAGCGGCCATTATGACAATCGCCCCTGTGGTTATCGCAGTTTTCATGGAACATATAGGTGATGTGAAGACAAATGGTACAGTTGTAGGAAAAGACTTCATTAAAGACCCAGGTTTAAATAGAACTCTACTTGGCGACGGTCTTGCGACAATGTTCGCAGGTTTCATTGGTGGACCAGCCAATACGACATACGGTGAGAACACAGGCGTGCTTGCAATCACGAAGAACTACGATCCTAAAATTCTAAGGATTGCTGCCATCTTTGCAATCGTTCTTGGTATGGTGGCTAAGCTAGGGGCTGTCCTAAAGACAATTCCAGTGCCAGTTATGGGCGGTATCAGCTTGATGCTCTTCTCTATGATAGCACTTGTCGGATTTAGAACAGTACGCGACAATAAAGTTGAGATGAACTGGAAGAACACGACTGTAATGGGATCTATCCTGATCCTAGGTTTTGGAGCATCTTATATCCAAAGTCTAACAGGTATCACTCTAGCCATTCCTGTGACTGAGACAGTGAGCATTTCAGGTCTAAGTTTTGCAGCGATCGTCGGTGTGACGCTAAACGCTGTTCTTAACAGATAGGAACTTATCAGTAAAGCAAAATAGATAGAATAAATGAAACCCTGAGGGCTTTTGAATGAAAGCTTTCAGGGTTTTTTTAATATAAGGCGGGTATATAGTTTTTTACAGGTGAATTTGTTACAATGTAGTGGAAGAAAGTGAAAGTGGGTTAAGGCTATGAAATCTATAAAAATTCTGGCTTGGTTGGGCCTTATTTTAATGAGCGGTGCCATAATATATGGCTTTTTATATGGGGATTTTTCAGGAGAAGGTGGTCGCCTCTTAAGCATGACATGGGGCCAAGTCACTTTGATTGACCTCTATATATCTTTTTCTATATTCATAGCCTGGGTCATTTATAGGGAAAAAACTATTTTTCAAAGGGTGTTTGGACACTTCTCATATTGACTCTGGGGAGTTATGCCGTTTGCTTATATATTCTAATCGCTGCATACAGGTGTAGAAATACGCCTAAACTTTTCTTCATGGGCAGTCATAGGGGATAGGAAAAGGACCTTGCTATTGTGGTGTAGGTGGTGAAGGGATGAAAATAGTGATAAATGGATAAAAAGACTCGATGTTTGCCGACTGATTGTAGCCCTTTCGGGCCTTGCTGTTATTGGTGGACATATGGCGCAAATTCAGGGTGTGAGTCTTGACTATATGATGAGTGATGTTGTTGCGGTCTATGTCCTTTTACTGGGGATGAAAACCCTTCTCGTGGGACGCAACCGCAATCTAGGCTGGTTTTACGTCTTTTTTCCCTTGTTATGATCACTTCAGTGAATATGATTTGGTTGAAGTTTGGCTCGTGAGACTAAGATGTAAGACAATGACCACAGGAGTGCAAAACCATATGATAAATAATTTAGGCATCAACACAGTGCATGTTGATATAAAAAAACTAGAAGATCTGGGGCTTAAACGCGTTGAGATGTGTCTAGGACGAATGGGCAGTGCATCTGACAGGCTGTATAAAATGCTTGAGGAAATTAAACTTGCAAAAGAAATGCAAATTCCTTTTAGTATACATTTGCCCATGGTTATAAGTGATGACTTTGTAGGAGACTATTTGGATGTGTTCTTTCTGGATCCAGATCCAGAAAAGCGGGAAATGTCCTTTAGAATGCTAGAGGAAAACCTCATAGAAATGGCAAAGATCAAACCGGATTACTGTGTCCTGCATTTTGCAGGTGTATACCGAGAAATAAAGGAAGCGTTTCCTGACTTTGAGCTTGTGTTAAATGAGGCGCTTAAACGGATTAATGACCTATGCCAAAGCTACAACACGAAAGTTTTGCTTGAATATATGGGGTCAAATATCAGGTTTTCAGATTATAAGGATTGGATTAGAGTCACAAGGGAATTGTCCCATGTGGGCCTTATTACAGACACTGGTCATCTTTACTTTGCCAGCCTTATCCACGGGTTTGATTATATGCAGGCCCTGGATCGATTGGCATCAGCGTCTGAGGCCTTTCATATTTGGACGACAAAGGGTCAAAAGACTTATGGGGAGTCTGAGTACTACAAAAATATCACCACATAATACCTCACGCAGAGCAGTTTAAAGAGGGGGACTGGGCTTTTGATACCAAATCGGTTTTTGAACGCATTGCCAAGGAAAGAAAGCCAATTATAATTGAAGCATCAACAGTTTATAAGGGAAAGACCTATTTTTACCAAGGTATTGAATCTGTCATTTCCATTCTAGAAAACATGTAAGCCTTATAAAAAAAATAGACTAATGTTACTCGTTGATTACGAATGTTAACGGTAGATTACAAAGTGATACAAGTCCATGACATATGGGCTTGTTTTCTTTTTGTTCACATATATGAAGGCTATAATAAAGACAAATAATACAGAGAACAATGAAGCGCATGAGACGATACATAACGGAAAGGACGGTGGCTTCATGGAAGTGATTGGTGTAATTGGCTTGATCGTACTCTATAAGCTACTGGATCAGCCGACAAATATAGCAGAAGTATATAACATTCACGAGAGCGTTGAAGAATAAAGAATGGGAATCCCCTCCCCATTCTTTATGGCTTCAGCGTTTTTTTTTCGAAAATAGAACATAATGCAAGGATATCATGGCTTCGGTTATATGAAGCTGACGCCATATACAGCTCAAAATCCCCACTGGACGATTCCAGTGGGGATTCATTTGGAGATTCTAGTTTTTGAGCGCTTTCTCCAGTTTGCGTTTGTTAAAGCCGACGATTATATCCTCATCTATAAAAAAATGTCGGTACGCCGAGAATGCGCTTGTCTATAAGTTCTTTACGCGCTTCCATATCTTCACGCACGTTTTTTTTCTTCAAAGTCAAGACCTTGGGCCTGCAAGTAGTCACGGGCGTTGGCGCAGTGAGGACAGGCTGTCGTGGTGAATAAGATAATTTTCTTCATGTGCCAGCCTCCATTCAAAATAGGAAAACCTTTTCACTCTTTATTTATATACCCCTTTTTTTAGCTTTTTCTACACATGTAATTTGTGGATCCGCAGTTGTATAAAAACTTGCAGATTATTTTCGAGTTCCTATATAATCAAGAATGCAGATTATGTTAACCGTTTTTCTGCGGATAAAAGCATTTGGAGGATAAAAATGCATATAAACGACATCAATAAAGCCATTGTACTGGCTGAGAAGTCCCGTTTGTTCGATCAATTGAATCAAATGTATGACAACCTTCCTCAGGGACAATGTGAAGGGTGTACAGCTTGTTGCAGGGAATCGGTTCCAGCATTTTTCATTGAATACATTAATATAATTAACCATCTTAAAAAGACAAAGCAAAGTTTGAAACCTTATGGCCAAGGCTCATTGACTTCTATTTCACAGAGCTAACCGAGAAAAAGGATGTCCATTTCTAGATGAAGGCAATAGATGCAGCATATATTCCGTACGGCCTTTACCCTGTCGTCTCTTCGGCTTTTCTTCGTATGAAGGCTATGAAGAAAACCTACGCCAAGTGACGAAAAACAATAGGGAAGTGAAGAAAATACTATAAAAATGCCTATCGGATGACACTGCCAGATGAAGTCGTTGAGTATAAAGTTCCGTTCTGTACGGATTTTATACCAGAAAGAACAATCCATAGTGAAGAAAGACTGGATTATGCCGATGTATTATTCGGTCTTGATTCCAGGTTTTTAATGGGTGGAATGTTAGACCCTGAAATGATTAACATGACACTTATTCATTGGTTTGCTTTTCTAGCCTATGATGAGGAAGATGCTGGGGACTACAGAATTCAGATAAGTCGTGAAATTCTGGATACAGGTGGGTCGAAAACCTTGAAAAAGCTCTTAAAATCGCCTGCACCACAAATTTAAAGATTGACAAGTAAAAAATATCGTCCCGCTGTTGACAATGTCTTTCAAAGTAGTGTATAATATTTGACTTTGTGTCAAATTAGTGATATACTATTGTAAGTGACTGATTAGGATGGTGATGCATTTGGCAACAAAGCAGACGCTTACAGAGATCAAACAATGCGTTGAGAACTGTATAGGGCAAAGGGTTGTTCTACGCACAAACATGGGTAAACGAAATGCTAAAGAAAATGAAGGCACAGTTGAAGAAGTTTATCCAAGTATCTTTATCGTAACTGTCGATGAAGGCTAGATCGCCAAAGACGTGTATCTTATAGTTATTCAGACATACTAACCGAGACTGTAGAAATTATGATTTGTTCTACAGATCAAAGAATCGAAGCATCGTAATTTCTAAATACACGTAACAGTTCAATAGTTAACACGTATGACCCCAGACAATTTATGTGGCTTTCACATCTTGTGTAAGTTTGACACGTAAGCTGGGCTTAAGAAAAATGCTGCGCCTGCCAAAACAGGTGCTTTTTTTCTTTTTTCCGAGTAAATGACTTGATAGAAGAGATTATTTTTAATCGGATTTTAAGGAAAAAGATGAATCATTTGTATATCCTGTAATTAGGAGGGATGTCATGATGAGTTTTATAGTTTTACTGGCGCTTGTGGTTTTGTTTGCCGTTTATTATTCCTTTAGACTCTCAGGTGGTTATGAATGGATAAAGGGGAATGGGACACGTCGTGGGCGTATCAGAAGATGTGGATTCATTTTCCCAGTTGCATGTCCACCATGGTTTTGAAGTGGATATAAGAGAAGGCGACTCAACCAGTGTCACAATGAGCTTAGATGAGAATCTCGTGCCCTATCTTGATGTTTACACAGAACTTGAATGTCTACATATTGGACTAAAAAAAAGATGTTGTCATTAAGGGCGGAACCCTGCATGCGACCGTTTTTGTGAAGGACTTGAACCTATTAAAAGGATCAGGTGCTGTTATTGTCAGCGTGGATGAAAAGGCCCTAAGTCGAAAGAAAATTCACAGCTAGACTGTCTGGTGCAAGTATGCTAAAGGGCTGTATAGACACTGAAGAGGTCTCTATAATTAACTCTGGTGCTTCGGGTTCAGATCTTAAGCTGACAGCAAGCAAGCTCACTTTGAATGTTCAGGGAGCCTCTGATTTCAAAATAGCTGGAAGTGCGGACGATTTAGACCTCACAGTGGGTGGTGCAAGCTCAATAAGGGGTAAGAATTTTGGTGCAAGTCGGGCTAAACTTGATTTAAAAGGTGCATCAAGTGTCAAAATAGGTGTTAGGTCACATATAGATATAAGCGCTGCGGGAGGTTCTGATATATCCATACTTGGAAATCCCCAAAAGGGTTTATACGATTTAAGTGGTACATGCAGTGTGAAGTTTAAGGGGTAATCCCCTAATTAGAAGAGCATTACAGACTGTCGATCTCGTCGGCAGGCGTTTTATATATTGAGGTGTTATATAGATTTATATAAAAAGAAAAATAGA
>LQAG01000160.1_pt1 | contig 27980 bp, 37 predicted proteins | sample 1535801 | NCBI WGS metagenome assembly LQAG01 (sample SAMN04331584, study PRJNA305678) | bioreactor metagenome | isolation source: bioreactor_3 inoculated with Wadden Sea sediment 1st replicate of a... | place: Germany:Bremen
ATTCTGTTCATATACATATCACCGTCACAAACAACAATAGGAACAGGCATGAAATTGATGAATTCATGTTCATAGAGCATGAAAAAACCCCTTTCAGTTATCTAAAACTTAATCTATTATAGCTCTGTGAAGTCATTGGCTTTTGTCCACCACGTCTTCACTTGAAGTTTCAATATCCGGTATGTTTAGGGGCTCAAGTTCTATTTCAAGAATTAGAAGAACCTTGTCTCCCTTATATGTCACCTGTAAGCCTCCGCCAAGTGAGCGCATTAAATGATCTAGGAGAGTCACATTAACATAACGGACAAGCTCATTTATTTCATGCATTTGGCCTCGTTTCGTCTATAAGAAACGTCAGCTTACACATGGGTGTTTTGCTCACTAAATAAATGTCGCTCTGCTTTACAACCACATTATAAATATTTCCAGATTGACACTTGAGTATATTCAAAAAAGTTTCTTAAATACAAAAAGGAGAAGTTTGAAATTGGCTCTATACTCTCCTGCTGTCCCTTTAATACCAATGAAACTCACGTGTCTAGCATGCATATTGGGGTCGTACTTAATATCAGGATGTTGGGAAGCAAAAACAATTTGATTGATTTCACTTGAAAACTCAAAAAAATCCATGTTGGTAAACTCAGAAGGAAAATACTGTGCCATGTCTGCAAAAATACTGGCAATTTGCTTGACCACAGTGTTGTATTCAACAATAGTGAGTTCGCCATTAACGAGTCGCCTGCTCATATTGGAGATCATAGAAAATGAGTCCCGCTGAATATTAAAAACCTCATCAAAGTCTCTTTTTATTGACCTTGAGTTTTTCATCATTTGATTTCAAAAGTTTTTGATAGAGCTCATTCTTTTTTGATACGGATTTTCTGAGCATTTTCATTTTCGAATTTTACATTATAATAGTTTAAGGCGTCATTTATAACTTTTTTAAACTCATTCTCAAGGTCCCAAGGTTTGGTAATAAACTTATAAATATCAACTTGATTGATGGTCGCAAGCACTTGGGGCAACTGAGTATAACCAGACAAGACAATTTTCACAGTATCCGGATATTCCCGCTTAACTTGATGGAGAAGCTCAAGGCCACTCATTCCAGGCATACGCATATCTGTAACGATGACGTTCACTTCATTTCTTTTCATGATTTTAAGCGCTTCTTGACCACTGCTGGCAAATAATTTTTTGTATTTTTCTCGCATAAGTCCACGTTTGAGGGATTTTAAGATATTCTCTTCATCATCAACGAAAAGGACTGTATTTTTACTTAGATCAGTTTCCATAATTTTGCCCCCCCTTCACTTATGTCAACGAACTTTTTCCAAGTTCCTTAGTAAACTCATCAATTACTCTATTTAAGTTATCCTCTTCAATACGCAAATAGTCTAAAACATCAACTTTTAGGGCCTGTGAAGAAGACTGGTCATCAAGCATTTTCCAAGAATAATAATTGGCAATATGCACAACACAAACCAGTTCCTTGTTCATAACGGCGTCATTGAGCGGGTCGTGATGGAACAAAGCTGCCTCAATAATTGGGACAGGTATTTCCCACCAGTTCAATAGATAACCACCTATTTTTGATGGTCAACACCGATGTCTCATTCTCTATTTCCACTATGCTCTTATTTGGATTTTCTTTCATAATATTTAGAGCCTCTTTAAACTCTTCCATGAAATACTGATAAATAATAACCCGACCAATATCATGAAGCAGGCCTGCAGATGCAAACATATTTGGCACCTTCTTGAAAAGGCACTTCTGATATATGGCATTCATAAGTCGGTTGGTCAAATTGACATGTTCCCACAACATTCTTTGCAAGTCCCTGTCAATTCCTAGACTGGTAAAAATGCCATTGGATAAAACAATATTTTTAACATTTATGAGCCCAATATACATAATTGCTTGGGAAATTGATCCGGTTTTGGCACCATAAAAAGCCGAATTGGCTACCCGAAGCAATTTGCTGGCTATAGACTGATCCTCTTCAAGTTTTTTAGCAATGGCTTCAATGTCGGCGTTTTCTTCAACCATACGACAGAGCTCAGCATATAAATCAGGGACAGTGGGCAGTTCATCTAAATTATTGATCAAATTTAGGAGCTTTTTGTCTTTAAGAATATCTTCCAGTTCAAAGAGGCGATCAATCAAAGATGTCAGTTCCTTATTGTCCCAGGGTTTGAACAAATATAATTTTGCAAGGTTATCTTCTAGAGCACTATAAATTTTTTTTTATTGTCTGTATAACCACTCAGTGCCACCCTAAGGGTAAGTGGGGACTCTGATTTAACTTGTCTTAAAAGCTCAAGTCCATCCATTTCGGGCATTCGAATATCAGTCACAAGCAGATCAAAATCATTGGATTCAATAAGCTGGAGAGCCTTTTCTCCGCTTTCAGCAAAATGAACTTCATAGTCACTGCTGACAAATAATCGTTTCAACGCACGCAGTATTTGCTTTTCATCATCAACAAATAATATTCTCTTCATACCAAGACCCCCGGTAATGATTCATATTCATATAGGATTGCATAATATACGGATTCATTCTCTCATTCATGTTTTCCATGCAATTAATATTATTCTTACCCAATAAATTTCAAATAATACACACGAAAGAACCTGAGAACAGGGGCTTATATTGCATTTTTTTTCAAAACTTGCCTTTACACATAGCACATGAGTGTGTATAATGAACTAAATTTATAAATATTCGTTCGTGTTTACGAACATATTGTAGTGTGACACAGAGGCCGCGGTTGTTATGAGTACCTTTAGGGAAAGGGGCTACCGCCGAAGCGTATTGATTACGTTGGGACCATACTTAATAGGTATGGTACTGTCTGTTATTCGCGTACCCAGCGAGTATAAGGAGTGCTGTCTCACACGGGGTAAAAGGTTTTTTTATTCGTATGCCTCAAAAGCAGACTGGCCCTTTTACGCCTATCTGCTTTTTTTAATACAAAAAAACAGGGCTTCAAGGAAAAATCATCCCCCGACGCACACTTCATTCTGAAAATATAAGGGCATAAGACACCCAAAGACTAAGTAATTTATATGGAGCGATAGAGTTCATCTAAGTACTCACACAATTCATAAGTCTTTGGCGAACTGGAGGAAAATATGAGACGACTAGGAACAATGCGCGTCAATGACATGGGGAATCTAGAATCGGCGGCTGTGATGCTGTCACTCTGGCAAGAAATATGGAACCCTCTTTATGTCATGGATCAAGCCACAATTGAAGAAACTGTAGAACGTATAGCTCGACATTTACACATCCAAAAATACAAACAGAAGTGATTTATGCATCCAAAGCCTTCTTGACCCTATCCATGTGCAGGCTTATTAAAGAAGAGGGGCTCTCCCTTGATGTTGTTTCAGGTGGTGAGCTTTATACAGCTATGCAAGCTGACTTCCCGGCCGAAAAAATATACTTTCACGGCAACAATAAAACCGTTGACGAGCTTATTATGGCCCTTAATTACGGGGTCCGTCGAATTGTTATCGACAATGAGAATGAAATTGAAATTCTTGAATATCTATGCTCTGAACTGGATAAGTCTATAGAGGTGCTTATTCGACTTAACCCAGGTATTGAAGCCCATACGCATGAATATATCCAAACAGCAAACAATGACTCTAAGTTTGGAATCTCCATTCATAGCGACCACATTTGCTCTGTCATCAACAGACTGACAGACTCCTATTTCATTGACTTGAAGGGGTTTCATTATCACATTGGCTCACAAATTCTTGATGCTGAGTCATTCACTAAAGCCATCGACACAATGATGGACTTTCTTGATCATACAAGAACTGAGTGTAGCTACACAGCCCTTGAACTCAATCTTGGTGGCGGATTTGGTATTTACTATTCAGAAGCCGATACACCACTTGATGTTGGTGGTATGATGAAGCAAATATTTAATACAGTGCTTTCCAAATCAAAAGCGCTCAAGTTCCCACTTCCAAAGCTTCTCATTGAACCAGGACGCGCCATTGTCGGAAATGCAGGCACAACCCTTTACAAGGTTGGTGGCATTAAAGAAACCTATGGTGGCAGAACCTTTGTCTTTGTTGATGGGGGCATGGCTGATAATCCAAGAACAGCCCTTTATGATTCCGTTTATGAAGCTGCAATTGCCAACAAAATGACCCTGGATATTTCAACAAAATACACTGTAGCAGGCAAGTGTTGTGAATCTGGAGACATTCTAATTCGAGAAATTCATCTCCCTTCTGCAGAACGAGATGATATTCTGGCCATTGCAAGCACAGGCGCTTATAACTACTCAATGGCAAGCAACTATAACAGACTTAGAAAGCCTGCTGTGGTTTTGTAAAAACGGGCATTCTCAACTTGTTGTTAAGCGTGAGACCTATGAAGACATTCTGAGAAATGACATTTAGGAGGTAGGAATATGAATAATCTATATGTCGTTAAATATGGCGGTACTTCCGTTGGGAGTATTGAAAAAATAAAAGAAGTGGCAACGCGCCTAGTGGAGCGCAAAACCCAAGGAGACAATCTGGTGGTTGTGGTGTCTGCCATGGGAAACACAACCAATGCCCTAGTTGAAATGGCAAAGGAAGTCTCACCAGAACCATGTCACCGTGATATGGATATGTTGCTTTCCACAGGCGAGCAGGTTTCTATTTCTCTACTGAGCATGGCTATAAAATCCCTGGGACACGAATCTGTTTCCTATACTGGCCCTCAGGCTGGTATCATCACAGACAACTCCCATACTAGGCACGAATCAGCCAGGTGGATAATGCGAAAATATCTGGTGCCTTGGAAAATGGGAAAATTGTTATAATTGCCGGTTTTCAAGGTGTCACCGAAGAAGGAGAAATCACCACACTTGGACGAGGTGGGTCAGATACAACAGCTGTATGCCTCGCTGCCAGCTTAAATTGTCCCTGTGAAATATATACAGATGTTGACGGTGTCTATTCTATTGATCCAAGGGTCTACCCACAGGCTAAAAACTGGACTACATTTGCTACGATGAAATGCTGGAGATGGCAAGTCTTGGTGCAAAAGTTTTAGAAACGAGAGCTGTGAACTTGCCAGCAAATTTCAAGTGCCCCTTACGGTGGCCCTGAGCACAGGCAATTATTCTGGTACGCTTATAAAGGAGAGAGACATAGAGATGGAAAAACGCGTCGTTACAGGACTGACTATAGAAGACAACTGCCTTATGGTATCACTTAACCGAATTCCTTTTGAATCTAAAAATATCACTGAAATTTTTGCACGCCTCGCAGGCAACAATGTTTTTGTTGATATGATCAGTCAAACAGCCCCATATAATAGCTTTGTCAATGTTTCATTCTCAACGTATGAATCTTCTAAGCACCAAGTGAAAGAGATTGTTCACAATCTAAAAAAAAGACTACCCTACCCTTGATTACTTGATTGACGCCAGTGTCATAAAGCTGTCTGTCGTGGGTATAGGTATGCTAAGTCAATCGGGTGTAGCAGCTGATTTATTCAGACTCTTCTCTGATAACAATATTGATTTTTATCAAGTAACGACATCAGAAATTAGTATCTCCTATACGATCGATGCAAATGATAAAGATCGTGCTGTTGAAATTATTGCACAACATTTCAACCTATAACATGCCCTCAAATGCAAAATGCAATCATATAGGAACTTGCAAGGCTAGGTCCGCATCCAAATCTAATGGATCATTCTCTCACTCATGATCTGGATTTGCAAGTTTCTCAAACAAGAAAGAGTCACTAGGACAACTATAAATAGTTGTATAGTGACTCTTTTTTTGTCTTTATAAGCTGGCTGTTTTAGTCTGTTCCCGACTCTTGTCCTCCCCTAAAAATGCCACGAATTTCTTGACCAGTTCCTTATCAAACTGGGAGCCTGCACTGGCTTTTATATGTTCTATTGCTTCTTCTTTTGTCCACGCTCCCCTATATGGCCTATCGCTGGTTAAGGCATCGAACACATCTACAATTGCAAAAATTCTAGCAGATAGTGGAATTTTTCTACCCTTAAGACCTTCAGGATACCCATTTCCGTTATACCACTCATGGTGGTAATAAGGAATAAGTGCAGCTTCTTCTAGAAAGCTAATGGGTTTTAACAATTTTTTGGCATAGACAGGGTGCAGTTTCATCTGCTCCCATTCTTCTCGATTTAAGGGGCCTTTTTTATTAAGGATTGTATCCGAAACCCCTATTTTACCTATGTCATGCATAAGGCATCCATACTTAAAAGCTTTCATATCCATGCCGATATAGCCAAGATATTCTGCAAACTCTATCGCCAACTCTGTCACCCGGAAGGTGTGTCCTTCTGTTGCAACATCCCTAATCTCCAAGGCTCTTGACCAGCCCTCTATTGTGCTGTCATATGCGTTAACAAGCTCCTCATTCTTATCGATAATACTTTGATAGAGCCTATTGGTTTCAATAGCCACAGCGGCTTGATTGCCAATGGTTTGAAGAAATGACACATGCTCTTTGTCTGGAATCTCTTTCCCACGAACAAAGGCTTCAAAGACACCGATGAATTTATCTTTAGCATGAAGAGGCACCATATATGCATGTCTAAAGCGCTCAATTCGCATTCTGGTTTTTAGGTCCGGACAGGTTTTAAAATGTATGTCGCCAAGATGCATGGGAAGCTTCTGTGGGTGAACAAGCATGGCCATCCACTCAAGGGAAATCTTGACACTTAGCTTTTTGAAGTCAGGGCCTGAAAACCCATGTCCCGTGAAATAATCTAGCTGTTGTGTTTTATTATCAAATAACATGACATCCACTGCATCGACCTCAACTGTATCCAGTGTCTGTTGGCAAACCGTATTAAGAACTTCAACAAGATCAGTGCTTCGCAGTATTGCCATGTCTATTTCACGAAGGGCTTTTAACTTTTTGTTTTGAATTTTAAGTTCATTTCATTAACAACCCGACTGGTTATATCGTTTGACATGATAAGAACCCCTTCGGGTACTTTCTGAAGGACCAGTTCAAACCACCCCTTGCTTTGGTCAGGATAATCAAACTCGTTGACCATGCGTGAAGGCATCCCATAGTCCATACAATTTTTCAATTTTTATAAATAGTTCGCTGTCTTCAATACCAGGATAGCATTCCATCATGGTACGACCTATCAGCATGGGTCTAGACATTTTACTCTGCCTAACCACAGCGTCATTTAAATAAACATACCTATATTCTTCATCTATTACCTGGCAACCTTCCAGTAAATAGTCAAACACTTTATAGCGTTTCATCGTCACTATGGTACATTTTCTCACCACCAATTCTAGGGAATAAATGTTACACCATTTTATAAATACCACAAAACTGGTGACGTAATCGGTTTTAGATACCATTGTTGAATTTATTGCCTCTCCATTCTACTTTTTAAAGGCAATTAGAGCCTTACGTCTACTCATGGCTATAGGATGTATGCAAATAAGTAAATTTATATGCATACTATATCAAGTAGGGGTGGTTGATTAGTTCACCCACCTTCATTCGTTCTATCGCTTTTGGATGAACTCTGAACTTAGTTTTCCTTTTGTAAAAGTAAGAAGTCATAGCTTAGAACTTTAACCCTTCTATCAGATTTCTCGTCACCGCGCCCCCTTGCCTTTGACTATACAATTCTCACCACTAGGGTGTGTTCGTGATTTTCACCCGTTAGATTGTGCCCATGCTGGGCACTCCATAAAAAAACAGACTTTGGTCTGAAACCAAAGTCCGTTTTTCTGGTATTAAACTTACACTTAATTAATTGATTAGTTATTTTCCCATAATGCTCTTAACATAGAAGCAGCTTCTGCTCTTGTAGCAGTTTGCTTTGGACGGAATGAACCATCTGTGAAGCCACCAACAATTTCATGGTAACGAGATGCATATACAGCTTCTCTTGCATACTCAGAGATAATTAGATTATCAACGAATAGCTCTCCACTTCCACTCATAACTTCGTCATTTTGTAGATTGTATGCTTTTGCCATCATTACAGCCATATCTTGGCGAGTGATAGTAGCGTCTGGTGCAAAGTTTCCTTCACCAACACCACTTATAAGACCATTAATCGCTGCAACACCAACTGCATCATAGTACCATGCATCTTCAGATACATCTTTAAAGTTACCGTTTAGTTCGCCTTCAAGACCTAGCATATTTACTAGGTAAGAAGTAAATTCAGCACGTGTGATGTTTTCATCAGGCTTGAAGCTGCTGTCAGTTCTACCAGCAGTAATTTGGTTTGCAGATAACATTTCAATTGTTTCCTGCGCCCAGTGACCAGTAACATCATCGAACTTTACATTTGCCTTTAGTACCGCATACTTACTAAAGTGAGGTGTTTCAAACACTGCTACACCGTCAATAATTTGTGATGGAACATGCTCCCATACTTCCGCTTCTTCGTCATAAACGAATACGCTTAGTAAGTGAGCTTGTGTTTTTAGCATATCAACCATTTCAGATACGTCGATAGTCAGTTCTGGTTTTCAGCACCGATTTCGATGTCTTCAGAACCTGATTTGAACTCGATTTCGTATACGTCTGAGATGATGTCAGCGTTTACGCCTGCTTCTGTTTTTGCGCCTTTAATTCCCTTAACTTCTTCACTAGATAGAGTTCCGTTTTCAATAACAATATCTTGCTCCTCAAAATCTGCTAGCATTTCAGCTGGGATATTAAATGATAGTTCGCCCATTTCAATTTCGACTTCAGCCCCAGATTCTTTTAGTGCGTCTAAACTTTCCTTATCGAATGAAATTTTTTTGATCTTCTTCTGATACTGGAACACTTACATTGATAACTGGCTTCAGTTCTGAAGCAGCTTTTGTAAGTCCACCTTCAACAAGATCTTTTCTCAATTTAGCAAATGTTTTGACAGACGCTTTAAGCGTTTCTTCAAGTTCAGCTTTTGTTACAGTTTTTTGTGCAGAATCAAGCTTCAACTTACCATTTTGCTTAAGCGCTTTCTTTGCAATATTAATTGCACGTTTATTTAGTTCGCTTGCATTTTCAGGAGATTCATCTACCTGAAGAGCACTACCAAGTGTATCTTTAATCATTGCTGTAGCAACTTCAGCTGCTTCTTCACCTGTTAAGTCTGGTTTTTCAAGAAGTGCTTCCATTGTTTCATCTAGTTCTTTTGCTAACTCAGCCATTTCCTTCTTAGTCATTTCTGACGCTTTCAGACCTTGACCAATTTGCTTAGCCGCCTCAGCAATAGATTTTGCAGCTTCTTTCGCTTCTTTTTGATCTTTCTTAATTGCTTTTAGTTCTTCACGAGAAGCCTTGGCATTTTGAATTTTCTCTTCTTTAATTTGCTCTTTTGTTTTTGTTTCTGTTTTTGTTGCTCCACCTGAATTGTTAGACGAGCGATCGTCTTTGTCTTTTTTATCTTTTTTTATCTTTGTTGCTATTTGTGTTTTTATCTTTGTTGTCTGGTTCAACTGGTTTTTCATTAATGGTAGCGTTCATTAAAGTCACCGCTTCACCATATGTTATCTTAGAAAGATTCTTTACTTTCCAGTCAACACCATGCGTTTTTTAGTTGTTTCAACACATTTTCATACTTAGTTACTTCTATATCATTTGCTGATAATTTCGCCACAGCCATCATTCTTGCATCAACTGGTTTGTCTACACCAAATGTGCCATCACCCATACCAGCTGTCCAGCCTTGATAGAACGCATACCATACATAAGATGCAAACCAATCAGTTTCTTTTACATCTGAGAAATCTGCTGGAATTCCAAATGAGTATGCGTGATTCTTGCGACCATTCATACGAGCGATCATAACCATAAACATTTGTCTGTCCAATGTATCAGTATCTTTATACGCAGGAATCTTTGTTTCATATTCAACTTGAATCATAATTGGGTCATGGTCAGAACTTCTGCCAGATGCCGCTGTTACCATTGAGTTGGCATTAACAATATCAACCTCTGTTTACCAACCATATTATTAGTAACTAGTATATGATCTAATACTTGTGAATTACCATTGTGAACATATGTGATTCTTTCATTCACTGGAAGTTTTTCAATCATATTTGTAAGAATGTTTTCTTTATCCTCACCCTTTAACACATCAAGTGTCTTTGAATACTCGTAATCATTTAAATCACCAAGTACGACTACATTTGCATCCGGTGTATCCGCTATAACAGTGTCGATAAACGCATTAATTGCGCTTGCTTGACCATGTCTCTTTGCTTCAGAACCTTTTATCGGTGGCTGGTTAGGACCAAACTCACCTTCATCACCACGCTTAGAACTTAAATGATTTGCTATAACAATAACTGATTTTCCATTAAATACGAACTCTGTTGCAAGAGCACGTCTTGTACTTGCAAAATTTTCGTCTGTTGTTGCAACACGTCCTGGATTGTTCACTAAATGACCATCTACAAACTTAACATCTTCTGTATTTGATCCTACTGGTGCATCATGTAAAATACACGATCTTCATTATAAAGGTATCCTACACGGATATTGCCACCTGGCTCTCCACCTTCTTTTAACTCCACAGGTTCAATATCTACATACTTGTAGTTTACAGGTATATCTCTATTTGCGTTAATGGCTTCGATCAGAACTTTAGCATTTTCATCTGCTGAAGTAATGCCATCTCCTTTTTCACCATTTTTGGCACCGTTATTATCTTGCATTTCAATTAATGCAACAATATCAGGTGTCTTTAACTGTGTTGCTATAGTGTGAGCTATTTTTATTTGTTTTACCAGGATTATCTTTTTCAACACCTTGATGGAAGTTTTCTATATTAAATGAAGCTATCGTCAACTTATCATATGAAGGTTGGATATCAGTATTTTTAACCTTTAGACCTCCATCAATCAAAGATGGCAATGATTTAGTATTAAGAATTTTATATTTACCAAAACCGAAACTCATAACACCAACAATTGAGTCACTGAACTTATCTCCAACTTTTGGAGCTAAAGACGAATCATAGTAAGTCTTTGAACCACTAGTTATGGGAATTATCACATCATCAATATGGATTATCTCAGGATTGTGATCTGTAGCTGTTGCTTTAACACCACCGTATGGTGTTCTGCTATCAGAAGAAGCTTCGCCATTATCTGCTAAAACAGCATATTCTCCATATTTTTCTGTTACACCTACAACTACCGGGTCATTTACTTTAACATACATACCTTCGAGTGATTCGAAGAAGTCTAGCGCATCACTTTCAGGCTCATACTTAGTGTTTCCATCATCATCAATATGACCAGTAATAGGAGCTCTACCACCCTTTCCAAGAACGGTAGCTGACGGAAGATCATTATTACTTGATACAACTGATATAGTTGGATCAGTGATCATCGTTTCATAATTATCTGGATCGTAAATACCATTTTTCAACTCTTTAACGGTACCACTAACTATTACCATATCGCCAATATAATAGCCTTTGGTGTCAGTAGTTTTAACAAAAATACCTTCAGATGTTCCAACTTTATCATCTACTTTGTTATCAGGTGTTTGAATATAAATACCTTTTTGATTGCGATCTTTATATGAAACCGCTGTTACAATGCCTTTTACATTTGACACTTTTTGATCTTTTAGTGGTGATTCGTGCCCTTCACCTTGAATATCATGAATATAAGTAAACTCCCCAAGTTCATATTCATATTTACGTACAGGTGAATTTCCTAAGCCATCTTTTACTGCAATAGCTTTAATTGCTAATGTATTCTCATCAATAGTAATAGGATTACTGTCGTTATAAAGTATTCCTGTTTCAGGAGTAGGATTATCAATTGTGCCATCTTTACCCGGTAGATAGTATATTGATGCCCCTTCTGTTTCTGACGACAGTTTAATCTTTGTACCAACTTCGATTTTAACTTTTCCTGTTTTATCTCCTTGAGAAGCTTCTACAGGATACGTTTTAGTAGTACTCCAAAGCACATCTTCACTGTCATCTCTTGTGAAAATCGTATATTTACCATAGTTGTACTTAATAAGACCTACGATAAACTCGTAATCTTGACCAACATCCAGATCATCACCCACAGTATTTACAATAGCTGTACCTGATGAATCTTTAAGAGTAAAGTTCTTCTTACCATCTACCGATTCAACATGAACATTTCTCACTTTGATTAGTTGACCTTCATGTGTTTCATTTACTTCATTACAAGAAACTACTTTTGGTTCTGGAATACCTGGTTTTCCTACTATTTCAACAGCCTCTAATGACTCGGGGTGAATTTGAGCCATATCATAGTACTGTTCTATTTTGACCTTTTATTCTGTACTTTGTACCAGTCTTAAGATCTAAAGATTTTAATTTGTAGCTACTAACAATAATGCCTGCAGTATCATCTTGCATGTAATAATCATAGCTGCCTAGTTTTGCTGTAACAATACCTTCAATAATTGCAGGGACATTGTCTCTGTTTCTAACATCAATAATGTCTTTTTTACAAGAACCTCAAATGCAAAATCCACAACATCACTATCTATCATGCCATCTTTTCTTGCAAAAGCACGCACGACTGTATCCTCGTTTATAACAATTTTATCTGTTAGTTCAACGAAATCATCTTTGTTGTCAGATGATGTTGAATAGAAAATTTTCACATCTGATTCTTTTATGATTAAGTGTAATTGTAGATCCTGGATCAACAATCACCTCTCCACCCGTATAGTAAACTTTTGAAAGTTTATTTGCTGGTTGGATTCCATCGAATGTGTGAATACCTATATTTTCATAATAGTTTTTAGACTTCACATCCCACTGACCATTATCAAACTTATGCTTTTCAGTCTGCCCAGTGACTATATCAGCATTTCTAATGCATGTATTATCTTCTCCAAAGTATTCATCAAGTACCCCAATATAATCGATGGTTTCTTGATTAACTATTTTTCCTGAAGAATCTTTTTCAATTTTTTCAATAAAGATTGGATCATTTCCATTAAAATTCATAGCTGTTCTGACGACTTTATTAGAAGATCCGCTCTATTTGCCTTTGAAATTAACTTGTCATTATTTGCCCTGTTATAAAGAACGACCACAATCGCACTAGGTGAAACCACCCCTTGAAGATCCTTGGTATAGGAAATATTGTCTTCTTTACCATTAGTCACTTTACCAATCCTATAATCCTCAAGATTTAGATATTCCTTTGACGAATTGTAAATCTCAATAGCATTATTGTAGCCTTGCTCGGTATATTCCGATATTATCAGTCCACCTTGTGTCTCTTCAGCCCAAGATATCTGATTTACAGGTCCTACTGCAAAACTAGAAATCACCAAGGCCATGACCAGTAAATGACTGATCAGCTTTTTCATTCTCACTTTTAACATGTTGTTCCTCCCCTTAAAAAATAGAATTGAGTCCCAACATATCCAGATCCCCTCGAGCTTGAATATTCGACTTCTAAATTCATTAAATCCCCAGTGATATTTTATGCTGATTTTCGAATTTATTATCACAATATTCAAACTACATTGCTAATTATATCATTTTCGTCATACTGAGTGTCATTGATAGACACCCTTTCATGAGTTTGTGGTTAGTCGACAAAGGAAAAGATAAACTTTTGTTTATAAGTTCAGTAATTTTGTTATTATCATCTCTTGACTTTTTTTCGACATTTATTCGAATATTCAGATACTTTTCAGTATTCGAATCTTTTTATTTTGTATGATTTCATTCTTTTCCTTTTCCATTTGTGATTATAGTCCCTAGAAGGATATGTCTTTTTTTCGTTTTAATCATTGGGTATAATATGAGATAATATACATTGGAATCTATCTTCGGGGGCAATTATGGACAAACAAAACATTCAAATCACAATTCCAATATTTAAGCAGTTTTTAAGACTGCTTCGACTATACGCCAAGGCTGTTTTCAACACCTTTGATAAGAATCTTAGTCCAGGTGTGACTATGATTCGTATGCGTGTTGAGAATGATCAACTAGAACTTGACATTCAACCGGCAGACTCTATCATTGCACCAGCAATAACAGAGTTTGTTTATACTGTGGAATCACAGCTTATTAAGGCCTTAAACAGTGGCAATGAAGACATCTTGGAGAGAATTGATGCCGACCTTGCGTCCACAGTTATAAATGCGCCAGAATATGATCATAGAATATTTTTGTCACTGACCTAGTGGCACTCAGTGGCTGGTTCACAATTGCATTTGTGGATATACGCCGTGATATATTCAACACCTATTACAGGCTTTCCAGCAAGAATCCAGCAGCACCGCGATCACTTCTCAGCGCCGTAAGCACAGAGTTTGCCAGTGATATCAACAAGTTTTTACACCAATTTGGCCGTGAGGATTATTCCAAATCCCTAGATTTTCAGGCTACCATTCAAAGGGGCAGTAAGAAACTCCTGAAAATTTTGGGATACTCCGGCCTTTGGGACACCACTTATGACAAACTCAATAAATTTCTTCCCTTAATTATGAAGCAAGGCCATTCGTGGACGTATTCTATTCACACGAAAAGAAATCCTTAACCAAAAGGGCGGTCATCCTAATCTGGACATATTAATGACCTTCGCTTCAAGAACGCCTCTTTCAAACTATAGGCATGTCAGGAAACTCCTCGAGCTTTCAAAGGGAAATGTTTGCTTGATTTCTGACTCTGAAACCATATATGGTCTTGGTCGTAAAAGGGGGAATTATCAACTGGACAGGGAAGATCTTTTTGAGGTCGAGTTTACCAACTATTATACTTGGGAACTTTCCCACGATATTCAAAAGCTTATGCGGGTTTCCCATGAACACATTTCTCTACCAAAGGCCAAAGTCATGTATGATGTCTTCTTTTACAATCTCAAACAGGTTTTTAAAGACCTAGACAACGCCAAAATCAGGAGTTTATACCTTCTTGTCATGGAAGCCATTAAGTATAATACAGGCACACTTCTAGTCTTTAGCACAAATGCTTCTTCAGAGGCAAGACGTCTTAAGAACCAATGTTTCCAGGTGGAACCCATTGGCATGACCAATGATGTCATCCGGTCAGTTATAAACATTGATGGTGCAATACTTATGGATCTCGATGGGGTTTGCCACGGCATAGGAGCCATACTGGATGGTATGGCCACACCACGAGGCGATGCGGCTAGAGGGGCGCGTTATAATTCTGCTATACGATATGTTGAAACAATTAGTAAAAGTGATGATTTCAGTGATTGTGTGGCTGTGGTTATTTCAGACGATGGCTTTATTGATATTATTAGTAAATATACAATTTTAAAATCCGTAAAAAAAAAGCCTTAACTTGATCGAGTCCATCAAGTTAAGGCTTTTCTAGTTTTAGACTTGTATAGTCACTATATCTTATCCTTATCATTGGTCAAATGTTAAAGTCAACTCGTCGAGAATCCATTCAAATCGGTCCAGCATTTGAGCCACTGCCAATTGACCGGATTTCCCATACCCTAAACTTTCAAGCTGTTGACCGGCAGTCTTTGAACCACCTTGTCTTAAAAGGTCATTATATTTGTCTTGGAATCCAGGTTCTGAAATCAGCCTGCTTGCATTAACCAGTCCCGTGGTGTAACCGATGGCATAATTCTGTACGTAAAAGCCCCAGTATAAATGGGGTATCTCTGCCCAAACCAAGGCATCCGCCTCACCTGCTTCATAGGACGGTCCATAGTATTCTTGAGTCAGCTCTATATACACATCACTTAAATACTGGGCGTCCAAATTAATGCCTTTTTAGCATCTTCATGAATTCTCATTTGGAATTCAGCTGCTAAAAGTTGATCATATATGGTTTCTTCAATGGACTGGGCATACTCAATTAATACAGCTTCACGTTCTTGAGCATCAAAGGTCTCATCATTTGATAAAACCCACTCAAACATAAGAGCCTCATTTGTCGTGGCTGCCATTTCAGCAATTAAGATGGAGGCATCATAGTCTCCATAATTTTGCGTAGACCTAGACAATTCATGGTGGACCGCATGTCCCATTTCATGGCCTATGGTCAGCATGTCTTCGAAATCGCCATAATAGTTGACTAGGAGATATGGTCGTGTTTCATATGTTCCCCACGTATAGGCACCATCAATTTTATTGTCTCTCGGTTGCGTGTCAATATGAAAAGAGGCGAGAATGTCATCATATATGCTTCTATACTCTTGCCTAAAGGACCTAGTCCCTTTCTCAAAACATCAGTGGCAGATCTATACTTCATTTCACCGTTTAGCTCATATTTCTCATCAACAAAAGACAAATACATGTCATATCTATGAAGCCTCTCATTTTTTTCAAGACCTCTAAGGTCTTTTTCTAGCCCCTTCCAGCGGTGCAGAAGGACCAAGCCTTTTTTCACTTCAGCCACATACGTCTCAAAGTCTTCTTTTTCAAGACCATCTGACTTAAGGGCCTGTTCGAGAGGACCTTCATAATCTGAAAGTTTGGCCATATAGTTATTGTAAAGCACTTCACCTTCTAGGGCAGAAGCCAATATTTCTGAACCTATACGTATTTTTTCATAAAGTGCCAAGTAATTTTCTTTTCTCTTCTCACCATTTTCACTCCACAAGTCATAATAGTAAGGGTCTTCATCTTCAAAATCTGTCTGATAGTGAAAGGCATCATAAATTTCTTCTGGCACCTCCCCCATTCTCAGACTCCCTGAAACCAAGGCTTCATAATCTGCATCAAAGCCATAATCATAGTACTCGATCCAGTAGTCCAGATCATTTTTATATGATGAAAATTCGGGATCATTTGCCCAAGACTCCAGGTCTTGTTTTTTTTATATCTGTTGCCTTTTCATCAACGAAAGACAGTCTTTCGTTGACTGATGATGCCTTACTTGAATAAAGAGCCACCATATCAGCGGCCGCATCATCGTCTGTGTTCGTATCACTGCGTAGACCAGCATAGATTTCTAGCTTATCCATAAGTTTATAGATGTTTTCACGTAGTCTAAGGGCTCTACGAAAGGCCTCCTTTGACTCTCCCATGGTTTCCTTTTGGTTTTCCAGGTCATTCACTAAGGTTTCCAGACGCTCCATACCATCATGCCATTTGTCATCTGAATTGAATAGGTCTGTCAAATCCATTCGCAAATCTGGAGAATACTCAGCAAAAGCTTCTTTATCCGTACTCGTATCGCCTTCTAAATAATAACCTATGGCCATAAGACTTACAAAAGCTAGCATAAGAACTATGAGAAAGCCTGCACACCCTTTTCGAAAACGCTTTGATTTTTTTGGTTCAATCAGTTCGTCTTCAAAGGGGGAATCTATCATTTGTCTCACTTTTGTTTGGCTCTCTTCTACTTGTCCCTCATTGAAGAAATCCTTCTGATCTTTCATGCTTGCCTCCATCCATAAGATTTATATTTTGCCAAAGACGCATCATTGCTCTAAAAATTTGAAAGTCAAACGCTTAGTATACCCCAATGACATGGATTTTATTTACCGAAGTCTCTCGCTTACAAAATGTACGCCATCTCAGCCAAATTTTACTATGGCGAAATGACGTACACAAAATTTTCGTCTAAATCTTGAACATTTGAATCTCTTTATCAAGGGTTTCACTTAATCCATTCAACTGTTCAACATAGGCCGCAATCTCTTGAACTGTAGCCGACTGCTGTTGTGCTGCTGCCGAAACTTGTTCAGAAGATGCTGCTGACTCTTCAATTATAGCAGAAATTGACTCGACTGCGCTAGATGACTGTGAAGCACTCACTTCAATTTGATTGAATACAACACCTAGTTCTTCACACTGCTCTGAAGTTTCTGTAGATTGATGGACAACCTGTTCCAAGGATTTCTTGCTGTTTTCCATAACCTGTACGGTTCTTTCCACTTCATTCACATTGGACTCTATATTGCCTGTCACTTCTTTAACTTCATTTTGGATGCCCTGAATAATTTCTGTGATGCTTTTGGCCGCTTGACCCGTTTCTTCAGCGAGAACACGAACTTCTCCAGCAACAACAGCAAAGCCTCTGCCATGTTCCCCTGCTCTTGCCGCTTCAATGTTGGCGTTTAGGGCAAGAAGGTTTGTTTGGTCTGATATTGAAGCAATGGTCGTAATGATATCCCCAATTGATGCGGACTGCTTTTGTAGATTCTCAACCGACTTTGACACCTTGATCATATCTTCAGATAGGTTTCGATCAGATGAACCGCTTCTTCTATTGTCCGCTGGCCTTCAAGAGCCACTTCCTTAGATGCCACGGCATTTTTTGTTGTAATTTCAAGCTGTTCTCCCCCCTGCTTTGTCTGGTGGGATGTGTCCGTCATCAGACGAATGATTTCCTCAGCATGGTCTGCAAGGTCAGAGGCCCCTTTTGCAATATCATTAATGGCACCAGCCACTTGTGTTGATGATTCGCCTGTCTTTTGCGTCATATCATCAAGACGGTCACCTGCAACTGAAATTGATTCAGAGGCTTCCTGAATGTGACCGATCAGACCACGTAAACTTTCTGTGGTTTTACTTAGACTTCTTGAAAGGCTTCCAATCTCTGTCTTATCATTTGTTTGAAGGGTCACAGTTAAATCCCCTTCAGCAATTAGGGACAAGCCCTTCTCCATTTTACCAATTGGCTTTGTCACAGACTTGACAGTCACATTGGCGAAAACGACACAGACAAGAACGGTTACCGCAACAGCTATGATCATAGTTGTCACCATGTGGTGCTGACTGTCCATTGATGAAGTGTACTCAGATGCTGCAGCATTTTTATTTTCTTCGATGAGAGAATCACAAATCACCATAACGCCTTGCATAGCCGATTCAATACTTCCGTATTTCACAAGAAGTTGGTCTCTTGTATAGCCACTGTTTAGATTATCAAGATAATCATTTACCTTTGCACTCAAACTATTTTGACGTTCTGTCAGCATTTCAAGATATTTGGATTCTGCTTCTGTTAAATCCATTTTTGAGAATGCATCCAGTGTCGTGTCTATGTATTCAATAGAAGGTGTTAAGTCGCCATCTATTATAGATGTTCGAACTGTTTGACTTTGGTTTGTCGCCAACTTGAACAAACTAATTTGAATCCGTAAATAGCTTTCTCTTGCCTTTGCTAGACTTTGTATATTACTCAGATTTGTTTCATAAATGGTTTCCATACTGCTGTTGACAAATTTCAGACTATTAACACCGTAAAACCCAACACCACCAATAAGGACTGCCACAATAACAGCAAACAACATTAACCTTGTGCGTATTTTCATTTACCCCACTCCTAACGAACCAATTCAAACCAAAGGCATGCACAATAAAATGAAGTGACATGCATTTGAAAGTATGCAAGCGCCAAAATTAGAAAATAGAAATTAAAATCATACTGCGATATGCCATCCACAAGCAGCCACCCCACTGCATTAATAATATAAGTGGTACACCATATCGAAACTTGGATTTGCTTGTTTTATGCCTGAACACAAGCATGCCACAAAGCACCCCCATTGTGCCACCAATAAGAGATAGACCAATAAAAGTGGACTCGCTAATTCTCCAGAGTCCCTTTTTAGCCCTATATTTATCTGCGGCCATTAATACAAAAGAAACGAAAATTGATTATTGCGAAAATACTTAAAACTGTAAAGCTTGTCATAATTATCACCAGTTATTATTATATCTTTCATGGGACCTTTTTGAATTTACAATGTCTTAACATAATTTATAATCCGTATTGGCTCGTTCGGCAGGGCAGTACAGAAGGCATCTTATTTCATAAATTTCACATGTTTTAAGGACATCTTTTGAAATAAAGGCCTCAATATAAAAGGGGTCTTTTCCTATATGCCTATAAAGACATTGAGAAAAAGACTCCCTTAGTATATCACCGATACCCTATATATAGTATACGATTACGCTTCAAAACCTGCACATCTTGATTTAGACTTTCCCTTTCAAAATACGGTCCGCTATTCGAACAGCTTCACGGGCATCTTTTCCATAAGCATGCGCCCCAATCTCAGCCACATAGTCTTCAGTCAAGACGGCTCCACCTGCCATGATTTGCACCTGTGGGTGATTTTCACGCAGGCCTGAATAGACTGCGCCATCGACTCCACGGTTGTTGTCATAAGGCTGAAAGCCCCACTAATTTCACATTGTGCTCTTCCACCGCTTTTAATATTTTATCGGTTGATACATTTTTTCCTAGGTCTATGACCTCGTAGCCAAAGTTTTCAAGCATGACTCCCACTATGTTCTTGCCAATATCATGAACATCTCCTTCTACTGTCGCAAGAACAACAGGCAGTTTCTCCTCCAGTTCAACAGCGGATTTTTCAATCTCAACCTTAACAACTTCAAAGGAAGCTTTGGCTGCTTCGGCAGAACTCAGTAACTGAGGCAAGTATATTTTACCTTTGTCATATTTGTCTCCCACACGCTCAAGGGCCGGAATAAGATGCTTGTCCACAACCGCCTGAGGGCTATTTTCTTTTAAATAGGCTTTTGTGCACGCAACAGCTTCACTCCTAAAGCCCTTTTCAATAGCAGACTGCAGACTCAGTTCTGACTTAGCCCCCTTGGTGCTTACGGTTTCTGATTGCCCATAGACCTCCAAATACGACTGACCGGGTCTTTCGTTGTCTTCAAAAAAGGCAAACACATCAATGGCCTTTTTAATTTCTGGCTGGAGGGGGTCTGTGATCGGCGCATCAAGCCCCTTAGCAAATGCCATGCTTAAAAAAGCACCATTGACAATATCACGATTGGGAAGCCCATATGAAACGTTACTCGCTCCGAGGGTCGTTTTGAGACCAAGCTCATTTTCACCCGATCCATGGCCTCCAGAGTGACCTTATAAGTCTCCCTGCCGCTGGCTGCTGACAGAGTTAAACAGTCTATTAGAAAACGACTGCCTGTAATATTGTATTTTTCCCCTTCGTTCACAATTCGTTTAACGACCTCAATTCTATCGTCAACAGTCTCTGGAATACCTTCTCCGTCAAGGGCAAGCCCAATCAGCATGGCACCATATTTTTTGCTACTGGAAGAATGGAATCCATGGAACTGGCTTTTCCATTCACTGAGTTGATCACTGGAACGCCGGCGTAAATACGACAGGCTCTTTCAACAACCTCAGCCTTTGTGTTGTCAATTTGCAGTGGGGCTTCAAGCGTTCCATTGAGTGTGACAATTAATTTTTCATAGATAGCACTTTCATCGACCCCACGCCCACTGACATTGACATCGATAATGTCACAGCCAGCTTCAACCTGATCAAAAGCCTCTTTTACAGCCACATCAATTCCTGCCCTCCTGGAAGGATTTTTTTAGAACAGCCTTCCCGGCTGGATTGATTCTTTCTCCAATAATCACAGGGGCCTTATCAAAAGAAACCAACTTGGTAGAGGAGCAAACTGCAGCAAGACGCGTCTCCTTTAACCCGGGAGGTTTTGAATATTTAAGCCTCTCTTTAAGACCCTCTATATAAGCTGGTGTTGTGCCACAGCAGCCTCCAAGAATATGAGCGCCACTCTTTGCAAGGCCCTCCATCTGATCAACAAAGTCTTCAATTGAAAGGTCATACTGAACGCCCCCTTCCAAGTGCCTAGCAGGCCTGCATTGGGCTGAACTAAAACTGGTACAGTTAAAATTGTTCCCATTTTTTCAACAAGGTCTTTTCATTTTATCAGGGCCAGTGGAACAGTTTATTCCGACTGCATCAGCTCCATTTGATTCCAAAGTAAGTCCTACAACATCAGCTGGTGACCCACTGAGGGTTCTTCCATTTTCCTGAAAGGTCATGGTCACTACAACTGGAAGATCTGAATTTTCTTTGGCTGCTAGAAGGGCCACTTTGGCTTCTAGCAAATCTGACATGGTCTCGATAATGATAAGGTCTGCCCCTGCTTTTGCCCCTGCTATGACCTGTTCTTTAAAACATCATAAGCCTCATCAAATGACATTTGTCCCATTGGTTCAAGGAGTTTACCTGTTGGAACCAATATCTAGGGCCACATATTTATCATCCTTTGCCTCATTGACGATTTCAGCAGCAAGTTCAACAGCTTTTGTGACCACTTGTTCAACTGTATAGCTAGAGCCATCTAGTTTATACCGATTGGCTCCAAATGTGTTCGTGGTCATAAAATCTGCGCCAGCACTCGCATACGATTTATGTATATCTCGAATCACATCCGGATGGCTCATATTGAGCAGTGACGGATCGCCTTCGCTCTGTATGCCCTTTTGAATGAGTAGGCTCCCCATGGAGCCATCGAAAAATAGATGATTGGATTTTTAGTTTATGAATGAAATTCACAGTGTCCTCCCCCTTGTCTTTTGCAGTTTTCTCTTCTTATACAGGCATCGCACCTGGCGTATTTATCCTTAAAAGGCCTTGTATGAACGCCCAAAATCGCAGTGACAGATTTTTGCGGAATCATTAAGTAATTCTCAGTGAGTTCTATGCCAATGCGCCTATGGGCGTCTAAATAAGCAAGTAAATTCTTCTGAATTTCTAGGGATAAATCCCCATAGCCTGGGCTGAATCTTTTTCGATAAATACTTATTTTCCATTCTAAGGATCTCTCGTAAGTTTTCTTCCCATTCATCCAGTTTGGCTTCTAATAAGTAAAGGCATACACAATCGAATAAGTAGCACCGGCCATATCCGTAAGCTGTAAGACACTTAGACGCTGCTCAACCCGGCCCCAAGGTTGCCGCCATCAATATACACTCTGGTGCTCCTTCTAGAAATCTACATAAACTCTGACTTTCAATGGTCATTTGTGCCACTTTCACCTTAGCCCCCATCTCATTATACTGACAAGTTTGTGCTCTTGAAATGGGATTGAAGGTTGAGAGTCTTTCGACTTCTTGTATCATTTTTTCTATTTTAGAGGCCAGATCTAAATCCATATGCACTGCTTTGTCTCCTGTAATTTCCTTGATTATCTGACTCTTGAGTGCTTCATGATTCATGCACCTACCTCCAAATTCCCTTGCTTTACAAGCTTCCCCGCCACCAAGACTTAAATATAAAAAAAGCCTTATCCATTTTGGATAAGGCTCGTCTACCAATATAACTTATCCGTATTCGTAGGACCACCACGCGTATAGCAGGTTGGTACAGGATCATAGAGCGAATTCTCTCCCCTGTTCTCGATAAGATTCGATTCAATTTTGCATATGATACCATAATTTCTTATAAAAAGTCAATGCCATATGTGAGTCTAAGTAAAAGTAAAAAGAGTCAATAAGAATAAGAAAAAATAAAATTTGGGAGGCGCCTTACGCTCATAGTCACGTCCGATGTGTATCTGATCCTGTGGTGACACTTTGTCTTTAAACCGAACAAATCCATCTGCTAAGTTATCTATTAAATAATTTTCGATGACATCAATGGAGATCTCTTTGTACTTCATCGGCACCCATATTGCATATTCATTTTCAGACTCTCTTACCTGTATAGGCAGGTCATTTTTATAAAACACGCTTTCAATTTCATAGGCGGTTTGACCTTCACTTAAGGTCTTTACGCAGATCCACCTATACTCCTCAATAAGTCCCATATAATCACCTATCCAAATCAAATATTTTTCTGGATTGACTTGCTCTTTCTATAATAATCATTCCAGCGCTTTGGCTGCTGGGGAATCCTTTAAAACAATCAAATACTGAAAATAGTCTGTTACCGCGCCTTCAAAATCCTTTTCAAAGATTATAGATGCTTCGTTAAATAGAGAGTCTTTTTCAATGAGGCTAATAAGTGTATAAGGTCTATTAATTGCCTTAAGAACCGTTTTGTTATCAAATTTAAACAGATCAAGTTTCTCCACTTCTGGGCGACCGGCAAGTTGAATCATGCGCTTACAGTCTTCATATGTGTAAAGCAGGCTGACAACCTTATTTTTTATCGAGTCTCTTTCATTTTGAATGGCACTTGCAAACCAATCGTAATCAAGATGGCTTGACTGCATAACAGCTGGATTTGAAAGCTGTCCATAATACATGGCATTTGGTGCATTATCGTAGACCCTCAAGAAGTTTGCAACCATACGATCACTGCGCACATGATTAAACAAGTCTGGTTTATCTGAGTCCATTTCTTCATAGACAAGTTCTAAATTCACAAGAATGTTCAGGATGTCACCATAGTCATTTCCGAATGTTTCCATGGCTAAGTCTGGATCATTTCTAAAATCTTTTAGCAGGCTTAAAAAACTCACCTGTAAATAATCTGCCTGTATGAAACCTTTTTCTTTGGCTTCAATGAGTTCACTTGCAAGCGGAAAGGCGTCTGAAGCATGTTTCCCTATAAGACTTGTTAAGTGGTTGAGGCTAAGTTCAGGTGCATATTCAAGATCTACACCCACTATACGAACAGTTTGGCCTCGACTTTTAAGCATTAACTTGAGCTGTCTAAAGAAGGAACGGTTTTCTTCTGTGGCATAGGGCTTGCCCTTTAAGGCATCAAATACCTCGTCCAGCTTATCTTCACCAGTTTCCTTCATATACCCATTTAAAATTTCACCGGCTGAAAAAGGCAGTTCCACCACAAGATAATCTATTTCACGCATGCCGTTGAAGGCCTCAAAAAAATATTTTTGAAGGTCTGCATTGCCACTAACACCTGGAACCTCTCCTGATAAAACTATGTTTTGAGACCTTATTTGACGCTCGAACATTGCTGTAATGTCATCTGTATGACTTAAGTCTATCGGCTCACAAAGTTCTGCAAGATACTTGGTCTCTTTATCCATCCGATAAGATCTTGAATCCCCTCTTAAAGTGTCACACCCCGTTAGAAGGACAATGACCATCATAATCATTATGAGTGGCTTACGCATAACACACCCCTATTCCATAGCTTCATTGAGTATGACCATATGCACATGGTCTTCCCAAACACCGTTGATTTTCAAGTACTTTTTGCTGATGCCTTCATATTCGAAACCTGCTTTTTCAACAGTTCTAATTGATCTAGTATTTCTTGGTATTATGTTGGCTTCTATTCTATGCAAGCTCAACTTTTCAAAGGCAATCGCCACCATTTTGACAATAGCTTCTGTCATATAGCCCTTATTGATTTCTTCTTTGTCTAATCTGTACCCTATAAAAGCTGACTGAAAGACCCCCCTTATAATATTAGATAGGGCTACGCTGCCAATGATTCTACCTTGATCTTCTTTTTTTGGATCCAAACCGAAGTGTGTGGCCTGCTTTAAGGCCCTGCCTGTCATCACTATCAGCTTCTCCATGTTTCCATCGTATAAAAGATGGTCCTCTCAACAACTTCCCAAGGCTGTAAAAACTCTGCGTTTCTTGAAAAGTAATCTAAGAGAATCCCGGCGTCACTTTCATTGAGACATTTTAAAATGAGTCTTTCCGTTTCAAATTGTATTTCCATTGAATGCTCCTAGCCCATATATGTATTTCGACTGCAAAAGGTGTTTAACCATAAATTAACACGACCTTAATTCAAGCTTATTCCCCTACTGATAAACTGATGCCATAAAACATGTTCCCCGGAGTAAGGATCTTGTATCCGTAACTCATATTGAAGGCCCCGTAGCGATACGGAGCCTTTTTTTTCGTTTTAAACGCCTTACTTTTGAGAATATTATATCCACTTCTTCAAAGTCGCCATCAAAGCCTTTTCATGCGGTGCTTTTCGGGCGATTTGATCATAGGCGTTTTGGATTTGCTCCTTGTGGGTGAAGCCATTCTTTTCTTGAGCAAAGCCCTCAATCATTGGGACTCTCTTCTTGGGATCCTCCATAATAAGGTAGGCAACAAACCAATCTTCAATCCTTGTTAGAGGTATTTTCACTCCATCGCAATCAACTGTATCTAACCGCATGCCTTTAAGCTTTGGAAAATCATAAATCCATTCCCCACGCATAATTCTGTATCCACCAATCATGTCCACATCTTGACCATCAATTTGCATTTCATAAAAATACTTTGTGGCATACTTGCCCTTGCCATCATCTGTTTGAACACGACTTGCATATTTTTTTAGAAGTTGAGCCGCAATCTGGGCATCTTCTTCATCGATCATAAGGTCAATATCTCTTGGCTGATCAACAAGTCCATGAAAAAATAACATACTTGATGCTCCAAGCCCCCATGAGATGTGATTTTCATTTAATAATCTTGCTATTTTTTTTAGTGTCCGAGTGTCCATAATGCCCTCCATAGATTGGTAGATTCATTATAAAACACTGACATTAAAAACTTCAATGCAGGGCTTAAAAATCATCTTTCACTCTCGCTGGCTTTATATTGTCAATATAGGGCTGTAACTTTTTATGTACAAGTTCTAGGCTCAAGACCTCGTAGTGGTGAAAATATAATAGTTTTATACCATTTTCCATAGCCAGTTTCTTTTTTTTCTAAGGTCCCTGGCCTGGACTTTTTCCAGCCCTCTTTTTCCGCCCCAGTGCTTGACAGGCTCATAGTGTTGAATGCCTTGATATTCTATACCTATTTTATTAATCAGGCAACCAAATATCCATTTCAAGATGATCAAGTATTTTGGACCTGTGGTTTCTTTTAATTTTCACCTTTTGGTACCAGCTTTTTTCACGTATTCATAAAGCTTTTTGCTCCGATTTCCACTTGCCTATAAGAGGCGGATACTCAAAGTCTGCCCGTATACCGTCTTCAATATAGCGCCTGACACTTGTTTTCCGTCGTTCCAGTTCCCGCTTTAAGGCCTGTATAAAGTTATGAGGATACTGAGGATCCCACACACGCGGCTCCCCATCACTCCAAATGGTGTCATGATCAGCAAGCCATGCTTCAATGCTTATTTCAGGTAAGCTTTCAATAGATTCATGATATAAAATGTCATCCTTCAAACTCACATACTTATAAGCTATAAGCTCCTTGAGCTTCTCACTTTCCATGTTGGGAAGATAACGCTGAAGTCTTGGAACAACCCCATACTCATAGTGCTTCATATCAAGATACCATCCATAAGCCTGCCTGAATACAGTTCCCTCGGATTTAGGACAAAACTCGACCTGTGGCTTTTTACCCTGACATCTATGACATATGTTTTTCTTAAAATCCATAAACTTGATCCAATCATGAAACCCTGTCACAGCATCACCATGTTTATCCCATATAAAATCTACAAAGCCCTGAGGAAAGTTCCAAGTGTCCAGCCTTATTTCATTCGGATGGGTTCTTTGACGAAGTTCCAGATAATTGATCACAGATTTTTCATGCAGTCGCATAAATAATAGCCTTCACGCTCCTCAGTCTTGCTGAAAACAACAAATGCTCCACGAGGATAAAGGACAAAAGGATAAGGCAGGTTTTCTGTCGTCTTAGTCTCTGCGGACAGCTTCATGAAGCACCTCTCCAATGGATTGATTAAAAACCAGATCTGCCTGGGTGTCCATCTGGGTCTTAGCCTTGTTGATTAGAACCAGTTTGTCTCCCCTAAAGTATTGAAGCAGCCTGCGGCTGGATAAACCACAAGTGATGTCCCACCAATAATCAGCATATCTGCACTGGCTATTGCTCTTACGGCCTTTTCAATCACTTGAGATTTAAGACCTTCTTCATACAAAACCACATCCGGACGAACTGTCCCACCACATTTTGTACAGGTCGGTGTCACGCCTTTAAGGTCTAAAAACTCTTTCAGATTGTATGTCTGCCCACAATTTTCACAGTAGTTTTCATGTACACTTCCATGGAGTTCAATCACATTTTCATGGCCAGCCAATTGATGAAGGCCATCAATATTTTGGGTTATGACTGCACGAAGTTTTTTTTTTCTTTTTTCCATTTTCACCAAGGCCTTATGTGCTAATTTGGTTTTGCATCCGGATACAGAAGATTGTCCTTATAATATTCGAAGAAAATTTCAGGGTGTTGTATGTAAAAGCTGTGACTGATTATGGTTTCAGGTTTATAAGGGTATTTACTTGATTTTTGATCATATATCCGCCAGATGTTCTAAAGTCGGGAAGTGTCACTT